>Ga0228698_1000026_pt1 | contig 163373 bp, 166 predicted proteins | sample McNCre117_Aug_MG_FD_178015 | JGI IMG/M metagenome (GOLD analysis project Ga0228698, IMG submission 178015) | Freshwater microbial communities from McNutts Creek, Athens, Georgia, United States - 1-17_Aug_MG | ecosystem: Environmental > Aquatic > Freshwater > Creek | place: USA: Georgia... | reverse complement strand
TACATAGATATCGTTAAACTGTTTCATGACCTGCCTCCTGAGTTATGGCACTGGGTTGATAAAGGTTTTGCACCCCATCAACTTAACCCACGTTTGTCAGGTGGGCAGGTCATCCATCATGTCTACGCGGGATCGGTGGTTTTTTGCAGGGGCTGAACTGTGTTCAGCGATGGTGGATGGTCAGCGCACCATGCACATGCGCGAAAAGCGCATGGCCAGGCGGCCCAGAGCCTGCCAGGGGTCGGTCGGCCAATCGGGCACCTTCAGGCCTTTGACGATGCCGTCCACCTGGTGGGCCGATTGCAGCAAGCCGTTCAGACGGGCTTCAGACAAGCGAGGCAACACGCGCTCAAACAGACGTTCGCGCGGACCCCACACCCGCTGCTCACGCAGGGCCATGGGCAAGGGCTTGCCTGCGGACATGGCGTCCTTCACGCGCTTGAGTGCGCGGATGTCTTCGGCCAAGGTGTAGTGCACCAGCACAGCGGCTTCGCCTTCGGCCTGCAGACCGTCGAGCATGCGCTGCACACGCGAGACCTGACCCGACAAAACCGACTCGGACAGTTTGAACACGTCATAGCGGGCCACGTTGAGCACCGCCGCTTCGACCTGGTCTTGGCTCAGCTCACCCGCCGGGTAAAGCAAGCCGAGCTTTTGAATCTCTTGGTGCGCCGCCAGCAGGTTGCCCTCCACGCGGTCGGCAAAAAACTGCAAGGTGCGTTGTCCTTCTTCGCCTGCGGCCACGCTTTGGCCCTGGCGTTGCAAGCGCTGCGCGATCCACTGCGGCAAAGCATTGCGGTCCACCGGATCGATCTGGATCGTCACGCCCGCGCCCTCCAGCGCACCAAACCACGCGCCTTTGCGGGTGGCAGCATCCAGACGGGGCAACAAAAACAAGGTCAAGGTGCTGTCGTTGCCCTGCGCCGATTCGGCCAGTTGCTGGATGGCCGGGCTGCCCTCCTTGCCGGGCTTGCCCGAGGGGATGCGCACTTCCACGATTTGTTTGTCGGCAAACAGGCTCATGGAGCCGCCTGCGGCCAGCACCTCGCTCCAGTCGAAATGGGCACCGGCCACGGTGTGCACCGTGCGCTCGGTGTAGCCCTGCGCACGGGCGGCTGCGCGGATGGCATCAGCCGCCTCTTGCATGAGCAAGGCCTCATCGCCGTGCAAGGTGTAGAGGCTGCGTAAACCTTTTTGCAGGTGCGCGCTCAGCTGGGGAAGGGCCAGTTGCATCGCTTGGGCGTCAGGGTTTGACCGCCGCGGGCGCAGATGTGGCTTTGCGCGGCTTGACGATAGACAGGCGACGCATGATCTGCTGCACGATGTCCGTCTGCATGTCGCGGTACATCATGTTCATCTCGATCTCTTTGGACAGCGCGGCCGTTTCGGTGAAGCTCAAATCGCGTTGCTGGTACAGCTCAACCGGCTCGATCCACTCTTCGCCTTGCGGAGTGCGCAGCCTGAAACTCACACGCAGGCGCAGCTGCATCTCGCGCACCTGGCCCGACGAGTTCATGCCCACCACCACCTGCTGACGCACCTCGTTCAGGATGTCGAGGATCGCATCGACGTCGGGCATCTTCTTGGCATCGGTCACCAGATCAATGCGGCCCGTACCCAACAGGTTGCGCCGCAGTTCCACACCCAAGGGCGAGTTTTCAGAGAAGTTGCCGTAGAGCGTCTTGAACGGGAAGTCCTGGTTCTGCCGCAGCGCAAAGCCGCAGCCCACAAGGCCCAGCGCCGGGGCGATGCCCAGGGCAGTCAGGAGTCGGCGGCGCGAGGCGTGCATGCGGGCTTTCAGACGACGATGTTGACCAACCGGCCAGGCACCACGATGACTTTTTTGGGCGCAGCACCTTCGGCTTGCTTGACGAAAGCTTCGCTGGCCAAGGCGGCCGCTTCGATCTGCGCTTTGTCTGCCGCGGCGGGCACCAAAATTGAGCCACGCAGCTTGCCGTTGATCTGCAGCATCAGCTCGATCTCGTCGCGCTGCAAGGCCGACTCGTCGACACCGGCCCAGGCCACGTCGAGCAGGTCACCGCAGCAGGCGGCATAGCCCAGTTCGACCCAGAGCTGGTCGGCAATGTGTGGGCAAGCGGGGTAGAGCACGCGCAACAGGATCGAGAAGCCTTCGGCCAAAGCGGCCGAGTCTTCGGCGCTGTCCGACAAGGCGGCGTCTTCCAGCGTGTTGAGCATCTTCATGACCGCCGAGACGACGGTGTTGTACTGCATGCGCTCGTAGTCGTAATTGGCCTGCTTGAGCACGGTGTGGATGTCCAGGCGCAGCGCTTTGGCGGCCTTGCTGAATTCCACCGCTTGGCTGCGGTCCACCGCAATGCCCGCTTTCAAAGCGGCCTCGTGCTTGACGCCAAAGTTCCACACGCGGCGCAAGAAACGGTAGCTGCCTTCCACGGCGGCGTCGTTCCACTCCAGCGTCACCTCGGGGGGCGCGGTGAACATGGTGTACAGACGCGCGGTGTCGGCGCCGTAGCGCTCGATCAAGTCTTGCGGGTCCACGCCGTTGTTCTTGGACTTGGACATGGTGCCCACGCCTTCGTAGTCGATGGCGGTGCCCACAGGCAGGCGGCCATCGCCGCTGTCGGCTTCGTTTTTGAGCTTGGCACCAATGACTTTGCCGGTCTCGTCGAGCACATGCTCCACGTCGTGCGGCCAGAAATAGTCCTTGCCACCCTTGGCCGTGCGGCGCGAATAGATGTGGTTGAGCACCATGCCTTGGGTGAGCAGCTTGGTGAAGGGCTCGTCGACCTTGACCAGGCCCAGATCGCGCATGACCTTGGTCCAAAAGCGTGCGTACAGCAGGTGCAAGATGGCGTGCTCGATGCCGCCGATGTACTGGTCCATGCCGCTGCCGCCAGTGGCGTTGTTCTGATCCCGCATCCAGTAGTCGGTGCCGTCAGCGACCATTTTGTCGGCATTGGTCGGATCGCAATAGCGCATGAAGTACCAGGACGAATCCACAAAGGTGTCCATGGTGTCGGTCTCGCGGCGGGCGGGTTTGCCGCAAACGGGACAGGTCACGCCGGCGTGGAAACCTTCGTGCTTGTGCAGCGGGTTGCCCGAGCCGTCGGGGATGCAGTCTTGCGGCAGCACCACCGGCAGGTCTTTTTCGGGCACGGGCACCGCGCCGTGTTCTTCGCAATGGATGATCGGGATCGGCGTGCCCCAGTAGCGCTGGCGGCTCACGCCCCAGTCGCGCAGACGCCAGGTGGTTTTCTTCTCGCCCAGACCTTTGGTGGCGAGCAGCTCCGCCACTTTGGTGACTGCGGCTTTTTGGTTCAGACCGTCGAGTTCGCCGGAGTTGATGCACACGCAGCTTTGTTTGTCGCCGTACCAGTCTTGCCAAGCGGTGGCGTCAAAGGCCTGGTCCTTGACGGACACGACCTGCTTGATGGGCAACTGATACTTCAGCGCAAACGCAAAGTCACGCTCGTCGTGCGCAGGCACGCCCATGACGGCACCGTCGCCGTAGCTCATGAGCACGTAATTGCCAACCCAAACTTCGACTTGAGCGCCGGTCAGTGGGTGTGTGACGAACAGGCCGGTGGGCATGCCCTTTTTCTCTTGCGTCGCCAGCTCGGCTTCGGTGGTGCCGCCAGATTTGCACTCTTCCAGGAACGCCGCCAAAGCAGCGTTGGACGCAGCAGCATGCAGCGCCAGCGGGTGCTCGGCCGCCACCGCGCAAAAGGTCACGCCCATGATGGTGTCAGCACGGGTGGTGAAGACGTACATCTTGCCGTCGCCGATCAGGGCACCGTCAGCACCTTTGATCTCATGAGGGAAGGCAAAGCGCACCCCTTCGGATTTGCCGATCCAGTTTTCCTGCATCAAGCGCACTTTGTCGGGCCAGCCGTTCAGCGTGGCTTTGTCGTTGCCCAACTGCACATGGTCCAGCAGCTCTTGCGCGTACTGGGTGATGTTCAGGTAGTAACCGGGGATCTCGCGCTTTTCCACTAATGCGCCGGTGCGCCAGCCGCGGCCGTCGATCACCTGTTCGTTGGCCAGCACGGTCTGGTCCACCGGGTCCCAGTTGACGATCTGGGTCTTGCGGTAGGCGATGCCTTTGTCCAGCATCTTGAGGAACAGCCACTGGTTCCACTTGTAGTAAGTCGGATCGCAGGTGGCAACTTCACGCGACCAGTCGATGGCCAAGCCCATCGCCTGCATCTGCTTTTTCATGTACGCGATGTTCTCGTAGGTCCACTTGGCCGGGGGCACGCCGTTTTTGAGGGCGGCGTTTTCAGCGGGCAGGCCAAAGGCGTCCCAGCCCATGGGCATCAAGACGTTGTAGCCCTTCATGCGCAGGCTGCGCGTGAGCATGTCGTTGATGGTGTAGTTGCGCACGTGGCCCATGTGCAGCTTGCCGCTGGGGTAGGGCAGCATGGAGCAGGCGTAGAACTTCTTTTTGCTGGCGTCTTCGGTGACGCGGTAGGCATCGCGGGCCGTCCAGCGGGCCTGTGCTGCGGGTTCGACTTCGAGGTGGTTGTACTTGTCTTGCATAGGGGTCGATTGTAGGCTGGCGCGGGTGCTGGTCTTGGTGAGTTGACCGGCGTTGGGGCCCGCAGGACGGGTGGCCCGGGCGCCTCAGACGCAGGCTCAACATCGTTGCCCGGGCCACCCGTCCTGCGGGCTGGCGAGTGTCCGCTGGTCATCCGCCCTTGCGCCGGAACTGTGTGGTGGCTCAGCGCTTGGGGGTAGAGGGGGCCTGGGCGACGAAGCCGATGCGGGACAGGCCCGCTTTTTGGGCCAGGCCCATGGTTTCCACCACGCGGCCGTAGGGCACGGATTCGTCTGCGCGCAGCTCCAGCTCGGTGTTGGGGTTGCGTTTGGCCGCCTCGGCCAGGCGCAGGCGCAAGGCGTCGGGGGTGATGGGCTTGTCAGCCAGATACACGGTACCTTGGGCATCCACCACCAGCGACAGGGCTTGGGGCGATGCGCCCGCCTCGCCGCCTTCGGCTTGCGGCAGGTCCAGGCGTATGGCGCTGGTCATCAAGGGGGCGGTGAGGATGAAGATCACCAGCAAAACCAGCATCACGTCCACCATGGGCGTGACGTTGATCTCGCTCATGGGCGCATCGGCTTTGGAGGAGGCCAGGCGACCGAAGGCCATGGCTCAGTCTTGCGAGCCTGTCAGCAGGCCGCGCAGGTCGTGGGCAAAGCCTTCGAGCTCAGCTTCGATCAGGGCCACCCGGCGGCCCAGCAGGTTGTAGCCCAGCACCGCGGGAATGGCCACCGCCAGGCCGGCTGCGGTCATGATCAGGGCTTCGCCCACGGGCCCGGCCACTTTGTCGATGGTCAGTTGCCCCGCCTCGGCCATGCCGGTCAGGGCATTGAAGATGCCCCACACGGTGCCCAACAAGCCCACAAAAGGCGAGATCGAGCCAGCCGTGGCCAGCAGCAATTGCCCCCACTGCAAGCGGCGCACCACCGACTGCAAGGCATCGCGCAGGACACGGGTGAGCTGGTTTTGACGGTCTCCAGCAGAAGCCAAGGTACCGCCCATGGGCAACAAGGTGGCGTCGATCATGGGGGTCACGCAGGCGTCGCGGTCAAACTGGGCCACGCGCTGGCGGGCATCGTCAAAGCCAGGCGACTGCCAAAACGCCGCCACGCTGCGGCGGACATCCAAGCCCACGCGGGTGAGCAAACGCCACTTCCAGAGGATCACCACCCAGCTGCACACCGACAGCGCCAGCAACACCAGCGCCAGCACGCGGCTGACCGCATCGCTGTGGAGCAGGAAGTCGCTCAGGTTCATGGGAAGTTGCGTCTCAGCGCAGGTTCAACACGTCGAACATGTCGAACAAGCCGCGCTGCTGACCGGCCAGGTAGCGCACGGCACGCAAGCTGCCTTGCGCATAGGTGGCACGGCTGGACGATTTGTGGGTCACTTCGATGCGCTCCCCAATGCCAGCAAACAGCACGGTGTGGTCGCCCACGATGTCACCACCACGGATGGTCGAAAAACCGATGGTCGACGGGTCACGCTCGCCGGTGTGGCCATAGCGCTCGTAGACAGCGCATTCCTTCAAGTCACGGCCAATCGCTTCGGCAATGACTTCGCCCATCTTGAGCGCGGTACCCGAAGGTGCATCGACCTTGTGGCGGTGGTGGGCTTCGATGATTTCGATGTCATAGCCGGTGGACAGGGCTTGGGCGGCCATTTGCAGCAGCTTCAAGGTGACGTTCACGCCCACGCTCATGTTGGGAGCCATGACGATGGCGATGTCCTGGGCGATCTCGGCAATCTCGGCCTTTTGCGCTTCCGTGAAGCCAGTCGTGCCGATGACGGCTTTGACGCCCAGTTCGCGGCACACCTTCAGGTGGGCCAAAGTGCCTTCGGGCCGGGTGAAGTCGATCAGAAAGCCCGAGTCCTTGAGTCCGGCCTTCAAGTCGGACACCACTGACACGCCACTGGCCTTGCCCAAGAAGGCCGAGGCATCTTGGCCCAATGCGGGGCTGGCAGCGATGTCCAGCGCACCGGACAGGCGGCAATCGTCGGCAGCCAAAATGGCTTCGATCAGCATGTTCCCCATGCGGCCGGTGGCGCCGGCCACAGCAATGGGCAAAGAGTTCAATTGGGTCATGAGATGTTCAAGGCTTGTGAAAGGTCAGGCGAAGGGCACCGTCCGGTGATCAACGGGAGACGGGCTCCAGGGGCGGGTAGCTGCTGGGCAAAGGCACGGGCGTCGGACGAGAGGCCTCCGTGTTGGACTTGCTCACAGGAAAACGCTGCAAGTCCTGCTCCGTCGCTTCGAGTTTGGGCAAATTGCCCAAAGGGCGTGGGCGCACCAGACGCCCGGCAAATTCGGCCTCGCTGGGCAAGACATCGCTGTCGATCTGGTCGAGCACATCGCCCTTGAAGACCACGGTGAGGCGGAAGTTCTGGGCCGGCACGCCCTGACGCTGGATGCTGAAGACATAGTCCCAGCGATCGGCATGGAACAGGCTGGACACCAAGGGGGTGCCCAGAATGTCACGCACCTGCGCACGCACCATGCCCGGGCGCAAGGCCTGGCGCTGCTCTTTGGAGACAAAGTTGCCTTGCACCACCTCGGGGACATACGACTTGAAGGTGTCCTGGTGGACACTGCCACAACCTGCCAGGCTTGCGCTCAAAACGAGCCCGGCGAGCCAAGCGCGAGAAACGCGAAAATTCAGGGAAGCTGTCATGGTTGAAGAGGGGCCGATATGATTGAGGCATTGTAGCGGCAGCCATGAATTCAGGTCTGTCCGCTTCACCTCTTGCCAAAGCCCCATGAGCCAAATCGACGAACTCAAAAACAACGGTCTCAAAGCCACCTTGCCCCGCCTGAAAATCCTGGAGGTTTTCCAAAGCGGTGCGCAGCGGCACATGACCGCCGAGGACGTGTTTCGTCACCTGCTCAACGACAATGCCGACATCGGTCTGGCCACGGTCTACCGTGTGCTGACCCAGTTCGAGCAGGCCGGGATTTTGAGCCGCAACCATTTTGAAAGCGGCAAGGCGGTCTATGAGCTCAACGAAGGCCAGCACCATGACCATGTGGTGTGCCTCGATTGCGGTCGGGTGGAAGAGTTTTATGACCCGGAAATCGAGTCACGTCAGCAGGCCGTGGCCCAGTCCAAGGGCTTTGTGATCGCCGACCACGCCTTGAGCCTGTACGCGCATTGCACGCAAAACCCCTGCCCGCACCGTCAGCGCTGAGGTGCGCTGCAGCGCTTATTCCATGGCGCGGCGCTGGCGCTCGATGAAATCCTGGTAGGTGTCGATGCCGCGCATCTGCAAGATGGTGTTGCGCACGGCCGCTTCCACCAGCACCGAAATGTTGCGACCGGCCACCACCTGAATGACGACCTTGCGCACCGGAATGCCCAACACGTCTTGTGTGAGCGGCTCCGACGGCATGCGCTCGTAATCGCGGTCAAAGGTCTCACGACGCACCAAATGCACGATCAACTTCAGGCGCATCTTGCGGCGCACCGCCGTCTCGCCAAAGATGGCGCGAATGTCGAGCAGACCGATGCCGCGCACTTCGAGCAGGTTTTGCAGCAAATCGGGGCAGCGCCCCTCGATGGTGGTCTGGTTGATGCGGTACAGGTCCACCGCATCATCGGCCACCAGGCCGTTGCCACGGGAAATCAGCTCCAAGCCCAATTCGCTCTTGCCCAGGCCCGATTCGCCGGTGATCAACACACCCATGCCCAAAATGTCCATGAAGACACCGTGCATGGTCGTGCGGTCGGCAAAATGCTTGGACAAATAGGCCCGCAGCACATCGATCACAAAAGCGGACGAGTGCTCGGTGGCAAACATCGGAATTTGCGCCCGCTCGCACATGGACAGCAAGGCGTCCGGAGCAACCTGCCCGTCGGCCAGCACCAGCACAGGCGGCTCCAGCGTGACGATGCGGGCAATCCGGCGAGCGCAGTCTTCCGGCGTGGAGTTGGTCAGGTAAGCCACCTCGCGGGGACCCAAAATCTGAACGCGGTAAGGATGGATGTAGTTGAGGTAACCGACCAAGTCAGCGCCCGAGCGGGCTTCGCGCACAGCGACCTCATCAAAGCGGCGTTCCGAAGCGCCCAGGCCCGCCACCCACTGCCACTTGAGCTTGCCGCGGTGGTCCTCAAAAAGGACGTCGGCACTGATGACGGAAGGCTTCATCGCAAAAGCTCAGAGGAGGTCTGCGCTCAGACCGTTTGGGCGGACTGCCACTGGGCAATCAGTTGGTGCAGGCTGTCCTGCGTGGCGCTGCTCTTGATGTTTTCGCGCAATTGGCTGTCGCTGAGCAGCTCAGCGATCTCCGAGAGGATTTCCAGGTGCTTTTGCGTGGCCGCCTCGGGCACCAGCAAGAAAATCAGCAAATTGACGGGCTGCTCATCCGGTGCATCAAAACCAATCGGCTGCGCCAATTGGAAAACAGCGGCCATCGGCGCTTTCAGGCCTTTGATGCGGCCATGCGGGATGGCCACGCCGTGGCCCAGTCCGGTCGAGCCCAAACGCTCACGGGCAAACAGGCTGTCGGTGACCAAGGCACGTGACAAACCATGCAGGTTCTCGAAGAGAAGGCCGGCTTCTTCAAATGCGCGTTTCTTGCTGGTGGCTTCCACCCCCACAAGAACTTGGGCAACAGGCAATATGGATGAGAGACGATTCATGTTCGAGGCGGATTATGCACCTGTCGGCGGCCTGCCGCTGGCCTGCACGTGTGTCCAAATGCAAGAGCACAGGGCGTTTGCGGCGATAAAGCCTGCCAAAACCATGAAAAAGGGCCGCTTGCAGCGGCCCTGGTTGGGAAATTAAAGGTGCATCACATCATGCGCTTGGGTGCGCTGTGGTGGTGATGGGTGATGCGGTCTTTGTGCTTGACCACCTGGCGGTCCAATTTATCCACCAGATCGTCCACAGCGGCGTACAGGTCCTCGTGTGCGCTTTCGGCAAACATGTCGTTGCCTTTGACATGGATATTGCACTCGGCGCGCTGTCGCTTTTCTTTTTCCTTCTGCTTTTCCACGGTCAGCAGCACTTTCACGTCGACCACCTGATCGAAATGTCGGGTGATGCGGTCGAGTTTGCCCGTCACATAGTCTCGCAAGGCGGGCGTTACTTCCAGATGGTGTCCGCTGATTGTCAAATTCATAAGCTTGGCCTCCATAGATCCCGTGTAGGAAAAGCCCCTTTTTGAAGCGGGGCTGACAAACCTCTTTTGCAAGGGGTTCGTTTCCACTATGCGCCGGCCTTTTGCGAAAAGCAATGCCCCCTATGGAATGCACCTAAGGGACCGGGAAATTCGGCTCAAAAGCCGATTTCGGTGTTATCGTGCTGGATGAATCCGGACGGTCATGCACCGCTCAGGATTGCGGTGCACCATGCAAATGCACCCGCCGCGCCAGCCAGACCGAGATCAGACTGGCCACCACCCCAATCACCCCCGCCACCCAGTAATGCGTCAGATGCCCTTGCGCATCGCGTCCGATGATGGCACCGCCCACCATGGCCGCCAAGCCCATGGCCGCAGATTGCACAGCGGAATTGAGGGTCATGAAGGTGCCGCGCAAACGTGGTTCGACCGCCGAAGAAATCAGGGCCATGCCGGGGATCATGCGACCGCTCATGATGGTGAAGAAGGCCGTTGAAATGAGGAACAAGCCCGCCAGAGGCAAACCCGCCGACAAGGTGGTGGCCATCAGGGGCACGGTGACCGCCACGGCCAAGCGCCTGAACATCTTGACCTTGCCCACGCGGTCGGTCAGACGGCCAAACAAGCGGGCCGTCACCAAGGTGGCCGTGCCGCCCAGCAAATACACCCAGGGCACTTGTGCCGGCACCATGCCCGCATTGGACTGCAGGTAGATGGTGATGTAGGGGATCACAGTAAAACCTGCAAACATCATGACGCCGGACAGGGCAAACGCCTTCAGATGGTTGGGCTCAACCAGCACCTGCCCAATGCTGCGCCAGATGCTGGTCCGCTCGGGGTGGTGCAAATGGGCATCCAGCCTGGGCAAGGTTTGCCAAGCGCCCAACACCAGCACACCGACCATGGCCGCAATGGCCATGAAGGGCGCATGCCAACTCAGGTGCGCCGCCAAAAACAAGCCCAAAGGCACGCCAGCCACGGTAGAGACCGAAAACGAGGTCATCACCACCCCCATGGCCCGGCCGCGCCGCTCGAAGGGGATCACATCGGCCACGATGGTCTGGGACAGCGCCGACAACACGCCACCAAACACACCCGCTGCCACACGGGCGGCCATGAGCCAGCCATAGCCAGGTGCCAAGCCGCAAGCCAGCGTGGCCAAGCCAAACAAGGTGTACATGGTGAGCAGCAGGCGCTTTCGGCTGAAACGGTCCACATAGGTGGCCGCCAGCAGGCCAGAGGCACCGGCAGACAGCGTGTAAGCTGAGACCAGCACACCGAATTCGGCATTGCTGATGTCAAACAGGCGGGTGAACTGCGGCCCCAACGGCATCATGATCATGAAGTCCAGGATGTGGGTGAACTGGATGCCGGCAAGCGTCAGCAAGAGCCAGCGCTCTCGTCGGGGAGTCAGGTGAGTGGTCATGAAAATCCAGAGGGAAGCCTTTGAATCTAACACCGCCATCACAAGCCCATTGTCCGGTGCGATAATCCGCCCATTCTTTGATCTGGAGACCCTGTCGTGGACGCTACCCCGAGTCGGTAGCTTTCGGACGCCTTGAGCATTGCGCCCATCGTTCGAAAGCTGCATTCAACCTTCGCCGCCCTTTTGAACTTTTGGCAATTGGCCTTTTTCTGGATTCGCCATGCTCAACATCTTCACCCTTGCCAACGGCCGTCTCTTTCAGGAAGAGATCGAGTCCCTGGAAGAACTCTCCCGCTTTCAACCCATCTGGGTCGACCTGGAGTCGCCCACGCTGGAAGAAAAACGCTGGATCAAGCAGTACTTTGGCTTGTCCATCCCGGAAGACGCGATGGACGAGGACATCGAGGAATCCGCGCGCTTTTACGAAGAAGACAACGGCGAATTGCACATCCGCTCGGACTTCTTGATCGCCGACGAGGACGAGCCGCGCACGGTGCGCTGCGCCTTCATCCTGAATCAACACAACGCTGACCTGAAAAGTCAGGGCGTGCTGTTTTCCATCCACGACGAGGATGTGCCGGTGTTTCGACTGCTGCGCATGCGGGCGCGCCGTGCGCCGGGTCTGATCGAAGACGCCAAAGAAGTGCTGCTCAAGCTGTTTGACGCCGACGCCGAGTACTCGGCCGACACGCTCGAAGGCATTTACGACAAGCTCGAAACCGCAGGCAAGAAAGTGTTGTCGGGCGATGTGACAGATGCCATGGCTGGCGAAGTGCTGGGTGCGATTGCACGTCAGGAAGACTTGAACGGTCGCATCCGCCGCAACGTGATGGACACCCGCCGCGCTGTGAGCTTCATGATGCGCTCCAAGATGCTCAATGCCGAGCAATTTGAAGAGGCCCGCCAGATCCTGCGTGACATCGACTCGCTGGACTCGCACACGGCCTTTTTGTTCGACAAGATCAACTTCTTGATGGACGCCACGGTGGGTTTCATCAACATCAACCAGAACAAGATCATCAAGATCTTTTCGGTGGCCAGCGTCGCCTTGCTGCCGCCGACACTTATCGCCAGCATCTACGGCATGAACTTCCAGTACATGCCCGAGCTGAGTCAGACCTGGGGCTACCCCATGGCCATCGTGCTGATGGCCGCCAGCGCCGTGGTGCCCATGTGGTACTTCCGTCGTCGGGGCTGGTTGAAATAAGACGCCTTCGGTGGGGGCGTTTGTTGCAGCGGGCTGGGGCCGGACTCCTCAGACGCAGGCTCAACATCGTCGCCCGGCACAGGCCCACTGCAACAAACTTGGGGCTGACTCAGAAATTAGCGGTGCATCAACCACTGCGACAAGATGGCCAGGCTGTAGCGGCTGGCCACGTCGCGGATGAAGCGGTTGAAGTCGATGTGCGCCTCATCGTCTGCGCGGTCTGAAATGGTGCGGACCGCCGCAAACGGCACGCCATAGTCCAGACAGACTTGGGCCACGGCGGCCCCTTCCATCTCGACAGCCAGGGCATCGGGCAAGCTGCGCTGCAAGGCTTGGCTTTCGGCCGTGGTCGACACAAAGCGGTCACCGCTGGCGATCAGGCCCTGGTGCACTCTCGGTGACAGCAAATGGAAATCGGCAATGGCTTCGGCACCCAGATGTTGCGCAGGGTCGGACAGCACCTTGGAAGCAGCGGCCACCAAGGCTTGTGACAGGCCCGCATCGGTGTCAAAACGCGACCGTCCGTACAAAGGCACCTCGTGCTTGGGGAACAAGGGGGAGGCGTCCATGTCGTGCTGCACAAAACCGCTCGCCACCACCACATCGCCCACCTGCGCGTCTGACGCCAGACCACCAGCAGCCCCCGTGAACACCAGCACATCGACTTTGAAGCGCTCGATCAAGGCTGTGGCTGTGGTGGCCGCCGCCACTTTGCCAATACGCGACAGCACGGCCACCACGTCGTGCCCCTGCCAGTGGCCCACCCAGAAATCACGTCCTGCCACGCGCACGCGCTGCTCGTCCGGCATGGCGGCCAAAACGGCGGCCAGCTCTTCGTGCATTGCACTCATGATGCCGATCACGGCCATGGTTTACCCCTTGTTGCCCATGAAAAAAGCGGCTCAGTGAGCCGCTTTGGAGTGTACCGGGCCAGCTGCAAAGCTCATGCCGAGGCGCTGCGCAACTCACGCCGCAAAATCTTGCCCACCGGGGTTTTGGGCAACTCATCGCGGAATTCAATGATGCGTGGCTGCTTGTAGGCCGTCATGTTCTCGCGGCAATACGCCAGGATTTGCGCCTCGGTGAGCGAGGGGTCTTTGCGCACCACCACCAGCTTGACGGCTTCGCCGGTTTTCTCGTCAGGCACACCAATCGCGGCGCACTCCAGCACACCGGGGCATGCTGAAGCCACTTCTTCCACCTCGTTCGGATAGACGTTGAAACCGCTGACCAAGATCATGTCCTTCTTGCGGTCCACGATCTTGAAGTAACCCCGGGCATCCATGGTGCCGATGTCGCCCGACTTGAAATAACCATCGGCCGTCATGACCTTGGCGGTTTCATCGGGACGCTGCCAATAGCCGGCCATGACTTGCGGGCCTTTGATGGCGATCTCGCCGGGCTTGCCGGGCTCGGTCACATCCTGGCCCTCGTCGTCGATCAGCTTCATCCAGGTGCCGGGAATCGGCACGCCGATGGTGCCGGTGTATTCGGGGCTGGTGGTCGGGTTGCAGCTGGCAGAAGGACTGGTCTCGGACAGACCATAGCCTTCGCAGATGGGGCAACCGGTTTTCTCCAGCCAGAGCTTGGCCACGGTCGGAGTCACGGCCATGCCACCGCCCACCGACACCTTGAGGTTGGACCAATTGACGGTGTTGAAATCCGGGTGGTTGGCCAGGCCATTGAACAAGGTGTTGACGGCCGGGAAGCTGTGGAAAGTGTGCTTGGAGAGCTCTTTGAGCACGGCAGGCAAATCTCGCGGATTGGGGATCAGGATGGTTTTGCCGCCCGTGCGCATGGACAGCATCATGTTCACCGTGAAGGCGAAGATGTGGTACAGCGGCAAGGCACACACCGAGGTGGGTTGCTCGTTTGCAGGTCCGCGCTTCATGACCGGATCGTTCCAAGCCTCGGACTGCAAAACGTTGGTGATCACATTGCGGTGCAAGAGCACCGCGCCTTTGGACACGCCCGTGGTGCCGCCGGTGTACTGCAACACCGCAATGTCCTCTGGCCCCATTTCAGGTTTACGCCAAGGCAATTTGCGGCCTTCAGCCAAAGCCTGGTTGAACCGCACCGCCTGCGGCAACTGGAAATCGGGCACCAGTTTTTTGACCTTGCGCACCACGTGGTTGACGATGGCCCCTTTGAGCAAACCCAAACGGTCGCCCATGGCGGCGAGCACCACATGCTGCACCGGCGTTTGTGCGATGCACTTTTCGAGGGTGGACGCGAAATTTTCAATGATCACGATCGCGCGGGCACCCGAGTCTTTGAGCTGGTGCTCCAGCTCACGTGCGGTGTACAGGGGGTTGACGTTCACCACCACATAACCGGCACGCAAGATGGCCGCCACCGCCACCGGGTATTGCGGCACATTGGGCATCATGATGGCGACACGGTCACCTTTGGCCAGCCCCAACGATTGGAGGTAAGCGGCCAAGGCCTGGCTTTCGGTATCGGTCTGGGCGTAGCTGATGCTCTTGCCCATGAAACTGTAAGCCGTGCGCTCGGCGTAGCGGGCAAAACTCTCTTCCATCAAGCCCACCAGCGAGCTGTACTGGCCGGGTTCAATGTCAGAGGGAACGCCTTCGGGGTAACTGCTGAGCCAAACGCGGTCGGGTGTCATTGCATGGTTTTCCATGCAGACCAGTCTACAGCACAACTGACAGGAAACTGACTCGCAAAGGTACTGGATTTCCCGAGGTGAAGGGGCCCCATGTGTGCACAAGGCCCCTCCTGATCGCGCGTGTCAGCCCTTCAAAGCCACCAGGACTTCGTCCAGCATCTTCTTGGCGTCGCCAAAGAGCATGCGGTTGTTCTCTTTGTAGAACAGCGGGTTGTCCACACCCGCATAGCCGCTGGCCATGGAGCGTTTCATCACGATGCTGGTGCGGGCCTTCCAGACTTCGAGCACGGGCATGCCGGCGATCGGGCTGGTCGGGTCATCTTGCGCGGCAGGGTTCACGATGTCGTTGGCACCGATCACCATGGCCACATCGGTGTCCGGGAAGTCGTCGTTGATCTCGTCCATCTCCAGCACGATGTCGTAAGGCACCTTGGCTTCGGCCAGCAACACGTTCATGTGACCTGGCATGCGACCAGCCACCGGGTGGATGCCAAAGCGCACATTGACACCTTTTTCACGCAGGTGCTTGGTGATTTCATTGACGGTGTGCTGCGCCTGAGCCACCGCCATGCCATAGCCCGGCACGATGATCACGCTCTTGGCGTCGCGCAGCAGCTCTGCGGTTTCGGCAGCGCTCACGGGGACCACTTCGCCTTGCGGCTCGGCGGCTTCCCCCTCGGCCTTGGCCGCGGGTTTGCCTGCGCCACTGCCAAAGCCACCGGCAATCACGCTGATGAAGTTGCGGTTCATCGCGTTGCACATGATGTAAGACAGGATGGCACCGCTGGAGCCAACGAGCGCACCGGTCACGATCAACAGGTCATTGCTCAACATGAAGCCGGTGGCCGCAGCGGCCCAGCCCGAGTAGCTGTTGAGCATGGACACCACCACCGGCATGTCGGCACCGCCAATGGCCATGACCATGTGGATGCCGAACAGCAATGCGATGGCGGTCATCACGATCAGTGGCGTCATGCCGCTTTGCACATCGTGCGCGTTGACGAACTCGCGGCCAAACCAGACCACGACCAAGAGACCGAGCAAGTTAAGCCAGTGGCGGCCGGGCAGCATGAGCGGCTTGCCGCCGATCTTGCCGTTGAGCTTGCCAAAGGCAATGAGCGAACCCGAGAAGGTGACCGCACCGATCAGGATGCCGACGTAAATTTCCACTTCGTGGATGGCTTTCTCTGCACCGCTGTACTGGACCGAGGTGTCCACATAGCTGGCAAAACCGACCAGGCAAGCGGCCAAGCCCACCAGGCTGTGCATGAGCGCCACCAGTTCGGGCATTTGGGTCATCTTGACGGTTTTGGCGGCATACAGACCAACGCTGCCGCCGATCACCAAAGCGCCCACGATCCAGGGGATGCCGGCTGCGGCCACGCGGGGGCCGACGATGGTCGCCAGCACCGCCAGGGCCATGCCGATGACGCCGTAGAGGTTGCCGCGGCGTGAGGTTTCCGGGTTGGACAAGCCCCCCAGGCTGAGGATGAAAAGAATGGCAGCGCCAAGGTAGGCGACGGTGGCCAGGCTGGAAGAGATGAGACTTTGCGACATGTTCGTTGTTCCTTGTTCTTGGGGTCTCGGCTTACTTGCGGAACATGTCGAGCATGCGGCGAGTGACGGCAAAGCCGCCGAACATGTTGATCGCCGTGAGCACAATGCCGGCAAAGGCCAGCCACTGGATCAGCTGATCGGGGCGGCCATTGCTGCCCGCTTCTGGCGGCAGGATCTGCACCAGCGCACCGATGGCGATGATGCTGGAGATCGCGTTGGTCACGCTCATTAGCGGCGTGTGCAAGGCCGGTGTGACGTTCCACACCACCATGTAGCCGATGAAACAAGCCAGCACAAACACCGTGAAGTGACCCAGGAAGGCCGCCGGCGCAAAAGCACCGATGGCCCACAGCGCCAGCGCACCCAGGCCAAACACCATGACCAAGGTCTTGAGCGGCATGGGGCCGCTGCTGCCGTGGCCGTGGCCGCCTTTTTTCTCGGCCACCGCCGCTGTGGGTTTGGGCGCGGGCTTTGGGGCCACCACCAAAGGCGGGGCAGGCCAGGTGATTTCGCCGTCCTTGATGACCGTGAGACCCCGGATCGCGTCGTCCGCCATGTTGACGTTGATCACGCCGTCTTTGGTCTTGCACAACTCCTCCGTCAAGCGGAACAGGTTGGTGCCGTACAGCGTGGACGACTGGCGCGCCATGCGCGAAGCCAGATCGGTGTAGCCGACGATGGTCACGCCGTGCTTGACCACGGCCTTGCCGGGCTCGGTCAGTTCGCAGTTGCCGCCTTGCTCGGCGGCCATGTCCACGATCACGCTGCCGGGCTTCATGCTTTGCACCATCGCAGCGGTGATCAGCTTGGGCGCGGGCTTGCCGGGGATCAGCGCGGTGGTGATGATGATGTCGCACTCTTGAGCCTGCTTGGCGTACATCTCGCGCTGCGCGGCCTGGAAGCCTTCGCTCATGACCTTGGCGTAACCGCCGCCGCCCGAGCCTTCTTCTTCGTAGTCCACCTTGACGAACTCACCGCCCAGCGACACGACCTGGTCGGCCACTTCGGCGCGGGTGTCGTTGGCACGCACGATGGCACCCAGGCTGGCGGCCGCGCCAATCGCAGCAAGGCCCGCTACACCAGCACCAGCGATGAACACTTTGGCGGGGGGCACTTTGCCCGCGGCCGTGATCTGGCCGTTGAAAAAGCGGCCAAAGGCATTGGCAGCCTCGACCACAGCGCGGTAACCGCTCACGCCCGCCATCGAGGTCAGCGCATCCATCTTCTGAGCCCGGCTCAATGTGCGAGGCAAAGCATCGATCGACAAAGCCGTGACCTTTTTGGCCGCCAACTGCTGCATCAAATCGGGGTTTTGGGCGGGCCACAAGAAGCCAATCAGCGTCTGGCCTTCGTGCATCAGCGCCACTTCGTCGGCAGTGGGGGCTCGCACCTTGAAGACAATGTCGCTGGCCTGCCAAAGATCGGCGGCACTCGCAACGACAGAAGCACCGGCTTCGACGTAGGCCTCATCTGACAGGTCGGCCAAAGCGCCAGCACCATGCTCGACCACCACCTCAAAACCGAGCTTGACCAGTTTGGTCACCACATCGGGGACGGTGGCCACCCGTTTTTCACCGGGAAATATTTCTCGTGGCACGCCTATGCGCATGGTTTGTCTCCTGTAGTTTGAAATTCAACGCTGTTCACCGCCAATGACGGGCATTCGCTACAACTTGTTTCATCTCATTATGAATGAAGCCGATCTCAGACTGTTGCAATGCGCAACAAGGACCAGGCACCCGCCTCAAGACACGCAATGGACATGCCAGCTTGCCCAATTGGTGATAATTCCTGCATGGATACACGCTGGAAACCCAATGTCACCGTTGCCGCCATCATCGAAAAAGAGGGGCGCTACCTTTTGGTTGAAGAACTGACGCGGGAGGGCTTGCGCCTGAACAACCCGGCCGGTCACCTGGACCCCTTTGAGTCCCCCGCCGAGGGCTGTGCCCGCGAAGCGCTGGAGGAAACGGCCCACACCTTCCAACCCACCGCCTTGGTGGGCGTTTATCTGTCGCGCTTTCAGCGACCCGCCACCCAAGAAGACATCACCTATTTGCGCCTGGCTTTTTGCGGCGAGATCGGCGAGCAACAAGCGGGCCGCAGCCTGGACGAGGGCATTGTGCGCACCGTCTGGATGACGCTGGACGAAGTGCGCGCCAGTGCAGACCGCCACCGCAGCCCCCTGGTCTTGCGCTGCGTTGAAGACCATCTGGCCGGCCAACGCTATCCGCTGGAGATGATTTACACCGACACGGCCGTGGCGTCCCTGCCACCACTGGCAGGCACGGCCCCGTGATCGACAGCGTCTGGCTTGTCACGGGCCTGGCCGCCTTTGGCGCGGGCGTGCTCAACGCCATCGCCGGTGGCGGCAGTTTCCTGACCTTTCCGGCCCTGGTCTTTGCCGGGGTGCCGCCTTTGGCGGCCAACGCCACCAGCGCTGCAGCGGTGAGTCCAGGTTATCTGGGCAGCACCTTGGGCTTCAAGGACGAACTCCGGGCCATCCCAGGTGCGGCGCTGCAACGCGAGGTCCTGGTGGCCGCCGTGGGCGGTCTCATCGGGGCAGGCTTGCTGATGGTGACCCCGGCCAGCGTGTTTTCAGGCCTGGTGCCGTGGTTACTGCTGCTGGCCACCGCACTGTTTGCACTGGGCCCGCGCATCGCCGCACGCAGCGCAGGCCAAGGGTCCGCTGCAACCTGGCGGCTGCCGGGCTTGCTGGCCGTGTCCATTTACGGCGGCTACTTCAATGGGGGTCTGGGCATCTTGCTGATGGCGCTGTACACCCTGACCGGTGAGTCCAGACTGAACACGGTCAACGCGCTGAAAAACCTCAACTCTTTTGTGCTGTCTTGGCTGTCGGTCGCTGCGTTTGCCTGGGCCGGTGCCATCGTCTGGGATCAAGCCCTGTGGATGATGTTGCTGGCCACCGCTGGCGGCTGGTCCGGCGCACGCCTGGCCAAGCGTCTACCCACACAGGGGGTGCGCAAGCTGGTGATCGGCACCGGCCTGCTCATGAGCGCGGTGTTTTTCAGTCGCCTGGGCTGATTCAGGTCTTGGTCCCCTGAAGAGATCTGATTTTCACAAGATGGGCACGTTCACACCCGAAGCCACCTGGTCCAGCCGCGCTTCTTCAGCACGCACTTTGGCCACATAACCACCGTCATCAACCACAGCATCACCGCCAAGGTAAAACTTCAAGCCATCTTCGAGCGAGCCCCCTTTGAGCTTGATCGCGTCAGACAGCACGGCCACCCCCACACGCATGTTGGTGATGGGATCGAAAGCGGTCAAATTGCCGCCATAGGCTTGGTAACGTTTGGTGTGGATGCCCGTCATCACCTGCATCAGGCCCTGCGCGCCAGCCTGGCTCTGAATGTAGGGATGGAAGTTGGACTCGATGGCCATGACCGCCAGGATCAGGTTGGGCGCAAGCTTGTATTTTTTGGACAGCACATGGGCTTCCAGCACCAGGGCCGCCACGGGCTCGGGGGCCACTTTGTATTTGCGGGCCAGCCATGTGGCCACGGCGGCCTGGCTGCTGGGCAGATCACGCACATTGAGCGCGGTGGCCCGTTCAGCGGCGTTTTCGGGCAACCAGGACACCAACACTTGCCGTTCGCGCAACCAGGTGAAGAGCCTTTCTTCCGAGGCCTGAAGCCAGTCGGGCCTGAGCCACAAAGCCAGCACAAAGGCGGCCACAGCCAAACCCACCATGGCCAGACCACTGTGTGTGACAAGGAACAACCCTTGGGCGATGTCGCCCAGGACGGTTCGAAGGTTGGAGCACCAAGTGCAGGGTTTGGCCATCGAATAAATTTAAGTCAAAGGATTATAAATTTATGGCTGCTGCGAGGCGGGATAATTGACGCATGTCCAAACTTCCTCGCGTGGTCGTCGGTTTGTCCGGCGGTGTCGATTCAGCCGTCAGCGCCTACTTGCTCAAACAGCAAGGGTACGAGGTCGTCGGTATCTTCATGAAAAACTGGGAAGACGACGATGACAGCGAGTACTGCTCCTCCAACATCGATTTCGTCGATGCTGCGGCCGTGGCCGATGTGCTGGGCATCGAGATCGAGCACGTCAACTTTGCAGCCGATTACAAAGACCGGGTGTTCTCCGAGTTTTTGTGCGAATACCAGGCCGGACGCACGCCCAACCCCGACATCCTGTGCAACGCCGAGATCAAGTTCAAGTCCTTCCTGGACCACGCCATGCGCCTGGGCGCCGAGAAGATCGCCACGGGGCACTACTGCCGCGTGCGTTTGAACGAACAAACCGGCCGCCATGAACTGCTCAAAGGCCTGGACCCATCCAAAGACCAAAGCTACTTTTTGCACCGCTTGAACCAGGCGCAGCTGTCCAAAACCTTGTTCCCGGTGGGTGAGCTGCACAAGACCGAGGTGCGCCGCATCGCGCAAGAAATCGGTCTGCCCAATGCCAAGAAAAAAGACTCCACCGGCATCTGCTTCATTGGTGAGCGGCCCTTCCGTGAGTTCCTCAACCGTTACATCAGCAAAGAGCCCGGCCCGATCAATGACCCAACAGGTCGCACCATCGGCCAGCATGTGGGCCTGAGTTTTTACACCCTCGGCCAGCGCCAGGGCTTGGGCATTGGGGGCATCAAGGCCAAAGGTGCAGACATGGAAGCACTCCGCGCCCGCGGATTGCGAGGCGCAGGCGAACACACGCCCTGGTTTGTGGCGCGCAAAGACATCGAGAAGAACACCCTGTGGGTGGTGCAAGGTCATGACCACCCCTGGCTGCTGTCCGAAAGCCTGGTGGCCACCGACGCCAGCTGGTGTGCCGGCATCGCCCCCACCCCTGGCCTGTATGCCGCCAAAACCCGCTACCGCCAGGCCGACGCGCCTTGCGAACTGCGTGCTGCGGACAACGGGGCCACCGAGCCCGCGTTCGAGATGCATTTCCCGCAAGCGCAGTGGGCCGTGACCCCCGGACAAAGTGCTGTTCTGTACGACGGCGAGGTGTGCCTGGGCGGCGGCGTGATCCATGCCGCCTCTGCGCTGCCCTGAGCGCAGGAGCCGCACTTGAAAATTGACTTTGACGGTTTGCAGGCCTTTGTCTGCGTGGCCGAGCTCAGCAGCTTCGTCAAAGCCTCCGAGCAGCTGCACCTGACGCAAACGGCGCTGACACGGCGCATCCAGAAGCTCGAAGCGCTGCTGGACATCAAACTGCTGGACCGCACCACGCGGCGCGTGGAACTCACCGCCACGGGCAAAGACTTTTTGCCGCAAGCGCGCAGCCTGGTGATGGACGCCACCCGCGCCATCGAACGCGTCAAGGACAAGGCCCAGCAAGGGCATGGGCACTTCACCCTGGCCTGCGTGCCCTCGCTGACCACCCATGTGCTGCCACAACTGATTCGCCAGTACGCCACGGCCTGCCCGGGCAATACGCTGCGCCTGCACGATGCGTCTTCGCACGATGTGCGTGCCGCTGTGCTCAGCGGCCAAGCCGAGCTGGGCATTGCCATCAACGGCGAGCCGCACCCCGACCTGGAAGAGATCGCCCTGTTTGAAGACCCGCTCACGCTGCTGTGCCCGACGCCCCATGCTTTTCAGGACAAGGCTTCGGTGCCTTGGACCGACATCCGCCATGTGGACCTGATCGTGGTCAGCAGTTTCATGGCCACCCGGGTTTTTCTGGACTACCAGCTGGCCAAACGCGGCATCCGCCTGAGCGGGCACTACGAGGTGCAACACCACGCCACCGCCATCAATTTGGTGGCCGCAGGCGTGGGCTGCGCCATCTTGCCCTCGTCCACCTTTGAGAACGGCGACCGCCCCAATGTGGTCAAAATTCCCCTGACCGGTCCGGTGGTCAAACGCAAAGTCACGCTGCTGCGCAAAACCCCCAACAGGCTGTCGCCAGCGGCCCAAGACTTCTACCAATTGGTTTTGGGGAAATTCCGCAAAGCCAAACCATTGCGAAAAACGAAATAAAGCCGTCGAATATTTCATTTCACAGCAAGCTGGTTTTCGGCAACACTTGGCGCCTGGATAAAAACAAGGACAAGTGATGGGCACCGATGTGCTGGTGATTGGCGGCGGCAACGCTGCTCTGTGCGCGGCCCTGATGGCCGCCGAGGCTGGGGCCAGCGTACTGCTGCTCGAAGCCGCCCCCCGCGAGTGGCGCGGCGGCAACTCGGGCCACACCCGCAACCTGCGTTGCATGCACGATGCCCCGCAGGACGTGCTGGTGGACGCCTACCCCGAAGAAGAATTTTGGCAAGACCTGCTCAAGGTCACCGGCGGCATCACCAACGAAAAACTGGCCCGCCTGACCATCCGTGCGTCCAGCACCTGCCGCGACTGGATGCGAAAGCATGGCGTGCACTTTCAGCCGCCGCTGTCGGGCGCGCTGCACGTGGCCCGCACCAACGCCTTCTTTATGGGCGGGGGCAAGGCCCTGGTCAACGCCTATTACCGCAGCGCCGAAAAACTCGGCGTGCAGATCCGTTACGAGGCCCCTGTGGACCGGCTGGAGATCGAGAACGGCCGCTTTGTGGCCGCCTGGGTGGGCGATGAGCGCATCACCGCCAAAAGCTGCGTGCTGGCCGCCGGGGGCTTCGAGTCCAACCGCGAATGGCTGCGCGAGGCCTGGGGCCAAAACGAGCGCGGCGAATGGCCCGCGGACAACTTCTTGATTCGGGGTACCCGCTTCAACCAGGGCGTGCTGCTCAAGCACATGCTGGCGCAAGGCGCTGACCCGATCGGTGACGCTACGCAAGCGCACATGGTGGCGATCGACGCCCGCGCACCGCTGTACGACGGCGGCATCTGCACCCGCATCGACTGCGTGTCGCTGGGCGTGGTGGTCAACACCGAGGCACGCCGCTTCTACGACGAGGGCGAAGACTTCTGGCCCAAGCGCTACGCCATCTGGGGCCGCTTGGTGGCCCAACAACCTGGCCAAACCGCCTATTCGATCATCGACAGCAAGGCCATTGGCCGCTTCATGCCGCCCGTGTTCGACGGCGTCAAAGCGGGCACCCTGCCCGAGCTGGCCCAAAAAATCGGGCTCGATGTGGACACCTTCATGCAAACCTTGAACGACTACAACGCAGCCTGCCGCGTCGGCACTTTTGACCACACCACACTGGACGACTGCCACACCGAAGGCGTGACGCCTGCCAAAACCCACTGGGCGCGCACCATCGACACCGGGCCGTTTTACGCCTATGCGGTGCGCCCCGGCGTGACCTTCACCTATCTGGGCCTGGAGACCGACGACACCGCCGCTGTGCGCTTTAGGGGCGTGCCCAGCGACAACCTGTTTGTGGCGGGTGAGATGATGGCCGGCAACGTTCTGGGCAAGGGCTACACCGCTGGCGTGGGCATGTCGATCGGCACAGCCTTCGGCCGCATCGCAGGCACGCAAGCGGCGCAAGCCGCACTGGCTGGAGCCAAGCCATGAGCACGCTGCAACAACTCACCCAAGAAGCCAAAGCATTGGCCAACGGCCAATGGGCACCGACCGAGGCCGAAAGCGAAGCCGCACGCCAGCTGCAGATCTGCAACGCCTGCCGCTACTGCGAAGGCTTTTGTGCCGTGTTCCCGGCCATGACGCGTCGCTTGTCGTTTGCCCAGGCTGATCTGCATTTCATGGCCAACCTGTGCCACAACTGCGGTGCTTGCCTGCACGCCTGCCAATACGCACCACCGCACGACTTTGGCGTGAACATCCCCCAGGCCATGGCCAAGCTGCGGGTGCAAACCTATGCCGACTACGCCTGGCCTGCACCACTGGGCCAGCTCTACAAACGCAATGGTCTGGCGCTTAGTCTGGCTCTGGCCGCTGGCTTGGCTTTGTTCCTGTGGCTGGCGCAGCAAAGTGCCGCTGCAGCGCCCGTGGAAAATTTTTACAGCATCTTCCCGCACAACCTGTTGGTGGGCTTGTTCGCACCGATCTTCTTGTGGGCGGTGCTGGCGCTGGCCATGGGTGTGCGACGCTTTTGGCGCGAGATCACCCCGGCCACCAGCGGCGCTGCCGTCACCACGCCCGCTGCAGCCGAAGCCGCCCACGATACGCTGCGCCTGAAGTACCTGGACGGTGGCCATGGCGAAGGCTGCAACAACGCCGATGACGAATTCACCTTGTCCCGTCGCCGCGCGCACCACCTGACGTTTTACGGCTTCATGCTCTGCTTTGCTGCCACCAGCGTGGCCACGCTCTACCACTACGTGCTGAATCTGCCCGCTCCATATGACCTGCCCAGTTTGCCCAAGGTACTGGGCGTGATCGGCGGCGTGAGTCTGCTCGTGGGCACCGCAGGCCTGTTCAAGCTCAATTGGCAACGCCACCCCATGCAGGGCGATGCAGCGCAAAAACCGATGGATTTGGGTTTCATCGGCCTGCTGTTTGTCATCAGCCTGACGGGTCTGGGCTTGTGGCTCGCTCGCGGCCACAGCAGCATGCCCACTTGGCTGGTGGTGCACCTGGGCGCGGTGATGGCACTGTTTGCCACGCTGCCCTACAACAAATTCGCACACGGCATTTTCAGGACGGCATCGCTGATCCGCCATGCTGTCGAAAAACGCCAACCCAACCCCATCGGGTTGGGCAGTGATTGACCCCTGAGGAGACCTCCATGAACAAACGCAACACCTTGCAAGCCATCGCCTGCATCGCCTTGGCCAGCATTGGCCTGAGCGCTTCGGCGCAAACTTTCCCACCCAAGAAAACCATCACGATGGTGGTCGGCTTTGCCGCTGGCGGCGCGGCCGACACGGGCGCACGCATCATCGCCAAAAAGCTGGGCGAGAACATTGGCGCATCGGTGGTGATCGACAACAAACCCGGCGCGGGCGGCAACATCGCCCACCAGTTTGCGGCGCAAGGCCCGGCCGACGGCAGCGTGATTTTGTTCGGCTCGGTCGGTCCGCTGACCATTGCGCCGCACATGATGAAGCTGCCTTATGACCCGGTCAAAGACCTCTCGCCCATCACCATGGGCGTGAACTTTCCGAATGTGCTGGTGGTCGGCGCACACACGGGCATCAAGACCTTTGCGGAATTCATCGCTTACGCCAAAAAGAACCCCGGCAAGCTCGACTTCGCATCGACCGGCGCAGGCTCTGCATCGCACCTGGCCGGTGAACTGATGAACGACATGGCCAACATTGACACGGTGCACGTGCCCTACAAAGGCGGTGCACCCGCCATGCAAGACCTGATCGGTGGCCGCGTGGCGGCGTATTACTCCACGCTCTCCACATCTTTGCCGCACATCGAAAGCGGCAAGCTAATCCCACTGGCCAGCACCGGCACCATGCGCCTGACGGCTCTGCCCAAAATCCCGACGATTGCCGAGTCCGGCTACCCCGGCTTTTCGGCCACCAACTGGTACGCCTTTGTGGCCTCGTCCAAGGTGCCCACCCCCATCCTCGACCGTTGGAACACCGAGCTGGTCAAGGTGCTCAAAAGCCCCGATGTGGTCGAACAACTCAACAGCCACGGCCTCACGCCCCAGCCCAGCACGCGCGACGAGTTTGCCAAATACATGGCCAAGGAAACCGCCACCTGGGGCCGCTTGATCCGTGAGCGCAAGATCACCGCCGAATAAACAAAACACAGGAGACAAACCATGAAATTCTTGAACACATTCACCCGTCGCAGCCTGCTGGCCAGCGCCTTGCTGGCCTTCGCTGGCCTGGCCGCACAGACTGCCGCTTATTCAGCTGAAATCCGCGTGGTCACCTCAGGAGCCTTCACCGAAGCCTACAAAAAACTGGTGCCCATCTACGAAGCGGCCAGCGGACACAAGGTCATCAGCGCCTACGGCGCATCGATCGGCAACGCACCCGACTCGATCCCCAGCCGCTTTGCCCGTGGTGAAAAGTTTGACCTGGTGATCCTGTCCGAAGGCGGCCTCGAAGCCCTGATGAAAGACGGCAAGCTGGTGCCCGGCAGCCGCGTGGACCTGGCCCGCTCGCAAATCGGCGTGGCCGTGCGCAAGGGCACGCCCAAGCCCGACATCAGCACCGTTGAAGCCCTCAAACAAACCCTGCTGAACGCCAAGTCGGTGGCCTACTCGGCCAGCGCCAGTGGCACCTACCTGTCCACCGAGATGTTCCCCAAACTGGGCATTGCCGAGCAGATGCAAAAGACCGCCCGCAAGATCATGAGCGAGCGCGTGGGGGCGGTGGTGGCGCGGGGCGAGGCCGAGCTGGGTTTCCAGCAGGTGAGCGAGTTGATCTATTTCAAGGAACTCGACTTTGTGGGCACCTTGCCCGACGCCGTGCAGCAGACCATCTTCTTCTCGTCGGCGCTGGTGCAAGGTGCTGAGCAGCAAGAAGCGGCCAAGCACCTGGTGCGCTTTTTCACATCACCTGCCGTGGCCGAGATCGTGCGGGGCACGGGTCTGGACCCTGCCGCCAAGCCCTGACAAAACGACGTATAAGTCGGCGGCTTCAGCCCCGACTTGGGCCTGCGCAATGCCCCCAACGTCGGACCTGAAGGTGCCGACCTACAGGGGATGACCTTTCGGAGGCATCACCCCTGGCTGTGAATTCGCGCATGAATGCGCTGCACAGTCTTCCACACGCCCCAGAGCACGATTGGAATTGAAAGGCCAGCCGCCATCTCGGGGTTGATCGGCAGGCCCAGCTTGTTCAGGGCCTTGGCCCCGTACAGCACGAGGCTCACCACGTAGTAGCTGATGGCCGCGATCGACAGGCCTTCCACCGTGCTTTGCAGGCGCAGCTGCAGGTCTTGCCCGCGTGTGAGCTTTTCCAGCAAGACCTGGTTTTGCGTCTCGGTGGCGATGTCCACGCGGGTGCGCAGCAAGGCGCTGGTGCGCGAGACGCGCTCAGACAAGGAGGCCAAGCGCTGCGCGGTGGCCACCACCGTGGCCATGGCCGGTGACAAGCGGCGTTGCATGAACTCGCCCACCGTCTGAATACCCGCCACAGGCCGCTCACGCAACTCGGCAATGCGTTGGGCCACCAAGGTGTCATACGCCCGCGTGGCCGAAAAGCGGTAACCGTGCTCGGCAGTGGCCCGCTCCACACGCGCAGCCAGTGACACCAGCACATCCAGCAAGGCTTGATCGCTGTCGCCTTTACGCTCCAGCCGGGCGGTGATGTCGGCCAGCTGCGCTTCGGCCTCCGACAAAACAGGTGCCAAGGCCTTGGCCACGGGCAAGCCGCGCAAAGCCATCAAGCGGTAAGTCTCCAGCTCTAACAGACGCTGCGAGATCCGGCCAGCGCGGGCTTCGGGCGTGCCCGCAGGCGCGATCACCAGCATCCGCTCGAAACCGTCGTCCCCCAGCCTGAAATGCGTCAGCACACACGAATGCGAGAAGCCTTCGCTGGTGTTGCCCATGCGCGAGCCGACCACAGCGCCTTCGCCCAACCAAGCCTGCGCTTGCGTGACGATATGGGGCGAGGCCATGTCGCCTTCCATCATGCCCAGATGGATCGCCGCCACGGTCTGGCCGGGGATGGCACGCAACCAATCGCTGCCCACCACCGCTTGCGATGCCAGCTCCGGCATGGCCTGACCCCACGCGGCATGGGCGGGCAGGGCTTGCACGATCGAGTAACGGGTGAACTCGGTGTGCCGCTCCCATTTGACAGTGAAGCCGTCACAGCGCAAACGTAAAAAGTTGCCATGCAACTGCTCGGGCTGCAAATCGGCGTGCCCGGGCAAGCTGCGCAGATGCGCCCATTCCTGTTCGCGGGAGATGCCTGCATTGAGCACCGCCACATAAACGATCAGGGCGGGCAAGCGCACGCGGGCCGAGGGGCGGGCATGGACCTCGTTGTGCAGCTGGCGGCGCTGCGCATCGTCCAAGGGCAAATAACGCGACGTGATTTCGTTCATGGACACATTCTGAGCCCACACGCTGCGCCGTGGTCAACGTCCCAGGAACGAAACAGTTTCAACCCGCACAGACATAAAGCAGCGCAAAGGCTGGGCGGAACACACCCGTCAAACGGCGGGCGACACAGCAGCTGAGGGGGCCGCCACAGGCTCAAGCTGCAACAACTGCCCGCGCCACAAGCCTCGCACCGTGGCGCACACCAGGCCCGCGATCACCACCGATACCCCCCACAGCCAGGCCATGGCCGCCGCAGAGGCCCCTGCACCCGCAGGGGCCAATTGCAAAGACAGCGCTGCCGAAGCAGCCAGGGGAAAGGGCATGCCCCAAAACGGCATACCAAAGGGCTGCGCCAGGCAGCGCTTGAGGACCGTCATGGACACCAACGTGAAAAACAAGGCCACACCCCAGAGCATGTGGACCAGGACATCGGCCGCGCCCAACTGCATGCCCGACAAGGCCAACACCGAGGGCGGCGCAATGGTGATGAAGGTCGCTGGCAGCAAGCGCTGCGGCCACAGCCCCACCATGCCAATGCGCACCAGCACCAAACTCAGGGCCACCGGCCAGAGCACAGCGGCCAGGCCATATTGCGCGGCCGCCCACAGCGGATGACCCAAAGTCACCCCCGCCAAAGCAGGCAACACATTGCCCACCACCGGAATGAACAAAGCCGGCGTCATGACCGACCAAAAATTGGCCGCCGTCATGCCGGGCTGAAACCAGCGCTGGACCACGCTCACTGTGACCAGCAGCAACGTGGCTGAACCCAGCATCCACAAGCCCTCAATCCACGGACTGATCAGCCCATGGGCCGTGGCCACCGTGGCGATCAACACCAGCGACGACGGCAAGGCCGCCACAAACACATGGCGCATCGGATGGCGCACATCGTCCAGCACGGCCGCAGGCCAGCAGACCACCCGCCAAAGCGTCCCCAACAGCAAGGCCGCAAGCACCACAGCCGCCAACACGCCCACCGCCGCAGACACTTGCACAGCAAGCGCCTCGTGCGGTGCAGCACGCATCCAGGCCAGCGACAAGCCACACAAGCCCATGACCATGGCAAACCAGGGGAAGTTCAGGTGCTGCAGAGATGAAACAAATCGGCTGTCAGGCATGTCGGGGGCGTCTTTCGGGGCGTAAAAAAACCCGTGGCGTGGGCCACGGGTTGGGGATCCCATCTGAGCGAAACGATTAGAAGGGGATGTCGTCGTCCATGTCGTCGAAGCTGCTGGGCGCGGGCTTGGCCGCAGGTGCAGGACGGGCTGCTGGCGCTGCGGCGGGTCGCGCTGCAGGGGCCTGACGCGGGGCGTAACCGCCGCCATCGTCCGATGGGCCGCCCATGCCTTGACGGCCGCCCAGCATTTGCATGGTCTCGCCACGGATCTCGGTGGCAAATTTCTCGATGCCGTCTTTGTCGGTGTACTTGCGGGTGCGCAAGCTGCCTTCGACGTACACCTGCGAGCCTTTTTTCAGGTACTGGCCAGCGATTTCGGCCAATTTGCCGAAGAAGCTGATGCGGTGCCACTCGGTGGCTTCCTTCATTTCGCCGGTCGCTTTGTCTTTGTAGCGGTCGGTGGTGGCCACGTTGATGTTGCTCACGGCGTCGCCAGAAGGCAGATAGCGGGTTTCGGGATCGCGGCCCAAATTGCCGACGATGATGACTTTGTTGACGGATGCCATGAAAAACTCCTCGAATAAGCGTGAATTATGCGGCCTTCAGGCCGTCTGACGAACAGGGACCGAGCGGGCCGGGGTCTGCATGGGCAAGGCGACCAACAACCACACCAGCATGGCCCCTGCACAGCTGAGGAACAGCGCCTGGCTGCCCCAGGTCTTGACGAGGTAGCCGCCCAACCAACCGCCTGCAAAAAAGCCCAACGACTGCAAGGTGTTGTACACGCCCATGGCCGTGCCGCGCACCGCACTGGGTGCCAGACGCGAAGCCAGACTGGGCTGCGTGGCTTCCAGCACATTGAAGCCACAGAAAAACACGAACAACAAGCCCGCCAAAGCACCCAAGCGGGGCGTACCCGAAGCCTGCAGCAAAAAGCCCAGCTGCACCACCGTGATCAGGGCAATGGCCAGCAAAAACACTTTTTTGAGGTGCCCACGCCGCTCCATGGCGAAGGTGCCGCCCATCAAGACAAAGGAGCCCAAGACCGCTGGCAAATACACCTGCCAGTGGTGGTCCTTGCTCAAACCTGCCTGCACCAACAGGGCCGGCACGGCCACCCACATGGCCAACTGAACCGCATGCAACACGAAGACGCCCAGGTTCAAACGCAACAAACCGGCATGGCGGAGCACATCTTTCAGGCGACCACGAGCAGGCCCGGCCACCGGCGCAGGCGCAGGCGGTGCACCCCAAACCACCACCGTCACGCCCAGCAAGGCCAAAACACCTGTGACCACAAACAGGCCCGACAAGCCGATGGCCGCAGCCATGAGCGGCGCCAACACCAAAGACAGGGCGAACATCAAGCCGATGCTGGCCCCCACCAAAGCCATGGCTTTGGTGCGCACTTCATCTCGGGTCAAATCGGCCAACAAAGCCGTCACGGCAGCCGACACCGCCCCAGCGCCCTGAATGCTGCGGCCAATCAACAGACCGGTCAGGTCAGTCGCCGCTGCCGCCCAAAAGCTGCCCAAGGCAAAGATCAGCAAGCCCAAAACGATCACGCGCTTGCGACCAAAACGGTCAGACGCCATGCCAAAAGGCAGCTGCAACAGCCCTTGCGTCAGGCCATAAATGCCCATGGCCAAGCCCAGCAGGGCCGGGTCTTCACCACCGGGGTACTTGCGGGCCTCCAGCGCAAACACCGGCAACACCAGAAACAAGCCCAGCATGCGCAGGGCAAAGATCGAGGCCAGCGATGCGCTGGCGCGACGCTCCAAAGGCGTCATGGCCGTCGCAGTCATGGGGGCCGCATCAGAAGCAGGAGGGGAAAGGGTCACGCGTACACACCTGACGGATCGAAAAACGACATTGTCCCTGATTACTTATCCCCACTCAGACAAGACCCGTTACAGCCAAACCTCCAGCGCCACAAAAAATTCGATCAAATAGCAATAAAATGCACATTACTCACAAAAATTTAAAATTCATGATGCCGTCTATTGGATCTCGCTCAATGATGACAGGAGCTCTGTTGCTGTGTTTGGCTGGCTGCGGCGGAGGCAGCAACGATCCTGTCACGTCTGTCAGTGCAAGCAACCTGCGTTACACGGGTTCTTTGAACGCACTGAATTTGAACATTACCGGCAACGCGCTGGACAACACCATCAAAGTCAGCGCCAACAAATCTGCCTGTCTAGTTGCAACAGCGACATCTGCGACATCCAGAACAGCCCAGTGCATCATCATCGTGCCATCCAGCCGCAAAGTGGACATCGTGGTCACCAGCAGCAGCGATTACGTCCTCTACACCACCACATTGACTGCGCCGGCTCCGCAGGTCACGCTCAAAACAACGCTGGGCGATGTCGTGATGGAACTCGACTCGGTCGCGGCACCGATCACGGTCAAGAACTTCCTGAGTTATGTGAACCAGAACCCATCGTTCTACAAAGATACATTGTTTCACCGCGTGATTGCGGGTTTCGTAGCTCAAGGTGGTGGCTTCACCACGGGCATGGTCCAAAAAACGTTACCGGTGACAACCACAGGCATTACGCTGGAATCGCAAAACGGCTTGCAAAACGTGCGTGGCTCAGTGGCCATGGCACGGCAGGGCCCCGCGACTGGATCGCCTGAAACAGACGCGACGAAAAATTCGGCCACCTCCCAGTTTTTTGTCAACCTCGTCGACAACGCCTTTCTGAATTACTCAAGCCCAAGCAGCCCTGGCTATGCCGTATTTGGCAAAGTCATCTCGGGCATGGACGTGATCGATTTGATGGCTACCAAGGCCACAACAACACGCAATGGCTATCCCAACGTCCCCGTGACCGACATCACCATCACCTCCGCCACCCAAACCCAGTAAGCACCAAGCCCATCGGGCTGGCACGGACTGCGCGAAACCCACCATCCTTGATAATGGTGGGTTTTGTTTTTGTGGCTCCACCTTGAACTCTGATCGCCAAGACACCTACCTGGCTGCGGCCTTGCGGCAGACGCACATCAGTGTGCGGGGTGCACGCACGCACAACCTGAAAAACATCGACCTCGACATCCCACGCAACCAGCTGGTGGTGATCACGGGCTTGTCGGGCTCGGGCAAGTCGAGCCTGGCCTTTGACACGCTGTACGCCGAAGGCCAGCGCCGCTATGTGGAGAGCCTGTCGGCCTATGCCCGGCAGTTTTTGCAGCTGATGGACAAGCCCGATGTGGACCTGATCGAGGGCCTGTCGCCTGCGATTTCCATCGAGCAAAAAGCCACCAGCCACAACCCGCGCTCCACCGTGGGCACGGTGACCGAGATCCACGACTACCTGCGCCTGCTGTTTGCCCGCGCAGGCACACCCTACTGCCCCGACCACAACTTGCCCCTGCAAGCGCAGACTGTGAGCCAGATGGTGGACGCCGTGCTGGCCTTGCCCGAAGACACCAAGCTCATGATCCTCGCACCGATTGCCCGCGAGAAAAAAGGTGAGTTTGAAAAAGTCTTTGAGCAAATGCAGGCACTGGGCTATGTGCGCTTTCGCATCAACGGCCAGACCGTGGAAGTAGAAGACCTGCCCACGCTCAAAAAAACCGAGAAGCACAACATCGATGTGGTGGTGGACCGCATCAAGGTTCGATCTGAGGAGGATGCCAAGGCCAGAGATGCCCTGCGCCAGCGCCTGGCCGAGAGCTTTGAAGCCGCACTGCAACTGGCCGAACACCGCGCCGTGGCCCTCGAAATGGACACGGGCACCGAACACCTGTTCAACGCCAAGTTCTCTTGCCCGGTGTGCACCTACTCGATCAGCGAGTTGGAGCCACGCCTGTTCTCGTTCAACTCGCCCATGGGGGCTTGCCCCACGTGCGACGGCATTGGCTCCATGGCGTTTTTTGACCCCGAGCGCGTGGTGGCCTTCCCCTCACTCAGCTTGGCCAGCGGCGCCATCAAAGGTTGGGACCGGCGCAACGGCTTTTACTTCAGCATGCTCGAAAGCCTGGCCAAGCATTACCAGTTCGACATCGAAACGCCGTTTGAAAAACTCTCTGCTGCGCACCAACAGGTGTTGTTGCATGGCTCGGGCGACGAAGAGATCAAGTTCAGCTACACCATGGAGTCCGGGGCCTCGCAGGGCAAAAAGGTCAGCAAGAAGCACCCGTTTGAAGGGATCATCCCCAACATGACGCGCCGCTACCGCGAGACCGACTCGGCCGTGGTGCGCGAAGACCTGGCGCGTTATCGCAACATGCAGGCCTGTACCGATTGCAAAGGCACGCGCCTCAAGCGCGAAGCCCGCCATGTGCGCATTGGCGAAGGCGCGCAAGCCCGCGCCATTTACGAGATCAGCCACATCACGCTGGGCGAATCACAGCAGTACTTTCAGGGTCTGCAACTGCACGGGGGCAAGGCAGAGATCGCCGACAAGGTGGTGCGCGAGATCGCGCTGCGCCTGAAGTTTTTGAACGACGTGGGCCTCAATTATTTGAGCCTGGACCGCAGCGCCGACACCCTCTCTGGCGGCGAAGCCCAGCGCATCCGCCTGGCCAGCCAGATTGGCTCGGGCCTCACAGGCGTGATGTACGTGTTGGACGAGCCCAGCATCGGCCTGCATCAGCGCGACAACGACCGCCTGATCGGCACGCTGCAACACCTGCGCGACATCGGCAACAGCGTGCTGGTGGTCGAGCACGACGAAGACATGATCCGCGTGGCCGACCATGTGATCGACATGGGGCCGGGCGCGGGTGTGCACGGTGGGCGCGTGATGGCGCAAGGCACTTGCGCCGACATCCTGGCCGCGCCCGACTCGGTCACCGGCCAGTACATGTCGGGCCGCAAAAAAATCGAGATCCCCAAGCGCCACAAGGTGGGCAAAGACTTCATCGAGATCGTGGGAGCCAAAGGCAACAACCTGAAAAGCGTGAATGTGAAATTCCCCGTGGGCTTGCTCACCTGCGTGACGGGTGTGTCGGGTTCAGGCAAATCAACCCTGGTCAACGACACGCTTTACACCGCCGCCGCGCACCAGATCCACCGCGCTCACGACGAAGCTGCCGCGCACGACGAGATCAAAGGGCTGGAGCACTTCGACAAAGTCATCAACGTGGACCAGTCGCCCATTGGCCGAACCCCGCGCAGCAACCCGGCCACCTACACGGGCTTGTTCACCCACATCCGCGAGCTGATGGCCGAAGTGCCCGCCGCCCGTGAGCGCGGCTACGGTCCAGGGCGCTTCAGCTTCAACGTGGCCGGTGGCCGCTGCGAAGCCTGTCAAGGCGACGGCATGGTCAAGGTGGAGATGCACTTTTTGCCCGACGTGTACGTGCCCTGCGACGTGTGCCACGGCATGCGCTACAACCGCGAAACGCTCGAAGTCCAATACAAGGGCCAAAACATCGCGCAGATCCTGAACATGACGGTGGAAGCCGCGCACCAGTTTTTCAGCGCCGTGCCCAACATCGCCCGCAAACTGCAAACCCTGCTGGATGTGGGCCTGACCTACATCCGCCTGGGCCAAAGCGCCACGACGCTGTCGGGCGGCGAGGCGCAGCGCGTGAAGCTCGCACTCGAATTGTCCAAGCGCGACACGGGCCGCACGCTCTACATCCTGGACGAGCCGACCACCGGCTTGCACTTTGCCGACATCGACCTGCTGCTCAAAGTGCTGCACCAGCTGCGCGACGCGGGCAACACCATCGTCATCATCGAACACAACCTCGACGTCATCAAAACCGCCGACTGGCTGATCGACATGGGCCCCGAAGGCGGCGCGGGCGGCGGCACCGTGGTGGGTGAGGGCACGCCCGAGCAGCTGGCCAAAAACAAGGCGAGTTTCACGGGGCATTATTTGGCGCGTTTGCTTTAAACACGCCGTGCCTTAACTCTCCATTCATCCCTTCAGAAAATTCAAGCCTCCATGAAAATCGTCATCCGTGCTTTTTTCCGAACCCTGCGCATCGTGCTGGGCCCCGTCATGCTGCTCAAAGAGCGCCTGACCCAGCCCAAAGGCGTGGTGCGCGAAGCTGCGGCGCAAGCCCGCGTGGACCAGCAGTGCCAAAGCCTGGCGCTGTACCAGTTCAGCACCTGTCCGTTTTGCATCAAGGTGCGCCAGGAAATGCGCCGACTGTCGCTGCCCATTGAAAAGCGCGATGCGCAGCACCACACAGGCAACCGCAATGAATTGCTGCAAGGCAGCGGGGCCAGCAAGGTGCCTTGCCTGAAGATCACCGAAGCCAATGGCCAAACCCGTTGGCTGCAAGACTCGGCCACGATCGTGGCTTATCTGCGCGAGCGCTTTGCCTGAAGGTCGGCAGAGACAACACGCCTGTAGGTCGGCAGCTTCAGCTCCGACAATCTCTTTGACGCCGCACTTCGTCCATGGAAACCGAACTCAAACTCAGCCTGTCAGCGGCTGATCTGCCGCGCCTGCTGGGCCACCCGCTGCTGACGCAAGCGAGTGACACGCAGCGCCTGCACAACACCTATTTCGACACGCCCGACTTGGCCTTGCAACAACGCCGCATGGCGGTGCGCGAGCGGCTGGCGGGTGATCAATGGCTGCTGACCGTCAAGACCGCAGGCCAAAGCCAAAACGGCCTGTCACGCAGGCAAGAGTGGGAAGGCCCGACCACACCGGGCGAATTGCAGTTCGATACCCTGGTGGATGACCCCGCGCTGGCACAAGACCTGATGACGCTGCGCCCGAACTTGCGCGCCCTTTTTTGCACCGACTTTGAACGCCAGCGCTGGGTCATCGCTCATGCCGGCGCACAGATCGAAGTAGCGCTGGACCAAGGCCGCATCCATGTGCCCGGTACAGACCTGAGCGAGCCGCTGCTGGAGCTGGAACTCGAATTGCTCAGCGGCCCGGAATCGGTCTTGATGATGCTGGCCGATGTGCTGCGCCAAACAACACAAGGCCTGGTGACGCTTTCGCCCAACGATGCGAGCAAGGCGCAGCGCGGGATGGCGCTTTGGGGGCAGTCTGATTGATGGGCGTTTGCCACGACCCATCTGTCACGCGGCGATCACCGTCAGCAAGGTCTGACCGTTCGCCACCAGCTTCTCGCCGTCTGCATCCACCGCAAACAAATCACAGCTGGTGAACACCTGTGCCTTGCCGGGTTTGACCACTCGGGCTCGGGCAATGAACTTTTGACCCACGGCAGGGCGCAAGCAGTTGACCGAAAAGTTGGCGGCCAACAAATTCGGTCCAGCCACGGTAGCGGCTGCAAAGCCGCACGCGGTGTCGATGAGTGTGCCGATCAAGCCTGCATGCAAATAGCCAGAGTACTGCCCGACCTCTGGCCGCCAGGGCATTTGGATCTCCACAACACCGGGGTCGGCCACTGTCACGTCGATTCCGCACCAACGGTTGAACTCGGCCATGGCGTTGATTTTTTTCAGCATGTCCAATGGGCTCATGGTTTTCTCCTGGCTTGGGTTTTGAACCACCCGATGTGGTCCATCAGTTTTTGGCGAAGCGCTTTTTGCTCGGTCACGAGTTGGTCGATCTCGGCCACACGCGCCAAGATGGCGTCGATCATGTCTTGGGCCGACAATTTGCCCGCTTTGAAGCGCGGCAAATACTCGGCGATGAAGGGCAGCGAGAAACCCATCTCCCGCGACATGGCGATGAAGATGACGTGCTTGACGGTTTTGTCGTCGTACACACGGTAGCCATTGGGCAATCGCTGGCTTTCAATGAGGCCGTCGGCCTCGTACCGCCGCAAGCGGTGCACCGACACCTGGGTCTTGGCAGAGAGTTCTGAAATGCGCATGAATTCAGTCTAGCAAGGCTCGCACAGCACGAGGGTTATAGCGTTTGACGCATGGGCGACAAGCCAAAGCGACCGCTGCGCCGCAGGTGATACCCCACCCCAGCAGGCTGGTGTACAAAACACCCTTCAACCGGAGACCCCGATGACTGCACACCAACCCTTGCCCCACGCCCACCCCGCCGATGTGGGCCTGTGCCCTGAACGCACGCAACGCCTGATGGACGTGCTGCGCCGCGAAGTGGCCAGTGGCCGCCTGCCCGGTGCGGTGGCCATGATCGCCCGGCGCGGGCAGATCGGCTTGTTTGAGGCCGTGGGCCAGCAAGACCCCGGCACAGGCACGCCGATGAAAACCGACAGCATCTTCCGCATCTATTCCATGACCAAACCGGTCGTGTCGGTCGCGGTGATGATGCTGGTCGAGCGCGGGCAGTTGCTGTTGAGCGACCCGGTCAGCCGATGGTTGCCCGAATACGCCAAGCAACAAGTGGCGACCGCTGATGGATTGGAGCCAGTCAAACAAGAGGCCACCGTGCAAGACCTGCTGCGCCACACGGCGGGGCTGACGTATGAATTTTTGGGCGACTCGGCAGTTCAACGCCAATACGGCGCGGTGAAGATCGCCTCACGCGACCGCAGCAATGCCGAGTTCTCCGAATCTCTGGCTGCCATACCCTTGATGTTCCAGCCGGGCACCGTGTGGGCCTACAGCCGCGCCACCGACGTGCTAGGCCGCTTGGTGGAGGTCGTCAGCGGGCAAGCGCTGGGCGACTTTTTACAGACCGAAATTTTTGCCCCTCTGGGCATGGTGGACACCGGCTTTTGGGTCTTGCCAGAACAAGAACACCGCATTGCCGAGCCCTTTGCGCACGACCCCGATGGCGGTGTGCCGATGAAGGTGCTCGAACCCCGCCAGGTGCCCGCCATGGAGGGCGGTGGCGGCGGCCTCATGTCGACGGCCATGGACTACACCCGCTTTTTGCAGTGCCTGCGCAATCGGGGCGAGCTGAACGGCGTGCGCCTGCTTGGCCCCCACACGGTGGACTACATGACGGCTGACCACCTGGGCGGCCTGCCGTCCGACGGCACGCTGTTGCCGCCGGGCCACGGCTTTGGCCTGGGCTTTGCTGTGCGCACACACCTCGGTGTATCGCCCGTGCCCGGCTCGGTGGGTCTGTATTACTGGGGCGGCATCGCGGGTACCACCTTCTTTGTGGACCCGGCGCTCGACATGTACGCCATGCTGATGATCCAGGCCCCCAATCAGCGCGACTACTATCGGCCCTTGTTCCGCGACCTGGTTTATGCCGCTTTGATTTGAAGCCTAAACGCCATCGGTCTGCTCAAGTCAGTTGCATTGCCCCGCCTTGTTTGCTGACTTTTCGAAACTCCAAAGGCGTGCTGTCGCGCCATCGACGAAAACTGCGGCTGAAATTGGTGTCGTCTGCAAAGCCCAGCCTTTCGGCAATCACGCTCATGGGCAAGGTGGTGTTTTGCAGATACAAGCACGCCATCTCACTCTTGGCCTCATCCAACAGCGCTTGGTAGGTCACCCCTTCACTCCCCAGGCGACGAATCAGGGTGCGCGGTGACATCGCCAATCGATCTGCAGCCGCCTTGAGACTGAGCCAGCTTTGTTGCTCGTCGGGCATCATCGTGCGCAAGCGTGACACCAGCCCCCCGTCGATGACGGCCAGCTCTTCTTCGCAACTGCGGCGCGCACTGGCGTAGAGCTTGGCATCGGCGGTGGGTGAGGCTTTGCGCGCAATCGCAGCAGGTGCGCGCAACACAGTTTGAGGCTGACCATAGTGCATTTGCATGGGCACATCGAGGGGCACAGCACCGTCCCAATGCGCCTCAAAATGCATCTGTGCAGAGGCCTCATCACCCGCCACCCCCTGGATCATCTTGAACACCGAGACGGCGGTGCCAATTTCGCAAAAGGTTCGCAGCGGACCCAAAGGCATGCGCGGTGCCAGCAACAAGCGTGTTTCTGCATCATCGCTTTGACATTGGTAGTGGAAAAAGCGGTTGCGCATCGAAGCGTAACGCGCCAGCGTGTGCATGGCTTCACCCACGGTGGGGCTGGACACGACCGCATAGCCCATCGCGCCGTGCGCTGACGCCGGAATGAGACTGCCCAGGTCAATGCCCAGGTACGGGTTGCTGGCTGCGCCAAGTTGCTCCAGCAAGGGCATCACATCGAGCACCGACAACATGCGAGCGCCATCAGGCAAGCGCATGCCGACCACCAAGCCCATGCGCTCGGCCAGTGCCATGGCCATTCGCACATAAGCCGGGTGGATCACGCCTTCGCGCCAAACCGCTGAAGGAAACTATTCGTTCATGCGCGCGAATTGTCACTTAATGAGGAAATGTTGTCACTTGCTGAGCTGTCCGAAAAGTGACCACTCCGGACAATGAGCATTCCAATCCACGCTTGTCGGCATGCCGCCCGAGCGAACGAGTGAGACAAAACCATGTCATCGAACGCGTCATCGAAAAATCCGATCCCGGTGGCACCGGAGAAAAAAGCCGAGCTGTACCGGCTGACCAACCCGCCTGTGATCGCTTGGCCGACTTTGGCCATCCTGGTGTTCATCGTGGTGGGCATTGTGGGCACCGACACGCTGGCTTTGCAGGGGCATGTGCCGCTGTGGGGCGCGGCCATGCTCAATGTGTTGTTCATGTACCCGATCTTTCATGTGGCACACGACGCCACGCACCGCAGTGCCTCGTCGAATGTGCAGCTCAACGACTGGATGGGACGCATTGCATTGCTCATGATCGCGCCGCAGGTCTCGCTGAGCACCTTTCGCTACTCGCACATGATCCATCACCGCTTCACCAACGACGCGCAAGACCCGGATCACTACGCGCACGGCCCTTGGTGGAACATCGTCTGGCGCTGGATGACTTTTGACCTGTCGTATGCGGTGTACAACTGGCGCTCAGGCGACCCTCGCGGCAAGAAGACGCTGAAAGACACCTTGCCGCTGGCGGCCTTGACCGTCGCAGTCGTGGCGGCCTTGGTCTATGTCGGCTATGGCTTAGAAGTGGTGATGCTGTGGCTGATCCCGGCACGCATCACCACCGCCCTGATCGGCTTTGTGTTCTTGTGGCTGCCGCATCTGGACGGCGATGAACACGGCCAACTGCAGCACATCACCACCGCTGCATCCACGCAGAACAACCTGACAGCAGGCACCACGCTGCGCATGGGTCATGAGCCTTTGATGGATGTGCTGATGCAGTGGCACAACTACCACCTGATCCACCACCTGTGGCCCACCACCCCGTCTTACAACCACCGCAAAGTCTGGCAGTTGATGGAGCCCGAATTGCGCGCGCGTGATTTGCGCATTCAGCATGGCTTTGCGCTCATTCCCACCTTCCATCCGGGCGGCACCACCGCCATCGGATCGCATTGACACCCTCACACACAAAGGCTGCCATGAAGAAATACCGCTGCGCGTATTGCGCCCATGTGTACGACGAAGCCCAGGGCGACCCTGACATGGGCTTCCCGCCGGGCACCCCGTTTGAAGACCTGCCTGACGATTGGTGTTGCCTGGAGTGCGGCGCCATGAAGTCGGACTTCCACCTGATCGAAGATTGAGTTGAAGCGCCATTCGAACAAGCCACAAGGAGACAAGCGCATGAAAAAATTCCTGAAAATCACAGCCATCTTGGTGATCGCCCTGATCGCATTGATTGCCGCTGCATGGCTGTGGGCCACATCCCGCTTGGCGACAGACGACCCGCAAATCCTCCGCCCAAGCTACAAGCACTTCGAGATGGGTCAAGGCGCTGCCGATGGCACGGTTGCACCCAGTGCCGTGGGTTATGTGGTCGACAGTGCTGGCCGTGGCCGCATCGTGCCGCCCATGCCGCCCGAAAAACCCATGGACATCCACACTGCGGCCAACCACAAAAGCAATCTGGGGCTGCGCTCGTGCTTTTGGCCTGGCCCACGCGCCCGCAACGGGGTCTTCACCAACGACGCGAACTCCTTCTCTTTGGAAAACCAATTCCCGGACACGGCCACCACCTACATCCCCACGGCGTTCAAATTGCCAGAAGGCGCCCAACTGATCGTGCAGGGCGAATTTCCGCACATGCGCCACTGGAACTTCAACACCTACAACCCGCGTGGCGAGCCGCAGGATTCACTCAACGATGTGGAGATTGCGCCCGATGCCGGCTCGGTCAACCCTTTCTTGCCTGGCGTTCCACGTGACGCCCAAAACCGACGCTACACCTTCACCATCGTGAACGGCAAACCTGCCTCACCCCGCCCCGCAAACACCCTCTACACCAACGCCGCAGCAGGCAGCGAAGTGTTCATGTGGATGCGCAACTACGTGCCCGATCACAGCACCGACTACCTGGGTGCTGTGCCTCTGCCCAGCGTGACCCTGGTCATGGCCGATGGCAAACGACTGAAAGGCGATGCCGCCTGTGAAGCCAGCAACACGCCCATGCGCGGCAAACAATTGCCCAGCTCGGTCGATGGCCGCGCCTGGGTTTTGCTGACCCACCTGCCCTGGGTAGACACTGCCAACGTGGGCGCAAAAGATATCGAGGCACGCCCCCTGCAAGCCTTCTTCAACCGCAAACAGGTGGTGACCGATTTGTTCTTCCCTTGGCTAACCGCCAAAGAACCCGAACAAGTGGGCGGCTGGTGGAGCAACAAGGTCACACGGTACGGCTACACCTACTTGAGCCGTAATTTTGGACAGGTCTATGTGATGACCGCCAAGATGCCGCGCACCCCAAAAAACTGGCACGGCGAAAAAGACAACCCATCGGACTACGACATGCGTTACGCCTCGATTTGCACGGGGGGATCCTTGACGGCCGCCAGCACGCCCGACTGCATCTACGACGAGCAATTGGCCGCCAGCGCAGACGACACGGGCCGTTATGCCCTGGTGATCTCGCGCCAGGAAGACCGCCCCAGCAACGCCAATGCCCAATGCGGCGTGGCTTGGATCGACATGGGCAATGGCGACGGCATGGTCAGCGGATCACCTGAATTTGCATCGCTCATCAACCGCCACACCCAAGTGCATGCGGATTTCAAGCACAGCTGGTTTGCTGTGACAAAGCCAGGCACAGAAAAAGAAGCCATGGGCGAATACCTGCCTTATGTGCTGAACATGAAAGCCAAAAACCGATTTGAAGCGCTGGGCTGTCCGGTCGACAAATCCAAACTCTGGGCCATGCTGCCCAAGTGACAAAACCTGGGCCTGCTACTGCGTAGCATGGCCCACAAAGATCGGAGACAAGCATGGACATGGACTACATCGTGATAGGCGGCGGCTCGGGCGGCAGCGTGATGGCGGGCCGCTTGAGTGAAGACGCCGACGTGCAAGTGATGCTTTTGGAAGCCGGAGGCATGGGCGAGAGTTGGATGGTGAACACCCCAGCAGCAGCGGTGGCCATGCTGCCTACGCGCATTAACAATTACGCATTCGAGACCGTGCCACAAGCGGGTCTGAATGGTCGCAAAGGTTACCAACCCCGCGGTAAAGGCTTGGGAGGTTCTTCGGCCATCAATGCCATGGTGTACACACGCGGACACCGCAGCGATTACGACCACTGGTCCGAGCTCGGCAACGCGGGCTGGTCGTACGACGAACTTCTGCCCTACTTCAAGCGCAGCGAAAACAACAGCCGCATTCAGGACGGGTTTCATGGCAATGCTGGACCCTTGCATGTATCGGACTTGAAAACCCAGAACCCGATCCATCAGATCTATTTAAACGCCGCCCGCGAAGCGGGTTTCCCGATCAACAACGACTTCAACGGGGCAGAGCAAGAGGGCTTAGGCATCTACCAAGTGACGCAGCAAAACGGCGAGCGCTGGAGCGCTGCGCGTGGCTACCTGCACCCCCATATGGGACAGCGCCCCAACCTGCATGTGCAAACAGGTGTTCAGGTCACGCGCATTGTGTTTGAAGGTCGGCGAGCCGTCGGCGTGGAATGCATCCAATCTGGCGCCAAGCGGGTGATTCGGGCCCGCCGCGAAGTGATTCTGTGCGCCGGCGCTTTCCAGTCGCCGCAGTTGTTGATGGTCTCAGGCGTGGGGCCAGGTGGACATTTGAAGCAGCATGGGATCGAGGTTCTGCACGACCTGCCCGGGGTCGGGCAAAACCTGCAAGACCACCCAGACTTCATTTTTGGTTATGCCGCCAAACGCCTCGATCTGATGGGCATCTCGCTGGCTGGTGGGGCGCATTTGGCCCGCGAAATCATGCGCTACCGACGAACCAGGCAGGGCTTCATTGGAACCAACTTCGCCGAAGCCGGCGGTTTTCTCAAAACCGACCCCGCGCTGCAAGCACCAGATGTGCAGTTGCATTTTGTGGTGGCCTTGGTGGAAGACCATGCACGCAAGTTGCGCACAGCCCACGGTTATTCATGCCATGTGTGTGTGCTGCGCCCCAAGAGCCGCGGTCAGTTGACATTGGCCAGTGCCGACGCACGCCAAGCGCCACTCATCGATCCCGCTTTCTTGGCGCACAGTGACGATCTGGACACTTTGGTCAAAGGCTACAAGCTCACCCAAAAATTGATGGACGCCCCAGCTCTGGCCAACATCAGGCACAAGAACGTCTTCACCGCCCAGGTCAAAACCGATGACGACATCCGACAGGTTTTACGCGACCGCTCGGACACCGTGTACCACCCAGTGGGCACCTGCAAAATGGGCACCGATGCCATGGCGGTCGTTGACCCACAGCTCAAGGTCCACGGCATCGATGGCCTGCGGGTTGTGGATGCCTCGATCATGCCCACCTTGATCGGTGCCAACACCAATGCCACAGTGATCGCCATCGCCGAAAAAGCAATTGACCTGATGCGTTAAATCCAAGGCTTCTGGTCAGTATGATGATTCCACCGGTGCATCCTGACCGACTGTGCCAGTACAAATTCAAAAACCATCCAAAAAGAGACAAAACCATGCCCACATCCGGCCTCATGATGAACCGCCCCCTGCTCATTTCGGGCATCCTCGAACACGGCGCTGCACAGTTCGGCGACCAGGAAATCGTCTCGCGCGAGACGCACGGCCCACTGCACCGCACCACCTACGCCGAGACCGCGAAACGCTCACGCCAGCTGGCCAATGCGCTGGTCCAGATGGGCCTCAAGGCAGGCAGCGCGGTCGGCTCCATCGCCTGGAACAACCACCGCCACCTGGAAGCGTATTACGCGGTCTCGGGCAGCGGCATGGTCATGCACACCTGCAACCCGCGTCTGCACCCGCAGCAGCTGATTTATGTGATCAACCACGCCGAAGACGAAGTGGTGCTGTTTGACGCCACCTTTGCGCCGCTGGTCAAAGGCATTGCCGCGCATTGCCCCAAAGTGCGTGCCTGGGTATGCCTGGCCGATGCGGCCAACACGCCCGCCATCGAAGGTGTGAGCGTGATGAATTACGAAGGCCTGATCACCGGCCACAGCGACACCTTCGACTGGCCCGAGTTCGACGAACAAACCGGCGCAGCGCTGTGCTACACCTCGGGCACCACCGGGAACCCCAAGGGCGTGCTGTACACGCACCGTGCCATCGTGATGAACGCGACCACGGCCTGCCTGCCCGATGTACTGGGCCTGTCCACGCAAGAGACCATCTTGCCCGTGGTGCCCATGTTCCACATCAACGCCTGGTGCATCCCCTATGCCGCGCTGGTGGCGGGCACCAAGCTGGTCTTGCCAGGCCCCAGGCTCGATGGCCCCGGCTTGTTTGAACTGATGGACACCGAGCAGGTCACCATCAGCGCCGGTGTGCCCACCATCTGGATGGGCTTGATACAGCACGTCGAGCAAAACAATTTGCGCTTTGCCCACATGAAGCGCACCTGCGTGGGCGGCTCGGCCATGCCCATGGCCCTGATCGCCAAGTTCATGGACAACTACGGCGTGGAAATGCGCCACGGCTGGGGCATGACCGAGACCACAGCGGTGGCCACCATGAGCAACCTGGGCCGCGCCGACCGCCTGCGCCCCGCTGCCGAACAACACGCCATCGTGGCCAAGCAGGGCAAAACCGTCTCGGGCATCGAGATCAAGGTGGTTGATGAGAACGGCGTCACACTGCCCCGCGACGGCACCTCACAAGGCGAGCTGATGGTGCGCGGCCAATGGATCGTAGAGCGTTACTACAAGGCCGAACGCACCGCGCTGGTGGACGGCTGGTTCCCCACCGGCGACATCGCCACCATCGACGCGCAGGGCACCATGCAGATCCGCGACCGCACCAAGGATGTGATCAAAACCGGTGGCGAATGGATCAGCTCGATCGATCTGGAAAACGCCGCCATCGGCCACCCCGCCGTGGCCATGGCCGCCGTCATTGGCGTCAAGCACCCCAAGTGGGACGAGCGCCCGCTGCTGTTCATCGTGCGCAAACCCGGCCAAGCCTTGGAGAAACAGGAGATCCTGGACTTCCTCACCACCAAGGTCGCCAAGTGGTGGGTGCCCGACGATGTGGTCTTCCTCGAATCGTTACCCGTGGGCGGCACCGGCAAGGTCCAAAAGAACGACCTGCGCAAGGAATACGGCGGCGTGTTCAGCTGATCCACCTCAGCCCATCAAACCTTGGCGCTTGGACGATCGTTCATGCGGTCGCGCCAAGCCTGTAAGGCGTGCATGCCCTCGTCCCCGGGCACGAACTTCATGAGGCCGCGCGCAAACTCCAACGCACAAAACGCGGTGATGTCGGCAATGGTGAAGCGCTCGCCCGCGATGAAGGGCTGGCTTTGCAGGCTCTGGTCAAACCAGCGGGCGACCTCGCGCACCTTCTCGGCCTGTGAACGGCCAAACTCGGGGAACTGCGGCTTCTCTAAAGCAGCCAATCCCGGGTGGCTGTGGCGGATCGCGTTGGCAATGCCGCCCAGCAAATACAGCTCCACGCGGCGGTCGGCCATCTCGATGAAGCCGCGTTCGTCGCCGTCGACACCCATCAGGTTGGGCTCGGGGTAACGGCCCTCCAGCAAGGTGCAAATTGCCCGGGTCTCGGTGATCACGCGGCCGTCGTCCAGCTCCAGGGCGGGCACTTTGGCCAGCGGGCTCTTGGCCAAATATTCAGGCTGGCGATGCTCGCCGCCGTTCAAGTCCATGTTGACCATCTCGATGTTGGTGATGTTTTTCTCGACCAGAAACATCAGCACCCGGCGAGGGCTGGGGGCGCGGTGGGCGGTGTAGAGCTTCATGGCTTGTCCTTCTTGGCTTGACCCATCTCGACCATCTTGCGGGCCTCTTCAGAAAACTTCTTGGCAGCATCGTCGCCGTCTTTGGTCAGGTTGATGCGCGACGGTGGTGCTTCGATACCGCGCAGCACCGCAGGGCGCTGGCGGATCGCATCGAGCCAGCGCTTGAGGTGCGGCAAGTCATCGACTTCCACGCCCGACCAACGGTGTGTGCGCACCCAGGCCCAGTTGGCGATGTCGGCAATCGAGTAATCGCCTGCCAGGTATTCGTGGTCTTTCAGGTGGCCATCGAGCACCGTGAACAGGCGCTTGCTCTCGCCCTGGTAACGGTCGATCGCGGGCTGGATCTTTTCCGGAAAGTAGCGATAGAACACATTGGCCTGCCCCATCATCGGCCCGATGCCGCCCATCTGAAACATCAGCCACTGCAGCACACGCGAGCGGCCCTTGGCGTCGGTGGGCATGAGCTGGCCAGTTTTTTCGGCGAGGTAAATCAGGCAAGCGCCCGACTCGAACACCGCAAAGTCATCGGCCTCACGGTCCACGATGGCGGGGATGCGGCCATTGGGGCAGATGGCCAAAAAGTCAGGCTGCTTTTGCTCGCCCTTGGACAAGTCCAGCACCTTGAGGGTGTAGGGCAGCGCCAACTCTTCAAGCGCGATGGAGACTTTGTGCCCGTTGGGCGTGGCGGCGGTATAGAGGTCGATCATGGGGAAAGGCTAACAGCCGCGCCCCTGCCACACTGGCACCCACATGACAGGCGGTGATCAGCCCTTGGCCGCTTCCAGCGTGTCCCGCGTCTGCATGGCCACCTTGCGGGCGGCTTCGGCAAAGTCTTCGCCGCTGGAGGCGTAGAGCACGGCGCGTGATGAGTTGACGATGACCGATCCGGCGCTGGAGCCATCGGCGTTGGCACGCCAGCCGGCTTTGACGGTGGCCACGGCGTCGCCGCCTTGTGCGCCCACACCGGGAATCAGCAGGGGGAGGGTCGGAGCCAGTTCGCGCACGCGCTCAATCTCTGCGGGGTAGGTCGCACCCACCACCAGGCCCAATTGGCCATTCAGGTTCCAGGGGCCTTGGGCCAGACCTGCAATGTGTTCGTACACGCGGGGTTGGCCATCGACCGTGGCCAAGCGCTGGTTTTGCAGGTCGTCACCGCCGGGATTGGAGGTGCGGCACAGCAGAAAAGCGCCTTTGCCTTCGTACTTGAGGTAGGGGGCCACCGAGTCCCAGCCCATGAAGGGTGAGAGGGTCACGGCGTCGGCGCCGTAGCGCTCAAAGGCTTCTTTGGCGTATTGCTCGGCCGTGGAGCCGATGTCGCCGCGCTTGGCGTCCAGAATGATCGGCACATGGGGCGCCACGCGGCGCATGTGTTCCATCAGGCGTTCGAGCTGGCCTTCGGCGCGGTGGGCGGCAAAGTAAGCGATTTGGGGCTTGAAACTGCTGACCAGATCGGCCGTGGCGTCCACGATGCGGGCGCAAAAGTCGTAGATCTTGTTGGCATCGCCCTTCATGCCCGCGGGGAACTTGGTGGGTTCGGGGTCCAGGCCCACACAAAGCATGGAGCCGTTTTGGCGCTCGGCGGTGCGCAACATGTCGAGGAAGGTCATGGGCTGATTTTAAAGGCGCAGGCTAAGATGCCCGGCATGCACAAGCTCACACCGCGTCAATGGACTGTTCTGGTTCTGCTCACCCTCGTTTGGGGCGTCAACTGGCCGATCATGAAAATCGGCGTGACGGGCTTTCCGCCGCTGACGTTTCGCACCATTTGCATGTGGCTGGGCACGCCGGTGCTGGGCTTGGTGCTGTTGGCGCAGGGCGTGCCGTTTCGCATCGAGCGCAAGCATTGGCGCGAACTGCTGACGCTGGCCACCTTCAACATGTTTTTCTGGCACGGCCTGATCATCGTGGCGGTGCAGTCGCTGTCCAGCGGACGGGCGGCGATTTTGGGTTACACCATGCCCATGTTTTCTGCGGTGCTGGGGGCGCTGGTGTTTGGCGATCAGCTGGCCAAGCGGGCTTGGCTGGGTGTGGGTGCGGCCTCGCTGGGCGTGGTCTTGCTGCTGTGGCACGAGATCTCCAACCTCACGGGCAAGCCGGTGGGTGTTTTGTTGGCACTGGGCGCGGCCAGCACCTGGGCGCTGGGCACGCAGCTGCTGCGGCGCACCCAGATGCCGGTGCCCACGCTGACGATTTCGTTTTGGATGGCTTTTTTGACCACAGGCGTGATGACGGTGCTGGCTCTGCTGTTGGAGCGTGACCAGTGGCATGCACCGTCGCCAGCCACTTGGGGCGCGATCGCCTTCAATGCGGTGCTGGTGTTTGGCTTTGCGCAAGCGGCCTGGTTTTACCTGGCCCGCAGCTTGCCGCCGGTGGCCTCAACCCTGAGCGTGATGCTGATTCCGGTGCTGGGCGTGTTCACCGGCGCGGTGTGGCTGGGCGAAGTCTTGCACTGGCAGGACTGGGCGGCGGTGGTGCTGATGATGGTGTCGATTGCGGCGGTGCTGTGGCCCAAGAAAGCCGGATGAGCAAGCTCAGGCCTGAACGGTCTTGAGCGCCAGCACCAAATCGGCCCAGGCCTTGGCCTTGTCGGCGGGGTTGCGCAGCAAATACGAGGGGTGGTAGGTCACCACCACCGGCACGCCCTGGTGGGTGTGCACCTGGCCGCGCAGCTTGCCCAAGGGTTCGGTCGATTGCAGCACCGACTGCACTGCAAAGCGGCCCATGAGCAAGATGATCTTGGGTTGCACCAAGGCCACTTGCCGCGCCAGATATGGCGCACAGGTGGCCAGCTCTTCGGGGCTCGGGTTTTGGGTGCCGGGTGTGCGGCATTTGGTCACGTTGGCGATGTAGACACCGCCTGCACCTTGGGCCTTGCGACTCAAGCCGACGGCCTTGAGCATGTTGTCCAGCAACTGACCCGCTTGGCCCGCAAAGGGCTCGCCCGCCTGGTCGTCCTCTTCGCTGGGGGCTTCGCCCACGACCAGCCAGTCGGCTTGCACATCGCCCACACCGAACACCGAATTCTTGCGCTGCTCGCACAGGCCGCAGGCCTGACAGGCGGCAGCCGTTTCCTGCAAGGCGGCCCAGTCCATGCGGTCCACGCCATCGGCCAAGGGCTTGACGTTGAGTGCCGGTGTCGCAACGCGGGCAGGGGGCGGCGTCAGAGGTGCTGGCTTAGGTGCTTGCTGTGTCTCCACGGGGGCGGCAGCCACCGGGGCTGGCGCAACACTGGCCACAGGCGCTGCAGCAACAGGTGCGGCCTCCGTCTCGGCTGGCGATGCAGGCCACCACACGCGCACGCCCATCTCGGCCAGCATGGCGCGTTGGCGGTCGTCCAGGTCAAATCGGGTGGGGTCGCTCATCAGTCAATCCGGTTCACAGCTTCAAACTCATCACCACCGCATGCTCGCGCTGCTGGCGGTCTGCTGGATAGTAATCCTTGCGCAGGCCGACACGCACAAAACCGTAACGCTCGTAGACCTGCAGGGCGCGGGCATTGCTCTGGCGCACCTCCAGCCACAGCGTTTGCGCCCCCATCTGGCGCGAGATCAGGCACAGAGCATCGAGCATCATGTGCGCCCAGCCTTGACCCTGGCGGGCCGGGGCCACGGTGATGTTGAGCAAGTGCATTTCTTCCACGCCGTGCATGGCCAAAAAATAGCCCAGCAGTTCATCGCCCAGCCACAGGCATTGGGCCTCGAACAAAGGGTTCAATGAATCGCGGAAATTGCCGCGCGACCACGGGTGGCTGTAGGCCGCCTGCTCAATGGCCATGACGGCATCGAGGTTCTCGGACGTCATGGTCCGCAAGGTCACCGCATTGCGGACGGCTTCGGTGGGTTGGCTGGCCGATTGCATGACGGCACTCATGGCGCTTCTGCGGCCTTGGCCAAGGCGGCCTGGGCCTTCATGGCTTCGCGCTCGGCGGTGGTGTTGGCCACTTTGTCGCGGATGTACAAGGGCATGGCCTGATCGGCGGGCACGGCCAGTCCTTGCGCCCACAGGGCGGGTGCCAAGCGCAGCAAGGCCGACGCTGTGGGCAAGGCCACGCAACGTTCACCCTCGGCGGCCAATCGCGGACCATAGGCTTCAAACACATTGCCCGCGAGCACTGTGGCCGTGGCGTTCACTTGGTCGGGCGCACTGACCTGCAAGGCCGACAGCCCCTGCCAGGATTGGCTTGCAGCCGTCCATTGGTAAGTGGCGCTGTAAACCTCGTCCATGCGGGCGTCCAGCAGGGCCAGCACCGACACGTCGGCATCGGCCGCGCCGGCTTGCACGCGCTGCCAGCGTGCTTCTTCGGCCACGGCCAGCAAGGTGTCCACCGGCAAGACGGGAATGTCGGCCCCAAAGGCCAAGCCCTGGGCCACAGCGCACGCCGTGCGCAAACCCGTGAACGAACCTGGGCCACGGCCAAACACAATGGCCGTCAGCGAGGCCAACGGCATGTCGGCCTCGGCCAGCATGGCCAACACCGCCGGGATCAAGCCACTGGACGACTGTGCCCCACCGGGCAAGGTCCGCGTCCAGACCCGGTCGCCCCGGGCCACGGCCAATGACAGCACATCGGTGCTGGTGTCAAACGCCAGCCAGCGAAACTCACTCATGATTTGACTTCCTCTGCCACAGCAGGTTTGGCCTGTCGCACGCCAAACAAAATACCGCCGGTGACCAGCGCCAGCCCGGCCAGCAAATTCCAGTGCATGGGCTCACCCAAAAACCAGACCGCGCCCAGAGCCGACAAGCCTGGCACCAGCGCCGTGATCATGGTCGAGCGCACAGGCCCGAAGTGGCGCACCATCTGCGTGAAGGTGATGCCCGAGATCACCACCGAGCCCACGCCCTGAAAAGCGGCTTGAAACAAGATCTCTGACCCTGGTGCTTGGTTCAAATGGGTCGGCAAGATGCCCAGTCCAATCAGCACCAAATAAGCGGGCACAAAAAACACAAAAGCGAACGCCGTGATGGCCATGGTGGCACGCACCGCGTCCAGGCCAAAACGGCGCACGGTGACGCTGTAGGCCGCCCAACTGCAAGCGGCGCACATGAACATCACATCACCTTTCCAGACATCGCCACCTTCAAAGGCCCGCAGCAAACTCAAGCCCCCGACCAGCAAGTCGCCCAGCACGATGAAGCCCAGCCCCATCGCGCGGGCAGAAGAATTTTTTTCACGCAAGACGAACCAGGCCAGCAAGGTGGTCCACAGCGGCAAGCTGCCAGGCAACAGCACCGAAGCATGCGCTGCAGGCGCAAAAAAGAAACCGCTGTAGGCCAGCACGGCATAGAGCAGGCCACAAAAAAACCCGGCACGCACCGTTTGCACCAAAGGCAGGGGCGACAAGCCCAGCAGAGAACCGGTCTTTTCTCCGCGCTGGCGGGCAGGGCGCATGAGCCACCAGGCCCAGGGCAAGAGCACCGTGCTGGCACCCACAATGCGGGCCAGGGCAATGTCCAGTGGCAACAGCCCCCGCGACGCCGAAGCCCGCGCAATGACAATGAAACCGGTCCAGATCAGCACCGTGATGATGGCCGAGGCCAAGCCCACGGTTCGAGAAGAAAATCGCATGGCCCGAATCATACGGCCCCGCCCGCCTGTGCGCTGACCGTTAGACTTGTTGCATGAAGTTTCTCGCCTCGGGTTTTCGCCCTTTTGCCCTCTGTTGCGCCGCTTTGTTTTTGGCCTTGAGCAGCCATGCGGCTGACTTGCCCCCCGCTGCGCTGCAGGCACTGCGCCAAGCCAATGTGCCCCCCTCGGCCATCAGTGTGCAGGTCACCCCTTTGGGCAGCGCCACCCCACGCCTGGCGCACCGGGCACAAGTGGCGTCTAACCCCGCCTCGGTGATGAAGTTGATCACCACCTACGCTGGTCTGTCTTTGCTGGGGCCGGACTTCACCTGGCGCAACCGCGTCTATGCCGATGGGCCGATCAAGGACGGTGTGCTGCAAGGCCACCTGATCGTGCGCGGCAGTGGCGACCCCAAGCTGGTGATCGAGCGGCTGCAAGATTTGATGGCCCAGCTGAGCGCCTTGGGCCTGCGCGACATCCGGGGCGACATCGTGCTCGACCGCAGCGTGTTCGACATCACGCCGCGCACCGAAGCGTTTGATGACGAGCCCCTGCGCCCCTACAACGTGAGCCCTGATGGGCTGCTGCTCAACTTCAAGGCGCTGATCTACACCTTCACACCCGACGCCAGCGGTCAAGTGGCTGTGCGGGTGGAGCCCCCACTGGCAAGTTTCGATGCGCCCAGCCGCGTGACAGCCAGCAGCGGCCCCTGCCAGGATTGGCGCAGCCAGTTGCGGGCCGACTTCAGCCAGGCCCATCAGGTGCGCTTTGCGGGGACTTACCCACTCAGCTGCGGCGAACGCCCCTGGCCTGTGGCCTACCCCGCACCCGAGGTGTACGCCCCCAAACTCATTCAGGCCGTGTGGCTGGCCACGGGTGGCCGCTTGGGCGGTCAGGTGCGCTACGGCCCTTTGCCCGCCAAAGCCCAACTGTTGCTGGACGCCCCCTCCTTGCCGCTGGCCGAGGTGATTGCCGACATCAACAAGTTCTCCAACAACGTGATGGCGCAGCAGCTGTTTTTGACCTTGTCGAGCGACATGGGCGCGCCCGGGCGCTTTGAGGCCTCGCGCCAACGTGTGCTGCAATGGTGGCGTCAGCAGTTTCCGGCGCAAGCCGAGCCGGTGCTGGACAACGGCTCGGGCCTGTCGCGCAGCGAACGCAGCAGTGCCGAGGCCCTGACGGCCTTGCTGCAAGCGGCCAGCAAAGGGCCGCATGCCACAGCGTTTCAAAACTCTTTGTCTCTGGCCGGCGTCGATGGCACCAGCGCCCGCCTGCGCGATCGCAACCCCAACTCCCCGGTGATTGGCCAGGCTTGGCTCAAGACCGGCTCTTTGCGCGATGTGGCTTCGGTGGCCGGTTATGTGCAAGGCCAAAGCGGCCAGCGCTACACGGTGGTCGCCATCATCAACCACCCCAACGCCAGCCAGGCCCGCCCCGCGCTGGACCAACTGCTGGAGTGGACGGTACGAGACGCGAACAACCCTGACAGCCCCCGTCCAGTGGCACAACGCCAGCGACAATGACCCCATGAATTTGATTGACTGGGTCGGCACTGCAGCCGCCATCCTCACCACCGCCAGCTTTGTGCCCCAAGCCTGGCACACCTTCCGCACACGCGACGTGAGCGGCATCTCATTGGGCATGTACAGCCTGTTCACCGTGGGCGTGGCCCTGTGGTTGGTCTACGGCGTGCTCATGGTGGCCTGGCCCATCATCATCGCCAACACCATCACCACCAGCTTGGCGCTGATGATTTTGGTGATGAAGCTGCGTTACCGCTGAGCAATCCAGTACCGGTTTACTGGTAGTTACCCCATCACCCAGTTCCCTGTTTCGCCCTAGCATCGAAAAAGAACGGTCGTTCTTTTTCAAACAACAGGAGACAAGGCATGCGAAACATGGCGAGATTTGGATGGGGTGCGGGCCTGGCGGTGCTGACCGCATTGATACTTTCCGGATGCGGAGGTGGAGGAGACAAATCTGCAGCAGCAAGCTACTCGTCGCTGGTGTCGTTTGGCGACAGCCTGAGTGATGTAGGCACCTACAAAGTCGACAAAGTCGCACTTTTGGGTGGCGGCAAATACACGGTCAACTCGGCCACCGATAAAAACTGGACGGAGCTGCTGGCAGCTCAGCTGGGCCTGCCAGCGCCATGCGCCGCACAAACTGGCCTGGATGGTTCCTATTTCAATGCCGCTGTGACCAACCACGTTGAATGCCAGAACTACGCACAAGGCGGCTCCCGTGTCACGAACCCTGTGGGCCCTGGCAGCAAATACATTCCAGACTCAGCGGCTTTGGGCCAGTTGACTGTTCCGATTGCCACCCAAATCAACACCCACCTGACCAAAATCGGAGGAAAGTTCTCGGGCACTGAACTGGTGACCGTCATGGCGGGCGGTAACGATGTTTTCATGAACCTGGGATCTATTAGCAACAATTTTTCTCCCACTGATGCCGTTACCGCCATGGGAGTTGCTGGTGCCGAGTTGTCGACTTACATCAAAACCTACATCACAGGTAACAACGCCAAGAAAGTGCTTGTATTGAATATCCCTGACATCAAGGGTACACCCTTTGGCCAGTCACAAAGTCCAGCCACCCAAGGTCTGATTGATTTGATGGTGAGCACGTTCAACACCCAATTGAAAAGTGGACTGCAAGGAACTCCGGGTGTTTTGCTCATCGACGCATATGCCGCCAGCAAAGATGAAGTGGCCAATCCGTCTCAATACGGACTGAGCAACGTGACGGGTACTGCATGCAAATTGAGTTACCCCAACCCAGACCCGCAAGTCAACCCGCTCAACAGCTCCTTGGTTTGCAATGCATCGAACGTGGTGGCAGGCGATGTTTCTCACTATTTGTTTGCGGACACGGTTCACCCCACGCCTTATGGCTATCAGCTGATGTCTCAGCTGGTGTTCAAGGAACTGGTTTTGGCCAAGTGGTACTGAACTTGAAGGAGATCAACATGAAAAAAACAATGAAGCTCATTTCTGTCGCTGCCCTTTGCTCACTGAGTTGCGGGGCTTTTGCACAATCTGCGGGGACCTGGACGGCACGCGTTGGACTGACCAACATCACCCCACAAGTCTCCAGTGGAAACATGACGGCACCCAGCTTTCCGAATACAAAAGCCGATGTGGGTGGCGACACGCAACTGAGCGGCGGCATCACTTACATGTACACGGACAATGTCGCCATTGACATTCCTGTGGCCTTGCCGTTCAACCACAAGCTCAAAGGTGCGGGGGCACTCGCTGGCGCAGGGCAAATTGGCGAAGTGAAGGCCTTGCCATTCACCGTGTTTGGGCAATACCGCTTCAATGAGGCATCTTCGGTCTTCAGGCCTTATGTGGGTCTGGGCTTGACGTATGCCTACTTTTTTGACGAGTCAGGCAGCAGTGCGCTCACAGCGATGACCAACCCCGGCGGCTCAGCCACCACACTCAGTGTGAAATCCAAGTTTGCCTTGACGCCGCAATTGGGCTTCACCTATGTGCTGAACGACAAATGGACCTTAGATGGCTCGTTCAGTCAAACCCTGTTGAAAACGCGAACATCATTTTCAACAGGTCAAACACTGGACGCGACGCTCAATCCCAACACCATCAGTTTGGGCATCGGGACCAAGTTCTAAGACTTCGCCCTCAAGCGGCCGCCCTTTGCAGGCGGTCGCGCACGCCTTCCCACTCAGGGGTGTCTGGCGGCAACTGCACCCAGATTTGCGAAACGCCACGGGCGTCCAGATCGCGCAGCACGCTGAACAAATCGTGCGCGGCTTGCTCGGCGCTGGTGGACTGCTCGCGCCAGACCACGCCAGCGCCTGCGTCGGGCCGCAGGGCGGACCACACCCCCAGGTTGTTGGCGTGCGGGCCCAGCGCTTGCAGCTTGGCCTCGATGTCTTGCGCGGCCATCAAGCGCACTTTGGCACGCGGTGCGTAATGCGATTCGAGCGTGCCTGAGGCACGCGGCGCAGCTTGGGCCACGGCGTCTTTGCCAAGCACCGGGCGGCCGCAAGCGGCTTCAATTTGCACACGGGTGATGTGTCCGGGGCGAAGCAATATCGGCTCGCCACGGGTGCAGTCGATGATGGTGGACTCGATGCCCACCGGGCATTCACCACCGTCCAAAATCAGCAAGTCTTGGCCCAGTTCAGACTGCACATGCACCGCAGTGGTGGGGCTCACGCGGCCAAATCGGTTGGCGCTGGGAGCGGACACGCCGTGCACACCCAAGGCTGCACACGCTTGCAAGAGTTGCTGGGCCACCGGGTGCGAAGGGCAGCGCAAACCAATCGAGTCTTGCCCACCGGCTGATGCGGCGGCCACACCGGGCTGGCGCGGCAGGATCAAGGTCAAAGGGCCAGGCCAAAACACATCGATCAAGGCTTGCGCAAAGTCGGGCACCTGCGCGGCAAACACCGGCACTTGCGCGGCGCTGGCCACGTGCACGATCAGCGGATGATCGGCCGGGCGGCCTTTGGCCACAAAGATTTTCGCCACCGCCGCGTCGTCGGTGGCGTTGGCGGCCAGGCCATAGACGGTCTCGGTGGGCAAGCCCACCAGCTGGCCGTCACGCAAGGCCTGCGCGGCTTGCGCGATGGCGCGATCGTCTGCGGTCAAGATCATTTAAAACGCTTCGATGCCGAGCAAGGCCGCCGCTTGCAAAGCCGTGCTGCGCACCGCCTCGGGCGTGGCCCCGGTGATGTTCAGGTGGCCCATCTTGCGACCGGGACGGGCCGACAGCTTGCCGTACAGGTGCAGGTGGGTGCCGGGCAAGGCCAGCACTGTGGCCCAGTCAGGGCTGCCACCTTCGGGCCACAAGTCCCCCAGCAGGTTGAGCATGATGGCGCTCGAATGCTGGCGCGGTTGCGTCAGCGGCAAGCCCGCCAGCGTGCGCACCTGCAGCTCGAACTGCGACTGGTCGCAGGCGTTCATGGTGTAGTGGCCGCTGTTGTGCGGGCGCGGGGCCATCTCGTTGACGACCAGCTGGCCGCCTTCGAGGATGAAAAACTCCACGCACAGCACGCCCACGTAGTGGATGCCTTCGGCAATGGCGCGGGTCGCGGCCACGGCCTGTGCGGCCAAGTCTGCAGGCACAGCGCCTTCGTACACGCTGGTCACGGCCAGAATGCCTTCGCGGTGCAGGTTCAGCTGCACCGGGAAATTCACCATCTGCCCATCAGCCCCACGCGCCACGATGACCGAGCACTCGGCCTTGAGTGGCAGCATTTTTTCGAGCACGCAGGGGACGTTTTTGAGCTGGTCCCATGCCGTCGCCAGCTCAGTCCGGGTCTTGACGCGGATCTGGCCTTTGCCGTCGTAGCCCATGCGTGCGGTCTTCAAAATGCCGGGCAGCAAATCGTCACCCACGGCCGCCAGTTGCGCGGGCGTGACAATCACGGCATGCGGCGCGACGGGCACACCACAGCGCACGAAGTGGGCTTTTTCGGCAGCGCGGTCTTGCGCAATCGCCACGGCATCGGCGCTGGGGGCCACAGGGCGGTGTGCGCCCAGGGTCACCAGCGCAGGCGCGGGCACATTCTCAAATTCGGTGGTGATGGCCGCGCAGCGCTGCATCAGCTGGGCCAGGCCTTGCTCGTCCAAATAATCGGTCTGCACATGGTGGTGGCTCACCAGTCCTGCCGGGCTGGCCGCATCAGGGTCAAGCACCGCCGTGAAGTAACCCATGGCCTGCGCCGCGTGCACGAACATCCGGCCCAACTGGCCGCCGCCCATCACACCCAGGGTGGCGGGTTGGCCGTTCACGACCGAGCCAGGCAAAAGCGCTTTGTGCAAAGGCTTGTTCATGCTGAACCCACCGGGGGCAAGGTCATGGCACGGGCAGCAGCAGTTTGTTCGGCGCGGAAGGCTTCCAGCTTGGCACGCAAGGCCGGGTCGTGGTTGGCCAGCATGGCCACCGCAAACAGGGCCGCATTGGCCGCACCGGCTGCGCCAATGGCAAAGGTGGCCACCGGCACGCCCTTGGGCATTTGCACGATGCTGTGCAGCGAATCCACGCCCGACAGGGCCTTGGTTTGGACCGGCACGCCCAGCACCGGCACCACGGTCTTGGCCGCGATCATGCCGGGCAAATGCGCCGCGCCGCCTGCGCCTGCGATGATGGCCTGCAGGCCACGTGCAGCGGCTGTCTGTGCATAGTCGAACATGTCGTCGGGCATGCGATGGGCTGAAACGACACGGGCGTCGTGGGGAATGCCAAACTGTTGGAGAATCTGGACTGCGTGCTGCATGGTGTCCCAGTCGGAGCTGGAACCCATGACCACGCCGATGAGCGCTTGAGTCATTGGGTGCTTTTCGTTGTCAATATCGAATTTTAAGGTTTCAGGCCAAGCGGGTCTGAAACACAACCCGGAACACTGCCCCCATGATGGACGTCACCCTGCAAAATTTTGAAACCGAGGTCATTGCGGCCTCCATGGCCACGCCCGTGCTGGTGGATTTCTGGGCCCCGTGGTGCGGCCCCTGCAAATCGCTCGGCCCCGTGCTCGAAAAGCTCGAAGAAAGCTACGAAGGCCGCTTCAAGCTGGTCAAGATCAATTCCGACGACGAGCAACAGTTGGCGCAGGCCTTTGGCATCCGCAGCATCCCGACATGCATCCTGATGATGGGCGGCAAGCCCGTGGATGGGTTCATGGGCGCTCAGCCTGCAGGGCAGATCCAGCAATTCCTCGACAAACACCTGCCGCCTGCCGATGCGCTGCAAGCCCAAGCGAGCGACGAAGCCGTTGCCGACTCCGACGGGGCAGGCGAGCCCGACCCTCGCGCCGCTCTGGAGCAAGCCCTGGCCACCGATCCGGGCAATGACGATGCCCGCTTTGACCTGGTCAAACTGTTGATTGGTTTGGGCGAGTTGGCCGAAGCCGCCGCCTTGTTGGCTCCAGCCATGAGCCGCATCCCGGTGCCACTGCGCTTTGAAGCCCAAACCCAGTGGCTCAACGCCCTGGAATTTGTGACCACCGACCCACGCGGTGGCTGGACGCTGGACCAATTCGACGAACTGATCGGCCAGAACAAGCGTGACTTTGAAACCCGCTTTGCCAAAAGCCGCCTGCTCATCGCCATGGGCGAGTGGGAAGCGGCCATGGACGAGTTGCTCGAAATCATCATGCGCGACAAGAAATGGGATGACGAAGCCCCGCGCAAAACCTTTGTCGCCCTGCTGGAGTTGATGACCCCGCAAAAACCCAAAACCCAGGACGCCACCGGCAAATCGGCGGGCGGGATTGAGCTGATGGGTAAAGCGGCCGTGGAAGAAGACCCCTTGGTCGCGATGATCGCCAGCTACAGGCGCAAGCTGAGCATGGCGCTCAACTGAGCGGCTGTCGCCAGTCCGAGTTGCAGGTCGGAGCCGTAGGTCGGAGCTTCAGCTCCGACGATTTCCGCTCCGGCACAGGCCCCACGTCGGGGCTGAAGCTGCCGACCTACAGCCAACATCCCAGGTCATCGATGAGCACAAAGCACTGTGTATGGCCTCAGCGCGAAGGACCTGCCTGCCGTTCGATGGCCATGCGCAAATTGGGCAGCAGCCCGATGGCCATCAGCACTTCACCCACGACGAACATGGGGCCGACCAACAGGCCCACGATGTCGTCCACAAAAGCGGGTTTGCGGCCTTCCCAATAGTGGCCGACAAACTGGATGATCCAGCCGATCACAAAGACGGCCAAACCCAATTGCCAGCCTTGCAGGCCGACTTGGCCCGCCATGGGTGCCAACACATGTGCCAAGGCGGTCAGCGCACCGTTGACCAGCGCTGTAGCCAAGCCCAGCAAGAAGTTGCCGCGTGACAGGTACCACAGGCTGGTCAGCCCCCAAACCAGCCAGGCGGGCGTGACCACACGCTCGGCCACCACCCATTCAGGCTGGGTCAACATGATGCCGATGGCCATGAAGATGAGGGGAACACCCAGCAAATGGGTGGCGATGTTGCGGCGGTCGCGGTGGTAATGGGCGTACTGAACCATCAGTGCGGTGGCGGGACGGAAAAAACTCATCGTGTGTCGCTTTCTTGTTGCCATGCCACCCGTGTTGGCCACGGGCATGCCCATTGGATCGGCCTCAGGGCCGTGCTGTCAACCCACCAGGCGCTGCAAGGCTTCCTGGTATTTGGCGGCGGTTTTCTCGATCACCTCGCGCGGCAAGCGCGGGGCCGGTGGTGTTTTGTCCCAAGGCTGGCCGTTGACCAAAGCGGTTTCCAGCCAGTCGCGCAAAAATTGTTTGTCGTAGCTGGGCGGGTTCGCACCTTCAACATAGCTGTCAGCAGGCCAATAGCGTGAGGAGTCGGGGGTGAGCACCTCGTCCATCAGCACCAAGGTGCCGTCGGTATCCAGACCAAACTCGAATTTGGTGTCCGCAATGATGATGCCCTTGGTCGCGGCGATGTCACGCGCAGCTTTGTACAGCGCAATGCTGATGTCGCGGATGCGGCCTGCCAGATCGGCACCGATCATGGCCACGGTCTGCTCAAAAGTGATGTTCTCGTCGTGCTCGCCCACGGCGGCTTTGGCCGCAGGGGTGTAGATCGGCTCGGGCAGCAAGCTGGCGTTTTTCAGGCCCTCGGGCAGGGGCACGCCGCACACCGAGCGCGATTCCTGATATTCCTTCCAGCCACTGCCGGCCAGATAGCCGCGCACCACGGCCTCCACCGGGATGGGTTTCAAGCGCTTGACCAGCATGGAGCGGCCCGTGACCTGCGGCACTTCAGCAGCCGAAACCACGCTCTCGGGCGCATCACCGGTCAAGTGAATGGGGCAGATGTTCAGGCCCTTGGGGCCGAGCTTGTCAAACCAGAACAAGGCCATTTGCGTGAGCAGCACACCTTTGCCCGGAATGGGCTCGCCCATGATGACGTCAAAAGCGCTGATGCGGTCCGAAGCCACCATCAGGATGCGGTCGTCGCCCACAGCGTAGTTGTCGCGCACCTTGCCGCGTGCAAGCAAGGGCAGGGAAGTCAGGGCCGAGGTGTGGAGCGCAGAGGTCATGGCAAAACAGTCAAAGCAGAAAAGAAAAAGGCCCGTTGAACAGTCAACGGGCCATTCGGGTCAATTATCGCAGGCTCTGGGCGCGATCAGTTGACCACCTGAGCCAGCTCGCCCTTGGCGTAGCGGGCGGCGACCACTTGCAGGGTTTCGCCCTTGATTTTGGGGGCCTGGCCTTCGCAGCCGAATTCCAGGTAACGCTGTTTGCACAGCTGTTTGGCGGCTTCGCGGGCGGGCTTGAGCCACTCGCGGGCATCGAACTTGTCGGGGTTCTCGAACAAGAACTTGCGGCAAGCGGCGGTCATGGCCAGGCGGATGTCGGTGTCGATGTTGATCTTGCGCACGCCGAACTTGATGGCTTCCTGGATTTCCTCGACGGGCACGCCGTAGGTTTCCTTCATCTTGCCGCCGTACTGGTTGATCAGCGCCAACAGCTCTTGCGGCACGCTAGACGAGCCGTGCATGACCAGGTGGGTGTTGGGGATGCGGGCGTGGATTTCCTTGACGCGGCTGATCGCCAGGATGTCGCCCGTGGGCTTGCGGCTGAACTTGTAGGCGCCGTGGCTCGTGCCAATCGCAATCGCCAAAGCGTCCAGACCCGTGGCCTTGACGAACTGGGCCGCCTCTTCGGGGTCGGTCAGCATCTGACTGTGGTCCAGCTTGCCTTCGGCACCGATGCCGTCTTCTTCACCGGCTTCGCCCGTTTCCAGATTGCCCAGGCAACCGAGCTCGCCCTCAACCGACACGCCCATTTGGTGGGCCATGTCCACCACGCGGCGGGTCACGTCGACGTTGTACTCAAAGCTGGCGGGGGTTTTGCCGTCTTCCATCAGCGAGCCGTCCATCATCACCGACGAGAAGCCCAGGTCAATCGCGCCTTGGCAAATGGCAGGGCTTTGGCCGTGGTCCTGGTGCATGACCAGCGGAATGTGGGGCCACATCTCGGTGGCCGCCTGGATCAGGTGCTTGATGAAGGGCTCACCGGCGTACTTGCGGGCACCGGCGCTGGCTTGCAGGATGACCGGAGCACCGACTTCGTCGGCGGCGGTCATGACGGCCTGGACTTGCTCCAGGTTGTTGACGTTGAAAGCTGGAATGCCGTAGCCGTTGACGGCCGCATGGTCCAGCAGCTCGCGCATTGAAACGAGTGCCATGGTGGTGATTTCCCAGAGAGTTTAAAAATCGGGCAAAGCCGGGCATGTACCCGGCTTGTAACTGGGCTGAATTTTATAGGTTTCGGTCTGACAGGGGACTGAATCGCCCCAGACCGGGGGCTGCAGCCTGTGTGGGCCGCAGCAGCTCAGGCTCAACCCACGCGGCAGATCTTGAGCATGTTGGTGCCGCCGGGCGAACCCATGGGCTCGCCACAGGTGATGGCGTACACATCACCCGTGCTCACGATGTTGCGCTTTTTGAGGTAGCCCTCGGTTTGCATCAAGGCGGTGTCGCGGTCGGCGCTGGTGTCCATCAGCAAGGGGCGCACGTTGCGGAACAAGGCCATCTTGCGCTGCGAGGACAGCTTGGTGGTCACCGCGTAGATCGGGATGGGCACCCGGCGACGGCTCATCCACAAGGCGGTGGAGCCCGATTCGGTCAGCGCCACGATGGCTTTGGCCCCCAAGTGGCTGGCGGTGAACAAGGCCCCCATGGCGATCGACTGGTCGATGCGGTTGAAGGTTTGGCCTTTGAAGTCGGCATCGATCTCCCCATCTTCAGCGCCCTCGGCAGCCAGACAGATTTTGGCCATTTCTTCCACCGTCTCCAGCGGGTACTTGCCAGCAGCCGTTTCGGCGCTCAACATCACCGCGTCGGTGCCGTCCAGCACGGCGTTGGCCACGTCCGACACCTCGGCGCGGGTGGGCACGGGGTTGGTGATCATGCTTTCCATCATCTGGGTGGCGGTGATGACGACTTTGTCGTGCACCTTGGCCAGCTTGATCATGCGTTTTTGCAGGGCGGGCACGGCGGCATTGCCCACTTCCACAGCCAAATCGCCTCGGGCGACCATGATGCCGTCGCTGGCCATCAGGATGGCTTCTAGGTGCGGAATGGCTTCGGCGCGTTCGATCTTGGCGATCAAACCGGGCTTGTGACCGTATTCGGCACCGGCCACATTGCACAGCTGGCGGGCCATTTCCATATCAGTGGCGTTTTTCGGAAAGCTCACAGCCACATAGTCGGCCTGCAGGCTCATGGCGGTCTTGATGTCGTCCATGTCCTTGGCAGTCAGCGCGGGGGCGGTCAGGCCGCCGCCTTGTTTGTTGATGCCTTTGTTGTTGGACAGCTCGCCGCCGAGTTTGACGGTGGTGTGCACCTGCTCGCCTTTGACGGCGACCACGTTGAGCACGATCAGGCCGTCGTTGAGCAAGAGCACGTCACCGGCTTTCACATCGCGGGGCAACTCTTTGTAGTCCAGGCCCACGCCGTGGATGTCACCGGGTTCGGTGCGCGAGGCGTCCAGCACAAAAGGGGCACCAGGCTCGAGCATGACTTTGCCTTCGGCAAACTTGCCCACGCGGATCTTGGGGCCTTGCAAGTCGGCCATGATGGCCACTTCGCGGCCGGCACGTTGCGAGGCTTCACGCACCAAGCGGGCGCGGTCGACGTGGTCCTGGGCCTTGCCGTGGCTGAAGTTCAAACGCACCACATTGACGCCGGCACGGATCATGGCTTCGAGCAGAGCGGGATCACTGGAAGCAGGGCCTAAGGTGGCAACGATTTTGGTGGCGCGACGCGACATGCAGGGGTCTCCTTGTAACTTGGTTTCAATTTTCACATGGAATCGGTTACATGCCCGGTTCTTTCGGAGGCACTCCGGCAGGCCTGCCGTCTGAAATCCCGAAAAATGAGCATCAAACCATTCAAAATCCGCATCTTCATTCTTTTAGGCTTGATCCTTGTCAGCCCAAGGAAAACCCCTAGCGACTAAACTCGGGGGTAGCGAATTACCCTTATCGAGCGTCATGACCGCAAGCAATACACAGCCTTCCAACCAACCGATCCCTCTGGATCAACCCCTGCCTCACCGCAAAATCATCCGCGAGTGGCTCATTCCCCTGTCACAGCGCACCACACTGCTGGCCTTTGTGCTGCTGATCGTGGACTACGCACTGTTCTTTGCCCTGATCGCCGGCACCATCGCCTTTGACGCGGTTTGGGCCAAGCTGCTGTGCGGCCTGGCCGCCGGCTTCGTGATCGGCCGCCTGTTCATCATCGGCCATGACGCCTGCCACCAGAGCCTGACACCGCACCGCGAGCTGAACAAGGTTTTGGGACGCATCGCGTTCTTGCCCTCGCTGACCCCCTACAGCCTGTGGGACACCGGTCACAACGTGGTGCACCATGGCTACACCAACCTCAAGGGTGTGGACTTTGTCTGGACACCCCTGACGGCCGCCGAATTTGAAGCCCTCTCGCCCCTGCAAAAGTTGCTCGAGCGCGCTTACCGCAGCGGCTGGGCTCCCGGTCTGTACTACATGATCGAGATCTGGTGGAAGCGCGAGTTCTTCCCCAACAAGACCCACATGCCCACCCGCCGCCCGATCTTCTTCAAGGACAGCTCGCTGGTCACCGTGTTCGGCCTGCTGTGGATCGCGGTCATCGCGGGTGCCGCTGTGGCCACGGGCCAGTCGGTCTGGTTGTCGCTGCTGCTGGGCTTTGCCGTGCCCTTCTTCTTCTGGAACAGCATGATCGGCTTTGTGGTCTATGTGCACCACACCCACGTCAAAGTCTCCTGGCACGACAACAAAGCCGCCTGGACCAAGGCCGCGCCCTTCGTGTCGACCACGGTGCACCTGACCTTCCCCTTCAACATTGGCGCTTTGATGCACCACATCATGGAGCACACCGCCCACCATGTGGACATGAGCGTGCCCCTGTACCGCCTCAAAAAGGCACAGGCCAAGCTTGAAGAGATGCTGCCCGGCCGCATCATCGTGCAGCCCTTCTCTTGGAAGTGGTACTTCGAGACCGCCAAGAACTGCAAGATGTACGACTTCACACGCGAGTGCTGGACCGACTTCAAAGGCAACATGACTAGCCCGGTGCGCGGCAATCTGCCACCGGCTGCGCAAGCCTGATCAGGGCTTCGGCCTCCACAATAAAAAACCCCGCGATGCGGGGTTTTTTATTGGGCGAATCGAAAACCTGTGTCGGGGCTGAAGCCCGCGACCTACAAGATACCAGTAGGTCGGCAGCTTTAGCTCCGACGCTCCATCAAGCCGCAGCGCGTTTGGCCAAGATCTCAAAAGCTGGCAAGGTCTTGCCTTCCAAAATCTCCAGGAAGGCACCACCACCGGTCGAGATGTAGCCAACTTGCTTTTCAATGCCGTATTTGGCAATCGCAGCCAAGGTGTCGCCACCGCCTGCGATGCTGAAAGCACTCGACTCGGCAATCGCCTGCGCAATGACCCGGGTGCCGTTGGCAAACTGGTCGAACTCGAACACACCCACCGGGCCGTTCCAGACGATGGTGCCTGCGACTTTGAGCTGGGCAGCCAGCTGGGCGGCGGTCTCGGGGCCAATGTCCAGGATCATGTCGTCGTCCGCCACGTCAGTCGCTTTCTTCACGGTAGCCACGGCGTCGGCCGCGAAGGTCTTGGCCGTCACCACGTCGGTCGGAATCGGCACTTCAGCGCCACGGGCCTTCATGGCCTCGATCACGGCTTTGGCTTCGTCCACCAGATCGGCTTCGGCCAAGCTCTTGCCGATCTTCAAACCAGCCGCCAGCATGAAGGTGTTGGCGATGCCGCCGCCCACGATCAACTGGTCCACGTTTTGGGACAGGCTCTTCAAAATGGTCAGCTTGGTGGACACCTTGCTGCCTGCCACGATGGCGGCCAATGGGCGCTTCGGGTTGGCCAATGCTTGGCTGATCGCGTCGATCTCGGCCGCCAGCAAAGGGCCAGCACAAGCGATGGGCGCAAACTGCGCAATGCCGTACGTTGTGCCCTCGGCGCGGTGGGCGGTGCCAAAGGCGTCGTTCACGTAGATGTCGCACAACTGAGCCATCTTGCGGGCCAGCTCTTCGTTGTTCTTTTTCTCACCCTTGTTCACGCGGCAGTTTTCGAGCAACACAACCTGGCCGGGGGCCACGCTCACGCCGTCGACCCAGTTGGCGATCAAAGGCACTTCGCGACCGAGCAGCTCGCCCAGGCGCTTGGCCACTGGGGCCAGCGAGTCTTCGGCCTTGAATTCGCCTTCAGTGGGGCGGCCCAGGTGGCTGGTGACCATGACGGCGGCACCGGCGGCCAAAGCCATCTGGATGCAGGGCACGCTGGCACGCACGCGGGTGTCTTCGGTGATGCTGCCGTCATCGGCTTGGGGCACGTTCAGGTCGGCGCGGATGAAAACACGTTGGCCGGCAGCTTTGCCGCTGGCGCACAAATCAGAAAAACGGATGACGTTCATGGTGAGACAAGTCCTGTATCGGGAAAACTGTTCTCATTTTAAAAGCTGCATCTGACGCGGGCTGACAAAGCCCGGGTAACGTCACTGGAACAAATCCAGACTCACCAGCCCAAGCCCAGGTGCAAAGGCAGGTACACCGCCATGCCGGCCAGGATGGTCAGCAGCACATCGCGACGCCAAAAGTAAATGCCGGTGCCCATGAAGGCGGCAAACAGGCGGGCGTCTTGCCAAGTGCTGATGAGCGTGCCCTGCACGGTGATGATTTCGGGCACCACCACGGCCGACAAGGCGGCAATGGGCGCGTATTGCAAGCCGCGCTGCGCCCAGTGCGGCAGCTGCCAGTTTTTGCTCGAGATGAAAAAGAAGCTGCGCGTGAGCACCGTGACCAGCGCCAGCCCGACGATGACCGCCAAGGTCCACAGGTCCGTACCGTTCATGCCTTGGCTCCCGCTTGTGGCTGAATTTTCTCGACCGTGAGGCACAGGATCACCGCCACGGCAATCGCCACCACGATGTTGAGCTTGAGCGGCAAGCTGTAGGCCACCACCGCCGCCGCACCGGCCACGGCGGCCGACAGCATGCGCATGCGCGAGCTGGCCAAGGAGCACTGAATGCCCAGCAGGCACAAGATGCCCGCAAAGCCCAGACCCCAGCTGGTGGGGATCAGGTTGGCCAGCGCGATGCCGATGAAACTGGCCACGATCCAGGACAACCAGTTCAGAAAATCATTGCCCGCCAGATAGGCTTCCTGCTCCAAACGCCCCTGAGCGGTCTCGGCCGGGTGGGCGTATTTGCGGGCGAACAGCACATAACTGATGTCTGCCGTCAGGTAGCCGTGCAACATGCGCTGCCAGCGCGGCAAATGGATCAGAAAAGCCCGCAGGTGCAGGCTGAACACGACAAAGCGCAGGTTCACGCAAAAGCCGGTCGCCAAAATCACCCAGGCGGGCGCACCCGCCACGATGAGTGGAATGGCTGCCAGTTGAGAACTGCCCGCGAACACCAGCAGCGTCATCGCGCTGGCCTCGAACACGCTCATGCCAGACTTGACCATGGCCACGCCGGTCATCAGACCCCAAGCGGCAATGCCCGGCGACTGCGGCGACACCTCGCGCATGCCCTGCACAAAAGCCGGGTGCCGGTTCAGGCGCGACAAGAAGAACATCAGGCCGCTACCAAACGCTGGCCCACTTGCAGCGGGCAGCCGCGCAAAAAGTCGGCCGCGCTCAAACGCTTGCCACCCGGCCGCTGCAATTGCGTGAGGCACAACTGGCCTTGGCCGCAGGCCACGCGCACGCCGCTGGCGTCCGCCTGCACCACGGTGCCGGGCTCAGCCGACTGCGCCAAAGGCTCGGCCACGGCGTGCCAAAGCTTGAGGGTTTCCGTGCCGCCAGCGGTCGTCAAAGGCACGGTCATGCCGGGGAAGGGATCAAAGGCGCGGATGCGACGCGCCAGCACCTCGGCGGGCAAAGCCCAGTCCAGCGCGGCTTCGGCTTTTTCGATCTTGTGCGCGTAGTTCACACCCTCGGCCGGTTGCGGCACGCGCTGGAGACGGTCGATGCCGGCCAGCGCCTGCACGATGGCCTCGCCGCCCAGCGCGGCCAGGCGGTCGTGCAGCACGGCCGTGGTGTCGGTGGGCAAGAGGGTCTCGTTGCGCACCAGCAGCATGTCGCCGGTGTCCAGGCCCGCGTCCATTTGCATGATGGTGATGCCGGTCTGCGCATCACCCGCCTCGATGGCACGGTGAATGGGGGCCGCACCGCGCCAACGGGGCAAGAGCGAGGCATGGATGTTCAAACAACCCAAGGGCGGCAGGTCCAGCGTCCACTGCGGCAGGATCAGGCCATAAGCGGCCACGATCATGGCGTCGGCTTGGGCGTCCAACAAGGCTTGGCGGGCAGCGGCCGCGTCTTCGGGGTATTTGCCATCGAGCCGCAAGCTGCGCGGCTGGGCCACGGGCACAGCGTGGTCCAAGGCCCATTGCTTGACGGGCGAAGCCTGCAGCTTCATGCCACGACCAGCGGGCCGGTCAGGTTGCGAGAGCACCAGCACGATCTCGTGACCGGCAGCGTGCAAAGCGGCCATGGCCGCCTGGGCAAATTCGGGCGTGCCCGCAAAAATCAGACGCATACCGGGTCAGCGCTCGGCTTTTTGGGCTTTGACCAGCTTGGTCTTGATGCGGCCTTGCTTGAGGGGCGAGAGGTATTCCACAAACACCTTGCCCTTGAGGTGGTCCAGCTCGTGCTGGATGCAGATGGCCAAGAGGCCTTCGGCTTCGATGTTCTGGGTTTGGCCATTTCGGTCCAGCGCCGTGGCCTTGACGGCAGTGGCGCGTTCCACGCCGTCGTAAATGCCGGGCACCGACAGGCAGCCCTCGTCGCCCTTGACGCGCTCCTCGCTCATCCAGGTGATTTCGGGGTTGATCAGCACCATGGGCTGATTGCGCTCTTCCGAGGTGTCGATCACCACCAGGCGCTGGTGCACATCGATTTGCGTGGCGGCCAGACCGATGCCATTGGCGTCGTACATGGTCTCCAGCATGTCATCGATCAGGGTTCGCAGACGGTCGTCCACCGCAGCCACAGGCTGGGCCACCTTGTGCAGGCGTGGGTCGGGATAGCAAAGGATGGGGAGCAGGGCCATGGGTCAAATAGGGCAAGGGTCAAACCAATCCCCTATTGTCCCTAATTTCCAATGGGCTTGCCGCTCAACGGCCAGCCGCACAAGCCCCAAACACATTCAGCTCGGGTTTGGCCAAGCCGGTACTCACCTGGCTCAAGTCCAGCATGGCGTGAAACAGGCTGTCGTGCGACCAGGACTTGTCGGCCTGTGCCTGCAGGCAGTCCATGCGCCAGCCGCGTTGCTGTTGCATGGGTTTGGACAGCCAGGCCAGCATGGGCACATGCTTTTGTTCGCGGGGTGCCATGCGGTAGGGCATGCCGTGCAAATACAGGCCCGACTCGCCCAGCGACTCACCGTGGTCAGACAAGTACATCAGGGCGGTGGGTCGGTTTTGTGATTGCAGCCACTGGACCGTCTTGGACACAAAGTGATCCGCATACAGCACCGAGTTGTCGTAGCCGTTGACGATCTGCTCCACCGGGCAGTTTTGCAATGCACTGGTTTTGCATTCCGGCTTGAATTGCTTGATGGCTTCAGGCGAGCGCTTGTAATAAGCCGGGCCATGGCTGCCCATCTGGTGCATGACCACCACCGTGCCCTTGGCGCGCTTGGCCGGGTCCAGCAAGCTCAGCTGCTTGGGCAACTCTTGCAGCATGATCTCGTCGAAGCACTCGTCATCCTGGCACAGCTCGGGCACTTTGAGCGCCTGGGTTTCGTGGTGCTTGACCCGATCACAAACCCCTTTGCAGCCCGACTGGTTGTCGATCCACAGCACGGCCAGTCCGGCACGTTGCAACACATCGAGCAAACCTTCATAAGGCTGATCGCTGTTTTCATAACCCGCCTTGCCCAGGTGCGAGAACATGCATGGCAAGGACGTTTGCGTGCTGGTGCCGCAAGAGCTGACATCGGAGTAATACACCAGATCGCCCTGCGCCTTGAGCTTGTTCAGCTCAGGTGTGGTCTGCCGTGCATAACCCGACAGGCCAAAATTGGCCGCACGCACCGTCTCGCCCACCACCAGCACGATCAGCGGCGCGTCTTTTTCAGACGCGGGCACAGCCAGCAGCTTGGCGTCTTCACCAATCGGCAGCAAAGGCTTGGTCGCCTGCGAGGCCTGGCCCACCGACAAGCGCACCACCGCGTACACGCTGTTGAACGGGTTGGCCATGTAGCGCAAGCTGGTGTGGTTGCGCATGAGTGAGGCCAGGTCCTGGAACGAGGCCCAGATGAACACCAACATCATGACCCAAGCCAGCACAAACAGGCCCAGCTGACGCAGCAGCAAAGGCTTGAACGGGACGCGCCGCACCGGCTGACGCCACCACCACAGGCCGGGCAAGACCACGCCCAACAAGAGCGCCACCAGCATCCGCCAGGACAGCAAATCGCGCACCTCACGCACATCGGTGTGGACCACGTTGGCAATCATGCTGGGGTCGATCACCACGTTGTAGGTCAGCATGAAATAACTGCTGGAGGTCACCACCGCCAGCATCACCATGCCCGCCGGTTTGAGCCATTTGGGCCAGACCCACAACAACAAAAACCAGCTGATCATGCTCAACAAAATCAGCATCAGGCTGCCCAGGGTCAGCACGGCTTTGAAGCCCTGGGTCTCGGGCAATTGCCAGACCGTGAGCCACATGGGCAAATTGCCCGCCGTGCTCAACCAGATGGCCAGCACCATGAGCAGGGTCGTAGGATGCCAAGGCTGGCGTTGAAACAGGCTTTTCATGGGGTGTTCAGAGGTGAGGGCGGGCCTGATTTTAGTCGCCTCACGTCAAGCGCCGATGAAGCGCCGCAGCCATGCCCGTGGTCTAATTCTGCCCATCCTTCGCCCCCCAAACGCATGTCACCTCACCGCATGTCAAGCAACCTGTCACGAGAACACTCCCCTTTGAGAGACTTGGCGCTCTTGAGCGTGCTGGCCGTGCTGTGTGTGCTGGCCTGGGACTACTCGGGCCTGGACTACCCGGTCATGCAAACGCTGGGCAACGCGCAAGGCTTCTCGCTCAAGACCAACTGGTGGCTCGAAGACATCCTCCACACCAAGGCCCTCCAGTTGTCGGGCGTGGTCTTGACGGCCTTGGTCCTGATGGTCTGGTGGCCACGCGGCTGGTGGCGCGACCTGAACCGGCTGCAACGGATTGAAATCGTCATGGGCGTGTTGTGGGGTCTGCTGTGCATCAGCAGCCTCAAACGCATCAGCCTGACCAGCTGCCCCTGGGACCTGCAGGAGTTTGGCGGTGCTGCAGTCTACGTCTCTCATTGGCGCTGGGGCGTGGCCGATGGCGGCGACGGCCATTGTTTCCCGGGCGGACACGCCTCGTCGGCGCTGGCCTTTTTGGCCCTGTGCCTGCCCTGGCTGACCAACGCCACAGCACAGGCCCAACGCCGTGGCCGCTGGCTGCTGATCGGGGTGCTGGTGCTGGGCGGCATTTTGGGCCTGACGCAAACCGTGCGCGGTGCCCACTACCCCAGCCACACCTTGTGGACAGGCCTGATTTGCTGGGCTGTCGCGGTGCTGAACCACTGGCTGTTTGACACCTTGGCCCACCGCCGGCAAGCGCTCGCCTCGTCCTGAGGCACCACCGCCAAGAGGCGGCTTGACGGCCCCCGGATGCGGCCACCACAATGCCCCAACAGACAGCCCATCAGGCTGCACAGGGAGACATCGATGGTGAACACCCCCGAAGAATTGGGTTTGTGGCTGCGGCTGTCGCTCACGCCGGGCGTTGGCGATCAAACAGCACGCCAGCTGCTGGCGGCCTTTGGCGAGCCCGAACACATCTTCCGTCAATCCGAATCGGCGCTGCGTCAAATCGTCTCGGCCAAGCAGGCGCAGCAGCTGCTGACCCTCCCTGACGGCTGGGCCGATCTGAGCCGCGACACATGGGACTGGCTGCAACACACGCCCACGCCAGACATCACGCACGCCGTGCTGACCCTGGGCGACGCCGAGTACCCCGCGCCTTTGCTGCTCATCCCCGACCCACCTGTGATGCTCTATGCCCTGGGCCAAACCGCCGCACTGCAGGGCCTCAAAGCCGAGCAATCGCTGGCCATGGTGGGCAGCCGCAACCCCACACCCCAAGGCCAGAGCAATGCCCGCGAATTTGCCCGCGCTTTGGCTGGCAGCGGCTTGACCATCGTCTCAGGCATGGCGCTGGGCATCGACGGCGCGGCGCACGATGGCGCACTGCAGGGCGCCCGCCCACAGGCACTGGCCACCATTGCCGTGGTCGGCACGGGACTGGACCGGGTCTACCCTCGCCAGCACCGCGAGCTGGCGCACCGCATTGCGCAGCGCGGCCTGATCCTGAGCGAATACCCGTTGGGCACACCGCCTCTAAACGCCAACTTTCCCAAGCGCAACCGCCTGATTGCCGGTTTGTCTCAAGCCACCTTGGTGGTCGAAGCCGCCTTGCAGTCCGGCTCGCTGATCACGGCCAAACAGGCGCTGGAGCAAGGTCGGGACGTGCTGGCCATTCCGGGCTCCATCCATTCGGCGCAAGCCAAAGGCTGCCACGCCCTGATCAAACAAGGCGCCAAGCTGGTGGAGTCGGCGCAAGACGTGCTCGAAGAGCTGCGTATGCCCGACCCGTTTGCCCAAGTGCCACTGGCCTTGGCACCCACGGCAGCACCGACTGAAACCGAAGATGAATTGCTCAGCGCCATGGGCCACGACACGGTGGGCCTGGACGCCCTGCAGGCACGCTGCGGCTGGCCTACGGCCCGGTTGCAAGCGCAGTTGCTGGAGCTGGAATTGATGGGCCAAGTCGGCCGCTTGCCCGGCGGGCTGTTTCAGCGCATGGGCATGGGGTAAGCACAAAAACAAAGAGCACCCGAAGGTGCTCTTGTGGGCTTGGCGAGGTCTCAGACCACCGCGCCCGAATTTTCGTCGCTGTTGTCGCGGTCTTTCTTGATCGGTTTGATCAAGTCTTCGCGCTCGATGCCCAGCCACATGGCAATGGCCGCAGCCACGAACACCGACGAGTAAATACCGAAACAAATACCGATGGTCAGCGCCATGGCGAAGTAGTGCAACGTCTCGCCACCGAACAGCAGCATCGACAGCACCATGATCTGGGTCGAGCCGTGGGTGATGATGGTGCGGCTGATGGTCGAGGTGATCGCGTTGTCGATGATCTCCACCGTGTTCATCTTGCGGTAGCGGCGGAAGTTCTCGCGGATCCGGTCAAAAATCACGACCGACTCGTTGACCGAGTAACCCAGCACCGCCAACACCGCCGCCAGCACCGCCAGCGAGAATTCCCACTGGAAGAAAGCGAAGAAGCCCAGGATGATGATCACGTCGTGCAAGTTGGCGATGATGGCCGAAACAGCGAACTTCCACTCGAAGCGCACCGCCAAGTAAATCACGATGCCGATCACCACAAAGGCCAGCGCCTTCAGGCCGTCATGCGCCAACTCGTCACCCACTTGCGGGCCGACAAACTCGGTGCGGCGCAGGGTCACTTCAGCGTTGTCCGCCTTCAAAGCCGTGAGCACTTTTTCGCTTTGCTGGGCCGAGCTCACGCCCTTTTGAGCGGGCAAGCGGATCATCACATCGCGGGCGGTGCCAAAGTTTTGCACCTGCACTTCAGAAAAGCCCAAAGTGCCCACTGTGGCACGCACCTTGTTCAGGTCAGCAGGCTGGCTGTAGCTGACTTCCATCAGCGTGCCGCCGGTGAACTCCACCGACAGGTGCAAGCCACGGCTGAACAGGAAAAACACCGCCAGCGCAAAGGTCACGAAGGAAATCGCGTTGAACACCAACGCGTGCTTCATGAAGGGAATGTCTTTTTTGATCTTAAAAAATTCCATGATCTTCTCCCCTTAATCGGCTTTCACCGCAGAGCCGCCTTCGGGCCGCCACACGGTGCCAATCGACACCGACTTGAGTTTCTTCTTGCTGCCGTACCAGAGGTTGACCAGACCGCGCGAGAAGAACACGGCCGAGAACATGCTGGTCAAAATGCCGATGCAATGCACCACGGCAAAGCCGCGCACAGGGCCTGAGCCAAAGGCCAGCAAGGCCACACCCGCGATCAGCGTGGTGATGTTGGAGTCAAAAATCGTGGCCCAGGCGCGGTCGTAACCGGCATGGATGGCCGCTTGTGGGCTCGCACCGTTGCGCAACTCTTCACGCACACGCTCGTTGATCAGCACGTTCGAGTCGATCGCCATGCCCAAAGCCAGCGCCATGGCGGCCATGCCGGGCAGGGTCAAGGTCGCTTGCAGCATCGACAAGATGGCCACCAGGAACAACAAGTTCACCGCCAGCGCAATGCCCGAGAACAGCCCGAACATGGCGTAGTAAACACACATGAAAGCCACGATCACCAGGAAACCCCAGGTCACGCTGTTGAAGCCTTTGGCGATGTTTTCAGCACCCAGGCTCGGGCCGATGGTGCGCTCTTCGATGATCTCCATCGGCGCGGCCAAAGAGCCTGCACGCAGCAGCAGCGCGGTGTCGTTGGCTTCGGCCGTGGTCATGCGACCCGAAATCTGCACGCGACCGCCACCGATCTCGGAGCGGATCACCGGCGCGGTCACGACCTCGCCCTTGCCTTTTTCAAACAAGATGATGGCCATGCGTTTGCCAATGCTCTCGCGGGTCACATCCTTGAAGATGCGTGCGCCCTTGGCGTCCAGGGTCAGGTTGACCACGGGTTCTTGCGTTTGGTTGTCAAAACCAGGCTGCGCATCGGTCAGGTTGTCACCCGTGAGGATGACTTGCTTTTTGACAATCAGCGGACGGCCTTCGCGCTCCAGGTAACGCTCAGCGCCAAAAGGCACGATGCCGCCTTGCTCGGCCGCACGCGCCTCGGTGCTCTCGTCGACCATGCGCACTTCCAGCGTGGCGGTGCGACCCAGAATGTCTTTGGCCTTGGCCGTGTCTTGCACACCAGGCAATTGCACGACGATGCGGTCCAGACCCTGCTGCTGGATCACCGGCTCGGCCACGCCCAGTTCATTGATCCGGTTGTGCAAGGTGGTGATGTTTTGTTTGAGGGCTTGTTCCTGCAACTTGCGGGCCGCTTCGGGCTTGACGCTCACGACCATGCGGAACTCGGCACCGTCCGCCACGTCCTGGGTTTGCAAATCGGGCAACTGGGCCGACACCAAACGCTTGGCCGCTTCGAGTTGCTGCGCATCGCGCAAGCGAATTTCCACGGTCTGGCCATTGCGGCTGATGCCGCCGTGGCGAATGTCTTTTTCGCGCAGCAGGCTGCGCAGGTCACCGGTGATGGACTCCACGCGCTGCGTCAGCGCCGCCTGCATGTCCACCTGCAGCATGAAGTGCACGCCACCGCGCAAGTCCAGGCCCAGGTACATGGGGGCCGCATGCAGCGAGGTCAACCAATCGGGCGAGCGCGACACCAGGTTCAGCGCCACCACATACTGCGGATCGGTCGCGTCTGGGATCAGGGCTTTTTGAACCGCGTCCTTGGCCTTGAGCTGGTTATCGGTGCTGTCAAAGCGGGCCCGGATGGAGCCGCCTTCGAGGGCCACGCTTTGGGCATTGACGCCCGCGGCCTTGAGCGCGTCTTCGACTTTTTGCAGCGTGCCGGTGTCCACCTTGATGGTGGCCTTGCCCGAAGACACCTGCACGGCAGGTGCCTCACCAAAGAAGTTGGGCAGGGTGTAGACCACCCCCAGCAACAATGCGATCACGATGATCGCGTATTTCCAGACCGGGTAACGGTTCATAGGGACTCGCGTACAGGATGAAAAACCGGGGCGACAAGCGCCCCGCTGAAAAGCCGAAAACGGACCCGAATTACTTCAGGCTGCCTTTGGGCAAGACCTGCACCACGGCGCTGCGCTGCATTTGCACTTCCACGCCCGAAGCGATTTCCACGCCGATGTTGCTGTCACCAATTTTGCTGACCTTGCCCAGCAGACCGCCTGCGGTCACGACTTCGTCACCCTTGGCCAACGCGTCGATCATGGCGCGGTGCTCTTTTTGCTTTTTCATCTGGGGGCGGATCATGACGAAATACAGCACCGCAAACATCAGCAGCAAAGGCAGCATGCTCATCAAGGTGGACTGCATGTCGCCGCCAGCAGCGGCAGCAGGAGCGGTTTGGGCAAAAGCGGAAGAAATGAACATGGGAAAACTCCACAAAAACGGGACATCTGTCTTCTGCCCCGCGCCAAAGCGCCACAAGGCAGACCAACGGGGGATTGTATGCGGGGCTATGATGCCCCCGAATGCACCCGCCGCCATCGGGTTTTAAGCCCTCAACCGCCCCAATTGCCCCCGAAAGTCCGCTTTTGTCCTTCCCTGTTTTGCCTGTGGCTGCCTTGCTGGGCTCGCTGGTGTCGCTGTCGATTGGCACCTCATTTGCCAAAAGCCTGTTCCCGGCTGTGGGGGCCGAGGGCACCACCCTGTACCGCTTGGTGTTTGCCACGCTGATGCTGATGGCGTTCTGGCGGCCCTGGCGTCGCCGCTGGGTCTGGGCCGACGCCTGGCCGCTGGGCCTGTACGGCGTCACGCTAGGGGTGATGAACCTGCTCTTTTACAACGCCATCAAAACCATCCCCTTTGGCCTGGCGATCGCCATCGAGTTCACCGGGCCGCTGGCCGTAGCCTTGTGGACTTCGCGCCGGGCCAGTGACCTGGTCTGGGTGGCTTTGGCCGTGCTGGGCTTGGGCCTGATCCTGCCTTTGCCGGGTGCCAGCGACGCACTCGACCCCGCTGGCATGGCCTTTGCCCTGGCGGCCGGGGCCTGCTGGGCGCTGTACATCGTGTTTGGGCAGCGGGTGGCCAAGCGTTATGGCGTGCTGGCCACGCCCATGGGCATGCTGGCGGCTGCCCTGGTGGTCACGCCCTTTGGTCTGTACGAGGCGGGCAGCGCCTTGCTGAACACCCAATGGCTGGCCGCGGGCCTGGCCGTGGCCTTGCTGTCGAGCGCCATCCCCTACACGCTGGAGATGTACGCGCTGAACCACCTGCCCAAAAACACCTTCAGCGTCCTGCTCAGCCTGGAGCCCGCCGTGGGTGCGGTGGCTGGCTGGGTGGTGCTGTCCGAACGCTTGAGCACCAGCCAATGGGCCGCCATGGCCTTCATCATCTGCGCCTGCATGGGCAGCGCCTGGTCAGCCGGACGAGCGGCCCAAACGCAGTGAGTCCAGGCGCTGGTGCAGCGCATCGCCCCAGTCCAGCGGCATCGCCTGCTTGGCTTTGAGGTAATGGTCGGTGAACACGTCCAGATACGCGTCCAGCGTGTCCCCCGCATGCGCTTCGCCGGCCAGCGCCAGGCACAAGGCGGCCACCTCAGAGGTGCACAAATGGTCCTCACGTTTGGAGCGGCGCAGGCGGTAACGTGACAACTGCTCGGGCTCCAAACTGAGCACCGGCAAATGGTTCAAGTAAGGGCTCTTGTGAAACATCTTGCGCGCCTCGGACCAGGTGGCATCCAGCAAGATGAACAAGGGCCTTTTGCCCGCCAGGGGCTGCACCTGCGTGACAACCCGCTCGGACGCCGCATATTCGCCGGGAAACACCACATAAGGCTGCCATTGCGGATCGGCCAGCAAACGCAGCAACTCAGGATCGGCCTCGGTGCGGGCCCACGCGAAGGCGAAGGTGTCTGGCACCACATCGGCGATCAACCAGCCTGTGTTGCTGGGCTTGAGCGGCTCGGTGTCGCACATGATCAGGCACATGCCCGCCTGCGTGGCCACCTGCGGGCGCAGGGCGCACAGGCAGTGGCTGAAGATCACCCGGCACTGCGGACAGCGCTCGGCCCGCGAACCCCGGGCGATGAAAGGCTCGGTCCTTCGCGCCATGCGGGCATCGCGCAGGCGCGAGACAGCGTGCTTGGGGGGCTCAGTCAAAACGGTGGCTCCAGCTCAGGCGCAGCATGCGCGGCTCGGCGGGGTGCACATGGCGGTCCCACAGCGGCGCAGACTCTCCGGCCAGGCGCGATGCGTAAAAGTAGTCGATGTCATTGTTGCGCTTGTTGAACAGGTTGAACACGTCCAGGCTCAGGCGGTTGCGCACATCCACCCGGTAGGCCACGCGCAGGTTGCCGACCCAAGACGCGGCAGACTTGACGCTGTTGTCTTCGATCAATGGACGGGGCCCGAAGTAGCGCAGCCGAAACGATGTGGACCAAGGCCCCCAAGCATCCAGCGTGATCCCCAGATTGGCCGTGGTGCTGACCGCACCGGGAATGAAAGGCCCGGCCGCATCGCCATCGGTGAAGCGCGCACGCGACCACGACAAGTCAGCATCCAGCGCGACATGCTCACCCACCCGCGCAAAGTGCCCCCACTCCAGTCCGCTGCGGCGCGAGGGTCGCGAAGGTTCGGTCGTGCCCGCATCGCCCACAAACAGCAGCTCCGAAGCGGTTTGAAGCTGCCACAGCGACACCGTGGACTTCCAGCCGGGCAACACGGTCCAGCGCACACCGACTTCCGACGCACGCGTGCGCACCAGCGGACTGACCAGGTCCACCGCCTGGGTCGTGCCCCGCGCATCGTTGGAATGAAAGCCATGGCCGTGGTTGAGGTACAGCTCGGCCTTGTTCCATGGGCCCAACACCAGACCCAGCTTGGGCGACACCATGTGCGCACGGGCCTGACCGGAATGGTCGCTCAGGCTCGACTGCACATCGAACTGGTAAGCGTCACCACGCAGCCCGACCGTGCTGCGCAGCCAGGGCAACCAGCGCACCTCGTTTTGAAACCACAGCGCCACACTGCGCTGCTGGATCTGGTCTTCGCGCACCGTGCTCAGCACCACCCGCTCACGGGTGCCGTACAAGCCCACGGGCGCGATGTGGTCCTGCCGCGCCTGCAGGCCATAGCTGTTCTCCACGGCCTTGTCGTCCCATTGCGTGGGCACCGATTGCGACAACGACAAACCCACCGCCTGCCGCTCTTCACGCTGCATGAACTGGTCGCCGGTGGGGCAACTGGTCACCGGGTCATTGAGGCAATATTGAAAGTTGGACCACAAATCGAGCGAGGACTGCAGCCACCAAGCGTTGGCGCGGGTGCGCGTGTCGCCCTGCAACCAGGCCCATTCCCCCGACAGGCTGTAGCGCTGGGTTTGACCGCCCGTTGTGCTGTCCAGGCTACCAAAGCGCGAGATCAAACCCTGATCGATGGCGCGCTGGGGCACCTGGTCGGTCGACGTCCAACGCCCGCTGTAGGCCATGGCGGACAAGGCATAACCGTTGGCAGCGCTGCCCTCGCTGTAGCGCAGCACGCCGTTGAGCTTGCGGTAATCCTCAGGGGTTTGCCAGGGGCCATCGTTGCGAAAGACCTCCAGCCCATACAGCAGCTTGCCGCTGCCCACGCTGGGTGAACCCGCCAGCAAGCTGCGCGCAAAGCCGCCTTGCCCCAGCGTGAATTGCGCCAGCGGGCTGTCCATCTGGCGCAGGTAATCGATGTGCGCCGTGCCCGCCGAGCCAAAGTCACCGTTTTGTGCGTCGTAAGGGCCCTTTTGGTAATGCACTTTTTGCACCAGCTCGGGAATCAAAAAGTTCAGATCGGTGTAACCCTGCCCGTGCGCGTGGCTGGGCATGTTGACCGGCATGCCGCCCACAAAAGTCGCGAAGTCGGTGCCGTGGTCCAGATTGAAGCCGCGCAAGAAATACTGGTTGGCTTTGCCGTCGCCCGCATGTTGGGTGACCATCAAGCCGGGCACCATCTCCAGCACCTCGCCGGGGCGCAGCAGCGGCAGGGCACGCAAACGCTCGCCCGAGACAATGCCCTCGCTGGCCGAACGGGCCAGACCCTCCATGTTTTCCAGTTCTCCACGGATCAGCACCGTGTCGAGCGTCTGCGCCTGCACACTGGCGCACAGGCTCCCACTGGCCGCCGCCCACAGCGCACGCGCCAGCAATTGGCGACTCGGGATGAGCAGGTTCATGGGCGCGTTCAGCGCCCCACAAACACGGGTTTCCTGCGCTCGGCAAAGGCCGCTCGGCCTTCGGCAAAGTCGGCGCTGTCGCTGGTCATGTGCTCGCGTGCACGCAGGCGATCGGTGTCCATCTGCCCTGCGGCGATTTCATTGATCGACTTTTTGGTCTCCTGCACCGCCAAAGGGGCCAGGGCCAAGATGTCGCCCACCAGCGCTTGCAGCGTGGCGGCCCAATCGGCCTGCGACGCCAAAGCCTCGAACACGCCCATGGCGTTGAGCTGCTCGGCCGAGAAAGGCCGCGCCGTCAAAAACGCCCGCTTGGTGCCGGCCACGCCAAAGCGGCTGACATAGCGCTGCAAGCCGCTGGGGTAGTAGTGCAGGCCCAAAGCCGTAGCGGGCATGCGCCACTCGATGCCTTGCAGGCCAATGCGCAAATCGCAGGCCAGCACCACATCGGTGGCACCGCCATACACGCTGCCATTCAAAGCGCAAATCGTCACCGGCCGCAGCTTGGCCAGCGCGTCGGGAATCTCTTCAAAGAAAGTGGAGCCGTGGCCGGGCTCGTTGAAACCGCTGATGTCATAGCCCGCGCAAAACACCGGCTTGGGCTGGCCCTCGGTGTTGGCCGTCAGCACCAGCACGCGCACTTCGGCGTTTTGGTTGATCTGCTCAAACTGCGCCAGCAAAGTCTTGAGGTCGCCGTTTTCCAAGCGGTTGCGCTGGGCCGGGCGGTTCAAGGTGATGGTGGCCACGCCGCCTTCGATGTGCAGGGCAGGGGCAGACGGCTGAGCGGGCAAAAGGGACATGGGGGGCGATCCAGAAACAACAAAGGCGTCCGAAGACGCCCTTGATTGTAGAAAGCAGCAGGTGTGCTTATTTGGCTTTGGCTTTGCTCATGGCGGCTTTGACCGAAGCTTCGGCTTGGGCAGTGGCGGCCTTGAGGTTGGACTCGGCGGTGTCAGCGGCTTGCTTGGCCACTTTTTTCAGGGTTTCAGCAGCGTTTTGGCTGGCTTCGAAAGCGGTCTTGAGCACGGCCACAGCGGCGTCAGAGCCAGCAGGTGCGTTTTTCAGGCTGTTTTCAACCAGGCTTTTGACAGCTTGCTCGGACTCGGCGAACTTGCCTTCGACGGCCTTAGTGATTTCAGCGCCGGTGCTGTTGGCGATGTCGGTCAGGTGACGGCCATAAGACACGGCTTTTTCGAAAGCAGGTTGCACCAGGGCAGCTTGAACGGCCAACAGGTCTTGGGGGTTCTTGGCAGCGAACAGGGCTTGTGCGTTGGCGAAAGATTCACCCACAGCGGCTTTGCCAGCGGCCATGTTCAGCTCGACCAGGCGCTCGAAACCAGCGAAAGCGGTTTGCGACAGGCCAGAAGCGGCGTTCAGGTTGGCTTGTTGAGCGGCGACGAGTTGTTCAGCATTGAAAGACATGAGGGACTCCTTGGAAAGGTTTGTTGCAATGCAGCAATTTGACCACCGCCCCCACCACACCGCAAGGGAAAACCCGAACTTTAGAGGCAGCTCTCCAAATCGGTGTGCGCCAGATCACACTCTTTACACTTGGGGCATCGGGCCGTGTGGCCCTTGAACCGGGCGGGTATGGAACTTCTGAGTCTTTTGTTTTTGTTGGGCGTGGGCATCCACTGGCTGAACGGTCAGGGCCAGCGCAAGCGCACAGCCTTGCTGGCCGAGCACTTGCGGCCTTACCAAATAGAAAAACACATGGAGCAATTGACCGGGGCCTACATGCGGGCGCTGGGCGAGCCCGATCTGCAGCGCCAGCAACAGATCTTGCAACTGCAAGAGATGGCCGAGCAGCAACTGGCCGAAGAGTTCAAGGCCCTGGCCAAAGACTTCGGTCGCCTGGCCGCGCCGGTGACACGCGGCTTCAAGGTCGCGCTGCCCTTCATCGATCAGCTCTCGCCCAAAGCCACGTTTGACATGCGCCGCATGCTCGAAGTGCACGCTCAGGGCATTGGCCGCGCCATTGCCGAGACACAGGCCCCCGCCAAAGAGCGGTCTTTCCGCATCATGGCCGAGATGTTTTTGATGCAGCACAGCTGCCACTGGTTTTGCAAATCCAAAACCATTGCCTCGGCCCGCATGCTGACGCAGCATCAGACGCGTTACGAGCAAGCGCTGGACGCCGTCAGTCCCGAAACACGCCAGACCTACCTGTTGGTGCTCGAAGCCTGAGCCTTCAGCCCCCGCTCGACTGGGCCGTGGGCCGCAGGATGTCGTGCACGCTGATCACCGCCGGCCCCAGCAGCACCGTCAACAGCGCAGGAAAAACACAAAACACCAGCGGGATCAGCAATTTGACGGGCAACTTGGCCGCGGTTTCTTCGGCCAACAAACGGCGCTTGGTGCGCAAAGCGTCCGAATGGATCTGCAAGGACTCGGTCACGCTGGTGCCCAGGCGGTCAGCCTGAATCAGCATCACCACCAGCGCGTCCAGATCATCCAGGCCCATGCGCAAAGACAGGTGGCGCAAGGCATCGGTGCGTGAAGCGCCAGCCCGCAACTCCAGTCCGGTCAAGGCAAATTCGTTGGACAGCTGGGGACAAGACAAACGCATCTCACGGCCCACGCGGTCAATGGCCGCATCCAGCCCCAGCCCCGCTTGCACGCAGACCCGCATCAAATCGAGCGCATCGGGAAAGCTGTTGAACAACGCCTGCTGGTAGCGCTTGACCGCGTGCGCCAGCACCGCATTGGGCAGGTAATAGCCCAGCGCCGCAGACAGCATCAACACCGACATCTGCACCATGGGTGCGGTCACGCTGTGGCTTTGCCAAAACAGCAAAGCGGCCAAAGCCGGCAAGAAAAAGGTCAGCACGGTTTTGCTGGCCAGGTAAAGCGCCGGGGCCGCACGCGAATGCACCCCCGCATTGAAAAACCGCAGCCGCAATTTGGACGGCTGCATCGGGTCCTGCACTTCGGTGTTGGCCGACAAGGGGCTGAGCCAATCCAGCAGCTTCTGGATGCGCAGCTGCCACGCGGCCAACAGCCGTGAGGGCTGGCGTGAGGGCTCAGACGAAGGCGCGGGCAGATCGCCCGGTGCCTTGAGGCTGGCCATGCGCTGCCCCATCGCATGGGGCATGACGCGGCTCATGGCCCAGTAAGTGAGCAAACCCGCCAAGGCAAAGACCAGGACGTAAAAGGCAATGATCAAGAGAGACATCGTTGGCTTTCCTGCGTTCACACACGAACCGAGACCAGGCGGCGCATCCACACGATGCCCACCAAGGCCAAGAACAAAGAGCCGTACAAGAGCTTCAAGCCCAGCGGGTCGGTCCACAGCTTGGCCATGAAGCCCGGGTTCACCCAACTGAGCAAACCGGCAATGGCAAAGGGCAAGGCCGACAGGATCAGCGCCGACAAGCGCCCCTCGGCCGACAGCACGCGCACCATGCCGGAAATTTTTTGCCGCTCGCGGATCAAAAAGGCGGTGCTCTTGAGGATCTCGGCCAGGTTGCCGCCGGTCTCGCTCTGGATCAGCGCGGCCACCACGAAGTAACGCACGTTGTCGCTGGCGATGCGCTCGGCCAAATGGGGCAAAGCCACTTGCACCGAGATGCCGAAATTCACCTCGTCAAACACGGCCTGCAACTCGCTGGCGATGGGTGGCTTGGACTCCTTGGCCGCGATCAGCAAGGCCCCGCTCAATGCGTGCCCCGCCTGCAAGGCACGGGCCATCAGGTCCAGCGCATCGGGCAACTGCTGGTCGATGCGCGCCAGGCGCTGGTGTTTGCGGCGGCGCAATTCAGCCCCGCCCAGAGCGCACACACCCAGCCACACCAGCGGCAAGGCCAGCAGCGGCAGGCCCACCCAAACCGCCGCCACGCTGCACAAACACGCAGCGCCCATGCCCAGCCACAGCGACTGCGCCACCGTGATGGCCAGCCCCGTCTGCTGCAAGAAGCGGTCGTAGGCCTGCATGATCGGTATCGCTTGCAGCCAAGCCTGCAGCGAAGCGTTCTCGCTCAGGTAACGCTTCCTGATCAAGCGCCCGGCATCGATCACCTCCGCATCGTCCGCCACAGCACGCCAGCGCTCAGACAGACGCTGGCGGCGCGGCCCTCGCCAGTGCTCCCAGATCAAGCCCAAGGCCAAAATCAGGAACACCGTCGACGCGCCCCCCAAACCCAGCATGGCCCAGTACATGGCGTCGTTCATGCCACACCTCCGGCTTGCCTGAACATGTCCGCACTGAGCGCAATGCCCCGCGTTTGCAGGCGCTGAAAAAACTTGGGCCGGATACCGGTGGCCACAAAACGGCCTTGCACCTGCGCCCCATCCGACAGACCGGTCTGCTCAAACTTGAAGATCTCCTGCATGGTGATGACATCGCCTTCCATGCCGGTGATCTCCTGCAAGCTGGTGATCTTGCGCTGACCATCGGACAAGCGGGAGACCTGGATCACCACCGTCAGCGCCGCCGCGATTTGCTGGCGCATGCTGCGGGCATCGGTCTGCAAACCGGCCATGCCCAGCATGTGCTCCAGGCGCGTCATGGCGTGGCGCGGGGTGTTGGCGTGGATGGTGCTCATCGAGCCCTCGTGGCCGGTGTTCATGGCCTGCAGCATGTCCAGCACTTCGGCGCCGCGCACCTCACCCAAAATGATCCGGTCCGGCCGCATGCGCAAACTGTTGCGCAGCAAGGCACGCTGCGTGACCTCGCCCGCGCCCTCCATATTGGCAGGGCGTGTTTCCATGCGCACCACATGGGGCTGCTGCAACTGCAGCTCGGCCGCATCCTCGATCGAGACAATCCGCTCATTGGGCGGGATGCTCGCCGAGATCACATTGAGCAAAGTGGTTTTGCCGCTGCCCGTGCCGCCCGAAATCAAGACGTTGAGCTTGGCCTTGGCCAGTCCATCGATCAAGGCCGCCATGTCGGGGGTCAGGGTCTCAAAGCGCAGCAAATCCTGCACCGTGTAAGGAACCACTGCAAAACGGCGAATGGACAACAAAGGGCCATCAATCGCCAGCGGCGGAATGACCGCGTTCACGCGCGAGCCGTCGGCCAAGCGGGCATCGACCATCGGGCTCATCTCGTCAATGCGTCGCCCGATGCGCGAGACGATGCGGTCAATCACCCGCATCAGGTGCGCCTCGCTGTCAAAGCGGATGTCGGTGGCCTCGATCTTGCCGCGCCTTTCGACGAACACTTTGTAGGGACCATTGACCAAAATGTCAGACACACTGTCGTCGCTGAGCAAGGGCTCGATCGGCCCCAGCCCCAGCATCTCGTCCTGAATGCCTTGCGCAATTTGCTTGCGCTCGGTTTCGTTCAGCGCGAAATGGTTTTGCGCGATCAGGCTTTCGGTCAGGCCCTGCAACTCGCTGCGCAAGCGCTCGGCCGGCAGGCTTTGCATCCTGCGCAAATCCATGTCCTCCAGGATCTGCTGGTGGATGCGGGCCTTGATCTGTTCAAACTGCACATTGGGCGAGCGCCCCCCACCCAGGGTGGACAGCGGGAGCACATCGGCGCGTTCCTGAAATTGATGGCGAATGCTGGGGATCACAACAAAGACTCCTGTAGGGCGCTTGATGCGGCATCAAGCATGAACACCCACCCAGCGCGAAAACCAGGTCTTGTTTTTGGGCGCTTGGGTTTGTAAAAAGTTGGCCCCCACCTGGCGCAAGGCATCCACCGCCGGGTTCTGTGGATGCGTCTTGACCAAGGGCTGACCCAGGCTGATGGACTCGGACACCGCCGCCGATTGGCGGGGCAGTGTCTGCACCACCGGCAAGCCCACCGCTTCTTCGATGCTTTTGAGATCGACAAAGCTGTGGCTGTCGTAGCGGTTGACCAGCAAGCGCAACTTGTCATCGGCATAGCCGAGCGAGCGGAACAACTTGACCAGCCGTTTGGCATCGCGCACCGACGGCATGTCGTTGTCCATCACCAGGTAGAGCACATCCGCCGTGTCCAGCGCCTCGATCGCCACCGCGTCCATGGTGCGGTGCACATCGAGCACCACCACCTCGTTTTTTTGACGCGCCAACTGCAGCACCTTGGCCAGCTGCTTGGCGGTGATGGACAGCGCCGTTTCCACATCGGGCGGCGCGGCCAGCAAGGTCAGCCGAGGTGCCACCGGGTGCATGCAGCTGAGCAGCAACTGCGCATCCAGCCGCTCGATCTGGTGCGTCAAGTCACTGATGTTGTTCTTGACCGCACCAGCCCCCAGATAAAACGAGGCATCGCCGTATTGCAAGTCCAGGTCGAGCAAGGCACAGGTTTTGGAAAACTCGCTGGCCAAGAGATAAGCCAGATTGGTCGCCACAAAGCTGGCACCGCTGCCGCCCTTGCAGGCCAGCACGGCCGCCACCCGGGCCAGGGGCGCGTTCTGCCCGGCCTGCGCTTGCAGCCGGGCCTGGTGCGCGGCGCAGCGCTTGAGGGCATCGGCCAACGCCCCCTCGGCCAGGGGCAAGGTCAAGACCTCACGCACCCCCGCCCGCATGGCGCTGAACAGCAAGGCCTTGTCGTTGTGCTCCGTGATGAGGATCACATACAGCTGAGGTTTGGCAAACGTCATCGCCTCCAGCGCTTGCAAGTCCGCCTGCTCCTGCGCGGGCGTGCTGTCCACGATCACGATGTCACTGCGCAGCGCCTGCAGCAAGGGCGACAAGGCCTGCGTCGCCAAGCGGATGCTTTGGGTTTGCAGGGCAAAGCCCTCTTCGGCCAAGGTGACCGCCACCGTCCGCGCCAGTGCCGGACTGGACACCATCAGGTCCACATTCATGTGTGTCTCCTTCAGCGTGCGACGCCAGCGCTCATCCCGGTGCCCACGCCAATGTTCAAGACGTTGACAGGCGGTGGCAGCATCTCATAAGACTTCTGGTAGCGATCGATCGCGGCCTTGGCCACCGCGCCGTCCGTGCCCGATTCCTCGGGCTCTCGCAAGGCGGCGTAGGGGTCGATCGTCTGCACCTGCTGGGCCTGCCGCACGGCCTGACCCAGCTGGGCATCGGGCGTCCACAGCGACGATGCGCACGCACTGAGCGCCAAGGCCGAACACAAGACAGCGGCGGCACGCCAGCCGCGCCGCTTTATGGTCTGAAGGGTTTTCATCGTTTGCGACTGGCCGATGGGGCGTGTGGTGTTCATGGCTTGTCCCGTCCTTCGAGTTGACCGTCAATGAAAAATTCCGAACGTGTGGGCGGCTTGAAGCCGTCCGTGGGCAGCGCCAGCGGAATGGCCGAGGCCCTGACCAGGCGTGGCGTCACGACAAACAACAACTCGGACTGCTCTTTTTGAAAGGCGTTGCTGCGAAACAAAGCCCCCAGCACAGGCAGCTCGCCCAGAATGGGCAAGGCCTTGATCGACTCGGTCACATTGCTCTTGATCAGCCCACCGATGGCAAAGCTGTCGCCATCGCGCAGCTGCACCGTGGTCGAAGCCCGGCGCGTGGTGATCGAGGGCAGCAAGCTGGTCTGACCGTTCAGGCTCTTGATGGTGGTGCCGTACTGCGACAGCTCCGACACCTCGGGTGTGACGCGCAGGTTGATCAAGCCGTCCTCCAGCACCGTGGGCAAAAACTTCAGGCCCACGCCGAACTCTTTTTCTTCGAGCGTGATGGTGCTGGCCCCGGTCGAGCTGGTTTGCGGCACCGGGATGTAGATGCGCCCGCCCGCCAGGAACGAGCCTTCCTGACCATTGACCGCGGTGATCGTGGGCTCGGCCAAGACCTTGACCAGCCCTTTTTTCATCTCGGCCGTCAAGGTGATGTTGGTCAGGCCATTGGCCCGGGCAGCGGTGACCGAGGTCGAGCCGGCCGTCAGCAGCTGCGACAGCAAGGTCACCGAGGTGTTGCCGATGCTGCGCGTGAGGTTCATGTCCACCCCCAGCTCGTCCAGCAAGGTCTTGGACACTTCGGCCACCTTGACCTCCAGCATCACTTGCTGACCGCCTTCGACACGCAGCATGTTGATGGCTTTCTTGCCCCCCGAAAACGCTTCGGCCAGGCTGACGATGCGCTGCACCTTCAAGGCGTCACTCACTTGCCCCCGCAGCACCAGCGTGTCGGCCACCGCGTCCACCTGCAAGTTGTCCACCGAGGGCACCCACTCGCGCAACTTCGATTGCAAGGCATGGGTGTCCACGCCCACCGTCACATCGCGCAAGCTGGTGCCGCCACCGGCAGACCAGACAAACAAATTGGTGGTGCCGGTCTTCTTGCCCAAGAGGTACACCTCCTTGGGGTTGACCAGCATCACATCGGCCACCTCGGGGTTGGCAATCGAGATGCGCACGGCTTTTTCAGACAAGGGAAAGACCATTGACTTGCCCGCCGTCAGGTGCACCGGCGCAAGCACTTGCACCGCCGCCAGAGCATGGGTCTGCGCCGCCTCTGCTTTGCGGGCCGGTGTGGGCGCGGGTGACAGCATGGCCACCGCCTCGCCAGTGGGTGCGGCATGGATCAGCATGGGGGTCAGTGTCATCGCGGCCAAGGCCCAAGACAGGCCCACCGCGTGTGCAGGGTGTTTTAAAAATTGAATGGTCATAAATCGCTTTGGATGGGGATGGATCACGGCTCACTCCGTTGTTTTGTTCAGACCGCGGATGACTTCGGTGGTGCCGCCAGGCTTTGGGCCCAGGCCTTGCGGTACGGCCACAGAAGCGGCACTGGCCTTGATGGCACGGACCACGCGCGGCAAGGGCTTGGCCAAAGGCGTGCCCTCGAACAGCTCACCGCCCTGCAACAAGTCGTGCTTGCGGGCCCCCACGGTGGCCACGCTCTCGGTGTCCACCTGGCTGCGCAAAACCAGCGACAGCGAACCCACGCTGCGGGCCAGATCGATCTTTTCGGCCTGCGCGGGCGTGACCTCCAGAGTCACCGCATTGACCACCTTGGGCTTGCTCTCCAGATTGGCCACGTCCTGCGCGACGGCCAGCACCTGGATGCGCTCGATCACGATCTTGGACACCAGGTTGTTCTGGCTGTCGGGCGTGTTGACCATCACGTCCACGTAGTTGCCGGGCAAGGCAAAACCGGCCACCCCCACGATCTCGTTGACCTTGACGGTGACGGCGCGTCGCCCCTCGCGCAAGACCGCCGACAAGCCTCCGGTCTCGCCCTTGGCCGCCAGCTTGGCGGTCGAAATGGGCTCGCCTTTGACCAGCGGCATGTTCACCACGCGGTCGGTGGCCTGCTCGATCGAGGTCAGGGGGTTTTTCAGCGGACTGGCGCTGGGCCAATCGACCAACTGCAGCATGCCCGGCTGCAGCCGGGTGCCGATTTGCACATCTTCTCGGGCCACCACCACATGGGTGGTGAGCAAGGAAGCGCGGCTGTTCAACCACACGGCGGCCATGGCAACCGCCGCCATGCCCATGCCGATGGCCAGCACCAGCATCACTGCGGGACGTAAGTTTCTCATGATGGATTTCTTTCGGAAAGGATCAAAACGCGGACTTCCAGATCACATAGGCCATTGCCCCCACACCAATGGCCAAGGCATAAGGCATGGGCTCTTGGCCCACAGGAAAGTCTTGAGCGCCCGGGATTTCGCCTTGCGCCAAGCGCATCGCACTGTTGCGCATGGCCTGCACGGTGTTGTGCAGCACGTCGGGCAGACGCGACTTCCACAAAGCCCAGATCAGGGACTGCACGCCGCCTGCAATCAACACGGTGATGCACAAGCCCAGCACATCGGCACGGCCCAAAAACATGCCCACCGCACTGACGAGCTTCACGTCACCGGCACCCATGGCACCGATGACGTAAAAAACCACGAACACCCCAAAAGCCACCAGACCGCCGAGCAGCGCAGAGCCCAAACCCACACCCGCTGCGGTGGTGGACCACAGCAAAGCGAAGGCACTGGCCAGCAACACCAAAGCGTTGGGAATCTTGCGATGCGCCATGTCTTGCCAGATGGCGATCAGCAAAATCACGCCCATGATCAGCAGGCCAAGGTGGTGTGTGCTGCCTGGGGTCATGATGAATGTCTGGGTGTTCGCAGTTCATCAACCCGCAGCGGCGGTCAACTTGGTCGCAATCGAGGAGAAGATTTTCCCAAGGTCCGTACCGATGGTCGTCACGGAGGCAGCAATCACCACCGAAATCAGGCCTGCAATGAGGCCGTATTCGATCGCGGTCGCGCCCGATTCGTCTTTGAGAAATCGCTCAATGGATGTGGTCCAGTTTTTCATGTTGAAAACTCCTAAATGAAAGTTGAAAACGTCAAGCCATCCAGGGCACCTGCGCCGCAGACGTGCTTCACGTGGGTGTCTGAAAGAATTTCCAGACGCCGTCGGCCACTTTAAAAATCGCAGACGCCGGGGTCTGTCTGCCAAGCCACACTGAAACAAGCGGCACGCTGTGTGCGGCTCTGCGGTGTGTGCCAACGCTTGTTGGGCCGCGCCGTGTGCACCAATGCACCGAGCCCCCAGCGCCCTTGCCCTAAGGTGCCCAAGGCGCATGACCACGGGTGGTTGTGCCCTGTCATGGAGAACACGCATGCCCCCTTTTCTTTGGGTACCCCCTGCAAATTCGGGTCGTCCTTCAGCCAGCGCACACGAGCAGCGCGGAGCAGCCGCCGTGGAATTCGCACTGATCCTGACCATCCTCTTGATGGTCTTGCTCGGCATCATCGAGATGAGCCTGGCGCTCTACGACAAAGCCATCCTCACCAACGCCAGCCGCGAAGGCGCACGGGCGGGCATCGTGCTGAGTTCTCCCAAGATGAGTGACGCGCAGATCCGCGCCGTGGTGCTCAACTACACCAACGGGGCCTTGATTTCACTGGGCACCACCACAGCCCCCACAGTGACCGTGGTGCAATCGAATCCGGCCAGCTTTCCCAACCCCTTGCGCGTGACGGTGAGCTACACCTACAAAGGCTTGGGCGTGGGCACCTTGCTGGGTGCATTGGGCGCACCCATTGTGTTGACCGGCAGCACGTCGATGGTGAACGAATGAAAGCGCATCACTCCCAACGCGGCTCGGTGAGCCTGGTGGTGGCCTTCTTGCTGCCTGCGTTTTTGGGACTGGCCGCTTTGGCCATTGACCTGGTGTATTTGCAAGTGGTGCGCAACGAAATGCAAAACGACGCCGATGCCGCCGCGCTGGCCGGTGCGGCGTATTTTTTTGACGGCACCAACGCCACGCCCTACTGGAGCCTGGCCACGCAAAAAGCACAAGACACCATCACCACCAACAGCGCGGCGGGCACCGCCCTCAAAACCGGCACCGTGGACACCGGCTACTGGAGCCTGGTGGACACCCCCAAAGTGCTGCAAGCTCTGCCCATGGTGCCCAAGGCCTACGATGCCCCGGCCATTCAAGTCACCGTCGCCAAGTCGGCCAGTGCCAACGATGGGGAAGTGCCGACCTTCTTTGCGCGTTATGCGGGCATCCTGTCGCGGCCCATGCAGGCCAGCGCTGTGGCCGGTCTGTCCAGCCCCGGCTCCATCTTGCCCGGTGGCGTGTTTCCATTGGTCATTGCCCAATGCCTTTACGACAACTACTGGAACTTCAACACCACACCCGCTGGCCCCAAGCTCGACCCGGCCACCGGCAAGCCCTACATCTTCAAAATCGGCAGCGCCTACCAATACGCCACCTGTGCCTCGGGTGAGTGGACCTCCTTGTTGATCGACTCGAACAGTGCCTCGGACATCAACACCCTGATCGCCAATGGCAACCCGGTCGAGCTGAGCATCGGTCAATCCATCTGGGTGCAAACCGGGGCCAAAGCGGCGGTCTATGGTGCCGCGCAAGCGTGCAGTGTCGCGGGCAACAAAAAGTGCGAATACGTGACCATCCCTGTCGTCAACGTCGTCACCTCACACACCCGCTCCCCGATCACGGCCTTTGCATGCCTGCACATTCTGGATGCCAACCAAGGTGCCAAGTACATCCAGGTCGAGATGAGCACCAAGTGCAAAGCCCCCTGGGGCAACGGCATCGGCCCCAACTACGGCGTGGTGTCGCCGCCGAGTTTGTTCAGGTGAGTCAGGGGCGTGCAGGAATTTTTGCGACTTTGACTGATTGGCTAAGTGCTAGTCGCCTATCGATATTTCACGACTATTGCGCGAATATTTGCGACTTTGAATGCGACTTCATTCAAGCCGACGCCAAGCGCTTGAGGTAGGGGCCCACCATCTGGCGGCTGGTGCGCTGAAGGCCCATCAGCACCGCGTGGTCCGGGCGGGTGCAGCCGTGTCGGGTTTTCAGGTCATGCTGCATCTGCGCCAGCAAATGCGCGGCCATCTCGGCATCGGCCAAGGCCCGGTGCGCACGGCCTGACGACGGCAAGTGGTGCAAAGCCGCCAAGGTGCCCAGCTTGTGGTTGAGCGCTTGCGGGTACAAGCGGCGCGACAGCAGCAAGGTGCATGCAAAAGCGTGCGAGCCGTCTTGCCCGCAGCGGGCCAGCTCGGCCTGCCAAAACTTGCGGTCAAACGCCGCGTTGTGCGCCACCATGGGCCGCCCGCCCACAAAGCGTGCCGCCTCGCGCATGACCTGCTCGGCCGGCGGCGCGGCCTGCACCATCTCGTTGGTGATGCCGGTCAGCTGCGTGATGAAACTGTTCACGCGCACCCCCGCGTTCATCAGGCTCTGGTAACGGTCCACCACCTGGCCGTTTTCCAGCAACACCACCGCCACTTCGGTGGCGCGGTCGCCCATGTTGGGCGAGATGCCGGTGGTTTCAAAGTCGATGACGGCGATGGAAGACATGTCTAAAACGCAGGTTCTCGCAAGGTTTGGAAGTCAATACCCGAATGGCTTCACATTAAAACCCGCTTTCAGAACCTTGCATTGAATTAAAGAATGCTTTAATGTGTCGATATGTATTCAAGCAAACTTTAATAACTTGCCATGCGCACCACCGGGTCTTACGTCATATCCACCACACTTGGTGAAAGCGTGCGTGCTTTCGTACCGAACACCCTGCCGCCTAGCTCACCAGTGCTGGACGCCGCCAGCTATATGGATCTGAACCGTACGGCCGAAATTTCGTTGGCACGTCTGGAAGGGGTTGCTGGCTTGGTGCCTTCCATTGACTGGCTACTCTACAGCGCCATTCGCAAAGAAGCGCTCCTCACCTCCCAGATTGAAGGCACCCAGGCTACGCTGGTCGATCTGTTTGACAAAGAAGCCGGACTGGCCGTCAGCAACACCGACGATGTGGAAGAGGTCACCAATTACCTGCGCGCCTTTCGCTGGACACAAGACACATTGCGCGACCCGAAAGGCCTTCCCATGAGCGTGCGCCTGTTGCGGCAAGCACACCGCCTGCTCATGGACGGTGCCCGTGGCGCAGGTCGCCAACCCGGCGAATTGAGGAAGTCCCAGAACTGGATTGGCGGCACGCGTCCCGGCAACGCCGTGTTTGTGCCTCCTCCACCAGATCATGTCCCGGCGTTGCTTGCAGATCTGGAACGCTTCATTCACCAAGCAGACACACCGGACACTTTGCCTCCACTGGTTCGGATCGGACTTGTACACGTCCAGTTTGAAACCATTCACCCATTCCTGGATGGCAACGGGCGCATTGGCCGATTGCTCATTGCTGCACTCATGGAACAGTGGGGCTTGCTCTCACAACCCTTGGTCTACGTCAGTGGCTACCTCAAGCAGCATCAATCCGAGTATTACCAACGACTCTCTGCAGTTCGCACAAATGGCGACTGGGAAGGATGGATAGCCTTCTTCCTGGAAGGCGTTGCCCGTGCAACAGATACGGCAGAACGCGGCATTGTCGCGCTGGCCAGCTTGATCAACACCGACAGACGTCGCTTGTTGCAGGCCCCCAAAATCACCCCGGCCAGTATTCGCCTGTTTGAACTCTTGCCACTGATGCCCATCTTTTCCATCGACCAAGTCTGCGAACGCCTGAACACCACGTTCCCAACCGCCACCGCGGCAGTCAAGACACTGGAAACGCTAGGCATCGTGGCAGAGCAGACTGGACAAAAGAAGAACCGCCACTACAGCTACCAGGCCTATGTGGAATTGCTGAGCAACTGATTCCCATGCACCCCGGCCCCATCCTTTTCTGTGGCGACCCCCACGGCCAGTGGCAGCACATCATCGATGCGGCAGAGCAAACCCGCGCCCGCGCCATCATCCTGCTGGGCGACCTGGAGCCTGCGCGGCCGCTGCACATGGAGCTGCACGCCATTTGGGACCGCGTCTGGTTCATCCACGGCAACCACGACACCGACAGCGAAGACACCTTTGCCAACGTGTGGCACCCCGAGCTGGCCGAGCGGCACATCCATGGCCGCGTGGTCACCTTGCCCTGCGGCACCCGCATTGCCGGGCTGGGCGGCGTGTTTCGCGGCGCGGTGTGGTACCCCAAAAACACGCGCCCACCCCACTACCGCAACCGCGAAGACCACGCCCGCAAAACCCCGCGCCAAGACCGCTGGCAAGGCAGCGCACACCTCAAGCACTGGTCCAGCATCTACCCCGACGAATTCGACCAACTGTCCACGCAGCAAGCCGACATCCTGATCACCCACGAAGCACCCGGCTACCACGCCTATGGCTTTGAAGTGCTGGACACACTGGCCCGCAGCATGGGCGTGCACACCACGGTGCACGGCCACCAACACGACTGCATTGACAGCAGCGCACGCTGGGATGCGCAAGGGTTCAAGAGCTTTGGGGTGGGGCTGCGGGGGGTGATGGTGGTGGATGACCAACAGCAAGTACGAACTTTGGTGCCTGGCTCTTTGGACGATCAAAACAGTCATTAAGTGACATCGTCAAGCTGAGTCGACCCAGGCAAAGCCCTGGTGCACAAGCTCGCCCCGCGTCTTTAATCTGGTGGCTTCATTCACAAGGAGGCCCTATGAACACAGACACCACCAGAGACCAAGCACCCGTTTACGGCATTCGGCCCCAAAAACCCGGCATGTATTTGGGCTTGTTCCATGGCCGCGATACGCCTCATGAAGCGATGAACGGCTGGGGTTTTGATGGCCCCACCCTTGGCCCGCTCAAACACGTTCACACCACCTACGCTTGCAGCATGAATGTCGAGTTCACCAGCCTGAGCGATGCCCACATGCTCACCGGCAGCAACGAGACGTTTTTGGAGCTGCAACTCGACGGCGACCTCTTGTGCTTTGGCGGCAAGCTGTACGGCGATTGGACCGTCTACATGGTGTCGCCCGAAGAATGCTTCAGGCCACCCGACACCTTCCGGCAAAACACCCGCCCCAACGTTTTGCGCAGGCAAGCCAAACCGATCCCTTGGGACGAGGACCGCTAACATCTGCGGTCAGGGAGAACACAAGATGGCACGATCCACCGACTGGACACGCAGCGAAACGCTGGCGGCGTTTCACATTTACCTGCAACTGCCATTTGGACAGCTGCACCGCAACCAGCCGCGCATCGTGCAGTTGTCACAGTGGATTGGTCGCACCGCCAGCGCAGTGGCCATGAAGCTGGTCAACTTGGCCAGCCTTGACCCGCAAATTGTGGCCAGCGGTCGGCGTGGCATGGGCAATGCGTCCAAGCTGGACCAAAAAATTTGGGATGAATTTTTGGCGGCCAACGACCCCTTGGTCACCGAAGCGGCCACGGCTTTCGGCCACTACGCCGAACACAACGGTTTGCCCCCATTTGTGGACGTGCTGGACGAGGTGCCCGAAATCGCCGAAGGCAAAACCACCACGGCGCTTGTGCAGGTGCGGGTGAACCAAGCGCGCTTTCGCCGCGCCATATTGGCCAGCTACAACGCCACCTGTTGCATGAGCGGATTGCGCGTGCCCCAACTGCTGGTGGCCAGCCACATCGTGCCGTGGAGCATGGACACCCAAAACCGCCTCAACCCCAGCAACGGCTTGTGCCTGTCGGCTCTGCACGACCGCGCCTACGATCAAGGCCTGATCACGGTGTTGCCAGACTTCACCATCCGCGTGACCGAAGACCTGCGCCGCCCAGAATTAGACCCGTTTGCACAAACCAGCTTGGCGCAATGCCAAGGGCAGGCGATTCGCCTGCCGGAACGGTTTCGGCCTGCGCCTGCGTTTTTGGAGGCGCATGCGCGGAGGTTTGGGTTTTTGTGAACAGTCAGGGTTGGCCTAAGGCAACGCGGCTACTGGCCAACGTCCCACACCGCGTTGCAGTGCCGTCACCTCAATCGCATTACACATCTGGCCGTACAAGGCGTTTTGCCAGTTACATCCAGGCAGCACAAGCAAGGTCTCTGCCTCTTTGTCAAAGCGCTGACTGTTCTTGCTACGCATCAATTCCCAGTAGCCCACTATGCAATCCTTTCGCGATCGCAAGATTTCGGCTGTAGGCAACTTGTTACTCTTCTTGCTGTTAGCAGTCTTGGATGAAGGCAGTAGATTCCAGATGTCGTTGTTTCGCCAAAGGTCGAACGGGATCACATGATCAACGTCAAAGCTCTCCCGCAGGCTAGCGCCGGTCCAGACACACTCCAGCCGATCCAGCCCGGAAAAGAGCTTCCGAGCATCAATGGTGGTCCGCTCGTCTTCCTTTACCAATAAAAGACTGACAACGGATCCAACTTCGATGCCATCCCCTAACTTGGCCGTCTTTTCGGCCCATTGCAAGATGACAGCCTGACTGACCCAAAACCCCAAGTGACTTAGTTCAATCCACAAGTCGCTAGGTACGAGGATCATCCGGTTTTCAGTGTCATAGTCAAATACCCGTCCCGTGATGAGCGCCCCACCAGCAAAGACCACTGGCCCTTTGATGATGGCATGCTCAATGTCAGCCATTAGAGCGCTCACCAGCTTTTTAGTATCTTGGGATAGCAGCCCTTTGTTTCGCTCGATCCTGAAGCCGCTATAACCACCCGCTTTAGCGTAACGTTGCACCAGCGCTTCCAGATGTTTGCGGAATTTGATCGGCTTGCCTGTGTCGCGGCGCTCCCCATTCATTTGAGGGATGAATGTGTGGGATTCAATCAAGGGCCAGTAATACTGCAACCATTTCTCTGCAACGTACCGGACAGGCAATCCAACTTGCCCGTCAGCCAACCAGGTTATGGTGCCAGAGCTTTGAGCAGCGATTTCAGCCAGCGCGCGAAACAGTGCAAATTTGTAGGTGGAACTCTTTTTATCATGGTTCATCACCCCCTCAATCTGATCGATGGGTCGGGTGTTGGAACCAGTTTTGAGTTGAAACAGTAACGACACCCATTCGATACCCTGCCGGTTCATGGCATCAGAGTTGCCCCATTGGTCTATCAGACTGAACCCCAAGCGCTCAAAGATAAGGCGAAGGTAGCCGGGGTGATAAGTTTTGAAGAGGCGACCGTTGGCGTCACGGTCTCCAATGCCTGTATCTGAGCGTTGACTTGGCACTGAAATTAAGAGGCGCCCATTCACTTTCAAGCATCGCTTGATAGCCAAGGCTGCGTTGAAGAGTTCGGTGGAGTCAATGTGCATTAGTACCGCGCAACACAAGACACCATCAAATTCGCCGCCAAACGGCACTTCAAAATCAGGTAGTAAACCTTGAGTGACTCGCCCCTTGAGCTCCGGGTGGTATTCCTGGGCCAACTGAATAAATTCGGGAGTACCGTCCAAGCCGAAAGGCTGAAAGCCTTGCCGTCCCAATTCAGCTAGGTCGCGTCCTGAGCCACAGCCGATGTCCAAAATTCGCCCACCGGGTGCAAAGGAGGAGGTGAACTTTACGCCCAACGAACTTGGAGCCTCTTCATAGCGCTTTGCCACATCCTTGGCATGTCTGGAGTAGTAATCGAGTGTCGAAGAGTCCATTTGAATATTATCGAACCAGAACAAGATGTATACGCAGTCGCATCAATAACATCATCGATCAACAAGCAAGGCAAGGCGGACGAGCACAAGTACATGGACCACTGGATCGATGAAAGCCACTTTCACTGGCAAAGCCAAAACGCCACCGACCCGAGCAGCAAGCGCGGCCAAGAGATCATCCGCCACGCCGCTTTGGGCATCGACATCCATTTGTTTGTGCGCGAAAACAAGCTGGCCGCAGGCAAAGCGGCCCCCTTCACTTACCACGGCCGCGTGCTTTACGAATCACACCAGGGCAGCCAGCCCATGAGTGTGGTGTTTGGGTTGAGCGCCTAGTACGCTTGAAACTCGTTGCTGTCCCGGCTGAGCAATTGCATCAATTTGGGGTGAATGAAGAGCTTTTCTTTCCCATAGGTCATCTCGCGCAGCACACCCAAGGCCACGAGCTCTTTCAAATACCGCGATGCAGCTTGCCTTTGACCAATATGCTTGTCCACGAGGTTGCCAATTCGGCAGTAGGGCTGTTCAAAGATCACATCGACCAGCTCGCGGCTGTAGATTTTGGGCAAGCTCAGCCGTACGTGTTCGGTGGTGTGTTCGGCCAACTGCCGGATGGCCGCGATCTTTCCGGTGGTCCATCGCGATGTTTCTTCCACCGCTTTGAGCATGAACAAGACCCAAGGCTCCCAAGCCTGGTCGCGCGTGACTTCCAGCAAAAGGCGGTAATAGTCGGCTTTGTTCGCGATGATGTGCCGGCTCAAATAGAGGATGGGCAGGTTTAGCAGCTCTTGCTGGATCAGAAACAGGATGTTGATGACACGGCCTGTGCGTCCGTTGCCGTCCGTGAAGGGGTGAATGGCTTCAAATTGGTAATGCCCAACGGCCATTCGTATCAATGGGTCCAGTTCGGTTTCGTTGTGCAGGAACCGTTCCCAGTTGGCCAGCAGGGTCCGCAACCGGTCTTCCCCTTCCGGCGGTGTGTAGATCACTTCGCCCGTCCGGTCGTTGGCCAGTTGGGTGCCGGGTGTTCGCCGGATGTCCATGTCTGCACCTTTGAGGGTGCGACACACCTCGACCGCAGTGGCCGTGCACAGTGGCCTGGATTGGATTGACCGATAGCCATGGTGCAGTGCGGTTCGGTAACGCAAGGCTTCTTTGGTTGCGTGATCCGCTTGCCCATCACCATCCTGGTGTTGGAACAGTTGGTCGGTGGTGGTGACGATGTTCTCGATTTCCGAGCTGTCTTTGGCTTCCAACAGCGGAATGGTGTTGATGAGCATCGTTTGGTTGGGGATCAACTCGGCGGCTTGTTTCAACTCGGCCAATGCAGCGCGGGCCGCAATGCAGGCACGCAGCACAACTTTGCTTTCCAGGTCGTGCCCCGGAGGCAGTGTCGGTAACTGGTTGTGTGCTCGGTCTGGCTGCCAAACGGTTTCGATGTCGTACATGTACTTGAAATTGAATTATTGAAACATGTTCGAAGAATATGTTCTCATGAACGACACGTCAAGCCAACGTGTCGCAATAATTAAATTTTTCGAACATGAGAGCGTCGTCATGTTCTTGGCGAGTACACGTCACCTCTATCATGTTGCCAAAATATCGTTTTGACGACATGAGAATTCGGATCCTTAGGGTGTGGTTCACTCGCCCAGACCTTTGTAGCGCTGGCGGCAGGTGGATCTGCCATGGTTTCAAAGTGCAGCTCGCAGGGCTACCAGGTACTCCGGGATAAGCCCGGCTTTCTCATCGAGGTCCGGCGGTGTCTGGCCGTCCTGCTCATCCAGGCCTATCGCCATAGGTTTGACCAGCGGCCGCGCAGCAATTCTTCGGTCCTGCGTTCCACCTGTTTGCACAGCCGTTCTGCGCCGGGGCGCTGGTCTTCAAGACCCATGGTGTGGGCCACGCTGCCAACCTCTTCCATCGCGATGGCGCGAGCACGTTCCTGAACCACATCCGTGAGCGGGCGTCTGGGAACCAGTGCATAAACCAGTTCGCAATCCAGTCCATCAGCGAGTTTGCGCAGTTGTCCGAGCGAGATGCGATCCTCCGCTTCGGACTGTTCGGACTTGTGCAGCGTCGCCCCCGAGATGCCCAGCCGCTGAGCCTGCTGACGTTCCGTCCGGCCCAAGGCCTCTCGAATGAGCTTCAGCCATCCCCGTGACGGTGGCTGCCGCTTCACCAATTCCGCGTAGCCGGAAAGGGTGGACTGCACTTGTTCGAGTCGAAGCTGGTTCAGTTCAGAAGACATTGCTAGCCTATAGGCTTGTTGGTTCGATTGGAAAGATAGTCCAATTGGAAGCATAAAACATTTAATTGCTTCTTTAATGGGAAGCAATTAAAGTTAATTTGCTGCATTTTAAGGAAGCACAAAAAGACCGGATTGGGCGCATATAAAGCAAGGGCCCATGAGCATGGTGAACACGCGGCCGGCTTCGATGGCGTTATAGGCCAGTCATTTTTGTTATAGACTACGGCCTAAGTGGATTGGGGGTTCCTGGTCGGCGTTACAGCCTCGGTGGGTTCACCGGGGCTTTTCGCTTTCTGGGGAGGGTAAATCTTCAACCCTGTATTTTGGTAGCCCTGCCCAACAAGCTGCCGCCCTCCATCACAAAAGAATTTTTTCTTGAGCAACTCAAAGGCCAGATTGGCTTGCTCGGGCCGTATGTAATTCAGCCCAACAGGTCTGGCCACCAAATCAGCCAGCTGCAGACCGGTCAGGTTGGTTTTCTTGTCAGCAAAGATGATGTTAAACGGCAGCTGTCGGTTGCCCGGGTTTTCGCCATCGCAGATTCGTCTGAATTCCAACTCCAATTCGGCGTCTTCCTTCTTGCCGCGACATTCGACCACGACATGTGTCTGAAGGTGATCCTGCATCTTTTCTGCCAAAAATTCCCGCAAAACCTCCATGCAAATGCCCAACGCAATGTGATACGGGTTGGATCCAGCGCCGTCATTTCGATTCAATCGCGCTTTGTCGACAACACAAGCCATCAAAATGAAATTGCTCGCTTCCATGATGGAAGACAACCGTTCAATGAACTCATCGCGTGTGGGTTTATGGCTCAAAAATACGAAATCACCCTTTTGCTTGCGGATTTCATGCTCGTGCAGCACTACGCTGTCATGGCCAAAGTAGTTGAACTTCAGCTTCTCAACTGCCGGAATAATTTTCTCGGCGTAATGCCTTTTGTGAAACACGCAAAGTGCCAGCACAAACACCGGATAGTCGGGATCGATACGCTCCAGTGAATGGTCTCCGCTCTCATCGACATAAACCACATAGTCGCTGAAACGCTGCGCACCCGTGGCGGTTTCAGCGAGTACCTGTTGTTCAACAGGCATGGCCTCCGCTGACTCGAACAAGCCGTATTGAGTGCCTTGCGAGGTCATCAAAGGCCTTCAATTGCCCATCAAATATCGATGTTCCCCGCCCGCAACGCGTTGCTCTCAATGAAGTTGCGGCGTGGCTCGACTTCGTCGCCCATGAGCATGGTGAAGACGCGGTCGGCTTCGATGGCGTCGTCGATCTGCACGCGCAGCAGGCGGCGCACGGTGGGGTCCATGGTGGTTTCCCACAGTTGGGCGGGGTTCATCTCGCCCAGACCCTTGTAGCGCTGGCGGCTGGTGGTGCGTTCGGCTTCGCTGATGAGCCAATGCATGGCCTGGCGGAAGTCGCTGACTTTTTCTTCCTTCTGGCGCTCGCCTTCGCCGCGTGAGACTTTGGAGCCTTCGGTCAGCAGGCCACGGAAGGTGTCTGCCGCTTCGGCCAATGCGGCGTAGTCAGCGCCGCGCACAAAGTCTTGCGTGAGCACGCTGCTCTTGATGTTGCCGTGGTGGCGGCGGCTGATGCGCAAGATGGGTTTGTCGGTGCGCACGTCAAACTCGGCCGTCACTTCGGCGGGGATGCCGGTGGTGTTGAGTTCGCGCAGTTTGGCTTGCAGTGCGGGGGCGCTGGCCGCTGCTGTGTCCAACGAGTCCATGTTGAGCGACACGCCGTCGGCAATGGCACGCAGGGCTTCGGCGTCCATGAAGTTGGACAGGCGGGCGATGACCGCTTCAGCCACTTGGTGTTTTTGCGCCAGGGCTTCGAGGGTTTCGCCCGTCAGCACTTGCTGTGTGGCGGTGGTGATGCTGGCGTCCTTCAAGGCGATGCGCAGCAAGAAGCCGTCGAGCGCCGGGCCGTCTTTGAGGTACAGCTCTTCTTTGCCGGCCTTGACTTTGTAGAGCGGTGGCTGGGCAATGTAGATGTGGCCGCGCTCGACCAGCTCGGGCATCTGACGGTAGAAGAAGGTCAGCAGCAGGGTGCGGATGTGTGCGCCGTCAACGTCCGCGTCGGTCATGATGATGATGCGGTGGTAGCGGAGTTTGTCGGGGTTGAAGTCGTCGGTGCCGCTCTTGCCGGATTCGGCGGTGGCTTTGCCGATGCCGGTGCCCAGCGCGGTGATGAGCGTGACGATTTCGTTGCTGGTCAGCAGCTTTTCGTAGCGGGCTTTTTCGACGTTCAGGATCTTGCCGCGCAGGGGCAGGATGGCCTGGAATTTGCGGTCGCGGCCTTGCTTGGCAGAGCCACCGGCCGAATCTCCCTCGACGATGTAGATTTCGCAGAGCGCTGGGTCTTTTTCTTGGCAGTCGGCCAGTTTGCCGGGCAGGCCCATGCCGTCGAGCACGCCTTTGCGGCGTGTCATTTCGCGGGCTTTGCGGGCGGCTTCGCGGGCGCGGGCGGCTTCCACAATCTTGCCGCAGATGATCTTGGCGTCGTTCGGGCGCTCTTCCAAAAAGTCGGTCAGCGCTTTGGCCACGATGTCTTCCACCGGGGCACGCACTTCGCTGGACACCAGCTTGTCTTTGGTCTGGCTCGAGAACTTGGGCTCGGGCACTTTGACGGACAGCACGCAGCACAGGCCTTCGCGCATGTCGTCGCCGCTGACTTCGACTTTTTGCTTTTTGGCGATCTCGTTTTTCTCGATGTACTTGGCGATCACGCGGGTCATGGCAGCACGCAGGCCCGTGAGGTGGGTGCCGCCGTCACGCTGGGGGATGTTGTTGGTGAAGCACAGGACCGATTCGTTGTAGCCGTCGTTCCATTGCATGGCCACTTCGACACCGATGCTGGTGCCGGGGATGCCGCCGTAGCTGTCGGCAGGGCGCTCGCCCATGGCGTGGAAGGCGTTGGGGTGCAGCACCTTTTTGTTGGCGTTGATGAAGTCCACAAAGCCTTTGACGCCACCTGCGCCAGAGAAGTCGTCTTCTTTGCCGCTGCGCTCGTCCTTCAGGCGAATGCGCACGCCGTTGTTGAGGAAGGACAACTCGCGCAAGCGCTTGGCCAGGATGTCGTAGTGGAAGTCGTTGTTCTGCGTGAAGATTTCAACGTCGGGCAGGAAGTGCACTTCAGTGCCGCGCTTGTCCGTCGCGCCGGTCACGCGCATGGGCGAGACTTCAAAACCGTCCACGGTGTCGAGCAAGCGGTTTTGCACAAAGCCGCGTGCGAATTCGATCTCGTGCACTTTGCCTTCACGGCGCACCGTGAGGCGCAGCCATTTGGACAGTGCGTTCACGCAGGACACGCCCACGCCGTGCAAGCCGCCTGAGACTTTGTAGCTGTTCTGGTTGAACTTGCCGCCGGCGTGCAGCTCGGTCAAAGCGATCTCAGACGCACTGCGCTTGGGCTCGTGCTTGTCGTCCATCTTCACGCCGGTGGGGATGCCGCGGCCGTTGTCGGTCACGCTGATCGAGTTGTCGGAGTGGATGGTGACGACGATGTCGTCGCAGTGGCCGGCCAGTGCTTCGTCGATGGAGTTGTCCACGACCTCGAACACCAGGTGGTGCAAGCCGGTGCCGTCGGACGTGTCGCCGATGTACATGCCGGGGCGCTTGCGCACCGCTTCCAGGCCTTCGAGGATCTGGATCGAGCCTTCGCCGTAGCCTTCAGATGCGCCCGCTTGATGGGCGTCGATCTTGGGCTGAACGGTGGTGAAGGACTCTTCGCTGGGCTTGTTTTCTTCGGTCATGATCAATTTTCTCTGTCGCTTGAATGGCCGAAACCCGCGAAGGGTCGCGGGTTTCGATAAGGTCTATTGCCGTCTGGCGCGGGCCTTAAATGCGCATCGGCATCACCACGTATTTGAAGTTGTCGTTCTCGGGGATCGTGATCAGCGCCGAGCTGTTGCCGTCGGCCAGATCGATGCGGACCATGTCCTGGCCCATGTTGCTGAGCACGTCGATGATGTAGGTGACGTTGAAACCGATCTCGATGGCGTCACCGCCGTAATCGATGTCGAGTTCGTCCACGGCTTCTTCTTGTTCGGCGTTGGTCGACGCCACACGCAAGGTGCCGGGCTCCAGGTTCAGGCGCACGCCTTTGAACTTGTCGCTGGTCAAAATGGCGGTGCGCTGCAAGCACGACAGCAAAGCCTGGCGGCCCAGCGTCAGGTTATTGCGGTGGCCTTTGGGAATGACGCGGTTGTAGTCAGGGAACTTGCCCTCGACCAATTTGGTCACGAACTCCATGCCATCAAAGCTGAACTTGGCCTGGTTGTTGGCGAACTGCATCTCGATTGCGCCGTCGGCATCAGACAAGAGGCGCTGCATTTCGAGCACTGTCTTGCGCGGCAAGATGACTTCTTGCTTGACGGGCACTTCGACGTCGAGCGTGGCCGAGGTGTAGGCCAGGCGGTGACCGTCGGTGGCGACCAGGCTGAGCTTGTTGCCTTCGGCCACAAACAAGATGCCGTTGAGGTAGTAACGGATGTCGTGCACGGCCATGGCAAACGAGACCTGACCGAGCAAGGTCTTGAGGGTCTTTTGCGGCACGCTGAACACGGGGCCGAAGCTGGCGGCTTCTTGCACCAGCGGGAAGTCTTCTGCGGGCAGGGTCTGCAGCGTGAATTTGGACTTGCCGCCCTTCAGGATCAACTTGGCTTGTAAAGACTCGAGGCTGACCGTCTGGTCCGAAGGCATGGTGCGCAAAATGTCGATCAGCTTGCGTGCGCCCACGGTGGTGGTGAAGTCGCCGGGGTCGCCATCCATCTCGGTGGTGGTGCGGATCTGGATTTCCAGGTCGCTGGTGGTCAGCTGCACGGCATGGCCTGTTTTGCGGATCAGCACGTTGGCCAGCACCGGCAAGGTGTGACGACGTTCCACAATGCCGGACACGGATTGCAGAACCGACAGCAGTTTGTCTTGGGTGGCCTTCAGGACGATCATTTGTCTACCTTTGGTGGTTTTTTCAAGCTTCAGCCATCAGGGCTGGGTAAGAGGGTCAACAGACGACATTTTCGCCGTTTTTTGGGTCATTTCCCCTGCCAAAGCGGCCGTGAGCTCATTCTTTTGCAGGGGTGCCCGGATGCGCATCTGGCTCAGCCTTTGAGGGTCTGTTCCAGCACGTGCAGTTGCTGGTTCAGCTCGGTCAGCTGCTGGCGTTCGGCGTTGATCTTGCGCACCGCGTGCAGCACCGTGGTGTGGTCGCGGCCGCCAAACAGCTCGCCGATCTCGGGCAGGCTTTTCTGGGTCAGCTCTTTGGCCAGGTACATGGCAATCTGGCGCGGGCGGGCAATGCTGGCCGGGCGCTTTTTGCTGTACATGTCCGCGACCTTGATCTTGTAGTAATCGGCCACGGTTTTCTGGATGTTTTCGACGCTGATCTGGCGGTTCTGGATCGACAGCAGGTCGCGCAGGGCGTCGCGGGCCAGCTGGATGGAGATTTCCTTTTGGTTGAAGCGCGAATACGCCAGGATTTTGCGCAGGGCACCTTCGAGCTCGCGCACGTTGGAGCGCACGTTTTTGGCCACGAAGAAGGCGACTTCTTCGGGCATTTCGCTGCCTTCGCTGATGGCTTTGTTGATCAAAATCGCCACGCGCATTTCGAGCTCGGGCGGCTCGATGGCCACCGTGAGGCCCGAGTCAAAGCGCGAAACCAGGCGCTCGTGGATGTCGGCCAGGCCCTTGGGGTAGGTGTCGCTGGTCATCACGATGTGCGACTTTTTGGCCAGCAGGGCCTCAAAGGCGTTGAAGAATTCTTCCTGGGTGCGGTCCTTGTTGGCAAAGAACTGCACATCGTCGATCAAGAGCAGATCGAGCGAGTGGTAATGGTGCTTGAACTCGTCAAAAGTCTTGCGCTGATAGGCTTTAACCACATCCGACACAAACTGTTCAGCGTGGATGTAGAGAACCTTGGCTTCGGGGCGGTCGGCCAGCAGCTTGTTGCCAATGGCGTGCATCAGGTGGGTCTTGCCCAGACCGACGCCGCCATAGATGAACAAGGGGTTGTACAGGTGCCCGGGCTGGCCGGCCACGTGCATGGCGGCAGCGCGTGCCATACGGTTGGCTGTGCCCTCAACCAGGGTGTCAAACGTCAGGGCGGTGTTGAGCCGACTGCGGAAGGTGTTGGCCACCGGTTCCTCGGGTGCCTCCAGCACTTCGCGTGCGTTTTCCATCGACGATGGCGTGGACTGACGCACAGTCTTGACGCCAGCTTCACGCGGAGTGATCGCTAACTCAATTTGAACCGGGTGGCCTTGGAGGTTTTCGAGCAAGGCCGACAGGCGACCGGCATATTGGGCACGAATCCAGTCCAGCTTGAAGCGGTTGGCCACGAACAAAGTGACGCGCTGCTGGTCTTCGGAGACTTGAACGGTAAGTGGTTTGATCCAGGTGTTGAACTGCTGTTCGGGCAGCTCGCGGGACAGTTCATCGACACAAGACTGCCACAGCGCCTGGCCTGCATCCATCTGGATTTGGGGGGAGGATCCCTCGGACATGTTGTATTTGTTGTTGTGGATAGAGAAGAAGAAAAACGGCAGGACAGCTGGCTTTATCAAGAGCTTATCCACAATCGCAAAAGCAACTGGAAGGGCATCATAAACCACATCAACCGCATTTGGATGCGGGTGTTCCCGAAAGCTTAAAACAGACTTTATTTGCCCTGGGTCCGAAAGTTTGCGATAATCTTGGGTTTCGCCCAAAGCAGCTTATGGCTCTGGGCACAAAGGAAGAGTTATGAAACGCACCTACCAACCATCCAAAACACGTCGCGCCCGTACCCACGGCTTTCTGGTTCGCATGAAAACCCGTGGCGGCCGTGCTGTGATCAACGCACGCCGCGCCAAGGGCCGCAAGCGTCTGGCTGTCTAATGTCCATCCGGCCGTTCGGCTGTGGCCTTGTGTCACGGCTGGCGGTTCATGCCGGGGCCTGGTCATCGTGCAGCGTCTAAAAACACGCCCACAATTTCAGGCCGCCCTGGCTGGTGGCACGGTCTCGCGTACAGCGCATTTTGCGTTGCACCGCCTGAGCTTGACTGCACCGACAAACCCTTTGGCACAAGCTGATTCAATCGGGCCTGCACCCTCACCGGAGCAGGCCCTTTTTGACTTGCCTGACGTCTGGCTGGGGGCCATGGTGCCCAAGCGCTGGGCGCGACGGGCTGTCACGCGCAACACCATCAAACGCCAGATCTACACCGTGAGCCAACGTTTTGCAGCCCGCCTGCCAACTGCGGCGCATGTGGTGCGCCTGCGCACGGGCTTTGACCGCAAGCAATTCATCAGCGCGACCTCTGAACAGCTCAAACTGGCGGTTCGGCTGGAGCTTGAACAGTTGTTTGAACGCGCCAGCCGTCCGGAGGTGATGGCATGATCCGGCAGATGCTCATGGGTGTGGTGCGCGGCTACCGCCTGCTGCTGAGCCCCTGGCTCGGTTCGGCTTGCCGTTTTGAGCCCACTTGCTCGGTGTATGCCTTGCAGGCGCTGGAGCGTCACGGCGCTGCTGCGGGCAGCTACCTGACCGTTCACCGCCTGATGCGTTGCCACCCCTGGTGCGCTGGTGGCAGCGACCCCATCCCAGAGCAGGCACCGCGCCTGTTTTCGGCTTTGTTTTCCCCTACTTCGTCAAAGAAGACCTCATGAACGATATCCGTCGCACCATCCTTTGGGTGATTTTTGGCTTCTCCATGGTCCTGCTGTGGGACGCGTGGCAGGTCCACAACGGCCAAAAAGCCACCTTCTTCCCCAAACCCGGCGCGGCCCAAGTCGCAACAGCGCCTGCGGCCACGGCCAGTGGCGTGCCCACGGCGTCTACCGCAGCAACCGCCGCCACCCCAGGCCAGGTGCCCGCAGGCCCGGCCGCTGCTGCTGCGCCCAGTGAACAAATCGAAGTCAGCACCGATGTGCTCAAACTGCGCTTTGACACCGAAGGCGGCACGCTCACCCGCAGCGAGTTCACCAAGCACAACGACCTGGTGGATGCCAACAAGCCCTTTGTCTTGCTCGACCAGAGCAGCACACGGGTGTACACCGCACAAACCGGTCTGATCGGCGGCAACTTCCCCACCCACAAGAGCGCCATGCGCTTTTCGGGCGAAAAGAGCCTGAAGGACGGCCAAAATGAATTGACCGTGCGCTTCGAGTCCGATGTGCAAAACGGCGTGAAGCTGGTCAAGACCTACATCCTGCAGCGCGGCAGCTACGCCATTGGCGTCAAGCACGAAGTGATCAACACCGGCACCGCCGCTGTGTCGCCGCAGCTGTACATGCAATTGGTGCGCGACGGCAACAAGCCTGCGGGCGAATCGTCGTTCTATTCGACCTTCACGGGCCCCGCCATCTACACCGATGCCAAGAAGTACCACAAGGTTGAATTTGCGGACATCGAAAAGAACAAGGCCGAGATCGACAAGACCTCGCCCAATGGCTATGTGGCCATGGTGCAGCACTACTTTGCCTCGGCCTGGTTGCTGGGCGAGGGCGTGAACCGCGAAAACTTCGTGCGCAAGGTGGACACCAACCTGTACGCCGTGGGCATGATCACCCCGGTGGCAGATGTGGCCCCTGGCCAGTCCAAGTCCGTGAGCTCGCAGTTGTTTGTCGGCCCACAAGAAGAAAAAGTGCTCGAATCTCTGGCCCCTGGCCTGGACTTGCTGAAAGACTACGGCTGGTTGGCCATGTTGGCCAAGCCTTTGTACTGGTTGCTGGACAAGCTGTTTGGCTTCATCCACAACTGGGGCTGGTCGATCGTGGCGCTGGTGCTCTTGCTGAAAATCGGCTTTTACTGGCTCAACGCCAAGGCCTACTCCAGCATGGCAAAAATGAAGGCCATCAACCCCAAGATCATGGAAATGCGCGAGCGCCTCAAAGGCGATCCGCAAAAGATGCAACAAGAGATGATGAAGATCTACCGCGAGGAAAAGGTCAACCCCATGGGTGGCTGCTTCCCGATCATGATCCAGATTCCCGTGTTCATCGCGCTGTACTGGGTGCTCTTGTCCACCGTCGAGATGCGCAATGCACCTTGGGTCGGCTGGATCCACGACTTGTCGGCACCTGATCCATTCTTCATTCTGCCCATCGTGATGACGATGACCACTTTGCTGCAAACGGCGCTCAACCCCGCACCACCGGACCCGATGCAAGCGAAGATGATGTGGATCATGCCGCTGGTGTTCAGCGTGATGTTCTTCTTCTTCCCATCCGGCTTGGTGCTGTACTGGATCACCAACAACATCCTGTCGATTGCCCAGCAGTGGATCATCAACACCCGCATGGGCGTGCCACCGCAGTTCAATCTGCCCAAGTTCAAGTAACTTCCCCAAAGGCCGCGCAAGCGGCCTTTTTTTGCTTCACATCAGACACACCGCCGCCATGCTCGCTCGCCATCAAGAACCCATCGTCGCCATCGCCACCGCCCCCGGTCGCGGGGCTGTGGGCATCGTGCGGGTGTCGGGCAAAAACCTGGCCTCACTCATCCAGGCCCTGTGCAGCCGCAGCCTGAAAGCCCGCGAAGCCACTTACCTGCCTTTTGCCGATGCCGATGGCAGCCCGATTGACCACGGTCTGGCGCTGCACTTTGTGGCACCGCACTCCTTCACTGGCGAAGACGTGCTGGAGTTGCAAGCCCATGGCGGGCCGGTGGTTTTGCAACTACTGGTGGCGCGTTGCCTGCAGGCCGCAGCCGAAACCGACCCGGCCACCGGCCAGCCACGTCTGGCGGGCTTGCGTGTGGCGCAGCCGGGTGAGTTTTCTGAACGCGCTTTTTTGAACGACAAGATCGACCTGGCGCAAGCCGAGGCGATTGCCGACCTGATCGACGCCAGCACCGAAGCGGCGGCCCGCAGCGCCAGCCGTTCCCTGGCGGGTGACTTTTCCAAAGAAATTCACCAGCTGCGCGATGCGCTGATTCATTTGCGCATGCTGGTGGAAGCCACGCTGGATTTTCCGGAAGAAGAAATCGACTTTTTGCAAAAGGCCGATGCCCAAGGCCAGCTGACGCGTTTGCAGGCTGCGTTGCAGACCGTGCTGGGCCGCGCCAAACAAGGCGCACTGCTGCGCGAAGGCATCAAGGTGGTGATCGCCGGCCAACCCAACGCAGGCAAAAGCTCGCTGCTCAATGCGCTGGCTGGGGCCGAGCTGGCCATCGTCACACCCATTGCGGGCACCACCCGCGATGTGGTGCAACAAACCATCCAGATCGAAGGCGTGCCGCTGCATGTGATCGACACCGCAGGCCTGCGCGAAGGTGAGGGCGTGGACGAAGTCGAGCAAATCGGCATTGCCCGTGCCTGGGGGCAGATTGAAGCCGCCGACGCGGTGCTGTTCTTGCACGACCTGACCCGCGTGGGCCTGCCCGACTACGACAGCGCCGATGCCGACATCACCACCGGCCTGCAAAGCCGCCTGCCTGCGGGTGTGACGGTCATCGATGTGTGGAACAAAGCCGATGCCGCCACCGCGCAAGTTGAACGCCAAGGCCTGACCCTGTCGGCCCGCACCGGCGAAGGCCTGCAGGCCCTGCGCCAGCAACTGTTGCAACAAGCCGGTTGGCAACAAGCCAGCGAGGGCCTGTTCATCGCCCGCGAGCGCCATGTGCAAGCCCTGCACCGTGTGCGCGAGCATCTGGAGATGGCTGACGCCCACCTGGCCGCACAGGCCCAAAATCTGGACCTGCTGGCCGAAGAACTGCGTCTGGGGCAAAACGCACTGAACGAAATCACTGGCGAATTCAGCGCCGACGATCTGCTCGGTGTGATTTTTTCGAGTTTCTGCATCGGCAAGTGATGACGTCACGCACCTTGACCCCCTTTGTTCTTTGTGCCGACGACTACGGCCTGACGCCGGAAGTCAGCTCGGGCATTCTGGACTTGGCTGCGCAACGACGCATTTCGGCCACCAGCGTCATGAGCCTTTCTCCCGATTGGCCCGAGTGGTCTTGGCCTTTAAAGGCGGCCCGCACTGGTTTGGACATTGGTCTGCACCTGGACTTGACCAGCACTTTCGCCAAAAAAGATGGCTGCGGTGACAGCCTCTCAGCATGGATGATCAAGTCCACTTGTCGAATGCTGCGCCCGACAGTGTTGGAGCGGGTCATCGAAAAACAACTGGATCTTTTCGAGCATCACCTCGGTGCTGTGCCAGACCATGTCGACGGGCATCAGCACATTCATCAATTTCCGGTGATCCGGGATGTCCTCATGCGGGTTTTGTCGCGGCGCTATCCAACGGGACAACGGCCATGGCTGCGGATTTCTCGCTCGACAAGCCCAACGGCGGACTTCAAAGCCCGGGTGATTGCAGCCATGGGGGCCAAGGCGCTGGAGCGCTTGGCGATCCACCATGGCTTTGCACACTCTTTGAATCTGAGTGGCATTTATGACTTCCAAGGCAACGCCTTGATTTACCGTGAGCGTTTGCGCGCTTGGCTGGAGGAGTTGCCACAGGGTTCAGTGCTCATGTGCCACCCGGCCAAGGGCATCAATCCTCAATCTCCGACACCCATGGCCAGTGCATGGGAGTACGAAGTACTGGCCAGCGAGGCGCTTCCTGTTTTGCTCAAGAGCACACTCACAGAAATTTCCAAAGGCCAAATGCTTTTTGGCAAATGATCCCGTGGATCTTTCGCCAAGTTCAGCGTCGAAATGCCCACCATCGGCTCAAAACAAAAGTCTGCCCCGCAGCGACCAAGATGGCCAAAATCAGCGCAGGCCAAACTGGCCAATGGCATGCATACACCAACACCATGAAACACGTCTCATTGGCAGCAAAACCCAATAAGGCGGTGATTGCAAATCGCACCAGACTTTGCTGCGTGGTCGTGCGGGTGTCCCTGAAACTGAGGCGACGGTGACCTGCAAAGCTGACTGCAAAAGCAACGATGAAGCCCGCCAAATTGGCCAGTTCGGGACTGATGACACGACGCAAGACTTCAAAAACCAGCACGTGCACGAGGGCTGCCACGGAGCCCACCGAGCCAAACCAAAAGCCGGACCACCAGTCAGCTGCTTTTTTCATCGTGGCTCAAATCCCGCTGCAGTCCTTGTCCCTGACGTTGTCGAATCACATACAGGGGACGGCGTTTGACCTCATCGTAAATACGGCCCACATACTCGGACATGATGCCCAAGGCCAACAATTGAATTCCACTGAAGAACATGATGCTGACCACCAATGTGGCATAACCGGGCACGTCGATCCCCCAGTAGACATATTCAAGCAACACCCAAGCGATATACACCATGGAAGCCATAGACAACAGAATTCCAGAGGCCGTCAACAGCCGCAAGGGCACTGTTGAGAATGCCAGCATGCCCGTCATGGCCAGGCCAAATGATCCCCGCAAGCCAAAGCTGCTCTGTCCTTGTTGTCTGGGCAAAGGTTCATAGTCCAAAGCAACACTCGGAAATCCAACCCAGGCATACAAGCCTTTCATGAAACGATTGCGCTCAGGCAAAGACAACAATACGTCCACAACACGTTTGTCCATCCACCTGAAATCACCCGCATCTTTTGGAATTTTGACCCTGCTTCCCCAATTGACCAGGTTATAGAACCACCCTGTCAATGTGGCTTGCAATTGGGATTGATCCGTACGGGTTTTGCGAACCGCATACACCACATCCACGCCATTTTTCCAATGCATCAACATGTTGGGAAACAATGAGACAGGATGTTGTCCATCCGCATCCATCAGGATGACCGCATCGCCTTTTGCCATCTCCAATCCAGCAGTCATGGCGGCTTCTTTCCCAAAGTTGCGTGACAAGTCGACCACCGAGATTTCAGGGTAAGTTTGCGCCAATTCACAGGCAACGGCGTATGTGGCATCACGACTGCCATCGTTGACCACAATGATTTCAAACTGGTCTGTCATGGCCTGCAACTGCTGCCTGATTTCCGGCAAAACAAGCGGCAAATTGCTGGCCTCGTTGTAGGCTGGCAAGACACAAGACAGGCGGGGATTCGGCGCTGTGCGCATGCTTGTTAAAGCACTCATATTTACATTTTTGATGATTATTTGGGGCATTTTCCGCGTTACTGACTGACCCGGACCTGACTATTTTCACAATAAATCACACACAAAATCTTATCGAGAAGAGAGAATCAAAGGTTGGCCATGCAAGTGAATAGTCGCTTGAAACGCCGACAAATCTCTCTTCATTTTTCGCCTCGATATCTTTTGGAAAACTGCAAACATCGTTATCGCTCGCGCCGATGGACCTCACTGAATTGTTTCAGCGCAACCGTGATTCTGTCTTTGTTCGGCATGGTTTGGTTGTGGCATTTGAGCGCTGTGGCCCTGACTGCCCCGATGGACAACATCGAGCAATGGGTTTGGTCTCATGCACTTCGGTGGGGTTACCACAAGCACCCACCATTGCCCACTTGGCTCTTGGCGGTACCGCAAATATTGACCGGCCCCACCGCATGGACCACTCAAGCTCTGGGGGCCTTGTGCACCCTCACATCCACGTTGATTTTTGCCAACTTGATCCGACAGATTTGGGGCAAGCATTTGGCACTGCTGGCTTTGTTGGCAGGGCTTTGCATCACCTTCTACAACGGCCGTCTCAACTACTACAACCACAACATTTTGCTTTTGCTCTTTATCGCCCTCAGTGCCCAGTGCTGGTGGATGATTCTGCAAAGCGGGCAACGTCGTTGGTGGATCGCATTGGGCCTGTTTTCGGGCTTGGGCATGCTCAGCAAATACCAATTTTTGCTGGTGGTGCTGCCCAGTGCTTATTTCATTTGGCACATCAAACCTTGGCACAAACCGCAGCAACTTCAAGGGCTGTTGTGGGCTGTGGGAGCAGCTGTCATTGTGTTTTTGCCTCATTTGTTGTGGCTGCTCCAACAAGATCTGGCTGACAGTCCGATCCGCTATGCCCTCAAAACTTCCTTGCCTGAACATCTGAGCAAGGTGTCCCCGATCAGCAACCGCATTCGGAGCGGTGTCTGGCTGCTCGACCTTTTGCTCAACCGTTGCCTGCCAGCGCTATTGTTTTTGTGGCTCGTCAAAATGTTGGCCTTCAAGAAGGCTGTGACATTTGAGCAGATGCCCTCAGCCAAACACACGACAACCATCTCAGGCACGCGCTTTCTGATGGTGTGGGGACTCATGCCACCTCTGACCATCACTGCTCTGGGGCTGATCTGGGGCATGGACCTTCAAATGCAATGGGGCACCGCTTTTGCGCTTTGGCTCATCCCGCCTTTCATGGCGGCCTTCAAAATGCATGAACGCCCACATTCTCAACTGGTGACGAAAGTCACTTGGGGGATCTTCTTGCTGATCCAGGCAGGACTGATGATCCACTCTTACGAGACCTCCGCTTACGGCTGTTGTGCTGGCAAAGCTTCACTGCGGTGGCGTCTTTTTGACAGCACGGCCGTGGCTCACGAGCTGCAGGAATCCACGCGCCAGGCCAACATCGATCGCATCCACATCATTTCTGGCCCTGCCACTGCGGCAGGTGCCATTGCTTTGGCCCTGCCCGATCACCCCAAAATTTTGATCGACAACAATTTGAAGATCAGTCCATGGATCAAAGGCAGCGAGCTTCAAGCACCAGGGGTGATCCAGTTGTGGGCACCACAATCGGGCCCGGACCAGCAAACGCGACTGCCCAGTGGCTGGGGTTGGACACCTTACTGACCCCGCGTTCCTCCCTCTGCACACACGCAAACAGCTGACTTCAAGCCCAAGATGAGACTGTTTTTCGTCTCCCCTTGTTGTCTCGATCTGGTCCACATCTGAATAGACGCTCCCGCCAGAAGATGCTAGGGTTTGCGTGAATGCGCGCCATCGAATTTTTATGCACAATTTTTAAATCATGCAAATTTCAGCCACCGCTTCCACCTTGTCTGAACAAGCCTTTCAAGTCTTGCGCAGCGATGTCTTGTCGGGGCGCCACGCGCCTGAAAGCAAGCTCAAGGTCGATGCTTTGCAACAGCTGTACGGCTTTTCCAGCAGCCCCCTGCGCGAGGCCCTGAACCGCTTGGTGCAAGAGGGGCTGGTCAATGCAGACGAGCGCCGGGGCTTTCGGGTCACGCCGATCTCGCCAACGGATTTGGCCGACATCACCAAAATGCGTTTGATGCTGGACATCCCGGCCTTGCTGGAATCCATCGCTGCAGGCGATGACGCCTGGGAGGCGCAGATCGTGGCCGCTTTCCACCGCCTTGAAAAGATCGAGTCGCGCCTGCCCCAAGGTCCCGTGGTGCTGGACGCCGAATGGAGCCAGCGCCACCGCGACTTTCACATGGCCTTGATCGCGGCCTGCCCATCAGAGCGCCAACGGTCCTGGAGCGTCAGCCTGTTCGACCAAGCCGAGCGCTACCGGCACTTTGCGGCACGCCACCGCACGGTCTTGAAAAAGAAAGACGAAGAACACCGCAGCTTGATGAAAGCCGTGCTCCGGCGCGACGGCGAGACTGCAGCCGCCATGCTGTCTGAACACATCCGCAGCACCCAAACCAATGTGATGGCGGCCTTTGCCTTGCAAGCCCAACAGAGCCGCTGAGGCTCACAAATCTATACCCACAGGAGACGCCCATGCTGAATGTCAGTCAACCCACCCCCTCGCATTTCGGCATTTATGTGACCGATGTCGAGAAGATGGTGCACTTCTACAAAACCGTCTTCGGCCTGGTCGAAACCGATCGCGGCGTGGGCAAAACATTCAAAGCACCTTTGGTATTTTTAAGCGCCAGTCCCCATCAACACCATCAACTGGTCATTGCAGGTGGACGCCCGCCTGAGGCCACGTTCAGCACCGTGATGCAAATGTCTTTTGCTGTGCCATCGATCCAGTCATTGCGGGAGCTGAAAGACAAAGCGGTCGCTCTGGGTGCCAGCAAGGTACTGCCACTGAACCACGGCAACGCCTTGTCGGTTTACTTTGCAGACCCCGAGGGCAACACCGTTGAGATTTACATCGACATGCCTTTCTACATTTCGCAGCCGCACGGTGATCCACTGGACCTGAGCCAAGACGACGACACCATCTTGCGCGAGACCGAAGCCATTTGCCGCAGCGACCCGAGCTTCATGCCCATCGAGCAGTGGCAAGCGAAATTCGGCCATGCCCACTGAACACCCACACTGAATCAACCTACAAGGACTCCCATGAAATTGCTTTCTTTCATCCATCAAGGCCGTGAAACCTGGGGCGCTCTGGTCGGCGCTGACGCCATCGTTGACCTGGGCAAGGCCCTGCCGCAATACGCGACGCTCACCGACTACATCGCCTCGGGCGCTTACCTGAACGCCCAACAGGATGTTGCAAACAAAACGGCGGATGTGAAACTGGCCGACATCACCTTTCTGCCGGTGATCCCCAAGCCTGAAAAGATCGTCTGCGCCGTGCGCAACTACATGGACCACCACCAGGAAGTGTTGGCCGCAGGCATGCACCGCGAGCTTTCCGAGGAGCCGCCCATCTTCTTGCGCGTTTGGCGCTCGCAAGTGGCCCACGGTCAGCCCATCATCTGCCCAAAGGTGTCGGGCTCGCTCGACTGGGAAGGCGAGCTGGCCGTGATCATCGGCAAGGAAGGCCGCAACATCGCCGAAGCGGATGCCTTTGACCACGTGGCAGGCTACTCCTGCTACAACGACGGCAGCATCCGCGAGTGGCAATTCCACGCCAAGCAAATCGCTTCGGGCAAAAACTTCGAGTCCACCGGCGGCTTTGGCCCCTGGATGGTCACCGCCGATGAAATCGCCCCCAACCAGCAACTCAAACTGGTCACCCGCCTCAATGGTGAAGTCGTGCAATCCAGCCACACGGGCCACATGATTTTCTCGATCGCCAAGCTGATCAGCTATGCCTCCACCATCTTCACACTGGTGCCGGGCGATGTGATCGCCACCGGCACACCTGCGGGTGTGGGCTGGAGCCGCAAGCCCGCCTGGTTCATGAAACCCGGCGATGTGTGCGAGGTCGAAATCGAAGGCATTGGCACCTTGGTCAACCCGATCGCAGCCCAAGCCTGAACATGAAAGCCATCCAAGTCCAGGTGCCCGGTGGCCCAGAAAGCCTGATCGAGGTGGATCTGCCCGATCCGCTGCCAGGTCCTGGACAAGTGCGCGTCAAGGCCTGCGCCATTGGCGTGGGCCGACCCGACGTACTGATCCGCAAGGGCACCTACAAATGGATGCCGCCACTGCCCGCCATTCCTGGCGCCGAATTGGCTGGCGAAATCGATGCCGTGGGCGATGGGGTTCAACAGTGGCAGTTGGGCGATCGCGTGCTCGTGAGCGCCCGTGAACTGGCGCAACGAGGCGGCTGCTATGCAGAGGCCATCGTGGTGCCACAAGACGCCCCTTACCGTCTGCCCGCCGCGCTGGCTTTTGAAGACGCGGTCAGCTTGCCCAATCTGCAACTGGCCTTGGCACTCATGCGTGTGGCAGGCGAGGTGCACGGCCCCAAACCGCATGCCTTGATCACCGGGGCCTCGGGTGGCGTGGCCAGCATGCTGCGCCAGGTGGCCGGGCTCAAGGGCATCTGCACCATCGGTACGAGCCGAACGGCCGACAAAAGCCGCTTTGCGCTCGAGCAAGGCTTTGACCATGTGGTCTGCACCACGCAAGAGAACTTGCAAGAGCGCATCGGGCAAATCACACAAGGCGCGGGGCTGGCCTTGGTGTTTGACCACCTGGGCGGCCAAAGTTTGATCGATGGGCTGCGAAGCCTCTCACCTCTGGGCACCGTGGTGTCCTACAACATTGTTCAGGGCATGCCCACTCAAGACGTGTTTGGTGTGATGCGCGACTTGCTGGGCAAGAGCCTGGCGTTACGTTGCTTTTCAATGCACACCTTTGACGAAGATGTGTCGTTGCGGCGAGGCCTGATGCAAGAAGCCATCGCGCTGATGGCCAACGCACAGGTCAAAGCACCCGAGTGCCGGATTTTCAAACTCAGCGAGGTGCGCCAAACCCACGAACTGCTCGATCAGGGCATGGTCAGCGGAAAGCTGGTGATGCGTCCTTAGTTCCCGTCACGCCTTCCCACCATGCAGGCTTGCGCAGACGGGCCGCAGGGTTCATCCAACAGGAGACAACATGCTTCGTCGACATTTACTCATCGCCCTGGGTGGCACCGCTCTGGCATTGGCCACCCATGTGGGTGCACAGACTTACCCCGAGCGCCCGATCAAAATCCTGCAGGGCTTTGCGCCCGGCGGCAACGCCGATGCCATTGCGCGTGCCATCGGCCAGGAAATGAGTAAGGGCCTCGGACAGTCCATGGTGGTGGAAGCGCAAGCCGGTGCAGGCGGCACCATCGCGGCCACCAGCGTCTCCAAAGCCAAACCCGATGGCTACACCTTGCTGCTGGCCACGGGCGGGCATGCGGTGGCCGGTGCGCTCTACAACAACCTGGCTTACCGCACGGTGCAGGACTTCGAGATGGTGAGCACCATCACCTACTTTCCCTTCCTGATCGTCGTTCCGGCCAACAGCAAATTCACCAACCTGTCGGCCTTGCTGGCGGCGGCCAAAGCCAACCCCGAGCAGATCAGCTACGGCACCGCAGGCATTGGTTCGACCCACCACCTGGCCGGGGAGCTGCTGGCCAGCATGTCCAAAACACAGATGCTGCATGTGCCCTACAAGGGCGACTCGGGCTCGCTCACGGCGCTGCTGGCCGGTGACATCCCAATGATCATTGCACCGCCCACGGCCGTGATGGCCAACATCAAGGCGGGCAAGCTGCGCGCCCTGGCCGCCACCGGCCCACAGCGCTGGCCCGTGCTGCCCGATGTGCCCACTGTGGCCGAGCAAGGCGTGGCGGGCTACGACGTGCGCTCCTGGGCGGGTCTCATGGCACCAGCAGGCACACCCAAGGCAGTCGTGGACCGGCTCAACGCCGAAGTCCAGAAAGCCTTGCTGGTGCCTGCGGTCAAAGCCCGACTGGAAGACATGGGCGGCGAAGCCAAGGGCAGCACACCCGATGAGATGAAGGCCATGGTGGCCAGCCAGACCCAAAAATGGATTCAGGTCGTCGCCGACGCCAAGATCCCCAAACAATGACCCCCACAAACCAAGGAATGCCCATGTCTCTGATTGAAATCCGCAAACGCAGCCTGACCATCGAAACCATCTACCACGAAGGTGGCCCTGTGGCCGACCAACCCCTCAAGCTGGCCGCAGCCTGCGCCGTGATCAAGAACCCTTATGCAGGTCGCTACGAACCGGACCTGATGCCCTTCATGGCCGAACTGCGATCACTGGGCACCACACTGGCCCAAGAGCTGGTGGACACGCTGGGCAAGGAGAACGTCGAGGTGTACAGCAAGGCCGCCATTGTGGGCGTGAATGGCGAGCTGGAGCATGGCGCGGTCTGGCACGAAGCCGGCGGCTGGGCCATGCGCAATGTGCTGGGCGACCCCAAGGCCATCGTGCCCGCTGCCAAAGCAGTCGCCAACGCGGGTTACCGCCTGATGGTGCCTCTGCATTACATCCACGCCGCCTATGTGCGCAGCCACTTCAACAGCATGGAAATCGGCATCCAGGATGCGCCGCGCCCCAACGAAATCCTGTTTGGCCTTGTGATGGGCACGGGGGGCCGCGTGCACTCCCGACTGGGTGGATTGACCAAGGACAAGGTCTCTGTCCACGACGGCCAGCGCTGAGTTGCTGGGGCCAGGCTCAACCCTTGGACCTCGGCTAGTTGACACAGGTCACTTCAGTGACTGATCACGCACAGGAATCCTCTCAAGATGGTTCCTTTGTCATTTTCCATCCCAGACCATGGTCACCGACGCACAGCCCGTGCTCAGCCCCGAACAAGACGCCTACCTGCGCAGCAGGTCTGACTGGATGGGCGCGTATCTGGTGCTGCACGCTTGGGGCGTCATTGCGCTGGCCATGGCGTTTTTCATCGCCTGGCCGAATCCTTTGAGCTTTGTCATCGCCGTCGTCGTCATCGGCGGCCGGCAGTTGGGCTTGGCCATCCTGATGCACGATGCGGCGCACCGGGCTTTGTTCAAAACCACTTGGCTCAACGACACGCTGGGCGCATTTTTGTGCGGCTGGCCGGTGGGCGCGAGCTTGACCTTGTACCGCCCCTACCACCTGAGCCACCACCGCCACACCCAGCAAAAAGAAGACCCCGACCTGATCCTGTCTGCGCCTTTTCCGATCAGCCAAGCGAGCTTCTGGCGCAAGATGCGGCGCGACATTTTGGGCATGACAGGTTACCAAAGGCGCATGGAATTTTTCCGCATGGAGATGGGCGATGACCCCAGCCGCCTGCAGCGCTGGCTGAACCTTTGGCGTGCCGAAAAGTATTTCGTGCTCAGCAATGCGCTGGTCTTTGCCGTCTGCGCCGCTGCCGGTGTGTGGTGGGCTTATTTCGCCTTGTGGCTTTTGCCCTTGCTGACCTGGTACCAGGTGATCAGCCGCATCCGCAACATCGCCGAGCACGCGGTGGTGGGCAACAACGATGACCGCTTGCGCAACACCCGCACCACCTTGACGAACTGGGGCATGCGCATGGTACTGGCCCCTTACTGGGTCAACTACCACCTGGAGCACCACTTGTTTGTGTTCACGCCGTGCTGGAAGCTGCCTGCAGCCCACCGCATGCTGATCGACCAAGGTTTTGGCCCTCGCATGGAGCTGACGCACGGCTACCGGCAAGTGCTGCGCAAGGCGATCTCCAACCCGCATGACGACCCGAATCACGGCAGCCCTGCCGATCAGCGCAAACGCGCAGCCCTCATCTGAAGCAAGGAACCCTCATGGCACATCGCCTCGACCAACAAGTGGCCATCATCACCGGTGCCAGCCGCGGCATCGGCCGGGCCATCGCCGAAGCCTACGCCGCCGAAGGCGCGAGCCTGTGCCTGGTGGCCACCGACACCGCCCGCTTGAGCGAGGTCAAGGATGCGCTGGGCCTGCCTGAGGACCGCGTCATGACCGTGGGCCTGAACGTGACCGACCGCGATGCCTGCTTTGCAGCAGTCGAACAGGTCGAGCAGCGCTTTGGCCGCGTGGATGTGCTGGTCAACAACGCCGGGGTGTACCGCGCCAAACCCTTCATAGACTATGTGCCGCAAGACTTTCAGGACATGCTCGATGTGAACCTGTTTGGCGTGCTGCATTTCACGCAAGCCTGCCTGCCGGGCATGCAGGCACGCCAGCACGGTCGCATCATCAACATGGCGTCCACTGCAGGCAAATGGGGCTCGCGCAACCAGAGCGCCTACAACGTGAGCAAGCACGCGGTGGTGGGTCTGACGCGTTGCCTCGCGCTCGAAGCCAGCCCCTACAAAGTGACCGTGAACGCGATCTGCCCGGGCTTCATCCAGACCGACATGGTTGAAGAACTCAAAGCGCAGGTGGCCAAGAGCTCAGGCATCAGCGGCGAAGACATGGTCAAAGCGGCACTGGCCCGTGTACCCCTGGGGCGTGTGCTGGAGCCCGACGAGATTGCCAACCTGGCGGTGTACCTGGGCTCGCACGAATCGAGGGGCATGACAGGGCAGTCCATTCACCTCGATGGCGGCATGGTCCTGAGTTGAGGTTTTTTCAACACGGGCGTGAATCGTCGCCCATGCTCAGACACGTGTGAGACATGCGTTCGGGATAACCACTACAACTGTCAGGCTGCGATGAACCCAGAATGAGACAACCTTGCAGCATCCTTGCATGCACAGGCCTTCACAGGAACCTTGTTCACAAGTCATGTCCAAAGATTTCATTCTCGAAACCCGCGAGCTCGTCAAAGAGTTCAAAGGCTTTGTCGCCGTCAATGGCGTCAATCTGGGTGTCCAGCGCGGCCAGATCCATGCCTTGATCGGCCCCAACGGTGCCGGCAAGACCACCGTGTTCAACCTGCTGACCAAGTTTCTGATTCCCACACGTGGGCAAATTTTGTTCAACGGCCAGGACATCACCGCAGAAAAACCCGCACAAGTGGCCCGCCGGGGTCTGGTGCGCTCTTTCCAGATTTCGGCCACCTTCCCCAACCTCACGGTGTTGGAGAACGTGCGCATCGCCTTGCAACGCAGCACCGGCATGTCGATGCACTTCTGGCGTTCTGAAAAAATCCTCAACCAGCTCAACGACAAGGCCATGGCCTTGCTCGACGAGGTGGACCTGGGCAGCATGGCCGACCTGACCGCGGTAGAGCTGCCTTATGGCCGCAAACGCGCCCTGGAAATCGCCACCACGCTGGCCATGAACCCCGAGCTGATGCTGCTGGACGAGCCCACACAGGGCATGGGCCACGAAGACGTGGACCGCGTGACGCAGCTGATCAAAAAGGTCGGGGCCAACCGCACCATCTTGATGGTGGAACACAACATGAATGTGGTCTCCAGCATTGCCGACACCATCAGCGTGCTGCAACGTGGCCAAGTCATTGCCGAAGGACCTTATTCCGTGGTGTCTCAAAACCCCCAAGTGCTGGAAGCCTACATGGGCACCGCCGACAACGAGCTGGAAGGTGCCCATGGCTGAGTCCGACGAATTCCTGCGCATCAGCAATCTCCACGCCTGGTACGGCGAGTCGCACATCCTGCACGGTGTGGACCTCACGGTGCACAAAGGCGAAGTGGTCACGCTGTTGGGCCGCAACGGCGCAGGCCGCACCACCACCGTCAAGTCCATCGTGGGCCTGGTGGGCAAGCGCACTGGCTCGATCACCCTCAACGGGCGCGAAACGATCGACATGGCACCGCACAACATCGCCAAGCTGGGCCTGGGCTACTGCCCCGAAGAGCGCGGCATTTTTGCCTCGCTCAGCTGCGAAGAAAACTTGCTGCTGCCCCCCGTGATTGCCGGTGGCGGCATGCCGATTGACGAAATCTACGAGATGTTCCCCAACTTGCTCGAACGCAAAAACAGCCCCGGCACCCGCCTGTCGGGCGGCGAGCAGCAGATGCTGGCTGTGGGTCGCATTCTGCGCACGGGCGCCAAGCTCTTGCTGCTGGACGAAATCTCCGAGGGTCTGGCCCCGGTGATCGTGCAAGCCCTGGCCCTCATGATCCGCTCACTCAAGGCCAAAGGCTTCACCATCATCATGGTCGAGCAGAACTTCCGTTTTGCCGCGCCCCTGGCCGACCGCTTCTATGTCATGGAGCACGGCCGCATCATCGAAGGCTTTGCCGCCAGCGAGTTGCAGGCCAAGATGCCCATGCTGCACGAATACCTCGGCGTCTGATTCATTTTCTTTTTTCACTGACTTTCACAGGAGACATCACCATGAAACGCAAACTTCTTGCAACCGCAGCATTGGCTGCATGCGCATTGGCAGGCACAGCGCAAGCCCAGGTCTCTGACAACCTTGTCAAGATCGGTGTGCTCAGCGACATGTCGGGCCCTTACTCCGACATCGGTGGCCCAGGCTCCGTGGTCGCGGCCAAGATGGCGGTTGAGGACTACATCAAAGCCACCAAGAGCACGCTCAAAGTGGAAGTCGTCAGCGCCGACCACCAGAACAAACCGGACATCGGCTCCAACATCGCCCGCCAGTGGTACGACACCGACAAAGTCGACATGATCACCGACGTGCCCACCTCGTCAGTGGGTCTGGCCATTGCCCAGATCACCAAGGACAAGAACAAAGCCCACGTGAACACCGGCTCGGCCACCGCCGACCTGACGGGCAAAGCCTGCAATGCCAACGTCGTGCACTACTTGTACGACACCTGGATGCTGGCCAACGGCACAGGCAAGGCGATCGTGAAAAACGGTGGCAGCAGCTGGTTCTTCCTGACCGCTGATTACGCCTTCGGTCACGCCCTGGAGCGCGACACCGAAGCCGTGGTGACCAAGAACGGCGGCAAGGTGGTCGGCAAGGTCCGCACACCATTCCCGACGCAAGACTTCTCTTCCTTCTTGCTGCAGGCCCAATCGTCCAAGGCCAAGATCATCGGTCTGGCCAACGCCGGCGCAGACACCATCAACTCCATCAAGCAAGCGTCAGAGTTCGGCATTGTCAAAGGTGGCCAAAACCTCGCCGGTATGCTGGTGTTCTTGCCTGACGTGCACGCGCTGGGCTTGGACAAAGCCCAAGGCCTGCTGTTGACCGAAACCTTCTACTGGGACCTGAACGACAACACCCGTGCCTGGTCCAAGCGTTTCGCGGCCCTGCACGGCGGCAAAATGCCTTCTTCTGACCATGCAGGCGTTTACGCTGGCGTGATCCATTACCTGAAGGCTGTGGATGCCGCCAAGACCGATGATGGCGGCAAAGTGGTAGCCAAAATGAAGGAGCTGCCGACCGACGACGTGTTGTTCGGCAAAGGCTCCATTCGCGCTGACGGCCGCAAGATTCACCCCGCCTACCTGTTTGAAGTCAAGAAGCCTTCGGAATCCAAAGGTCCATATGACTACTACAAGGTCGCTGCAACGATCCCAGCCAACGAAGCCTTCCGCCCTCTGAACGAAGGCGATTGCCCTCTGGTCAAGAAGTAATCCACCCCCTGTTCACGCAAGCCTGAAATCACCATGGAAATCTTTGGCATTCCCTCTCAAGCCTTGTTCGGGCAGTTGCTGATCGGACTCATCAACGGGTCCTTTTACGCGCTGCTCTCCTTGGGCCTGGCCGTGATTTTCGGCTTGCTGAACATCATCAACTTCTCACACGGTGCCCAGTACATGCTGGGTGCTTTTGTGGCTTACCTTGGCCTCAACAAGCTGGGCGTCAACTACTGGCTGGCGCTGGTGCTGACGCCCCTCATCGTGGGTGCCAGTGGTGTGCTGATCGAGCGCACCATGCTCAAACAACTTTACAAGCTCGACCACCTTTATGGTCTGCTGCTCACCTTCGGTCTGGCCCTGATCATTCAAGGCTTGTTCCGCAACGAATTCGGCTCTTCTGGCATGCCTTATCCGGTGCCTGAAGTCTTCCAGGGTGCGTTCAACACCGGCTTCATGTTCCTGCCCAAGTACCGGGCCTGGGTCATCGTGGCATCGCTGGTGGTGTGCCTGTCCACCTGGTACGTGATCGAGCGCACCAAGCTGGGCGGTTACCTGCGTGCCGCGACCGAAAACCCCAGTCTGGTGCAAGCGTTTGGCATCAACGTGCCACGCATGATCACGCTGACCTATGGCTTTGGCGTGGGCCTGGCCGCTCTGGCCGGCGTCATGGCCGCACCCATCTACCAAGTGAACCCGACCATGGGCGCTGACCTCATCATCGTGGTGTTTGCCGTGGTGGTGGTGGGCGGCATGGGCTCCATCATGGGGGCCATCCTGACGGGCTTTGGCCTGGGCCTGATCGAAGGTCTGACCAAAGTGTTCTACCCCGAGGCGTCCAATGTGGTCATTTTCGTGATCATGACCATCGTCCTGCTCATCAAGCCTGCCGGTCTGTTCGGCACACAGAAGTAAAGCCATGACCCACGCGATTTCTGCTTCGGCCAAATCCCAAAAACACCTGTGGGTGGCGTTCGCCCTCATGACCGTCATCCTGGCGGTGGCCCCCATTTGGGCCTACCCCGTATTCCTCATGAAGGTGATGTGCTTTGCCTTGTTCGCCAGCGCCTTCAACCTGCTGCTGGGCTTTGGTGGCCTGCTGTCTTTCGGTCACGCCATGTTCATGGGATCGGCCGGTTACATCGCGGCTTACTCCGCCAAGTCTTGGGGGCTCAACCCCGAGCTGTGCGTGTTGTTAGGCACCGTGTCTTCGGCCACCTTGGCACTGGTGGTGGGCCTGCTGGCCATCCGTCGCCAGGGCATCTACTTTGCAATGATCACGCTGGCGCTGGCCCAGATGGTGTTTTTCTTCTGCCTGCAGGCACCTTTCACAGGCGGTGAAGACGGCATCCAGGCCGTTCCGCGCGGCAAGTTGTTCGGCCTGATCGACCTGGAAAACAACGTCAACATGTACATCTTCGTGTTGTCGATTTTCCTGATGGGCTTTTTGCTGATCTGGCGCGTGATCCACTCGCCGTTTGGCCAAATCCTCAAGGCCATCCGGGAGCACCACGACCGCGCCACATCGCTGGGTTATGACACCGACACCTTCAAGCTGCTGGCCTTTGTGATCTCTGGCGCATTGGCCGGCATGGCTGGCGGCACCAAGGCCCTGGTGTTCCAGCTGGCCTCTCTTACCGACGTTCACTGGTCCATGTCAGGCGAAGTGGTGCTGATGACGCTCGTGGGTGGCATGGGCACACTGTTTGGCCCGCTGATCGGTGCAGCCGTGATCGTTAGCATGGAAAACTACCTGGCCCACCTCGGGGCCTGGGTTACCATCATTCAGGGCGTGATCTTCGTGATCTGCGTGCTGGCTTTCCGCCGCGGCGTGATCGGCGAAATCGCCAACTGGATCAAAAAGCCGCTGTAAATTCATCTGCCCGCATGCAAAAAGGCCTGCTCACTGAGCAGGCCTTTTTTGTGGCGAATGCGCTGAAGCTCAGCGCATGAAGTTTTTCACGTAGTCTGCGCCCAGACCCACGTTTTCAAAGTGGGCACGGTATTTCTCGATGCGGGTGAACACATCGTCGTAGCCCGTGGCATTGCCCTGGGTGTCCACATACATGAGCGCGCCGTGCACGGTGAACATGGTGACCATGTCCTGGCAGTCATCGGGCACCACCAGGGTGTGGGTCTCGCCCGGTGGCTCGAACACATAGCCCCCGGCTTGCGCCACCCAGTCGTGCTCCAGATACAACCATTTACCGCGCAACACATAGGCATGCACCATGCCCGAATGGCGGTGGCGCTGCAGCAGGCCCGAGCGCTTGACCTTGAGCAGGTGGACATAAAAACCGCCCGATGTATTCAGGTGCAAAGGCCGCGACCAGATGCCCGGCGCAATCGGTGCCCACAGGCGTTCGTCGTCGGTGTCCACATCGGGGATCACCATGTCGGGCGACATGCCCCAGGGCTGTGGCTTGGCGTAGGGCACGCGATCGTCCGCAGCGGCTGGCGGGTTGGCGGGGGTGGTCATGGGGGTCCTGTGCAATCCAAAAGATGCACAGCGTAAAAGCAGCGCCGCCAGCTGTCAGCACTGTGCGCGACAGCGTGTCGCGCACGGGGCCCATGCCGTGGCGATCAATGGCCTTCGAAAGACACCAGCGTGAAGAGCTTGAGGCCCGAGTCCTGAATGCGCCGCGAGCCGCCCAGCTCGGGCAAGTCCACGATGGCCGCGCCTTCGAGCACCGAAGCACCCAGCTTCTCGAGCAACTTTTTGCCCGCCATCATGGTGCCGCCGGTCGCGATCAGATCGTCGATGAGCAGCACACGCTGGCCGGGCTTGACCGCATCGGTGTGCAGCTCCACTGTGGCGCTGCCGTATTCCAGCTCATAGGTTTCTTCCACGGTGGTGAAGGGCAGCTTCCCTTTTTTGCGAATGGGCACAAAGCCCAGACCCAGCTCATAAGCCACGACTGAACCCAAGATGAAGCCGCGTGCGTCCAGCCCCGCCACCACGTCGGGGCGCAAGGCGGGGTCCATGTAGCGGTGCACAAAGGCATCGATCAGCACACGGAAGACACGGGGGTCTTGCAAGAGGGGCGTGATGTCGCGGAACTGCACGCCGGGCGCGGGCCAGTCGGGCACGGTGCGGATGTGGCTTTTGAGGTAATCGTTGACGTTCAGGTCGTGCATGGCTTCAGCCTCGTGACAATTTTTCTTCGGCCACCGCCAAGGTCTGCGATTTGCCTGACAAAACCAGCGTGTCGCCGATCTGCAAGGGGGTGTCATCGCTGACGGTTTCGGTGTGGCCATTGGCCCTGCGCAGGCTCACCACCCGCACGCCCATGGCATGAAAAGCCAGGTCTTTGACCGGCTTGCCCAGCCAAGGCGAGACCAGCGGCAAGGCCACGGTGGTCAAGCGCTCATGGTCGATTTCGTCCAGGGTGTCGTCATCGGCCCCGTGAAAGTAACCGCGCAAGAGGTTGTAGCGGGCATCGCGCTGGTCTTGCACCAAGCGGATCACGCGGCGCATGGGCACACCCACCAGCGCCAGTGCGTGGCTGGCCAGCATGAGTGAGCCTTCCAGAGCTTCGGGCACCACTTCGGTGGCCCCGGCGTTTTGCAGCTTTTCCAGATCCAGATCGTCTTGCGTGCGCACGATCACAGGCACCTGTGGCGCATGGCTGTGCGCGTGATCCAACACTTTCATGGCGGCCGGTACATCGAGGTAGGTGATGACCACCGCACTGGCACGCGCCAGGCCTGCAGCCATGAGCGATTGCAAGCGACCTGCATCGCCAAACACCACCGAGTCGCCAGCAGCGGCGGCCTGGCGCACGCGATCGGGGTCGAGGTCCAGCGCCATGTAAGGGATGTTTTCCTTGTCGAGCATGCGGGCCAGGTTCTGGCCGCAGCGGCCATAGCCGCAAATGATGACGTGCTTGCTGGTGTTGATCGACTTGCGGGCGATGGTGGTCATCTGCAAGGACTGCTGCAGCCATTCGCTGGCCACCAGTTTCATGACAATGGTGTTGCTGTGCAAGATGATGAAAGGCGTGGCCAACATCGACAGCACCATGCTGGCCATCACCGGGTTGAGCAAGTCAGGCGGGATCACCCCGTTTTGCGAGCCCAGCGTGAGCAGTACAAAGCCGAATTCACCCGCTTGCGCCAAGTACAAACCGGTGCGCAGGGCCACACCATGCGCTGCGCCGGTGAGTTTGGCCAAAGCCGCCACCAGCACCAGCTTGAACACCACCGGCAAAGTGGTCAGCACCAGCATCAAAGGCCAGCGGTCCCACACAATGTGCCAGTCCAGCATCATGCCGATGGTGATGAAAAACAGGCCCAGCAAGATGTCATGGAAAGGCCGGATGTCCAGCTCCACCTGGTGCTTGTATTCGGTCTCCGAAATCAGCATGCCCGCGATGAAAGCCCCCAGGGCCAGGCTCAGGCCCGCCAGTTCGGTGACCCAGGCCAGGCCCAGCGTGACCAGCAACAAGTTGAGCACAAACAGCTCTTCGCTCTTGCGCCGGGCCACCAGCGTGAGCCACCAGCGCATGATGCGTTGCCCGCCGGTCAAGAGCAAAGTGATCAGCACCACGGCTTTGACACCGGCCAGCAACAAGGCCCCAAAAAGTTGCTCTGGGGGCGATCCCAAGGCGGGGATCAGCACCAGCAAAGGCACCACCGCCAAATCCTGAAACAACAGCACGCCCACCACACGCTTGCCGTGCTCGCTCTCCAGCTCCAGTCGGTCGGCCATCATCTTGATGACGATGGCGGTGCTGCTCATGGCCATTGCGCCAGACAAAGCCAACGCGGTGTGCCACTCCATCTTCCACAAACTCGGGGCCAGGGTGGCCAGAAACAAGGAAGCCAGCGTGACGATCACCAGGGTCAGCACCACCTGCAACAGCCCCAGGCCAAACACATGCTTGGCACTGGAGCGCAGCTTGGGCAGGTTGAACTCCAGCCCGATGACGAACATCAGAAAGACCACACCGAACTCGGCCAGGTGTTTCACGCCTTCGGAGTTTTGCGCCAGGGCCAACGCGTTGGGGCCAATCACCACCCCCACGGCCAGATAGCCCAGCATGGGCGGCAACTTGAGCATGCGGCAGCCCACCACGCCCAAAACGGCGGCCAGCAGGTACAACAGTGTCAATTCAAGAGCGCTCATGCTTTGATGGTAACAAGCTGAGGTGACAAATCCGTGAGTTCCAAGGGGCATCAGCAGGTCTTTGCCCCTGCGGCCGACCCGACACACGCCCGGTGCCGTGCGCCCGATAAAATGGCCCCATGCCCGCTCACAACGCACAAACCCTCCAGCTCGCCCGCGAGACCCTCGACATCGAAGCTGCCGCCTTGCTTGGCCTCAAGGCCAAGCTGGATGAACGCTTTTTGAAAGCCGTGGACATGATGCTCGGCGTGCAAGGCCGGGTCGTCGTCACCGGCATGGGCAAGAGCGGCCACATTGGTCGCAAGATCGCCGCCACACTGGCCTCCACCGGCACACCCGCCATGTTTGTGCACCCCGGCGAAGCCAGCCATGGCGATCTGGGCATGATCAAGACCGTGGACGTGGTGCTGGGCATCTCCAACAGCGGCGAGAGCGACGAGCTGGTCGCGATCTTGCCCGTGCTCAAGCGTCAGGGCGTGCCCCTGATCGCCATGACCGGCGGCCTGACTTCATCGCTCGCCCGCCACGCCGACGTGGTGCTGGACACCTCGGTCGAAAAGGAAGCCTGCCCCCTGAACCTGGCCCCCACTGCCAGCACCACCGCCCAACTGGCCATGGGCGACGCCTTGGCCGTGGCCCTGCTCGATGCACGCGGCTTCAAGCCCGAAGACTTTGCCCGCTCACACCCCGGTGGCTCGCTGGGCCGCAAGCTGCTCACCCATGTGAGCGATGTGATGCGCAAGGGCGATGAAGTGCCGCGCGTGAGCCCTGAGGCCAGCTTCTCTGAGCTGATGCGCGAGATGAGCAACAAGGGTCTGGGGGCTTCTTCCGTGGTCGATGCCCAAGGCCGGGTGGTGGGCGTGTTCACCGACGGCGATTTGCGCCGCCTGATTGAAAAAGGGGCCGACATGCGCAGCCTCAAAGCCAGCGATGTGATGCACGCCCATCCTCGCACCATCGCGGCCGAGGCCTTGGCGGTGGAAGCGGCCGAGATGATGGAGCTGCACCGCATCACCAGCATCCTGGTGGTCGACGAGGCAGGCTGCCTGTGCGGTGCCATCAACACCAACGACCTGATGCGGGCCAAGGTGATCTGAGATGCAAGCTTTGACCCCTGCCCTGAATTACGCCCCCGAATTGCTGCTGCAGGCCCAAGGCATCCGCGTGGCTTTTTTCGATGTGGATGGCGTGCTGACCGACGGCGGTCTGTACTTTTCTGAAGCGGGCGAAACGCTCAAACGCTTCAGCACGCTCGACGGGCAAGGCCTCAAGCTCTTGCAGCAAGCGGGCATCACGCCGGTGGTCATCACCGGTCGCGACTCGGCACCCCTGCGCTTGCGCCTGAAAGCCCTGGGCATCACCCATGCCCGCTTTGGCACTGAAGACAAACGCCCCGCAGCCGAAGACTTCCTCAACGCATTGGGACTGGACTGGAGTGAGGCGGCCGCCATGGGCGACGACTGGCCCGACCTGCCCGTCATGCAGCGCGTGGCCTTCGCCTGCTCCCCCGCCAACGGGCACGCACAAGCCAAGGCCATTGCCCACCATGTGACCGCCGAACGTGGCGGAGAAGGCGCAGCCCGCGCCTTTTGCGACTTGCTGCTGGTGGCGGGTGGCCACTATGCACGGCTGCTTGCGCAGGTGGGCGTCAACGCACACAAGGGTGCCTCGGCATGAAAGCTGTCGGCCTGTTTCGTCGGCTGCTGGATCAACTGTCCTTGTACCTGCCCCTGATCCTCATGGGCATTCTGGCCTTGGGCAGCTGGTGGTTGGTGCGCAGCATGCCCGAAATGCTCTATGCCGACGAGAACAAGCCCGTGCGCAAAGAGCCCGACTACCGACTGGAAAATTTCTCGGTCAAATCCTTTGATGCCAGCGGTCGCATGACCCGCGAAGTGATCGGAGACAGGGGCAGGCACTTTCCGGATGTGGATGAGATGCACATCGATGTGGTCCGTGTTTATGCGGAAAACGAAACCGGCGTGAAGATCCATGCCAAAGCAAAAACGGGCGTCGCCACAGGCGACGGTGAGCGCGTGACCCTCGTTGGCCAAGCTTGGGTCATTCGGGACGCTGATGCCCAGTCACCACGCATGGAGCTACGCGGCGAGCGTTTATTGGCCTTGGTCAAAGAAGAAAAGCTGCTGTCTTCTGACCCCGTAGAAATCACGCGCGACAAAGATGTTTTCAACGCGCTGACAATGAACTTCAACAGCCAGTCTGGCGAGTATCTGCTCGACGGCCGCGTCCGCGGCGTGCTCGCCCCCAAACCCTGAAAGCACTCATGAAACGGGTCTTCATCACCGGGGGCTCCAGTGGCATCGGTCAAGCACTGGCCCATGTTTATCTGGCACAAGGCTGGCGCGTGGCAGTGGTGGCCAGGCGTCTGGACAGCCTGCAAACCTGGGCTGACGAAACTCGTGGACAGATGAAGCTGCCGCAGGGCCACATCGGCGTGTTCGCAGCCGATGTGCAAAACACCGACAGCATCATCGCAGCGGCGGAGCAGTGCATCGCCCAAATGGGCCTGCCCGATGTGGTGATCGCCAATGCCGGCATCAGCCTGGGTGTGGACACGGCCGAGCGTGAAGACCTGGCCGTGATGCGGCAGGTGATGGACACCAATGTGCTGGGCATGGCCGCGACTTTTCACCCCTTCATCCAAGGCATGCAAGCGCGTGGATCGGGGCAATTGGTGGGCGTGGCCAGTGTGGCGGGCATCCGGGGTTTGCCGGGCCATGCGGCTTACTGCGCCAGCAAAGCCGCCACCATCAGCTATTGCGAGAGTTTGCGTGGCGAATTGCGTGCCTCGGGTGTGCAGGTCATCACCATCGCGCCGGGCTATGTGGCCACGCCCTTGACGGCACGCAACCGCTACCCCATGCCTTTTTTGATGCAGGCCGATGACTTTGCCCGCCAAGCGGTCAAGACCATTGCACGGGGCACCAGCTACTGCGTCATTCCCTGGCCCATGGGCGTGGTGGCCAAGCTCCTGCGCCTCTTGCCCAACGCGCTGTTTGACCGTGTGCTGCAAGGCCAGCCCCGCAAACACCGCCATTCAGACCGCTGAGGGCCAGAAACAACAAAGCCCTGCAGTGCAGGGCTTTGTTGGGATTCATCGGCCGGGCGTTAACCCAGCCGAAGTTGTGAATCAGTAACCGCCGCCGTAGCCGCCACCGCCTTCGCGACGACCGCCACCGCTGCCGCCACGTGGGCCAGCACCGTAGGGGCTGCGGAAACCGCCGCCACCACCTTCGCGGCCGCCACCACCGTAGCCACCGCCGCCGCCTTCACGGCCACCGCCGTAGCCGCCTTCGCGACCGCCGCCGTAGCCGCCACCGCCTTCACGGCGACCGCCACCGAAGCCGCCGCCACCACCACCGAAACCACCGGTGCGGGGAGGACGTGCCTCCATGGGACGTGCTTCGTTCACGACCACGTTACGGCCGCCCAAAGGCTGACCGTTCATGCCATTGATCGCAGCTTGGGCTTCGTCATCGCTGCCCATTTCCACAAAGCCGAAGCCTTTGGAGCGGCCAGTGTCACGTTCCATCATGACTTTGGCGCTGGTGACGACACCAAATTCACCGAAAGCTTGTTCCAGATCGCCGTCGCGAACCGAGTAAGGCAGGTTGCCGACGTAAAGTTTGTTGCCCATGAAAGGGACTCCTCAAAACACAGAGATAAAAGCGATGGAGCTCCGAAAGCGCATTCAACAAACCTGAAAACATCGGAAGGGAAGCGAAACTGATCTGGTCACCGCAAACATTGCGCTGCTGTTTTCAGACAGCAGCGCTCGACCATTATGCGCCATAAAACAAAAAATGTTGCAAGTAGTATCCCTGCAAGGCGCGCCATGGTGGGCTTTCACACACAAAAGAGCCTTTTTTACCAGCTCACTTCGCGATCGGGGGTGGCACTGATTTTGTGCACCGTGAGGTCAGCACCCTCGTATTCTTCTTCTTGGCTCAGCTTCAGGCCCAGGGTGATCTTGAGCAGGCCGTAGACCACAAAACCACCGAGCAAGGCCCAGGCGACGCCCATGACAGTGCCGATCAGCTGTGCCGTGAAGTTGACACCGCCCAGGCCGCCAAAGCTTTGCAGGCCAAAGATGCCGGCCGCAATACCGCCCCAGGCTCCGCACAGGCCGTGCAAGGGCCAGACGCCCAACACGTCGTCGATCTTCCACTTGTTCTGGGTCAGGGTGAACATGATCACAAACAGGGCCCCAGCCACCGCGCCGACGGCCAAGGCACCAAAGGGGTGCATCAGGTCAGAACCAGCGCACACGGCCACCAAGCCGGCCAAGGGGCCGTTGTGCACGAAACCGGGGTCGTTTTTTCCCAACAGCAGTGCGGTCAAAGTGCCGCCCACCATGGCCATGAGCGAATTCACAGCCACCAGGCCGGAGATTTTGTCCAGGGTTTGTGCGCTCATCACGTTGAAGCCAAACCAGCCCACGATCAAGATCCAGGCACCCAGGGCCAGGAATGGAATGCTTGATGGCGGGTGGGCCGAGACCTGACCGTCTTTGCGGTAGCGGTTGTAACGTGCGCCCAGCAAGATGACCGCAGGCAAGGCGATCCAGCCGCCCATGGCATGCACCACGACAGAGCCGGCAAAGTCATGGAACTCGTCGCCCGTGAAGGCTTTGATCCAGGCCTGCACGCCGAAGTGCTGGTTCCAGGCGATGCCTTCAAAGAAGGGGTACACAAAACCCACAATCACAGCTGTGGCGATCAACTGGGGCCAGAACTTGGCCCGCTCGGCAATGCCGCCCGAGATGATGGCGGGAATGGCCGCCGCGAAGGTCAGCAAAAAGAAGAACTTGACCAGTTCGTAGCCGTTTTTGGCAGCCAACTGTTCGGCACCCACAAAAAAGCTGGTGCCATAGGCCACGCCGTAGCCCACCACAAAATAAACCACGGTCGAGACGGAGAAGTCCACGAGGATCTTCACCAGCGCATTGACTTGGTTCTTTTTGCGAACTGTGCCCAGCTCCAGGAACGCGAAACCGGCATGCATGGCCAAAACCATGATCCCGCCCAACAAAATAAAGAGCGCATCCGCGCCCTGTTTCAGTGCATCCATCACTGTCCTCTTTGTTTTTTGATTTAACTTGGTGCAAAAAAAGCTTTTTTTGCTTTTTCGCACCATTTACAAGCACAAATCATGCCCAATTTGATGCAAACGCGCATCTCGGTGCCTTGTTCAGTGCGCACAAGCAGCTCACGCCCCAAAAACGCTCACACCGCCGTCTCGTAAGATCCAGGTTTCTGTCTGATCTGCGGGCCCTGCGCTCCAACACCTCATGGAAGCATTCCTCGTCTCTACCGGCATCGTGGCTTTGGCCGAAATGGGCGACAAAACCCAACTGCTGTCGCTGGTGCTGGCCGCGCGTTTTCGCAAGCCTTGGCCCATCGTGCTGGGCATCTTGGTGGCTACGCTGGCCAACCATGGCCTCGCAGGTGCCGTGGGCAGCTGGGTCACCACCGTGCTGGGCCCGAATGTGCTGCGCTGGGTGCTGGGCGGCTCCTTCATCGCCATGGCGGTGTGGATGCTGATTCCCGACAAGCTGGACGACGAGGAGGGCGACGAAGCGCCGCGCTTCGGGGTGTTCCTGACCACCGTGGTGGCTTTCTTTTTGGCCGAGATGGGCGACAAGACCCAGATCGCCACCGTGATGCTGGCTGCGCAGTACCAGGCTTGGTTCACCGTGGTCGCAGGCACCACCTTGGGCATGATGCTGGCCAACGCACCTGTCGTTTGGCTGGGGGACGCCATCACCAAAAGGGTGCCGCTGCGCTTGGTGCACATCGTGTCGGCGGTGATCTTTGCCATTCTGGGCACATTGGCGCTGCTGGGCTGGGGCTGATTTATACTTGCAGTGCGCCGATTTGCTCCAGCTTGCGGGCGCAGGAATCACAAAATTCCAAAATGCAGCTAAAGAGGTCGAGCCCAACCCGGTATCGCTTCTTCAGCGTTATCGGGTTTTTCATTGCAGACATGAGTTTGATTGCCACACCACAGTCGATGAGCTTTGAAGCCGCTTTGCCACTGCAAAGCGGTGCGTCCATCCGTGGTTATTCGCTCAGTTACGAAACCTACGGCACGCTCAACGCCGACAAGTCCAACGCGGTGCTGATCTGCCACGCGCTCAACGCCTCGCACCATGTGGCGGGTGTCTACGCTGACCAGCCCAACAATGTGGGCTGGTGGGACAACATGATCGGCCCCGGCAAGCCGCTGGACACCGACCGATTTTTTGTCATTGGCGTGAACAACCTGGGCTCGTGCTTTGGCTCCACGGGCCCCATGCACACCAACCCCGACACGGGCCGCATCTACGGCGCTGACTTCCCGGTGGTGACTGTCGAAGACTGGGTCAACGCCCAGGCCCGCTTGCTGGACGCACTGGGCATTGAACAACTGGCAGCCGTGATGGGCGGCAGCCTGGGCGGCATGCAGGCCCTGAGCTGGACGCTGCAATACCCCGAGCGCATGAAACATGCAGTGGTGGTGGCCAGCGCCCCCAATCTGAACGCCGAAAACATCGCCTTCAACGAAGTGGCGCGTCGCGCCATCGTGACCGACCCGGACTTTCACAACGGGCATTTTTACGAGCACGGCGTGGTGCCCAAGCGCGGTCTGCGCATCGCCCGCATGATCGGCCACATCACGTATCTGAGCGACGACGTGATGAACGAGAAGTTTGGCCGCGAATTGCGCAGCGCGGTGAACAGCGTCACCGGCTACAAATATTCCACCCAAGAAGTGGAATTTCAGATCGAAAGCTACCTGCGCTACCAGGGCGACAAGTTCAGCGAGTACTTTGACGCCAACACCTATTTGCTGATCACCCGGGCACTCGACTACTTCGACCCTGCACGTGCGTTTGGTGGCGACCTGTCCAAAGCGCTGGAGCGCGCCATCTGCAAATTCCTGCTGGTCAGCTTCACCACCGACTGGCGCTTTTCGCCTGCGCGCAGCCGTGAGATCGTCAAGGGTCTGATCGACAACCGCCGAGACGTGAGCTACGCCGAGATCGACGCACCGCACGGGCACGACGCCTTCTTGCTGGACGACGAGCGCTACATGAACGTGGTGCGGGCCTACTTTGCTCAGATTGCCAACAGCCTCGGAGGTGCCGCATGAGCGACCCGCTGATCATGCAAGCCATTGCCCGCTTGGTGCCGAACGGCGCCCGCGTGCTCGACCTGGGCTGCGGCGACGGGGCCTTGTTGGCCTACCTGCAAGAACACAATGGTTGCACTGGCTACGGTGTGGAGTTGGATGATGCCAATGTGTTGGCTTGCGCTCAGCGTGGCGTGAACGTGCTGCAGCTCAACCTCGACCAAGGGCTCAAGGTTTTTGCCGACCAGTCCTTTGATGTGGTGCTGCAGATCGACACGCTGCAACACCTGCGCAACGCCGAAGTCATGCTGCGCGAGACCGCACGTGTGGGCAAGATCGGCATCGTGGCTTTCCCCAACTTCGGCCACTGGTTCAACCGCCTGAGCGTGTTGCGCGGGCGCATGCCCGTGACCAAGCGCTTGCCCTACCAGTGGTACGACACGCCCAACATCCGCGTGGGCACCTACGCCGACTTTGCCGACCTGGCACGCAAGAACCAGCTGCAAGTGCTCGACTCCTTCGGCCTGCAACACGGCCAGGAAGTGCGCCTGCTGCCCAACCTGATGGCGGGCACAGCGGTCTTCAAATTGCAACGCCGTTAAAACGCTCGCTTTGGCCGGGCCACAGACCCCCGCGTCACCAAATCACAGTGAAGCATCACCTGCGATCCGGGCTTGGGCTCCACCAAGCGCAGCGGCTGAATGTGTGAAACCAGCTGTCTTGCAGCCATCTCACCCAAGCTTTCAAAGGGTATGTGCACCGTTGTGAGGTTCGGCCAAAGTTTGCGCGCAAGATCCAGATCGTCAAACCCCACCACCGACAAATCTTCGGGCAAACTCATGCCCCGTTCATGCGCCGCATTCATCACACCCGCCGCGATGTTGTCGCTGGAGGCAAAGATGGCGCTAGGGGGCTGCTCTCGCGCGAAAAGCGCATGCGCACAGCGACGCCCCGCATCAAAGGTGAAATCCCCAGCGTCCTCCATCCAGTCTGCTGCTGGCTCAATACCCGCTTTGCGCAGAGCATCACGCCAGCCCGCCTCTCTTTGCGCGGATGCACGTGATTGCGGGGCACCGCTGATGAATGCAATGTGTTTGTGCCCAGCCGCGATCAGATGTGTGACCAGTGCTTCAGCACTGGTTTGCTCAGCGGCAGCCACCCAGTGACCTTCGATGTCAAGGCGATTGGGGTTGATGGCGGCATAGGGAATCCCGGCCTGCGTCAGCCCATCGAGAAGACCCGGCAGATCACACACGGGGGCGGGCACCAGATAGCCTGCAACTTGTCGACGGTCAAATCGATCACGCATCTCCTGGATGGCATCGCTGGTCTGCATCTTGACGGGGACGAGCAGCAAGCCAAAGTCCAACTGACGCGTCGCCCGCATCGCCCCCACTTGCAGGCACATCACATATTCATGGCCAGCACGTTGGTAGACCGAGGCATCGGACTCAATGCTCCGGACCAGGCCAATCGTGTTGGGGACATTGCTTTTGAGACTGCGCGCTGACAAATCGGGCTGGTAACCCATTTCACGCACTGCGGCCTCGACTGCAGCCCGGGTGGCAGGCGACACCTTGGCTTCTTGCCGCAGCACACGAGACACTGTTTTGATGGAGACTTTGGCGAGCGCGGCGACATCATGGATGCTGGCCCGTGGCGTTTTGATGGACATAAGACAACGTTATCACTGTTTGTGGACAAGCTGTGCTCGGGTGCATCTCAACAAATCACATGGAAAACCCTTAATTTAAGCGCGCAGTTGTCGGCCTACAATTTGCAAAATGACAACGTTGACACAAGTGGCAGCTCGACTTGCTTTATCGCAGACAGCGGAGTCTGTTTTGCGCGCGAAACCCTTTTGCCTGGATGAACAGGCCATTCGATGGGTTGAGCAAACCCGCGCACGACTCACACCCCAACAAAAATTGCGCCAACTGTTCAATGTGGCTGTCCATGGCGACGACCTTCAAGCTGCCCAAGCTGCAGCGGCCATGGGCGTTGGCGGCTACACCCGCTTCCCTGGTGAAAACATGCAAGCCGCCTGGCAAGCAACCCGCACCCTGCTGGAGGCGGCAGAGGTCCCACCCCTGATCAGCGGCGACCTCGAAGGTGGTGCCATTGCCATGCCATTTGGCACCCGTTTGCCCAATCAATTGGGGCTTGCCGCAGCAGACGACGAGTCCTTGTCAGAACAGGCTGTCCGTGTATTGGCCGATGAGGCCCGCGCCTTGGGCTACAACTGGACGTTCACCCCGGTGGTTGACCTCAATGCGGCTTTTCGAAGTGCCATCGTCGCCACGCGCTCTTACGGCTCCAACCCAGAGACAGTGTTGGCCCAAGCGCGCATCAATGTGCGGACCTTCCAGGAAAACGGGATTGCGGCCACCGCCAAACATTGGCCCGGAGAAGGCTTTGATGACCGTGACCAGCATTTGGTCACGACGCTCAACCCCCTGGACATCGGCCCGTGGCACAGCAGCTTCGGCCGGATTTATCGCCAATTGATTGACGATGGCGTGATGTCTGTGATGTCGGCACACATTGCGTTCCCCGCTTACGCCAAAGCCCATGGCGCACAAGGACTGGAATCGTGCCGCCCCGCATCGGTTTCACGCTTGCTGAATCAACAACTGCTGCGCGAGGAATTGGGCTTCAACGGCGTCATCGTGTCCGATGCTGCGGGCATGGGCGGCCTGACCAGCTGGACAGAGCGCGCGCAATTGGTCTGCGATATCTTCAACAGCGGCTGCGACATGCTGTTGTTTCCCAGCCCCTTTGAAGGCGACCTGGCTCACCTGGAACATGGGCTGGCCAATGGCCATGTGTCCTGGGAACGCATCGATGAAGCCTTGCTGCGCGTACTGGGCATGAAAGCTGCGCTGGGCTTGCACCGCCAATCGTTGGATCAACGCTTGCCTGCCATCACGCAAGCGCAGCGCGTGATACGACAGGCATCACACATCGAAATCGAAAAGACGGTGGCCAGCGCCTGCGTCTCTTTGGTCAAGGATGTGCAGGGTTTGCTGCCCCTGTCTCCCGAAAAACATCGCCGCATTGTGCTGGTCACCGACCCCGAACGCAGCGGATTTGCGTTTCAGGCACCGCCCCCGCTGGTCTTGCCCTGGCTGCTGAGCGAACACGGTTTTGAAGTGCGGCCATTTGATCCGCAGCAACCACCGACAGCACAGGACACCGACTTGGTGCTGTACCTGCTGGCCCAGGAGTCACTGCTCACCCGGTCCCACATCTATCTGGACTGGCTGCGCATGCACGGTGGATTTCGCACCGCCATGCGCCGCTATTGGCACGATATACCCTGCGCGCTGATCTCTTTTGGCCACCCCTACTACCTGTACGATGCCCCGCGCATGCCGTGCCTGATCAACGCATACACAGCCACCGAACCAGTCCAGCATGCCGTGCTGCGAAAGCTGCTGGGGCAAGAACCCTTCACCGCATCCCATCCGGTCGATCCCACTTGCGGATTGCCTGATGCACTTTATTGACCCTCACCCATTCAACCACCAGGAGACTCGCATGCACTTCCGAATTTTCCCCATGATCGCGGCAAGCGCTTTGGCCGCCATGACCACTTGCACTCAAGCCGCGGGCATTGAAGTGCTGCACTGGTGGACCACCGCCGGAGATTCCAAAGCGGTGAAATTGTTGGCAGAAGGCGTCACAGAAAAAGGCGACAAATGGCTGGACACCGCCATCGCCGGTGGGCCTGGCCCCGGCTTTCAGATCACCATGTCACGCATGGCTGCGGGTGACCCACCCGGTGCCGTTCAGATGCCATTGGGCGTGCGGGTGAAAGATGTCGCCGCAGAAAAACTGCTGGGCGACATCAGTGATGTGTCCAGCAAAGGCAAATGGGCCGATGCCTTGCCCGCTACCGTGCTGCGTTCCGTGACCTTCTCAGGAAAAGTGGTGGCCATCCCCGTCACCATGCACGGCGTGAACTGGCTTTGGTACAGCCGCAAGGTGCTGGAGTCGGCCAAAGTGGCACCCCCCAAGAACTGGGACGAGATGATGGCCGCCGCAGAAAAAATCAAGGCGGCCGGGTTCATCCCTTTTGCAGTGTCGAGCCAATCGTGGCAAATCTCCTGGCTCTACGGCAACATCCTGGCCGGTGTCGGTGGCCGCACCGCCTATGAACAACTGGCGGCTGGCGATACCAAGGTATTTTCGACACCCGCAGGTCTCAAAGCGTTTGACATCCTCGCCCAAATCCGGAAATACGCCGACGATGGTCAAAACAACCGGGGCTGGAATGCCAATTCCAACTTGTTGATGGCCGACAAGGCGGCCTTTCAATTCATGGGCGATTGGGCCAAGGGCGAATTCCAGGCAGCGGGCAAGCCCGCAGGCAGCAAAGGCCCCATCGGTTGCATGCTGACACCGGGCACTTCTGACTTCTACATCATGATGGGCGATGCACTGGCACTGCCTGCCGCCGTGAAGCCAGAAGTTCTGGCCGCACAAAAACGCCTGGCAGAAACCATGATGGACAAGGACATGCAAATCAAGTTTGCCAAAGCCAAAGGGTCATTGCCATTTCGCACCGATGTCAAAACCGACGGCTTTGATGAGTGTGCGCAGATGGCCTTGAAAGTGTTTGCTAAACCCAACGGGGCGGTGCCCGGCACGGCCATGACCTTGCGCGGCGAAATCAATGGCGCTTACGGTGATGCACTGGCCAAGTTCTGGGCACAACCCACCTCTGCCAAACAAGCGGCTGAATCGGTCTCTGCGGCCATGCAACGTGCTCAGTGATTGCCTGACCGAGCTTGTGAAATGAGCCGACTCTTTCGCCGTTATGGTGCAGCATGGATGGCCTTGAGTCCTTCCGTGCTGGCAGCCGCTGTTTGCTTTTATGGGTGCATCGCGTGGATGGTCTACATCTCATTCACACGGTCCAAGTTGGTACCTCGCTATGACTGGGCAGGATGGGTTCAATACGAACGGCTCATGGACGATGAGCGCTGGCATGTCGCCATGGGCAACCTGCTGGTTTTTGGCGGTGCACTGATCGTTTTCACACTGGCCTTGGGCTTCTTGCTGGCCATCTTTCTGGACCAACGCATCCGGATTGAAGGCTTTTTGCGAACGGTCTACATGTACCCGCTGGCCATGTCGTTTGTGGTGACGGGTCTGGCATGGCAATGGATTTTGAACCCCGACTTCGGGGTTCAGAAAATCGTTCGGGATTTGGGTTTCCCAAATTTTGAATTCAATTGGCTGGGCAGTGAGCGCATGTCGATCTTTGCCATCTTGTTGGCGGCTGTCTGGCATGGCTCTGGCCTGGTCATGGCCATTTTGCTGGCGGGACTGCGCAACATCGACAGCGACATCTGGAAAGCCACACGTGTGGACGGCATTCCCACATGGCGCGTGTATCTGCACATCGTGGTCCCCATGCTCTTGCCCGTGATCACCACCTGTGTGGTGTTGCAAGCCCTGGGCGCTCTGCGGGCCTACGACATCGTGGTGGCCATGACCGGTGGTGGTCCCGGCTTCTCAAGTGACCTGCCCGGAAAATTTGTGATTGATTACGCGGGCGAGCGCGCCAATCTGGGGCTGGCCGCAGCGGCAGCCGTTGAAATGCTGTTGACGCTGGTGCTCTTGCTGGTGCCTTCCTGGATTGTCAAATTTCGCCAAAACCGGGCGGGCACCGCATGAACCATCGACATAAAAACCGCCAGATCGCAGCGCGGCTTGGGCTTTACGCTTTCTTGCTGGCCGCAGGCGCATTTTTTCTGATGCCCCTGTATGTGATGCTGGTGACATCCTTGAAACCCGCGGAAGAAATTCGACAAGGTGCCATGCTGGCATTGCCCCACGCCCCCACGCTGGATGCGTTTGCAGAAGCTTGGGGTTCAGCGTGCACCGGCCTGGACTGCCGAGGCATTTCACCTGGCTTCGTGAATTCCCTGGTCATCCTGGTGCCCAGTGTCGTCCTGTCCATCCTGCTGGGGGCCATCAACGGATACGCGCTGGCCCAGTGGCGTTTCCCCGGCGCAGACAAATTGGCAGCAGCCATCACGGTGGGGGTGTTCATCCCGGTTCAAGTGGTGATGCTGCCGATGGTGAAAATCTTTGCCTTTGTCGGTCTTCAAGGCTCACTGATCTCCATCGTGACGGTGCATGTGGTGTTCAGTTTACCGTTCATGGCATTGCTGTTTCGCAACTTCTTCGCAAGCATCCCCGATGAACTGACCCGGGCAGCACTGGTGGACGGCGCAGGCTTTTGGTCCATCTTCTTCTGGATCATGTTGCCCATGTCCACCAATGTTTTATTGGTCGCGCTGGTGCTGCAATTCACCCACATCTGGAACGACTACCTGCTGGGCCTGATCTTTGCGGGCAGGGACTGGAAGCCCATGACCGTGCAGCTGAACAACATCGTCAACGTGGCCGAAGGAGAAGTCCGCTACAACGTCAACATGGCGGCGACGCTCCTGACCGCCATCCCGCCTCTGATTGTTTATTTCCTCTCTGGCAAGTATTTCGTTCGCGGCGTGACTGCGGGCGCCACAAAAGGTTGATTGTTCATGCACGCCGTTACATTGCGACATATCGGAAAGAGCTTTGGCTCCAACACCATCCTCAATGGCTTGTCCCTGGACATTGAAGCGGGCGATTTCACCGTACTGCTGGGATCTTCCGGATGTGGCAAATCGACCTTGTTGTCACTGATCGCCGGACTGGATGACGTCAGTGCGGGCAGAATCCATTTTGGCGATCGGGACGTCACTGATTTGCCCCCCAAGGACCGCGACATTGCGATGGTTTTTCAAAGCTATGCGCTCTACCCCACGATGAGCGTGCGGGACAACATGTCGTTTGGTCTGCGCATGACCCAAGTGCCCAAAAACGAGATTGCTGAACGCATCGATTGGGCGGCCAAGCTGCTTCGCCTTGAGGACCATCTGGATCGCAAGCCCGGACAACTTTCAGGGGGGCAACGTCAGCGTGTCGCGATTGGTCGCGCCATCGTCCGCAAAGCCAAGGTCTATTTGTTTGATGAGCCGCTTTCCAACCTCGACGCCAAGTTACGCGCAGAGATGAGGCTCGAGATCAAACGTCTGCACCAGGCCCTGGGTGCCACCATGATCTATGTCACCCATGATCAGGTCGAGGCCATGACCATGGCCACCAAAGTGGCGCTGATGCGAAACGGTCAAATCGAGCAATATGGCCCCCCCGAAGACATTTACAACCACCCGCAGACCCGCTATGTCGCAGAATTTGTGGGCTCGCCTGCGGTCAACATGCTGGATGCGCAGCTGGTTGAGGGTCCGCTCGGTACCCTGATTGCTTTGCCCGGCTGCGATGCGCCATTGGCAGCACCCAAGAATGCAGCACCGCAAAAAGTTTCACTGGGTATTCGGCCTGAACACCTGCACTTGAAAGCAGACACACACACTTTGCTGCAGCGTCAGGCACAGGTCGAAGTGGTCGAGTTCACCGGCGCGGACGCTGTGGTTTGGCTTCACGCACCAGCGGGCCGACTGTGCATCCGTGTGCCGTCGAGCGACGCCCCCAGGACCGGTGAACGGGTCGACGTTTTTGTCGATGCATCGGCCATGGCCGTGTTTGACGCGCAGGACGGCCAGCGCCTGTGATCACCATGCGAACATGGAGCGGACATGGCTGAAAGCAAACGACCCAACATCATTTTCATCATGGCCGACGACCATGCTTCCAAAGCCATCGGCTGCTATGGGCACGGCATCAACAGCACACCAGGCATTGACCGCATCGCACGCGAAGGTGTCCGGTTTGACCACTGCTATGTCAGCAACTCCATTTGCACGCCCAGCCGGGCCGCCATTCTGACGGGCACCTACAACCACGTGAATGCGGTCCACACCCTGGACAGCAAGCTCAACAACCGATTGCCCCATGTGGCCAAGCACTTGCGCGCTTCGGGCTATCAAACCGCCATGATCGGTAAATGGCACCTTGGCGAAGGCGCAGATCACACCCCGACCGGATTTGATCACTGGGAAATCTTGCCTGGGCAAGGGGACTATTTCGATCCGTTTTTTCTGGGACCCCAAGGCAAGTGGCGTGAACGTGGCTATGCGACCGATTTGATCACCGACAAATCCATCGCGTGGATGGCCAACAGAGACAAAGACAAACCGTTTTTCCTGATGTGCCACCACAAGGCCCCACACCGCGCCTGGGAGCCGCACCCACGGCACCGGCACCTTTACCAAGAACAGGTTCAAATTCCGCAGACGTTTGACGACGATTACAAGCAACGTGCACGCGCTGCCGCCGTCGCCAAAATGCGGATCGCCGACGATCTGACTTACCGGGACGTGGGCGTGGCTCAGCCCGAAGGTGGCTGGGAAGTGGGCGAGCCCGAGTTCCATGCCGGGCTGCACCGCAAGCTGCCCAACCCTGCCAATGTGCGCGATGTCAGGCTCGTCGATCCGGTCAGTGGAGAGATCTTCACCTTCGAGACCACAGAGGCTTATCACCACTGGAAGTTTCAACGCTACATGCAACGCTACTTGCGCACCATCGCTGCCGTCGATGAAGGCGTTGACCGCATGCTGGACTTTTTGGATGAAGCGGGGCTGGCTCAGGACACGCTGGTCATCTACACCTCTGATCAGGGATTTTTTCTGGGTGAGCACGGCTGGTTTGACAAGCGCTTCATGTACGAAGAGTCTTTCCAAATGCCCTTTGTCGCACGCTACCCACGCCTGATTGCGCCGGGCAGTGTTTGCAAGGACATCGCGTCCAACGTCGATTTCGCGCCCACCTTCATGGCACTGGCCGGACTGCGCGTGCCCAGCTACATGCAAGGGCGCAGTTTGTGCCCCTTGCTTCAAGGGCAAACACCTTCAGATTGGCAGCAAGTGGCTTATCACCGCTATTGGATGCACGGGGATGCCTTCCATGATGCGTATGCCCATTACGGCATACGCGATCAGCGCTACAAACTGGTGTACTGGTACAACCAGGGCTTTGAGCTGCCCGGGACACGATCAGGTGGAGAGCCCCCGGAGTGGGAGTTCTTTGACAGTGAAAAAGACCCTTTGGAACTGGTCAACGCGTATGACGACCCTGTGTACCGCGAAGAGGTCCTCCGCATGACAAGGCTGTTGGAAGCGAAGATGGCTGAAATCGGTGATGACCCGGTGCATGCCGGCACATCAACGCTTTGAAAACTGCACCGATCAGCGCACCGGCATCCGTCAGCCGATGAATTCCTGATCGTGCATCCAGGCGGCGTGCTTGGGGGCGCGTTTGGTTTTCGTCCACTCTTCCAGCATGTCCCATTTGCAGGCGTCGAGCTTTTGGTACATCTCGGGCGTGCCCACGTCGGCGGCCAGTTCCAGGCGGTGGCCGTTGGGGTCAAAGAAATAAATGCTCTTGAAGATGGTGTGGTTGGTCGGGCCAATCACCTCGACACCGTTGGCTTGCAAGCGGGCCTTGGCTTCTTCGAGGTCCTGCACGCTGTCGACCTGAAAGGCGATGTGTTGCACCCATTCGGGCGTGTTCGTGTCGCGCCCCATCTCGGGCGAATTGGGCAGCTCAAAAAACGCCAGCACATTGCCACCACCGGCATCCAGAAAAATGTGCATGTACGGGTCGGGTGCCTTGGTCGAGGGCACCAGGTCTTCGGCAATCGCCAGCACGAAGTCCATGTTCAGGTTCTTGACGTACCAGTCCACCGTGGTCTTGGCGTCTTTGCAGCGGTAAGCCGCGTGGTGAATTTTGTTGAGTTTCATGGGTCTCTCCTCGGTCCGGGGTTCAGTTGGCCGTGCGGGCTTGCTGCAAGGCCTCGCGCAAGACTTGCAAATCGCCAATGTGGTTGGCCAACAGCAAAATCAGGCGGGCATTGAGCGCTTCGCTTTGCTCATCACTCAAGCCGTTGTGGGCTTCGATCAGGTGCTCGTAAAACTCGTCACCCGGCGAAAAATCGCGAAAGAAACGGCGGCCCGCTTCGTGGAAATTCGGGTCTGTCTTCAGTGCAGATGTGCTCATGTCTTGATCCTCAAACTTGGGCTGTGGCACGAGCCACTGCGGCTTGCACGGCTGCGGGCTGCAGCTGACGCCAGCGTGCAACGACATGCTGGTCGGGCCTGAGCAAATAGGCCGTGCCTGCTTGGGCATCGTAGCGCTTGGCCATCCAGCCTTGTGCGTCCACCAGCACAGAAAAACCGGGCACAGACAAGGCCTGGGGCGAAACAATCAGGGTGTTCACAGGCACCGCACCTTGCTGAAGGGTTTGCAAGGCCGCCAGGGCCTGGGCATCGGGTGCTGCATCCGCAAACAACAGGCATTGAAAGCCTTGGCCCACTTGATCGAGCAGCCAGGCATCACGCCCGTCCACCTGCACCGGCGCATCGTCCATCGGCGCACCAGGCACCATCTGGCCGGCAAACACATCGGCATCGGGCGTGTTGAGCACCGAATCGGTCAAGAAAGACGGCATGGACAAACGGCCCGAGTTGACCAGCTTGCGCGCAAACAGGTGCTGCTTGGCCAGCGCCAGCACCGCGTTGCGGAAGGTCTTGCTGGTGCGGCTCTTGGGCGTGATGAAGTCGGTCGAGCGCGTCGAGTTCATGATGTTCTCGTCGGCCGCAAACTGGCGGTCGTGCGCGTAGGTGTCGAGCAACTTGTCGGGGGCCTGACCCTTCATGACCAGGGCCAACTTCCACATCAAATCGTCCACGTCCTGAAAGCCCGAGTTGGCACCGCGAGCCCCAAAGGGCGAGACCTGGTGCGCCGCATCGCCCACAAACAGCACACGGCCGTGGCGGAAGTCGGTCATGCGGCGGCACTGGAAGGTGTAGATGCTCACCCACTCCAGCTCAAACGGCCGATCGTCACCCAACATGGCCTGCAGGCGCGGGATGACTTTCTCAGGCTTCTTTTCTTCTTCAGGGTCGGCGTCCCAGCCGAGCTGAAAATCGATGCGCCAGACGTTGTTGCTTTGCTTGTGCAGCAGCACGCTCTGGTTGGGGTGAAAAGGCGGATCGAACCAGAACCAGCGCTCGGCCGGGTAGTCGGCCTTCATGATCACGTCGGCGATCAAGAAGCGGTCTTGAAACACGCGGCCTTCGATGTCCAGGCCCAAATGGCGGCGGATCGGGCTGCGAGCCCCATCGGCCACCACCAGCCAGTCGGCCTCGATGTCAAACGTGCCCTCGGGCGTCTCTACTGTCAGAGTGGCGTGGTCATCATGGCGGGTCACAGCGGTCACTTTGTGCTGCCACCGGATGTCAGCACCCAGCTCGAGCGCACGCGCGATCAGCATTTCCTCGATGTGGTACTGCTGCAGATTGATCATGCCGGGGCGCTTGTGGCCCGCATCGGGCACCAGGTTGAACTGGTAAACCTCGTCCTCTTCGAGGAAGGTGCGGCCAATGTTCCAGCTCACGCCCAGGTTGCAAGCCTCGTCGGCAATGCCCAGGCGGTCCAGAATTTCGAGCGAGCGTTTGGCGTAACAGACGGCACGCGAACCCACCGAGACGGTCTTGTCGTCGTCGAGCACCAGCACCTGAAGGCCTTGCAGCCGGGCATCGATGGCAGCAGCCAAGCCCACAGGCCCTGCGCCAATGACGATCAAAGGCTTGCGCTGCGGCGGTGTGGTCATCCAATCTTTGGACGATTTGTAGGGATAAATCGGGTTGACGTAAGCACCCATGCGTGGTCTCCGGCAATGTGAAAAAGCACCTTCCGGTGCCAAGCCTGTAATTTACTATAGATAAATCAGTTTACCTAATCGTAATTTTAAAACAAGCCATTTCAAGCCCTTCAAGCGACAGCATCACCCACTGGACAGCACAAACAGGCGGCTCAGGCTATGCTTTGCATTTGTTTCTTTGTATGACAAGTACATGACTCAGCACTTCACCCCCGTCTCCAGCGGTGCGCGTCTGTCCGATCAAGTGGCCGAACAACTGGCCGCCGAAATCCAGCAAGGACGGCTGCAACCAGGCGACAAACTGCCCACCGAGGCTCGGCTGGTCGAGCAATTCGAAGTCAGCCGCACCGTGGTGCGCGAAGCCGTGTCCCGCCTCAAGTCCCTGGGCCTGGTGGACTCGCGTCAAGGCAGCGGGGTGTTCGTCAGCCCGCAACTGCCCTTTGCGCCCTTGCAGTTTGAAGCGCAGCTGGCCGCCTCGCAAGAGGCCGTGATCCAGATGGTCGAAGTGCGCCGCGCCCTGGAAGCCGAAGTGGCCGCCCTGGCCGCCGAGCGGCGCACCCCCGAAGACGTGCGGGCCATTCAGCAAGCCGTGAAGGCACTGGACGATGCCGTGCTGGCCGGGCACAACGGCGCGGCCGAAGATGTGAAATTCCACCGCGCCATTGCCGACGCGGCACGCAACCCCTTCCTGATCCAGACGCTGGAGTACCTGGGCCAGTTTTTGCACGGCGTCACGCAAGTCACCCGCGCCAACGAAGCGCGGCGCGTGGACTTTGCCAAGGAAGTACAGGCCGAACACCTGGCCATCGTGCAAGCCGTGCAAGCCGGTGACCCCGTGCGCGCCCGACAGGCGGCCACCGCCCACATGGGCAACGCGATCGTGCGCATCCGCAGCGCCGACCCCGCCTTTTGGCAACAAGAAGGCGAACGGCTGGCGCAACCCCTGGTCAAAGGCGTCAGGCGAAGCATCGCCTGAGGCACACCCCTTCTTACTGTCTCCACACCCAAACAAGGCTCCTCATGGATTTGCAACTTCACAACCAACACGTGCTGATCACCGGTGGCAGCAAAGGCATTGGCCTGGCCTGTGCCCAAGCCTTTTTGGCAGAAGGTGCACGCGTGAGCCTGGTCTCGCGCGACCAGGCCAATCTGGAGCGAGCGCGTCACACCCTGCAAGCGCAATTTGCCGCCGAGCGCATCCACACCGTGGCCGCTGATCTGCGCGACGCGCAAGCGGCCTTGGCAGCGCTCGACTCGGCCGAGGCCGCCTTCGGCCCCGTGGACGTGCTGGTCAATTCAGCAGGCGCTGCCAAGCGCACACCTGCCCCCGAACTGACGCCCGAAGCCTGGCAAGACGCCATGCAGGCCAAGTACTTCACCTACATCCACATGATGAACCCCGCCATCCAGCGCATGGCCGCTCGCGGCGCAGGCAATGTGGTCAACGTGGTGGGCAACGGCGGCAAAGTGGCCAGCCCGATCCACCTGCCCGGTGGCGCGGCCAATGCGGCCCTGATGCTGGCCAGCGTGGGCCTTGCTGCCGCCTATGGCCCGCAAGGCATCCGCGTCAACGCCGTCAACCCTGGCCTCACGCGCACCGACCGCCTGCAAGAAGGCCTGGTGGCCGATGCCCGCAACCAGGGCATCAGCACCGAGCAAGCCATGGCCCAGGCCGTGGCACGCATCCCGCTGGGCCGCATGGCCGAGCCCGAAGAAATCGCCAACGCGGTGGTCTTTCTGGCCTCGGCCAAAGCCAGCTACATCACCGGCATTTGCATGAGCATGGACGGGGCCCTGAACCCGATCGTGGTGTGATGCGCCCCCGCGCCATCCTGGCCGCGCTGTGCCTGAGCCTGGGCACCCTGACGGCAGCGGCCCAGACGCCTGCCCCCCTGAACACAGTGCCTTCCGTGGACGTGCCCCGGTACATGGGCACCTGGTACGAGATCGCCAAGTACCCCAACTGGTTTCAAAAGAAATGCGTCAGCAGCACCAGCGCCACTTACAGCCTGCATGCCGATGGCCAGGTGCAAGTGCTCAACCGCTGCAAAACCGCCAACGGCGAATGGAACGAGGCCTTGGGTCAGGCACGCCAAATTGGCCGCGCCAACTCGCCGCGTCTGCAGGTGCGCTTTGCACCGGCCTGGCTGTCGTTCATCCCCTTGGTCTGGGGCAATTACTGGATCATCGACCTCGACCCGCAATACCAGTGGGTGGTGGTCAGCGAACCCAGCCGCGAATACCTCTGGGTCCTGTCACGCACACCCGAATTGCCTGCGGCGACTTACAAAAGCCTGCTCGACAAACTGGCGGCCAACGGCTTTGACCTGCAACGCATCCAGCTGAGCACGCCCTGAGGGCTGGGCCCACTCACTTGACCTGGATGTCTTCCAGGTACTTGAGCAAGGAGATGATCCGAAGGCGCACCGACCATTCGGCCGTGCGTTCGGAGTCTGCGGGCTGGCCCATGGCGCGGCTCTTGAACTCCTGACCCCAAACCGGCATCTCGCGTGATCCGTGCGGCCCCCCGTCGCCCGACCAACGGCCATCGATCAACTCCCAGATCAGCTCTTGCGGAAATGCGCCGCCGTTGCGCCGGGCAATCATCGTCAAGTCGGCGGGTGGCTTGACCAGCGAAGACCGCATCGGACCATCGCCCTTGCCGTCCAAGCCATGACAGCTGGCGCAGTTGTCGCGAAAGTCTGCCCGCCCCAAAGCGACCGAAGTCTGCGCCCAACAAGCGCCCGAGATGAGCCAGGTGCCGACCCACAAGGCCAAGCGTGAACGTGTTTTTTTCATAAGACCGAGCCTCCAAGGCGATGGACTCATGCTACCGAGGCCCTTGCGTCGTTTTCTTGATCTGGCGCACAGGAAGCTGTCAAGCACCTGGCTTTCACACCCTTGTCATCGCCCCGGGTTATCTTTCGTGATCTGGCTGAATCCCCAGCCGCCGACCTGAACCAGTGGAGAACGTGCATGCCCAAAGATTTCTCAACCATGGAAGACAGCAACCGCTCTGGCAACCCCTCGATCCATGAACAGATCGCCCGCTTGCCGCTGGACCGCCGCACTGTCTTGCGCGGCGCAGGGCTGGCCAGCTTGCTGGGCGTGCTGCACCCCTTGTCGGGTTGCGCCAGCCTGGCCACAGACAAAGCACGCTTGGGCTTCACCGCCATCCCGCCGGGCCAGACCGATGCCCTGGTGGTGCCACCGGGTTATGTGGCCCAAGTGATCGCCCGCTGGGGCGAGCCTGTCGGCATCGCAGGCCACATGCCCGCCTTTCGCACCGACGCCAGCAACAGCGCCGAGGACCAGGCCGCGCAGCTGGGCATGCACCACGACGGCTTGGCGTTTTTCCCGCTCAACGGTTCGTCCACCCATGGCCTGATCGCGCTCAACCACGAGTACACCGACGACGGTTTGCTGCATCCCGATGGCTTTGAGCCCATGAACGCGGCCAAGGTCAAGAAGTCGCAAAACGCCCACGGCCTGTCGGTCTATGAAGTCAAGTTCAACGGCCAGGCTTGGGAGATGGTGCGCCCCTCGACCTATGCACGGCGCTTCACCATGGACACGCCGTTTGCCATGTCGGGCCCCGCCGCAGGCCACCCCCTGCTGCGCACCGCCGCCGACCCGCAAGGCCGCACCACGCTGGGCACGCTCAACAACTGCGCCAGCAGCGCCACGCCCTGGGGCACTTATTTGTCGGGCGAAGAAAACTGGATGTTCTATTTCGGCGGCGGCAAAGACATCAGCGCCCACCACAAACGCTGGGGCATGAACGAGAAAAGCTTTTACGCCTGGGAGCGTTTTGACGAGCGCTTCGATGCCACGAAAAACCCCAACGAGCCCAACCGCTATGGCTGGGTGGTCGAAGTCGATCCGATGGACCCGAGCAGCACGCCCGTCAAGCGCACCGCCTTGGGCCGTGCCGCGCACGAAGGCGCTTGGGTGGCGCTCACGCAAGACCAACGCGCCGTGGTCTATTCGGGCGAAGACGCCCGCTTTGAATACATCTACAAATTCGTCAGCACTGGCCGCATGCAGCCCGGCGGGGCCAAAGCCAACCGCCACCTGCTGGACGAGGGCACGCTGCATGTGGCCCGCTTTGATGCCAACGGCCAAGGCCAGTGGTTGCCGCTGGTGCATGGCCAGGGCCCACTCACTGCGGCCAATGGCTTTGCCGACCAGGGCGAGGTGCTCATCAAAGCCCGGCAAGCCAGCGACTTGCTGGGCGCGACCAAGATGGACCGCCCCGAATGGCTGGCCATCGACAAGGCCTCGCGCTGGGTCTATTGCACGCTGACCAACAACAGCCAGCGCGGCACGCCGGGCAAGCCCGGCGTAGACGCGGCCAACCCGAGGGCCAACAACACCATGGGCCAGATCATCCGCTGGCGCGAAGCGGGTGACTTTGACGGCATGACCTTTGAATGGAACCACCTGGTGCTGGCCGGTGACCCGGCCAACGAACGGGCCGAGGCCAAGGGCAATGTGAAGGGCGACATCTTTGGCTGCCCAGACGGCCTAGGCTTCAGCCCCAATGGCTTGCTGTGGATCCAGACCGATGCCCACGCCACCCAGATGTACAAAGGCGAATTCGCCCGCATTGGCAACAACCAGATGCTGGCCTGCGACACGGCCACGGGCGAGATTCGCCGCTTTTTGACCGGGCCCACCAACTGCGAGATCACCGGCGTGAGCTTCACGCCCGATGGCCGCAACCTGTTCATCAGCGTGCAGCACCCGGGCGAAACGCCCACCGACCGCAGCGACCCCCAGCAGCCGCAAAAGTATTCGAGCTGGCCCGACTACCAGCCAAGTGGCCGCCCCCGCTCTGCGAACGTGGTGATCCGCAAAATCGACGGCGGCGTGATCGGGACTTAGACGTTGAAGATCGAGACCGTCTTGCTGTTGAGGTACGCGTCCAGTGCCTCGGGGCCGCCTTCGGAGCCGTAGCCCGAATCCTTGATGCCGCCAAAAGGCAACTCGGGCCAAGGGGCTGCGGGCTGGTTGATCCAGAGCATGCCGACTTCGAGGCGCTGGCTCAGCATGTGCGAGGTCTTGAGCGAGTTGGTGAAGGCATAACCCGACAAGCCGAAAGGCAGGCGGTTGGCTTCGGCGATCGCGTCTTCGATCTTCTCGAAAGTGCGGATCGCGGCAATCGGGCCGAAGGGCTCGTTGTTCACCACATCGGCGTCCAGCGGCACCTGCGACAAGACCGTGGGCGCAAAGAACAGGCCTTCGGTTCCGATGCGCTCGCCACCGGCCAGCACCTTGGCGCCTTTGGCGCGGGCGTCTTGCACGATCGCTTGCATGGCCACCAAACGGCGCTCATTGGCCAAGGGGCCCATTTGCGTGCCAGCCACCAGGCCATCACCCACCTTGAGCGACTGGGCGTGCGCGGCCAGCAACTGCGAAAACTCTTCGGCGACTTTGTGGTGCACCAAAAAACGGGTGGGCGAGATGCACACCTGACCGGCGTTGCGGAACTTGGCCGCGCCTGCCGTCTTGACCGCCAGGGCAATGTCGCCGTCTTCGGCCACGATCACCGGGGCATGACCGCCCAGCTCCATGGTGGCACGCTTCATGTGCTGACCGGCCAAAGCCGCCAGCTGCTTGCCCACCGGCGTGGAGCCGGTGAAAGTGATCTTGCGGATCACGGGGTGCGCGATCAGGTAGTTGGAGATCTCGGATGGTGTGCCATAGACCAGACCAATCACGCCCTCGGGCACGCCTGCGTCCTGGAAGGCGCGGATCAGCTCTGCGGGTGATGCCGGTGTTTCTTCGGGCGCTTTGACGATGATCGAGCAGCCGGTGGCCAAGGCCGCCGACATCTTGCGCACCACCTGGTTGACCGGGAAGTTCCAGGGCGTGAAGGCGGCCACGGGGCCCACGGGCTGCTTGAGCACGTTTTGCTGCACATTGATGTTGCGTGGCGGCACGATGCGGCCGTACACGCGGCGGCCTTCTTCGGCGAACCACTCGATGATGTCGGCGGCCGACATCGCTTCGATCTTGGCTTCGCCCAGCGGCTTGCCTTGCTCTTGCGTGAGCAGCTCGGCAATTTGCGGAGCGCGTTCGCGCATCAGGGCAGCGGCTTTGCGCATGATGGCGCTGCGCTCGTTGGCGGGGGTGTCGCGCCAGATCTCAAAACCCTTTTGCGCGGCTTGGGCAGCACGCTCCAGATCGGCCACACCGGCATGGGCCAGGCGACCAATCTCAGCGCCGGTGGCGGGGTTGAACACCGGCATCGTGCGGCCGCTTTCGGCATCGCACCATTGGCCGTTGATGAAAAGCTGCGTGTTCGGATAAGTCATGCTGAGTTCCTGAAAAAAGGGGATCGAAACGGTGGGCGCATTGTGTCTGTAATCGACGCAGCGGCCGTCAAGCCCGGGACACCCCGGACCGGCTGCATCAGACCGGGCGCAGCGATTTGGCCAAGTGTTCGATCAGCACATTCACCCGGTGCGGAATGTAGCGGTTGCTGGGCAAGACCGCGTAAATGCCCAAAGGCGAGGGGGCAAAGTCTTGCAGGATCGCCACCACCTCGCCCCGCGCCAAAAATGGCTCGGCAATGAAGTCGGGCTGCCGCGTGATGCCCATGCCTTGTGCGGCGGCCTGCGTCAGGGCCAGGCCGTTGTTGGCGCGGATGCGGCCGCGCACCGGAAACGCCGTCTCCTGCGCATCGACCTGGTAGTTCCACACCGCGGCACTCATGGTCATCGAGTACACCAGACATTCGTGGTGCCGCAATTGATCGGGGTGCTGCGGCTGGCCATGTTCCGACAAGTAGGCGGGCGAGGCCAAGGTGAGCAAATGGCACTCGCCCAAGTGCCGCACGATGTCGCCCGGCTGCAAATCGGCGGTGATGCGGATCGACAGGTCAATGCCTTCTTCGATCAGGTTGGAGCGCTGGTCCGAAAAATCCATCATCAGCTCGATGTGCGGCTGCGCCTTGGCGAAGTCAAGCAAGGCGGGCATGAGCCGCTGCAGGCCAAAGCTCAGCGGCAGCCCCAGCCGAATGCGGCCACGCGGCACGGCTTTTTCTTCGTCCAGGCTGGCCTCAGCCGCGTCCACCATGTTGAGGATGACGCGGCACTTTTCCAGATAGGCGGCACCGGCAGCGGTCAAGGTCAAGCTGCGGGTGCTGCGGGTGATGAGCTTGACGCGCAGGTGCTTTTCCAGCGCGGCGATCTGGCGCGTGATGGCCGAGCGTGCGACCTGCAACTGGTCGGCGACGGCGGTGAAGCTGCCCGCTTCGGCCACACGCACAAAAATTTGCATTGCATCGAGTTTGTCCATTGTTGCTTATTTTGCAACAAATATTTGCGCATTGGCTACTTTTTAAAATCTCTCGGGGTCTTTACAGTCCCACCCATGTCTTCACAACGCTCTGTTCTTTTTGTGCCCCACGGCTCGCCCATGTTTGCCCTGCGCCCCGGTGCAGCCGGTGCGGCCATGAGCCAGTTGGTGCCTCAGCTGGGCACGCCCCGCGCCATCGTGGTGGTCAGCCCGCACTGGGAAACCGCTGTGCCCACCGTGGGCTTTGCCACCCGGCCAGAAACCATCCACGACTTTGGCGGCTTTGACCCGCGCCTCTACCAAATGCAGTACCCCGCCACCGGCTGCCCCGAAGCGGCCGCGCAAGTGGTGGCCGCCTTGCAGGCCGCAGGCTTGCCCGTGGCACAAGACGCCCAGCGCGGTCTGGACCACGGTGCCTGGATCCCGCTGCGCCAGATGTTCCCCGATGCCGACATCCCGGTGGTGCCGCTGTCGGTACAAAGCCACCTGGGTCCGGCGCACGCATTTCGCGTGGGCCAGGCGCTGGCTTCACTGGCCGAGCAAAACATCCTGGTCATCGGCTCGGGCAATGTGACCCACAACCTGCGTGACTTCATGATGGTGAGCATGCAAGGCGGTGCCACGCCAGCGTATGTGCCTGAGTTTGCCGACTGGATTCACACCCACATGGTCCAGCGCGATGTGGACGCTTTGCTCAACTACCGCCAACAAGCTTCGGGCCAACGCGCACACCCCACCGATGAACACCTCTTGCCCTTGTTCACGGCCTTGGGCGCTGCGGGTGCTGACGCGCAGCCGGAAGCATTCTTTCGCGGCATCAGTGACCATGTGATCGCCATGGATGGCTACACTTTCCGCTGAAAAAGGACCGCCCATGAACACCCACTACACCCCTGTCGCCAAAAGCCTGCACTGGCTCATGGCCCTGATGATCTTCGGCCTGCTGGCCCTGGGTTTTTACATGAGCGACTTGCCTCTGTCGCCCGACAAACTGCAGCTGTACTCCTGGCACAAATGGGCGGGCGTCACCGTCTTTGTGCTGGTCTGGCTGCGCCTGGCTTGGCGCATCACGCACCGACCACCGCCCATGTCGGCAGGCATGTACGGCGCGGTCAAACTGGCCGCCATTGCCGGGCACTGGATGCTCTATGTCTTCATGGTCATCATCCCCTTGACCGGCTGGCTGATGAGCTCGGCCAAGGGCTTTCAAACCGTCTGGTTTGGCGTGCTGCCCATCCCGGACCTGATTGGCAAAGACAAGGCGCTGGGCCGCTCGCTGGCCGAGCTGCACAGCGCCCTGAACGTCGGCTTTCTCTTGCTGATCGTGGTGCACGCGCTGGCGGCTTTCATGCACCACTTTGTGCACAAAGACGACACGCTGCGCCGCATGTTGCCCCGCTCATCCAAACCCTGAAAACACACCATGAACTTCCTGAACAAAACCTTCGCCCTGGCCATCACGACCCTGGCCTTGTACGCACACGCGGCCCCGTACCAAGCCATCGTGCCAGCCAAAAGCAGCGTCACCTTCAGCTACAAGCAAATGGGCGTGGCCATCGATGGTCGCTTCAAAAAGTTTGCAGCGCAGGTCAACTTTGATCCCGCCAAAGCCGAAGCAGGCAAAGCCAGTTTCGACGTCGAGCTGGCCAGCGTGGACGCCGGATCGAGCGAGGCCGACGACGAGGTGGTGACCAAGTCCTGGTTCAACGCAGCGGCCTTTCCCAAAGCCAGCTTTGTGGCCAAGCAGTTCAAACAAACCGCCCCCAACCAATACGAAGTCACCGGCAGCCTGAGCATCAAAGGCCAGACCCGCGACGTGAAGTTCCCGATGAAGCACACCGCACAAGGCAAAGACGGCGTGCTGACTGGCAGCTTCACCCTCAAGCGTGGCGACTTCAACATCGGCGAAGGCATGTGGGCCAAGTTCGATGTGGTGGCCAACGACATCCAGGTCAACTTTTCTCTCACCGCTCAATCGAGCAAATGAACCGGGCACTTGCCCACATTTTTTTCTTTCAATCCACAGGAGCATTTACATGACATCTTTGAAAAAACTCAGCGCCGCTTTGGCCTTCGCATCCCTGGCCGCTGGCTCGGCCCTGGCCGCACCCGTGACCTACAACGTGGACGGCACGCACACCTTCCCCCGTTTTTCGTACTCGCACTTCGGCTACTCGACCCAGCTGAGCAGCTTCAGCAAAACCAGCGGCAAAGTGGTGTTCGACGCTGAAGCCAAAACCGGCTCGGTGGACATCGAGATCGACCTGACGTCGGTCAACACCGGTTCGGTGGACTTCAACGGCCACATCCAGGGCGAAGACTTCCTGGACACCGCCAAGTTCCCCAAGGCCACTTTCAAATCCACCAAAGTGGTGTTTGAAGGCGACAAGCCCAAAGCCATCGAAGGCAACCTGACCATCAAAGGCGTGACCAAGCCTGTGACCCTGACGGTGACCGGCTTCCAGGCCATGCCCCACCCCATGATGAAAAAGCCTGCCTTGGGTGCCAACGCCTTCACCACCATCAAGCGCACCGAATTCAACGCGGGCAAATACGCCCCTTACGTGGGTGACGAGGTCCGCATCGACATCGCCATCGAAGCCGTGGCTCAGTGATCCAAGCCCTGCACACCTGAGCCGGCGCACCGGCTCAGGCACGGCCCAACCCCTCGGGACGCTTGCGCGTCACGAGGGGTTTTTTCTTGGGGGTATCTATCCAATCCACACCCACCGATCAATGGTCTGCGTGCGGCGGTCTGCCTACGATGAAGGCTCATTTTTTTCATCCATCCACACCGCTGTGAGTCGCCTGCCCGCTTTCAACCCCATGCCGCTCGAAGCGCTTTCGCATGTGCTGACCGCCACGCACACCCCCACGGAGACCACCATGTCCTTGTTCAAAAAAATCCTGGTGCCCATCGACGGCAGCAAAACCTCTGACAAAGCGCTGGACTACGCCTTGCGCCTGGCCCACGACAGCAAAGGCCAAGTCCGCCTGGTGCACTGCATCGACGAGCTGTCTTTTCTGGGCAGCCATGAATATTCCGGCGAGTTGATGCAGATTGCGCGAGAAAACGGCAACCGCATTTTGCAAACCGGCACCGCCACAGCCAAGGCCATGGGCGTGGCGGCAGACCATGTGCTGATCGACCGTGTGGCCCAGCGCCTGGGCGACTCTGTGGCCGATGCCGCAGGCGACTGGGGCGCAGACCTGATCGTGATCGGCACGCATGGCCGACGCGGCATCGGGCGCGTGCTCTTGGGCAGCGGCTCGGAGCAAATCATGCGCCTGTCCCCCGTGCCCGTCCTGATGATCCGTGGCTTTGATTGAGGCCTGACGGGCCTCAAATCAGGACGTGCAGCTCAGTCTTCAGGCTGCGCGTCGCTGACCAGACCGGCGTGCACCACACGCACACGGTCGTCCACGTAATAGCCACCGTACTCGGTGTACTTGAGCAGCACACGGTCACAGGCCGCGCAGCTGAATACATCGCAGCGGTTGTACGGAAAGAAGGCCGGCGCGATCGGCGCATCGGGCGAGTCGTAACGGGTCTTGTCCGGATGGAACTCTTCGTAGGTCGGCTCGGGGCCAAAGCGGTCCGCCGGCCGCAAGCTGCCCAAGCGCGTGAGCTGCGCGGCAGGCCAGCGCTCGCCCGGCACACTCTCCCAAGCCACGCACGCGCCCAGGCTGCAGCGGCAAGGGCTTGGCGGCTTTTGTTCGGCCAGTGCTTTCAGCTCTGCGGCCAGCAGGGGGGCTTCTTCTGTGCTCATGGGTCAAGACTTGGTGGACTGCATCCATTGTGAACGCCCGCGACCTTGCGGCACTGAGCTGGGGTTAGTATTTGCAGACCTGACCCGAGGACCTGCATGTTCACACCGACTTCCCGCCGCCAATGGCTCGCACAAACCGCCGCGCTGACGGCCACGCCTTGGTGGGCCCAGGCCGACACCTGGCCCAACAAACCCTTGCGCCTGGTGGTGCCCTTTGCGCCCGGCGGCAGTTCTGAAATCGTGGCCCGCGCCGTGGCGGGGGAAATGGCCAAGGGCTTGGGGCAAAACGTGTTTGTCGACAACAAGCCCGGCGCAGCAGGCAACATCGCCATGCAAGAAGTCGCAGGCAGCACCGACGAGCACACCTTGATCCTGGGCCACATCGGCACATTGGCGGTGAACCCCTACATCTTCCCCAAGCTGCCCTACGACGCCAACAAAGACTTTGTGCCCATCACGCTGATCTCCAAAGTGCCCAGCCTGTACGTGGTCCACCCCGATCTGCCGGTCAAAAACCTCAAGGAATTCGTGGCCTATGCCAAGGCCAAACCCGGCCAGCTGAACTATGGCTCGGCGGGCAACGGCAGTGCAGGGCACCTGGCCTTCGAATACCTGAAGATGGCCACCGACACCTTCATGCTGCACGTGCCCTACCGCGGCACCGGCCCCATGCTGACCGACCTGATGGCCGGGCGCTTGCAAGCCGCTGCCGCTGGTGCGCCCGCGCTGCTGCAATTCATCAAGGCGGGCAAACTGCGCTGCATTGCCATTGGCACCAGCACGCGCCTGCCGCAACTGCCCGATGTGCCCACCGTGGCCGAGCAAGGCTACAAAGGCTTTGAAATGACCCAGTGGTACGGCCTGCTGGCCCCCAGCAAATGGCCCAAGGCGCACATTGACCGGCTGGAGCAAGAAGCCGTCAAAGCCGCACGCGGCAAGGCCGTGAGCGACAAACTCAGCCAAGACAACGCCCTGGCCGTGGGCAACACCCGCGCCGAATTTGAAGCCTTCATCCTGCAAGAACAAGCCCGCTGGAAGCCCGTCATTGCGCGGGCGAAGATCGTGCCGGAAGGGCTTTGAGCGCCCTCATTGCGGCTCAGCTCTTGCCCCAGTTGTCCATCAACACCTGTTACCCCACCCCCCGGAGACTTTCATGGCGATTTATGAACTGCGCACCTACTCGGCCATCGTCGGCAAAATGGCCGAACTGACCGCCCTCTACAACAACGAAGGCTGGCCCGCACTGTCCAAGCACCCGCAAAAACTGGTGGGCTATTTCACGGGTGATGTCGGTGCCATGAACGAGCTGATCCACATCTGGAAATTCGACGACGACGCCGACCGACGCGCCTTTTGGGCCGGCGTGTTCAGCGACCCCGAGTTCATGGCCTTCGCCGCCAAGATCCGCCCGCTGATCCGCGAACAAAACAACAAGCTGATGATGTCCGCGCCTTGGGGACCCAAGCCCTGACCCGAAAAGATGGTTTGCGCTCTGAATTTGCACGTGCGCTGAACGATCTGCGATCCATAAAAGGGTTTATCCCAAACCACCCGCATTCAAAAATTTGTATGATGACCTGATCAATTCAGTGGACAAACATCATGACAACAGTCGGTTTGATCGGTTTGGGGGCCATGGGCTCGGGCATGGCGGGATCTTTGCGCCGTGCGGGGCACGCGGTGCACGTTTTTGATGTGCGCCGCGAAGTGGCGGTTGCCTTCGCCAAAGACGGCGGCACGGCGCACGACAGCTTGGCCTCGCTGGGCGCAGCGTGCGACGTGATCGTGTCGGTGGTGGTCAATGCCGCGCAGACCGAGAGCGTGCTGTTTGGCGATGGCACCACGCCCGGTTGCGCAGCGAGCATGAAGCCCGGCAGCGTGTTTGTGATGTGCTCCACCGTGGACCCGAACTGGTCGGTGGCTTTGGAAGCGCGCCTGGAAGCCATGGGCCTGCGCTATGTGGACGCGCCCATTTCGGGCGGCGCGGCCAAGGCCGCCTCTGGCCAGATGACCATGATGACCGCGGGCAGGCCCGAGGCCTATGCCGTTGCCAAGCCGTTTTTGAACGCGATGGCCGCCAAGGTCTACAAGCTGGGCGACAGCGCGGGCGCGGGCAGCAAGGTCAAGATCATCAACCAGCTATTGGCAGGCGTGCACATTGCCGCAGCGGCCGAAGCCATGGCGCTGGGCCTGCGCGAGGGCGTGGACGCAGAGGCGCTTTATGAAGTGATCACGAACAGCGCAGGCAACAGCTGGATGTTTGAAAACCGCATAGCCCATGTGCTGGCCAACGACTACACGCCGCTCTCGGCCGTGGACATTTTTGTGAAGGATTTGGGCATCGTGCTCGACATGGCCCGTGCCAGCAAGTTCCCGTTGCCGCTGTCCAGCACCGCGCACCAGATGTTCATGCAGGCCAGCACGGCGGGCTTTGCCAAGGAAGACGACAGCGCGGTGATCAAGATATTCCCGGGCATTGAACTGCCGAAAGGCAAGGCATGAAGATCCAACTGGGCTGCATTGCCGACGACTTCACCGGCGCCACCGACCTGGCCAACAACCTGGTGCGCTCGGGCATGCGGGTGGTGCAAACCATCGGTGTGCCTACAGCACCGCTGGCGGCGGACGTGGATGCGGTGGTGGTGGCGCTCAAGTCGCGCACCATTCCCGCCTCTGAGGCCATCGCGCAATCGCTCGAAGCCTTGAAGTGGCTGCAAGCTCAAGGTGCCACACAGATCTATTTCAAATACTGCTCGACCTTTGACAGCACGCCCGAGGGCAACATCGGCCCGGTGACTGAGGCGCTGATGGACGCGCTGGGTTGTGACTTCACCATCGCGACCCCGGCCTTTCCGGACAACGGCCGTACCGTGTTCAAGGGCTACCTGTTTGCGGGCAATGTGCTGCTCAACGAGTCGGGCATGCAAAACCACCCGCTCACGCCGATGACCGACCCCAACCTGGTGCGCGTGATGCAGGCGCAAACCCAGCGCAAGGTGGGCTTGATCGATTACAAAACCGTGGCTCTGGGCGAAACGGCCATCCGCGAGCGCATCGCCGCGCTGCGTGCCGAAGGTGTCAGCGTGGCCGTGGTGGACGCGACCAGCAACGAAGACCTGCTCCGCATGGGTCCGGCCTTGAAAGACATGCCGTTGCTCACGGCCGGTTCGGGCGTGGCCATTGGTCTGCCCGCCAACTGGGGTCTGAAGCCTTCGCTGCAAGCGAGCCAATTGCCTGCGGCCCGTGGCTTGCAAGCGGTGGTGTCGGGCAGCTGCTCGTTGGCCACCAACGCGCAGGTGGCGCACTTCAAAGCCAGCGGCCGACCCGCGCTGGCGATCAACCCCGCCAGCCTGATGCACGGTCAAAGCGATGCCGTGGTGCAGCAGGTGCTGGCCTGGGCCGCGCCACTGCTGCAAGGCGGCCCGGTGCTGGTCTATTCCACCGCCGAACCCGACGCCGTCAAAGCCGTGCAGGCCCAGCTGGGCGTGGCCGAAGCGGGCGCTTTGGTCGAGCATGCACTGGCGGCTGTGGCGCGTGGTTTGGTGGACCTGGGCGTGCAGCAGCTGGTGGTGGCTGGCGGCGAAACCTCGGGCGCTTGTGTGCAGGCGCTGGGCATTGCGCAGCTGCAGATCGGCCCGCAGATCGACCCCGGCGTGCCGTGGTGCCATGCGCCTTCAAGCAGCGGCGGTGTGCACATCACGCTCAAGTCCGGCAACTTTGGCACCGAAGACTTTTTCAGCAAGGCGTTTGGGGTGTTGCGGTGACAAGCAGCCACAGCGGCATGGCATCCCTATCGGGGCTGAAGCCGCTGACCCACCGCTTCGTAGGAGCTGAACTGTGTTCGGCGATGGCATGCCTCGCCTGAGCACAAGCATCGTCCACACATGGCACTTCTACAATGAATCCATGGTGCGACTCGAAGTCGCTTCATAGTCGTCTCTATGACGACATTTAACAACACGTTTCTCCTCTGTACGCAGAGGGTTGCGGGCCTCTGAAATGAGGCTAATTTATGGAGGCCGTGAGGCCAT
>Ga0228698_1000025_pt1 | contig 163720 bp, 163 predicted proteins | sample McNCre117_Aug_MG_FD_178015 | JGI IMG/M metagenome (GOLD analysis project Ga0228698, IMG submission 178015) | Freshwater microbial communities from McNutts Creek, Athens, Georgia, United States - 1-17_Aug_MG | ecosystem: Environmental > Aquatic > Freshwater > Creek | place: USA: Georgia... | reverse complement strand
CACCCAGTTCGACCTCTTTGAGGATGGCAACGATCTGGCTTTCACTGAATCTGGATTTCTTCACGTAGAGACTCCGTTGGTTGGAATTCTCTACTCCCACCTGGATCAGGTTTTCGAGGGGGCTTCATGGTCAGGCAACGGCGGGGGCAAACCGCACCCGAACCGTCAGCCCAGAGGCCTGGGATCCCATCGACTCCGCGCAGTCCCCCTCCAGACTCAGGGTTGCGCCATGTGCGCGGGCTATTTCATCGGCAATGGCCAATCCCAGCCCACTGCCTTCCGCCTGGGTACCGGGCAAGCGATAGAACCGTTCCAGCACCCGGCTTCGTTCCGAGGCAGGAATGCCAGGGCCACTGTCTTCCACCGCCAGCCAGGTTTGCCCACCACTTTGACCACACCGCAGCGTCACTTGCCCACCTGCCGGGGTGTATTTCAGGGCGTTATCGGTCAGGTTCATCAGCAGTTCGCGCAGCAACCATTCATAGCCATCCACTGGCGCGGGTTGGGCATCCAGCCCCAGGTCGATCTGCCGGGCCAGGGCCTCGTCGAGACAGGCATCCAGCACGGTTTCGCACAGGCGCTGCAAATCCACACGTTGCATGGGGTGGGTCGCCAGTGCCGTGGCGTCTACCCGCGACAGGGCCAGCAGCTGGTTGGCCAACTGGGTGGTGCGCCGGCAAGCCGAACGCAGGCGCAGCACTTGGTCCACTGGCAAGCTCAGGCTGCTTTTGACCTCGGTGGAGTCCACTGCGGCCACCAACCCCCAGGCCTCCACTTGGGCTTGCAAGCCCGCGATGGGGGTGCGCAACTGGTGGGCCGCGTCCGCCACAAAGCGGCGCTGTGATTCGGCCTGGGCATTGACCATGGCAAACAACCGGTTAAGCGACTCCACCAGCGGACGGACTTCGCCAGGCACAGCCTGGGCGGGCAAAGGGCTCAAGTCGCGGGGCGAGCGGTTTTCCACCGCAGCTCGCAATGCCGCCAAAGGCTGCAAGGCTTTGCGCACCGCCCAGCGCACCCACCAGGCCGCCACCAGCATGAGCAGCACGTTGGGCAACAGCACCCGGCGCAAGGCGTTTTCCCACCAGCGCTGGCGGGCGTCGGATCCATCGGCCAACTGCACCACCACCTCGCCCACCGGGGTGATGACCCTTTGCGCAATCAAGCGATAGGTCACACCGCCTTCGGTCACGCTGCTAAGGGCGGGTTCCAGAGTGTCGGGTTGCAGCACCGGCAGCCAGGCATCGCCCAGCATCAAATCTCCATTGGGCGCGACGATGCTGTAGCCGGTAGCCCCCTCGCCCTTGGTCAGAAATTCTTCCACGGGTGGGGCCAGCAGCAACACCGGTCGTACCGGCTTGAGTGCAGCCTCCGCAGGCTCGGTTTGTGGGTCGGTGGCTTCAGGGGCCAGGATGGAGTCGGCCAGCATGGGCGCCAGCTTCATGAGGAGCTGGTCTTGCTGCACCGCCACCGTGCCTGCGGCCTGGTAATGCAACCACGCTCCCACCAACACCAGCAAGGCAAATGGGAACAGCAACAACCCCAGCAAGCGGCGCTGCAGGTCGCCCATCCAGGCCGCTTTCTTCACGGTGTGGCGGCCAACTCCAGCCGATAGCCAAACCCGCGGATGGCCCGCAGCACCACGCCCGCAGGTTCGAGCTTGGCACGCAAACGGGAGATGTAGACCTCAATGGCGTTGGGGGTGATTTCTTTGTCCCACCCGGTCAGCGCAGCCAGCAATTTGTCTTTGGCGGCAGGCTTGGGGGCCTGCAGCAACAGGTATTCCAACACCGTCCACTCCCTGGGCCCGAGCTCCAACAACTCGCCATCCAGTCGCGCCTGACGCATGGCGGTGTCCATTTCCAACGAACCAAAGTTCAGCACCGCTGTGGTGGCAGCCTGCGAACGTCGCAGCAGCGCGCGCAAGCGGGCCAGCAGCTCCGGCAACTGGAAGGGTTTGACCATGTAATCGTCTGCCCCCAGATCCAGGCCTTCTACGCGGTCTTCCAGTGCATCGCGCGCGGTGAGGATGAGAACCGGAAAGGCATGGCCCGCTGCGCGCAATGACGCGGTGAGCTCCAAGCCGTTGGCGCGGGGCAAGCCAATGTCCACCACCGCCGCATCGAAGCTGGCGGTAGCCACCGCCTCCAGCGCGCGCTCGGCGCTGCCTACCCAGTCCACGGCGTAGCCGGCCTCACAGAGCCCCAGCTTGATGCCGCTGGCCAGCATCACATCGTCTTCGACTAAGAGGAGCCGCATTTTTGAATGAAAAACGGCTTTACCGCTTATATAAGTTGAAATTTAAGCTATCAAAAAAGAGATTCAATGCCCGCGAATCATGGTGCCAAATGGCTCGTCGCCCAGCACTTCCAGCAGCAGGGCGTGGGGTACGCGCCCGTCGATGATGTGCACCGCGTGCACACCGCTTTTGGCCGCATCCAGCGCACCGGCAATTTTGGGAATCATGCCGCCGCTGATGGTGCCATCGGCCACCAGTTCGTCGATCTGGCGCGGGGTGAGCTCGGTCAGCAGGTTGCTGTCTTTGTCCAGAACGCCACGGATGTTGGTCAGCATCAGCAGCTTTTCGGCCTGCAACACGGTGGCCAGTTTGGCCGCCACCACGTCGGCATTGATGTTGTAGCTCTCGTTATGCTCGCCAAACCCAATGGGGCTGACCACCGGAATGAACTGGTCGTCCTGCAGGGCGCGCACCACCGCCGGATCGATGGACACAATGTCGCCCACCTGCCCCACATCGTGCTCCACCTCGGGGTTTTGCTGGTCTGACAGCCGCAGCTTGCGGGCGCGAATCATGGCACCGTCGCGCCCAGTCAAGCCCACCGCCTTGCCACCTGCGGCATTGATGAGGCCCACAATGTCTTGCTGAACTTCGCCGCCCAGCACCCATTCCACCACCTCCATGGTTTCGGCGTCGGTCACGCGCATGCCCTGGATGAACTGCCCCTTCTTGCCCAGGCGCTGAAGCAGCGTTTCAATTTGCGGGCCGCCGCCATGCACCACCACCGGGTTCATGCCCACCAGTTTGAGCAGCACCACGTCCTCGGCAAAGTCTTGCTGCAGCGCCGGATCGGTCATGGCGTTGCCGCCGTATTTGATGACCAGCGTTTTGCCGTGGAACTTGCGGATGTAGGGCAGCGCGCGGGAAAGGATTTCGGCCTTCTCGCGGGGGGCGATTTGGGTGATGTCGGTCATGGTGGGGCTGGCAAGAATGAGGATGAAGCAGCGAACTGGCGTGAATTGTGCAGCAGCAATGGAGGGTGGCCTCTGCGTGACCTCCGGGTTGTGGCACGCCGGTTAGTGCCCGCGCCCACGTCCACGCCGAATCCAGCGCGGCACCTTGAACCGCACGATCATCAAGTACAGCGGCACATAGGTACAGACGAACAGGGCGCAAAAGGCCATCAACACGGGGGTGCTCTGCCAGAACAACACCGCAGGCGTCACCGTGAGGAGCATGAAGCCCCACAAATAAGGCGACGTGCGGTTGTTGCGAATCAGCATGCGCCGTGCGGCATCGTCGTGAAACACCTCCCGCACAATGCGCCGGTACACCAGCTGGTGCAAATGCAAAGCGTCGGCCACACCGGGCGAAACCCCTCGCGCCAGCTTGCGGTAAATGGAAAAAACCGTTTCCCACACCGGGTACACCAGCAGCAACATGGGAAACCAGGGCGACACCTGAGGGTGCCGCTGCACCAAGGCAATGCTGGCGATGGCAATCAGGCCGCCCCATAAATAGGCCCCACCATCCCCCGCAAAAATCAGCCCCTTGGGGAAATTCCACATCAAAAAACCCAGGGTGGCACCGGCCAAAGACACCATCATGAGCGCCAGCTCGCGGTCCCCCACCTGAAACGCCACATAGGCCAGCGCCAGTGAGATGGCCACGGCCACGGTTCCAGCCAAACCGTTGTAGCCGTCAATCAGGTTGAATGCATGTGGCAGGCCCGCCACCGCCACCCATGCCAGGATCAAGCCCAAAAATGGCCAGGCGCTCCACCACGCGTCCATCAACGGCAACCCCAGGCGGGGCACGGTCAGCCCCAACCCGACCAACGCCAAACTGGCAGAAGCAGCCGTCAGCAACAGGCGAAACCGGGCACTCAGCCGCTGCGTCAAATCCTCCGCCAGTCCGCCCAACACCGACGGAAACAACACCAGCACGGCCACCGGCGCAAACGCACTCGACAGACTGCTGGTCTGCGGGCTCCAGTACCACTGCCCCCCCATGGCCATGCACCAACCCAACCCAACACCACCGACACCCACACGCGGCACCACGCCCACATGAAAGCGCTGAGGCATGTATTCACCGTAGCGGCTGGCATGCTCTCTCGCATAACGAATCAACCACAGGCAGACAACCCAACTCACTGCAGCAGCGGTCAAACCTGCGGGAACCATAAGAGGTGGTTAAAAAGGGTTAATGCTCGGCCAAAAACCAGCCGTCGGCCTGCCGAATTCTGTCGTCGTCCAACTCCCCCACCAACGCGTGAAGTCGCAAACGGGAAGCAACCTGATTCAAACATGATTCTTTGTACTCTCGCATGGCTTGCAATTTTTTATCTTCTGCATTGAGCACATCCAAGACGGTGCGGATCCCTCCCTCAAACGACCGAGACACCGATACCACCATCAGGTCGGCAGACTGTACGGCTTTCTCCAGTGCCAAGGCTTTCCGCGCGCCTTCCACTGTTCCTCGCCATTCCCGTTGTACACGAACTTCCAAGTCCCTTCGAGCCGCCTCCAACACCTCTTCGGCGCGAGACTGTTCTGCCAATGCCTGCCGCACCGCTGACTGAATTGCACCACCGGCATACAGCGGCAAACTCAGCTGTACCCCCACCTGACGGTTGATGTATGAGCTGCGCGGAGATGTCACGTTTTCGCTGCCACTGCGACTGACTTGCAGCAATGCATCGACTGTAGGCTTGTGACCAGCCTCTGCGCGACGAACATCCTCACGGGCAGCATCTACTCTGGCCTGGAAAACCTTCAGTTCAGGACTGCTATCGACTGCTTTTTGTATCCAGTCTTTCAGGTCCGGAGAGGCGAACTGACTCAGCTGAAGACGAGGAACATTCAAGGAGCGAACGGCCGCCACCTGAGCCTGCGTCAGCAGCTTCAATTGCAGCAACGCAGTCTGCCGGGTTTGCGAAGCCTCCAGCAGCTGCGCATGGATCATGTCTATTCGAGCCAGCGTCTCATCGACATCGGTTCGCACGCCCTGTCCCCCCTCAAACCGTTTGCGAGCAGCATCCAGCTGTTTTTCAGCCATCGTCAGCTGCCCCTGGAGAAGACCTTCACTCTCCTGTGCCTGCAGTGCCATCAAATAGGCTTCCACAACCTTGGTAGCGGTTGATTGGCCTTCTCGATCTCTCAACGCTTGCGCATCGACCAGTTGAGCTTCGGCTATGCCGACCCCATTCAGCAGGGCTGGTCGGTAAAGAGGTTGCCTGAGCTGTACGGTCTGGTTGTAACTGAAATACCGATCGTTACTGGTTGTTTCCGCTCCCAATATATTGGGCTGAGTTCGATCCAAGTTGTTGTAGTAACGCCCGACGCTCAAAGACAAGTTGGGCAACAGTTGCGCCTTGGCTTGAGTCAGTCGTTCAATCGCAGAACTCTCTTGCCAGCGGGTCGCCCTGAGGTTGGCATCGTTTTCCATGGCCAGCCGGAACGCTTCTTCCAGTCCCACCGGAGTTTGGGCATGAAGCACTCCGCCCACCAGCGCTCCACACACCAGCAGTGTGCATTTGGGGAGTTTCCCCAGCCAGTTCGTTACATGGGCCATGAATCATTCCTCCTTCATGGACGCTGCAACGCGACGGATCAGCGGCCCCATGAGATACGTCAGCATGGTGCGCTCACCGGTTTTGATGATGACATCCGCTGGCATGCCAGGCTGCATGCGTCGTTGTCCGAGGGTTTTCATTCCGTCAGCCGTGACCTTGACTCGGGCAAGATAGTACGCCGCATTGTTGGACGGATCGGTCAACAAATCCGCCGACACCGACTCCACCTGGCCCTGCACCACCAAACTGGGAGAGTGCGCAAACGTGCTGAACCGGATATCGGTCTTCAAATCAACCTCCACCTTGTCGATCAGATTGGGAGGGATCCGCGTTTCCAACAGCAACGCCTCGTCTTTGGGAACCACCATCATCAGCTTCTGACCGGGTTGCACCACTGCACCCGTTGTTTGCACCGCCAATCCAACCACCTGCCCTTGCGCAGGCGATCGGATTTGCATCCGCTCCAGATCTGCAGTCACGGCAATGAGTTTTTGCCCTTCGGCCTGCACCTCACGCGAGACATCAGCAAACTGCGTTTCCACCTCCTTGCGAACATCCTGCTGCCTGGAAACCTGACGCTGGCGAATTTCGGCCATGGATTGCATGGCCCGAGCCACCTGTCCATTCAAATCGGAAAGAGCAGCCTGCACATCTGCCAACGAACGCTCTAACTCCAACAGACGATTCCTGGGAACATAGCCATCTGTCACCAGCGGTCTGGTTTGCTTTAACTCCTGCTCCAGCAACTGCAGCTGACTCTGGCGACTGGTCTGTATGGCTTTGTATGCTTGCAGTGTGTACTCTTGACTCCGGTAGCTTTCCTCCATGGCCGCCAATTCAGCCTGCAGAGCACTGCGCCGGGCCTGCAGCAACTCCACCTGCGCTGACATCAGCCCCGAGACCACCACATCTGCCTTGGCTGCCACAAGGTCCTGATGAAATGAAATTCGTGCCTGCCCGCTTTGCTCCGCCTGCAACCGATTTTGCATGGCACGCAATCCCAAATAGCGCTGCCGGGCAGATTCGTAATTGGCCATCGCCGCAGCTGGCTCCAACTCCATCAAGACCTGCCCTTCCTTCACCAAATCCCCCTCCTTCACCATCACCGTTTTGACGATGCCCCCCGAAAGATGCTGAACTGATTTGCTTTTGGTATCCAACGCAACCATGCCATGCGTAGGGACACCTTCATCCAGTGGAGCAAGACCTGCCCACAACAAAAAACCGCCAAGCCCAATCCCCAACACCCACATGCCTATGCGAGCTGGTCGCATGGTGTCCGAAGGCGCATCGTGCAATTTTTCTGAGACCACAGGCTGCACATCCACCACCTGCGCATTTGTCAACTGTTTCATGTCTTTGTTCCTAATCTGATCAATTTTGTGCGTGAGGTTCAGCTTGCTTGGACTGCAACACAGCCAGCACTTCATCTCTGGGACCACTATGGACAATTCGGCCATCCTGCATCCACACCATGCGGTCGGCCACCTTCAGCACACCAGGCCTGTGACTAATGACCAGCACTGCAGCACCCTCTGCCCGCAGCAGGGTCAATGCATGCACAAGCGCGGCCTCCCCTACATCGTCCAAATTGGAATTGGGTTCATCCAGCACCACCAACTTGGGATTGCCAAGCACCGCCCGGGCCAACCCCAACCGCTGCCGCTGCCCACCCGACAAAACACCACCAGCAATCGCCACCGGTGTGTCATACCCCCCTGGAAAACGCAAAATGGTTTCATGCAAGCCAGCAAGCTTGGCCGCCGCAATCACTTGCGCAGAATCCACCTCACCCATTCGGGCGATGTTGTCAGCCATGGTGCCATCGAATAACTCCACATCCTGAGCCAGATAACCCACCAACGGACCACGCTCCTCAGCTGTCCATCCCTGAAGCGGACGATCTCCCCACAACACCTCCCCACTCGCTGCCGGCCAAACCCCCAACAACACCTTGACCATGGTTGACTTCCCGCTACCAGAAGGTCCCATGACGACCGTCACCTCTCCAGGCTGCAGAACCAGATTGAGCCCTTTCACAATGGGCCTACTGCCCTCAGCCCCAGGTGCACCAGCAGTGACATCCTTGAGCCGAACAATGCCAGTGGGTGGCACCCGTGACACCGATGCATCTTCTCCCTCATGCGCGTCCAACAAGCTCGACAAACGTTCATATGCCTGAAACGCGCTCACAAACCCTTTCCACGAGCCAACCAATTGATCAATGGGTGCCAACGCACGGGTGGCCAGCACATTTGCCGCAATCATCGCGCCGGCAGACATCTCTCCGTTGATCACCACCAATGCACCAATCCCCAGCACGAGCGACTGCTGAGCGTACCGGAAGCCTTTGCTGATGGCCGTGGCCCGATGTTGCCCACCATGAGTGGCGGCATGTTGGGCCAGGTAACGTTGCTGATAGCCCTGCCACCTGTTCAAAAGTGCGCCCAGCATGCCCATTGACTGCACCGCCTCTGACATACGCAGCTTGACCTGAATCTGCGCAACAGACTCCTGCTGACGCAAGCTCAACGCATAGGTAGGTCCCACCGACTTCCGATTGACAATCCAAGCAATCAGGGCCTGCAACACGGCAAAACCAATGCCCGTCCAGCCCAACAACGGATGCAAGAAAAACAGCACACCCAAATAAATGGGAGCCCAAGGTGCATCGAATACGGCAATAGGGCCTGTACCTGTTAGAAATTGACGCAACTCCGTCAAATCGGAAAGCGGCCTTCCCGGGTAATGGCCAGGATTGTGAAGGTGTGCATCAAATGACGCATGGAATACCTTCTTCGCCAGCAAATCATTCATGCGCACACCCGCACGCACCAAAACACGGCCACGAGACCATTCGGCAAATGCCATGACCGCAAACAGAAACAACGCCATCAGCGACACCGCCACCAATGTCAATTCACTGCCACTGATGAGCACCCTGTCATACACCTGCAACATGTACAGAGTCGGCACCAACATCATCAGGTTAGCCACTCCACTGAATGTGCCCACAGCCACCAACTCGCGCCGAAAACTGCGCAACCAAAATCCCAAACTTGCACGACCGGTCTCTTCAACAAAGACTCCTGTGCCGCCAGTAGTTGTCCGTACACGGGTCATGCCGATGCTCCCTTCAATTGCGCCACTGCTGCTTGCGCCTGCTGTTGCGCAGTTGCGGCAGCCTTGTTCAGCGCAGCCAATACCTCATCACGTGGGCCAAACGCCTGCTGAGCACCATCACGCAGCACCAGCATGTGCGAACAAACCTGCAAAGCACTGGTGCGGTGGGTCATCAACACAAATGTGGTGCCCTCAGCTCGCCGCTGGGCTACTGCTTGGGCCAAGGCCAATTCACCTTGCTCATCCAAGCTAGAGTTAGGCTCATCCAGAACAACGAATGCCGGATTGCCATACAACGCACGGGCCAATCCAAGACGTTGGCGCTGTCCACCAGAAAGACGCGCGCCATCCGGCCCCACACGGGTTTGATAGCCATCAGGCAAAGCAGCAATCCATTCGCGCATACCCACCGCACGCACGGCAGCCTCAACCTGCTGCAGATCGACCTCACCGAAGCGGGCCACATTCTCGGCCAGGGTGCCATCCAGCAGCTCTACACCTTGAGGCAGATAACCGACATGCGGCCCCAATTCTTCTTTGTTCCACGCGAATACATCAGCCCCATCCAGTCGCACCTTTCCAGCCAATGAAGGCCATACACCCACCAGCAAACGCGCCAGGGTGGTTTTGCCACTGGCAGATGGTCCAACAACGGCCAAGGCATCACCAGGCCGCAAGGCAAACTGAATACCTCGCAAAATCTGACTCTGACTGCCTGGAGCAACCGCTACCACCCCTTCAACCGTCAATGCACCACGCGGAGGCGGCAGGGGCATACCCATTTCTTGGTCGGGCACCGACTCCAGCAACCCCACCACCCGCTTCCAAGACTCACGCACGTTGACTACAGCACGCCACTGACTGACCACCTGCATCAAAGGCGCCAAAACCCGCCCACCCAATACAGAGCCCACAATCAACATAGACCCGCCTCCCAACAAGGCGTTTTCCAACACCAGCCATGCAGAAAGTCCAACCAGGGCAGATGAAACAGCTGTTTGCAAAAATTTGTTGACCGCCATGAATCCACCAGCCAGATCAGATGCTCTGGCTTGCAAATCCAGCATTTTGTTTTGTAGCAACCACCAACGCTTGTGCAATGCAGGGCGCATGCCCATGGCCCGCACCACCTCTGCATGACGCATCATGGCATCGGCAGTTTGTTGACCCTGGAACACTTGTCGATTGGCCTCTGCCAACATGGGTTGTGTGCGACGCTCGTTGGAAGCCATGATCAACACTTGAATGGCCGCTGCCCCAAACGCTAAAAAACCAAGAACCGGTGATAGCACAAACAACAGAACCAAAAACACCAGCGCAGCCGGTATTTCTGGCAATGCCGCCAAAGCTGGGCTGTGTAAAAAGTCGCGCACCACACGCAAGTCAGTAATAGGCTGCACCGTACCGGAACCTGGGCGCTGCACATTCATCCGAAACACTGCCCGATACAAACGGGGCATCAGCGCCTGCTCCACAGCGTCACCCACAGCACGCATGGTTTCGGAACGTGCCCACTCCAACCACTCCATGACCACAAACGCACCCAAGACCAACACCGTCAACATCCACAACGTGGTGTGATTGCGGCTCTCCACCACACGACCATATACATCGAACATGTAAAAGGTAGGAGCCAAAACCAGCAAACTGGCCACAAAGCCCAGCCAAAACGCCTTGCGCAACACTGGTCTGTGCGCCTCCAGCGCAAGCCGCAACTCATGCATGCCCGATTGGGCTCTGGATAAAGGTTTCATGTTGCAGTTTCCACTTGAAGATAAGGAGGCCAATGGGGAGGTACGTGCTCCACTGGCAATTCAGGCTGCATACCAGCCTCTTTCAATGTCGGACTCACAGCCGGTGTAGCCACCGTCTCAAACTCAAACGACAGTCGATAGCCACTAAGCACCGCCCCCTGCAGCACCACCTCCAACAATCTGCATCGACCAAACAGCGCCAACTGCTGAGGCTCAAGCGCCAAATCGAAGTGCATACGCCCATCCAACGTGTACATGGACAAACGCCCATCTTTCACGCTCAGGGTATGTCGATCGAAATACACAGGCGCACTGACGGCAAACATCAAACGCGGCAGCGCCTCCCCCGCACCCCCACTTCGCCCCACATTGAAAGGACTTTGCGGATGCTGGTACACCAACCGAGCAGCCCGACACACCGAGTAAATGGCATTGCAAACCATTTGCGACCCCATCTCAGGGAATCGCTCACGCAATACTCGGTACATCAAGTGATGAAGCGTCACACGATTCCAGCAGCGCTGCTGCTGCACCACAGGCGACAACGCATTGCACACTTCGGAAAAAACCACCTGCAGGCTCTGCAAACGCACCATCTGCTCCTGCGTTGCATTCAATGGGACAGATAAGGTTGTTTTCATATAGGAAAAATTATACAGCACATCCTATATGAAATTCATCCATCGGATTCACATGAATCAGCAGTCGGCCTCCCTCTAGGGGGGCCACTCACCTCAACGCGAAACAGACTCCTGACTGCCACCCCGCACACTCGCCCTGCCCGGCAAAAGCGTGTTGCGCCCACCAGCAATCACCCCCTTCAACTCCGTCAGCGATGCACCAAACTCTGTCGCAAGCCGATCGACATCATCGGCCTGGCGAATCACATGAGGAGTGATGGTAATGAGCAGCTCCGTTTTGGCCTTGACTCGCTTGGTGGTTCCAAACAAAGCACCAAAAACAGGAATATCTTTGATGCCAGGAAGCCCAACCGATGCATCGTCCCCCTTGTCTTCAATCAAACCAGCAATCAAAAGAGACTTGCCCTCTTGAACCGCCACATCGGTTGTCACACGACGTTTGGAAAAATTAGGATATTCCGATCCCCCAACCACCACAGAGCCCGTTCGACTGCTGACTTCTTGCGAAATAGCCATGGAAACCACGCCCGTCGCACTGATCGTAGGTTTGACTTCAAGTATCAACCCGGTTGGCCGGTATTGAACGGAATTGGACGTTGTCAAATTCCCCGTAGTGGTGGCAGGAGTCTGAACGGTCTGGGTCACTACTGGTTCATCATTGCCAATCTCCACCTTGGCCAGCTTGCCGTCTGCAGCCAACACATGCGGAGCAGAAAGCAAATTGACATTGGTGTCTTTTCCCAAAAGGTTCAACAACCCAATGACCTGCGAGCTTCCGTTCAAAACAGCGTAATTGAATCCCGTGCTCGTCCCGGTGACAGAGCCTACCGTAGGAGCCCTGAACAACCCGTCAAGGCCTGCCGTTGCAGCCCATGTTTTGCCGTTGCGGGACAACATAGAGTTCATCCACCATTCAACCCCATACTGCAAGGTGTCGTTGAGCGCCACCTCCGCCACAACCACTTGAATCAGCACCTGCTTGGGCAATGTGTCAATCTTTTCAAGAACCTTCTTGACCCGTATATAGTCGTTGGCACTAGCTCGAATAACAATCGTGTTGGTGACCTCATCAGGAATGATGGCAATAGGTCCTGCCAAACCAGCTTGCCCACTCACCACAGCGCCGACAGCCTGAGGAACGTTACCGCGAGAAATGGCCCCAGTATTGCTGGCAGCTGCAGCTCCGCCAGTCGCTGTCGCACCCGTTGCAGAACCTGCCGCAGGGAGTCCATTTGCCGCATTGGTGGTCGTTGGCGCACCAGATAACTGAGTACTGCTGCCCAGTGTTCTGTTTGCAGAACTGGCGCTATTGGAAGACGTTGCGACACCAAAAATTTGCTGCAAAATTCCCGCCAAATGCTGGGCATTTCCATTGGCAACCGGGTACACATGCACCGTAGCATCTGGCTGAACAGATGGGATTGCATCCAGAATTGTGAACCATTTTTCAGCCGTTTCTATGGCCACCTGACTACTCGACGCTACAAGCAAAGCCCCCAGGCGGGCAATCGGCAGCACGTAAATGCGATTGAGATCCGTATTGGGCTGCGCAAATAGCCCGGATGTCTTGAAAACGGCTTCCAACTCTCTGGCCAAGTCAGCTGGATCCGCATTGGCCGCACGGAACAATCGGACATTGACATCACGCAAAAGCTGGTTGTCAATCGTATCGGCAAGCGCCTCCAGACGCTCCACAACCGAGGCCCTGTCGGCAACAATCAGATATTTATTGGTCGGGTCGGGAATGACCACAGACCCCGCACTGGCAAACGGCTTGAGCGTTGCAGCCACCTGTGCAGCCTGGGCGAATCGCATGGGAATGACCCGCATGACTGGCGCGTGCGGAGACTCTTCCGTTTTTGGCAATGATTCACGCGCCAAATTGCTGTCTTTGACGACCTTGTACCCACCAGAGGGCGATTTAGCAATCAACACGCCCAGCTGTGACAATGCAGATTGCAGCACCCCCAAGGCATCGGCTTTTTGAACCAGTTGCGTACTGCGCAAAGTCACCTTTCCCTGCACCGCAGGATCAATCACGTAGTCAACGTTCAGTACATCGCCCAAGATGGCCTGAATGACATCGTAGACATCTGCGTTATCAAAACGCAATGAAATACCTCCTTGACCAGTCGCCGAGCCTGATGACATCGCCACCACCGGAGCAGCTACTGCTGAATGAGCCTTCACTTGCGGGTCGACCCCAGGGGCCTGGGCTTGCGGAACAACAGGTGAAGGTGATGTCCCTGGCTGGCTGGATACTCCCTGCATCCCCAAAAAAGGGTTTACCCCTTGGGCATTGGCAAAAGGAATAGCAACAAACCAAGCTGAAGCAATCGCCAAAGCCAATTTAGATGACAAAAAATAGTTAATCCGTTTGCCGGGATGCATGCATCGTTGCAGATTACGACTTGGAGTTAACAAACGAATTGGAAGCATGAGAATTGACCAAAGATGGCGTGAGATGGATCGCCTTGACGACCATTGAAACTTGAAGCTGCTGGCTATTGCGTTGCGGATCAGGAATGACTTGCACATGGAGCTCCGAGACGGTCAATTTCCCTTGACGGGCAAGCAACTGAAGTTCCAAAGCATTCATTTGTTGCGGAACAGCCTTGAATTCAATCGACGCTGTCAGTAAAGCAACTGATTCACCCATTGAATTGGAGACAACCTGAATAGGCTGATCAGGTTGTACGTAAATGGCACTGAGCACATTCGCCAACTCTTGAGCCATGGCCTCCTGAGATGCATTGATCTCTTCGTTCTGATAGGCCTTTGCCACCACAGTGGCAAACAAAGGACCAAGAACCATCAATTTTTCTTTGTAACGGGGTGCGAGTTGCGACAGATTCAGCGCTTTTTCCAATCGAGTGGTGATTTCCGAATGATCGTCACGCACAGTGGTGTACTCCACACCCAGCTGATCGTAGGCCAACACCAGCGCCAAAACAGGAATCAGCAATGTCAGCCAGGCCGAAAGCCCTACCAACCGACTGGTATCTCGCCACATTCTGGGTTGCTGCATCATGGCTTGCCTTGCTCAACCGCTGACACAGCGTAGGTGGCCTGATAGTGCTTTGTATCACTCAACTGAATGGGCTCGGATTGACGAGTCCACTCAACATTCGCTTTTGAAGCAGGAATTATTTTGGCGGGCAATTGCGCAGCAGATGACGCATGAACCTGAACCAGCCATTCTTCAAAACCCAATTGCACATCGGATATCGTCCACCCTGCAGGTAAATTGGTAATGACTTGAGCAAAAGCGACCAACACGTCCCTGCCATTTGAAGTAGCTTGCTGATCTGCCTGCATTGCATTCATGATGCCTTCCACCTGCTGCTTGAGCGAGGCAACAGAGTTTGCTTCTGGCAAAGCAGCTTTCAACTGAGATCTCATGTCGCGGGTCTCTTCTACCCATTGCTGGTATTGCCACCCTCCGCCTGCCAACAACATCACTACAACCACCATTCCCATGATGGCAACAGCATGCAGCCATCGCCGCAATCTAGGCACAGGCGAGGGCCCACTCAACCACGATCGGTACGCCACGGCAGGTGATACCGTGCCCCTCGGATCTGACCATGGAAGTGCATTGCGGGGTTCAAGAGCAACATTCCACACAAACGGCAGATCAGTTTGCTTGGGCCATATCGAGCCTGACTCCAGATACAGGCGCCTCAGCCTCTCTGCAGGATCCTCTGCCAAATCAGCAGAGTAACTGCGAATCAGCACCTCAGATTCCAAAAACACATGCGTATAGGCGCCATCCACCAAGACAAACGGGACTGACGCCCTTGATGCAGCAGTAGAAAGACCCGTATCCAAGGTCCATCGATGTCGGGTAAACCATGTCAAAAACACGGCACGGGGCAATTGATACACGACCGAAACATTGAGTTCGTTGCCAACCTGTGTCAACAGAGTTGACCATGAATCATGCATCCACAACCAAGTACTTCCGATGGGTGCCCGCAAAATTTGCCTGGCAATCGGCTGCCCCCCCTGAAAAGGAATACTGAATTCAGTCTGCGAGTCAGACTCCCCTGCCCTGAACGCGACACCCAAAATATCAGGAGGCAAACACCACACCAACTCCACCACCTCGGACACAGTCCAAGCGGCCATAGCTTCACGAATCAAGCTGGCCAATGCATCCACCGTCAAATCAGATGGCAGCATTGCGGCATATTCACGGCCTGCACGCCAGTGCCCATGCCAACCGGTCCGGATTTCGATCACTCGCCCAGACTCTTCGCCCAACACAACAAAACAGCGCAACACTCGGCTCATGGATGGTGCATCTCAGTGCGGGTAGAAAATAAATTGGGAATGCAATGTGACCTGAGAGCCAGAAATCGACACAATCCCCGACCCAATGGGACCATGAGCAGGTGACTGTCCAGACTCAACGGGTACCACCACCATCCTGACTCGATATCCAGAAGACACGCTTGATGGCGCGTATGTCAAAGTGCGTCCCATCACCGGCTCCCCCATGATTTCTCGCTCCTTGACCTTGTCGATCGTCGACCGTGCACGAGCCGCTTGCAGCGCCTGTAGCTTGGAAGGACTGGCATTGTAGATGGCACCATAAACAGCCAACGGAGTGTGATTGGGATCCGTATCAACAGACTTGCTTCCCAGCGAAATGTTCCACAGCAATCCAGGGGCCGCTGGAGCACCGCTCCACCCCAGCCACGGCAACGGGTCGCCATTCCAAAGGCCTGCAAGTGAGGAATACCCACTGAGCCCTCCCTTTTCCAGCAGCATTTGCCGTTTTGCAGCAATTCGAATGGACGCATGCCAAGCATCCTTTTCTTCCACTCCCAACGCCCGCAGCAGCCGGGTCAGTGCTGGTACATCAAGCAAGTTAATGTCTGGAAACCAGCTCATTGGGTGAATGAACACATCGACTGGCTCCCCCTGAAAATTCCAACGATAGGGCTCTGGCCGCGGAATCCACACTTCATAGTTCCGAGGTGCGCGTTCACCTGCACCAATGCGAGAAATCCAGTGCTGATCCAGCTTGAGCTTGGTTAACGCAGCAGCCAGCTGCCCCTGCAACTGCAGATCCCGTTTTGCAATCAGATCCGACGCTAACTCCGATTGGGTGCGATCCCGAACCCAGACACCGATCCCTGTAACCAGGGATGCCACCAGCACCAAAGCACCCATGACAAACAGCAGCACGTACCCTCTCTGCCGGCCCCGCGTATGACATTCACCGTACATGCAACACCCACGGCAAGAGAATACCTTTTGAATCCGTCAAAAGTATTCGATAGCGCATCACACGACCTTGAACCGTTTGCCCCTTGGGGCTTTCCCACACCAATGCTTCTGCCTTAGGAACCTTGCTGCTCTTGACCGGCTGAAGACTGCCGATCTGAATCTCGCAGGCCGACCACGGTCCAACGCGTCCCCATTCCTGCACAGCAGCAGAATGGTTGGTTTGAGTGTGGCTTGGCTTGAGGTTTGCAGATTCAGGATACCGATGACTCAATACCAAAAACCAATCCTGCGAAGACGTGTCCTGCTGGCAAGCCAATCGAGTCTGGCGCCCCTCCCACGATTCACCAGGGCCACGCCATGCTGAATTGAAAATCCACTCTTGGGGCGTCGTAGCCAGAGAGGCCATCCATTCATTGCTCTCCTGAGTCAGGCGCTGCTTGAACTGTGTCACTTGCGCATGTTGATCCTCAAGAACACGCAGTTGCTGATAGCGCTTGACGACCATTTGTGTGACAGCCGCAGTTCCCGTCAAAATCGCCAAAGACAACACCACTGCCACCAGCAACTCAATCAGGGTCAGGCCGCGCTGATGCCTTAAGACACCAGCGGCTGCTCGTCCACTTGGAGCGCTTGGTAGACTCACGGTCTGAGCACCCTTGTTTCCAGTGACAACGATTGCGTCCGCCCCTGATCACCCCAATACACACTGACCTGAACAGACAGCAGCTTTTCGTTCAATGGCGTATCCGATGTGGGCAATGCGTCCGATGACTTCACCGGTTGAAATTGCAACTTGTATCCAAATGAAACGCCTTGAATGGTCAACTGGTCTGCCTCATCCGCAATTTGGTTTGATTCCGAGAGGATGAATTCATCCAATTTCTGCATGGCCAGATCACGGGCAACCGCGTGCAGATCAGCTTTGGTCAAGAACAAACCCGATCGTCCTAATCCACTGATGATCAAGGTCAACGCCACGCCAACCAATGTCATGGCAACAAGTGCCTCCATCAGTGTGAAGCCCACCTGATTTCTGAACATATGACGCGTCATGAGCGGGGGATGGGAGTGCGGCCCAACGGAAAAGTAGCAACCGTGCTCTGACTGCGCTGCAGTTTGATCCCTCCCAATGCCCCCAGCCCATCAGGTGAAAACCATGCACTGAACCCGCGCAATTTGGCCGCTCCGAAACCTTTACCCTGCTCGACATCAGGTGGCAATTGCCATTCTGGACTGAAAGGAACCAACAGATAGTGGTCTGGCAGATCTACACGCTTTGACAGTTGACCACATGCGCTGATTGCCAGAGAGTGGCCATCGACATCTACCTTCAGTTGCACCCAGCAGCCAGATCTGGCGGCCAAGCCAGGGATTTGCCGAACAGCGGCATCAACCGATCTGATGACCTCAAACTCAGCCGCTTTGCGGGCATACCAGACCACGGCCGTCGAACTCAACATCACCAACAAACTGGCAATGGCCATCACAAGCAGCAGTTCAATCAGGGTAAACCCCCGCACACGTCGCATGTCCTTGCTTACTGCCAGCTCACCACATCGGCATTGTCGCCATCACCGCCTTCGACACCATCTTTGCCATAAGAAAACAAATCGTATTCCCCCTTCTGGCCGGGGCTGCGATACAGATAAGGCTTACCCCACGGGTCGGCAGGGACCGGTTTTTTGAGATAAGGTCCTCGCCAGCCACTGGCTACTGTGCCATCACCCGTCACCGGTGCCGTCCACAAGGCGCCAAGACCCGCCTCAGAACTGGGGTAACTGTTCATGTCCAGTCTGTACGCATCAAGTGCGGCCCCCAACATCTCAATCTGAACCTTGGCAGTTTTGGATTTCGACCCCTCCAGCTGCCCAAACATTCGGGGGCCAACCAAGGCCGCCAACAACCCAATGATGACCATCACGATCAACAATTCAATGAGGGTAAAACCCTTCGACGACAAACGATGCTTGATAGACATGAAAACCTCAAATGGGCATATCGTTGAGGGCAAAAACCGCCAACAGCATGGAAATCACAACGAACCCGATGAGTCCGCCAATGAAAAGAATCATCAGCGGCTCAAAAGCAGCCACAAATGATTTGGTGGAACGCTGCACGTCCAGTTCGAATTGATCCGCAACCTTCAGAATCATCCGATCCAGAGCCCCCGACTCCTCACCAACTCGGCACAACTGAACCAGCAGCCGGGGATACAGGGTATTAGCGGCAAGTGCGGCTGAAACAGTTTGTCCATCCTTGATGCGAATGGCCGTTTGTTGCAACGCCGAACTCACGGGCAAAAAGCCTGACACCCCTTGAACAATGCGCAGACTGGTCAAAATAGGTACGCCCGAGGCCAACAACGTACCCAGAGTACGGGCCACCTGTGCAAACTGTAACTTCAACACAAAATCGCCAAACACAGGCGTCCGCAAGAGCGCGGTTTGCATGGCCTGCCGTCCAGACGGGCGAGACCAGACAAACACCACATCACACCACACCATCACCAAACCCGCACTCAACCACTCCCAGTGATGGCGCAATCCCTCTGCCACAGCGATAAGGAAGGCGGCGGTTGGAGGCATGGGCTTATCCATGGACGCAAACACTTCGGCAAATTTGGGAACAACGAACGTCACCAGCCCCAACACCGCAGCCAGGCCGAACACCAACAAAATGGCTGGATAAATTGAAGCCGTGAGCACGTAACTCCGAAACTCCATGCGTCGAGCGAAATACTCATTCACACGCCGCAACACCACAGGCAAAACTCCGCCTTCTTCACCCGCCTTGATCATGTTGACGTAAAGCCGCGGAAAACTACGTGGATGCGCCTTAAGCGCATCGGAAAGTGGAACACCTTTTTCAATTTGAATCACAACGCCACCAATGATTCGCTGCAGTTCTGTGCTTGAAACCGTGGCAGCTGCAGTCATCAGTGCCTTGTCAATTGACAAGCCCGCTTCCAACAGGGTGACCAATTGCTCTGAAAATTGGAGCACATTTCTGAAAGAAACATTGCGCCTTATTGATATTTTCTTCATACCCCGAACTCCAATCAACTCTTGATTGGAGGAACCCGACAAGAGCGGGCCGGGCACGCGAGCAGGCAGCTTTGCCACCGACGTCGGCACCACATGGATTGGAGACTCTGGCAAACGCCTCATGCGGATTCCCGTTGCGTGACCCGCAGCAACTCGTCCAGCGTGGTCTGTCCTGACAAGACCATGTGAATGCCATTTTGCTGCATGGTCGTCACGCCCTCCGCCACAGCCACCCGACGCAAACTTTCTGCACTCTCTTTGCGCAAGACTGCTTCCTTCACGCGGTTGGTAAATGGCAAAAACTCGTAAATGCCCGCACGCCCACGATACCCTGTGTGGGCACAGGCCGAACAACCCAAACCATGCCACAAACGCACAGACTCCGAGCAATTGGGATACAACTGATGAATCACTTCCAAGTCAGATGACATGGCAGGCTTTTCATGTTTACATGAGCTGCAAATGACTCGTACCAACCGCTGGGCCACCACCATGACGACGGAAGAAGCAATCAAGTACCCTTCAATCCCCATGTCCATGAGCCGGTGAGAGGCTCCAAAAGAATCGTTTGTGTGCAACGTTGACAACACCAAGTGCCCAGTCAACGCAGACTGAATGGCAATTTCTGCTGTTTCAGCATCACGGATTTCACCCACCAGAATGACATCTGGATCCTGGCGCACAATCGATCTCAAGGCAGCAGGAAACGTCAAACCGATGTTGGCACGCACATGAATCTGGTTGATACCAGCCATCTGATATTCAACCGGATCCTCCACCGTGATGATTTTGTTTTGCTGGTTGTTCAGCTCTTTGAGCACCGCATAAAGAGTGGTGGTTTTGCCACTGCCTGTTGGGCCTGTCACCAAAATCATGCCATGAGGTTGATTGATGGCCTGCGAAAACAGTTCAGCCCCCCTTGGATCGAGCCCAAGTGCCGCCAGCTCCAACACCCCCGGCCCCTGATCCAGAATCCGGATGACCATGCTCTCTCCGTGCACGGTCGGCACAGTAGAGACACGCAGATCGACCGTGCGATCCTGAAGATCGAAACGCGCTCGCCCGTCTTGAGGCAGCCGTCTTTCTGCAATGTTCATGTGCCCACGGATCTTCAGGTGGGAGATCGTCGGCAGATACATGGCTCGCGGCAGTCGTTCGCGCTCAATCAACATGCCATCAATCCGATGCCTGACACGAAAGTGATCATCGAACACTTCAAAATGAATGTCTGATGCCCCTGTTGCTATTGCCGTCGATATCTGGTTCTGCACAAACCGAACCACCGGTGCATCCTCTGCCAAAAGCTTCAATGCAGCCAAGTCGTCATCCAAATCGGCATCATCACCCGCAACTGACAAATAGTCAGGTGGATCGGCTTCATACAGTCGTTCAATTTGCTCCATCAACCAACTGCTGCTGTCCACTTTCTTGATCAATCCCTTTCGACCCAGCATTTGCCGCAGTACATCCAATCCATACAACCTGGATGCCGGTGACACGTAAAAACTCAGCAGCCCCTCTTCATCGTGCAGAACAGGCAGCAGCTGAACATCCAGCAGAAACGCTTGGCTCAAACCTGCTACCGGACGCACGTGCGTCAGATCTGGAAGCTGCGTTGGATCAGCATGAGCACTCACGGCTGAACTGGCACTGTCGGAAATCATGTGGATGCAATATCAAATTTCATGGCATGCCAAGCTCCTTTGAGCGTGGCAGCAAGGTAATGCCTTCGATTGTCCATGACTAACAGGTAGAAACCACATTTGAGTAACAACCTGTAACCAGTCACCCATCTTCGAGACCATGGAATCCAACGCTGCCTCGCAAGGTATATCCCATTTCGAATGTGAAAGTAGTGTCGAGCAGGAGAATGCACATGAAAGCGCCGTCCCATGAGGGTTTTGACCGCATGCCCAAGGTGATGTTCCATGTGCGCGTTCCACACACCAATCACCGTCCAACCCAAAGATCGGGCCCGCAAACACCATTCCACATCTACAAAGTCAATGAACAACTCGTCAGCCATAGAACCAATGGCATCCCAAGCCTCACGATGTATCAGGCATCCAGATGCAATCAAATGATCCACTGCAACACCTTCTCCGGCTGCAATCTTTCCAACCGGACGCTCCAGTCGCCTGATTCTGAAACCCTCTATACGCACAAATGGCGAGTGCTCCTGACCTCTTGGATCTTGATACCAAGGACCTGCCGCCGCGGCAAGTGGATGCCCATCGAGACTCAGCAGCAATTGCTCAACCATGTCGCCTGCCGGCACGCTATCGTGATCCATGAGCAACACATGTGTGGCACCAGCTGAAAACGCTCTTTCAGCGCCCACATTCTGTGCATGGGCAATGCCGGTGTTTTTGCATAAGTTGATGTAATCGACACCCAATGCAGAGCTCAACTGAGCCACCACAGCGCTAGAACCATTGTCCACCCAGATGATTCGGTGGACCTGTGGCAACAACGCCAAGGTTTGCGCGGTCAGCATCTTCACATCGGGTTGATGTGTCACCACAACCGCCACAACTGTTACTGCCTGATCAATGGCATTGCACGGATTCACAACATGGCCGCCTTCTGAAGCAATGGCTCATATTGATTGATGACCGCATCCCACGAATAAACGTCTGCCACCCTTTTGCGGGCTACGACACGAAAACGCGGCAGATCAAGTCCATCGACCCCATTCAACACCGTTGTCAATTCGGACGAATCCGAAAAATACAACCCCGCATCTGATAAAACTTCTTGGTTAAACGGATTGTTGTGAGCAATCACCGCACACCCCGCTGCCATGGCTTCCAACAACGACGGATTGGTCCCTCCAACCGAATGACCATGCAAATAGATCCGACAGTGAGTGCGCAGTGCACCAAGGAGATCATGATCAAAAATCGCGCCCAGCCACAGAATCCGAGGATGGACTTGCCTCAGCAACTCTCGGACATAAGGCGTGTCGCAGGTGTGATCGCCGACGATCACCAACGCAATATCGGAATTCAGGCAGGCATGCGCCTGAATCACGGGCAACACGTGATTTTCAGGTTCCAAACGAGCAATCAGCAGATCGTACGACGTGTCGCTCAATGCCAACGATGTCAACACATCTCGGCCCGATTTCAGCGGGGATGGTGAATCGGCTCCATAAGGAATGAACACGCAAGGAGCACCTGCGGGATAGGCTTGTTCATAGTGCATCGCGATAGCACGCGCATCTGCCACAACCACATCAGCGGCCATTGATGCAATCCATTCCATGCAGCGCAGATACGTCCGAGCCACCCAAGACCACTTGCTGCGTCGCCATTCCAGGCCATCGATGTTGATCCACACAGTCGATCCAAACCAACGAGGCACTGCGCAAGCAAACGCAGCCCCATAACCCAGCATGTAGACCACATCGTGCCCACGGCGGGCATCCCAAAGACTGAAAACATCGTAGGCAATAGTCCCGAACGCCCCCCATTCAGGGGAAGAAATATAACGAACGGTCACACCACGGTATGACTCATCCGCCCCCTCACCTTCGGCATACACAGTGACCTGATGGCCTCGTTGCGCCAAACCGATGGCCAGTCTTTCGGCAAACGTCTCAAAACCGCCATAGCGTGCCGGTATCCCTCTGCTCCCCAGGATGGCGATACGCCCTGGCCGCTCATCACCCTTCGCAGCCGGTCGCATTACCAGTCAAACACTTCCGCAGCCAAAAGGCTCGGAGCATTCAAATCCTTGGGGGAAAGTTGAGGCATGACGCCCGTATCCGGCCAGTCGATCTCAATGGCCGAGTCATTCCATGCAATGCCCCGGTCATGCGATGGAGAGTAGTAATCGGTGGTTTTGTACAAAAAATCTGCCGAGTCTGTCAGGGTGACAAACCCGTGGGCAAAGCCAGGTGGAATCCAGAACTGACGATGGTTGTCTTCACTGAGCTCAACTCCCACCCACCGACCAAATGTTGGAGAGTTGCGACGAATGTCTACCGCGACATCAAACACCGCACCACGGGCGCAACGCACCAGCTTGCCTTGCGCTTTAGGCGGTAGCTGGTAATGCAATCCGCGCAAAACACCTTTTGCCGAGCGACTGTGGTTGTCCTGAACGAATTCAAGCCCCACCCCGGTGGCATCGCGAAACACTTGCTGGTTGAAGCTTTCGAAGAAAAAACCGCGAGCGTCACCAAAAACCTTGGGCTCGATGATGAGCACTTCAGGAATGGCCGTGTGAACGATGTTCATGGCTGTGCTCCATCTTCTTTCAAAAGTTTGAGCAAATAACGTCCGTAACCGCTCTTGGCCAACGGATTGGCCAAGGCTTCCATGTGCGCTCCGTCAATGAATCCATTGCGCCAGGCAATTTCCTCCGGGCAAGCAATTTTGAGCCCCTGCCGATGCTCCAGCGTGGCAATGAACTGCCCCGCCTCCAGCAAGCTGTCGTGAGTTCCCGTATCCAGCCAAGCATACCCACGCTGCATGATTTGCACTATCAGGTTGCCTTGTTCGAGGTAGGTTTGGTTGACGGAGGTAATTTCCAGCTCACCCCGCGCACTGGGTTGGACCGCCTTGGCAATGTCCACCACCTGGTTGTCGTAGAAATACAGGCCGGTGACCGCGAAGTGGCTTTTGGGCTGGGCGGGTTTTTCTTCAATGCTGGTGGCTTTGCCGGTCTTGTCAAAGGCCACCACGCCATAGCGCTCGGGGTCTTGCACATGGTAGGCGAAGACCGTGGCACCGCTGGCTTGTTCGTCGGCTCCAGCCAGAAGGTTGTGCAGATCGTGGCCGTAGAAGATGTTGTCTCCCAGTACCAGTGCGCTGGGACTGTTGCCAATGAACGGCTCGCCAATGAGGAAGGCCTGGGCCAAGCCATCCGGGCTGGGTTGCACCGCGTAGCTGAGGTTCATGCCCCACTGGCTGCCATCGCCAAGCAGTTGCTGGAAGCGCGGTGTGTCTTGTGGGGTGCTGATGATGAGCACATCGCGAATGCCCGCCAGCATCAGGGTGCTGAGCGGGTAGTAGATCATGGGCTTGTCGTACACCGGCAGCAGCTGTTTGCTGATGGCGAGGGTGGCGGGATGCAGGCGGGTGCCTGAGCCACCGGCAAGGATGATGCCTTTGCGGCTGGTAGTACGGGGAGTCACTGCGGGAATTCCTGTCATTGAATTTCTGCCAGCATGCGGTTGACACCATGCTGCCAGGCGGGCAACACCAGTTCAAAAGCGGACTGAAGCTTGCCGGTGTTGAGGCGGGAGTTGTGAGGTCGTTTGGCCGCAGTGGCAAACGCGCTGCTGGGCACCGGAGCGACTTCCTTTACAACCAAATTAGAAGCAAACTTTCCATCGACACCAAGCGCTAGAACATGGTTGGCATAGTCAAACCATGTGGTTTCCCCACTGGCGACCAAATGGTAGATGCCGGTCAGATCTGGAACAGGGCTTTCTCCGACTGAGGCCCATTGCCCGGCTGCCTGGCGAATGGCATGCGCCGTCACATCGGCAATCAGGTCGGCACCGGTGGGGGCACCAAACTGATCGTTGATGACAGTGAGGCGCTCGCGCTCTTTGGCGAGCTTGAGCATGGTTTTGGCGAAGTTGCCGCCGCGTGCGGCATAGACCCAGCTGGTACGGAAAATAAGGTGCTTGCACCCACTCGCCTGGATGCGTTGCTCGCCTTCCAGCTTGGTTTGGCCATAGACACTCAGCGGGCCGGTGGCATCGTCTTCATGCCAGGGTTGGGTGCCACTGCCGTTGAACACATAGTCGGTGCTGTAGTGCACCAGCCAGGCGCCAAGGGCGGCGGCTTCCTGGGCCAACACACCGGGTGCCAGGGCGTTGAGGGCGCGGGCAAGTTCGGGTTCGCTTTCGGCTTTATCCACGGCAGTGTGGGCAGCGGCATTGACGATGACGTCGGGCCGCAGGTGGCGCACGGTGGCGGCCAGTCCGTCAAGGTCGGTCAGGTCACCGCGCAGAGGTTGACCTGTGGAGGAAATGCCGCCCGCGCGGTCCAACGCGATGACAGTGCCCAAAGGGGCCAGACTGCGTTGCAGCTCCCAGCCCACCTGGCCGTTTTTGCCCAGCAGCAGGATGTTCACTGAGCGGCCCCAGCGGTGGTGCCATATTGCTTGCCCACCCACTCGCGATATGCACCGCTTTGCACGTTGGCCACCCACTGGGGGTTGGCGAGGTACCACTGCACGGTTTTGCGAATGCCGGACTCGAACGTTTCGGCGGGTTTCCAGCCGAGTTCGGCTTCGAGCTTGCGGGCGTCAATGGCGTAGCGCCTGTCGTGACCGGGGCGGTCGGTGACGTAGGTGATTTGGGTGGCGTACTGGCTGCCGTCGGCTTTGGGGCGCAATTCGTCGAGCAGGGCGCACACGGTATGGACGATGTCGATGTTGGGTTTTTCGTTCCAGCCGCCGACGTTGTAGGTTTCGCCCAGCTTGCCGGCTTCCAGCACGCGGCGGATGGCGCTGCAATGGTCTTTGACGTACAGCCAGTCGCGGATTTGCATGCCGTCGCCGTACACCGGCAGGGGCTTTCCGGCCAGGGCATTGACGATCATGAGGGGGATCAACTTTTCGGGGAAGTGGTAGGGCCCGTAGTTGTTGCTGCAGTTGGTGGTGAGCACCGGCAAGCCGTAGGTGTGGTGCCACGCGCGCACCAGATGGTCAGACGCGGCTTTGCTGGCCGAGTAGGGGCTGTTGGGCTCGTAGCGGTTGGTTTCGCTGAAGGCAGGGTCGGTTTGACTCAGGCTGCCATACACCTCGTCGGTGCTGACATGCAGGAAACGAAACGCTTCTTTTTCTGCAGCAGGAAGGGCTGACCAGTATTGCCGAACAGACTCCAAAAGCCTAAAAGTACCCATGACGTTGGTCTGGATGAAGTCTTCCGGGCCGTGGATGCTGCGGTCCACATGGCTTTCGGCGGCGAAGTTGATAACGGCGCGGGGCTTGTGCTGGGCCAGCAGCGCATCAAGCACCGCGCGGTCGCCAATGTCCGCTTGAACGAAGATGTGCCCGGGGTTGCCTTGCAAGCTGGACAGGGTGTCCAAATTACCGGCATAGGTGAGCTTGTCGACATTGACCACCGGCTCGGACGAGCCAGCCAGCCAATCAAGCACAAAGTTACCACCAATGAAACCAGCGCCACCAGTCACCAAAATCATGAACCACCCCGAAAAAGACAACCCTTGATTATCGTTGACCAGCAGGTATGCGACCAAAAACCGTGTACCAGATTGGGGCAAATCCGTGTAGCCGCCCTCTCCACCACCGTGCAAAATGGGGCAAAACCCAAACATCACGAGACCATCCATGCCCCAGTGGCGGCCCACTCCCAACGCCCGCGAGTTCACCTACACCCCCACCACTTTGCGCAAGGTGTGGGGGCCGCTGCATGCCGGAGACTGCGAGCCATGGCCCCAAAACCCCGCTGCCCTGCAGGCCTGGGTGCATTTTCACAACGGGGCATTTGAAGCGGCGGTTGCCACGGGCATGAAAGCGGGTGGCGCTGCCGTTCATGCCGCCAATCGGGCCACCTGTGCCTACGCAGCCCATCTGGAAGCCGATGCAGCCAACCGGCTGAGCCTCTACAAGGAGGCCGCCGCCCGGGCTCACGCCCTGCAAGCCCAGCATCCGGAGCTGCCCAATGCCTGGTACCTGGAGGCCCATGCACTGGGGTTGTACAGCCAACACATCAGCGTCAGCCTGGCACTGGCCGAAGGGTTGGGCACCCGGGTGCGCAAGGCGCTGGAGCAAACCCTGAAGCTCGCCCCCAAACACGCCGAAGCCCACCTGGCCTTGGCCGCATTCCATGCCGAGGTGATCGACAAAGTGGGCATTCTGATTGGCGGCCTCACCTACGGCGCCAAAAAGGAAACCGGGCTGCACCACTACCGCAATGCATTGGCCCTGGACCCGCATTCCGCCACCACGTTGCTGGAGTATGCGAATGGCCTGCGCATGCTGGAAGGTGAACGGGCACGGGACGAGGTACAAGCCCTGCTGAAACGAGCCGCCCAGCTCCAACCCCTGGACGCCTGGCAGCGCCTGGAGCTGGATGCCGGCTTGCGCGCGGCCGCTTGACGCAAGGCCACTCCACCCCGCCTATGATGGGCTCATTCAACCCACTCTGCTCATTTCGCACATGTCCGACTTGAATACCGCCTTTGAAGCCTCTGTTGCCGCATCCAAAGAACTGACCGAACGCCCCGACAACGCCACCCTGCTGAAAATTTACGGTCTGTACAAGCAAGCCACCCTGGGCGACAACACCGAGAAAAAGCCCGGTTTTGGCGACATGGTGGGGCGCGCCAAATGGGACGCCTGGAACAACCTGAAGGGCACCGCCAGCGACGACGCCAAACAGCAATACATGGACCTGATTGCGTCGTTGAACTGAATTCACTCCGGCATCAACGCTTGCAAAGCCTGCTGCCGCTGCGCAGCAGGCCATTTGGCCAACCGCGCCACGGCGGCATGGAATGCCGCAAAGTCATGCCCTTCCCTTGCAAACAGGGCTTCAAAAGCAGGCACCCATTGGTCGTAGGCTGCCTGAACCGCAAACGCCGCGTTGTTGGCCTGCGCCACCCAGGCGTCGTACCCGCTGTAGCCACCCCACTCGGCTTTCAATCGCTCGTAGTTGTGACGGAACGTGTGCATGATCAGCGCTTTTTGCTCTGAAATTTGATGGTTTTTATTGATGTTTTTAGTAGCTAAAACATCCATTGAATCAAGCGGTGAGCCATAAATTTTCTTCAAATTTTTCCGGGTTTCTCGGGTCAACGCTCTGAATGCCTGGCGCCGGGCATCAAACCGTTCGAATTCAGCCACCACCTCTGGCCCTGCCAGCGCCATCCAGCGGGCACCACCCAGCCGCTCCACCGCCGTGGCATAGGACTCGTTGAACGCCGTGTCGTCTGCCGCATACACCTGCTGGTGCGCCAGCTCATGGAACAGCAACCGGGCCAACTCCCCCTGCGGGTAAGCCAGCATGGTGTTGAGCAGCGGGTCGCCACCGAGCCAGTTGGTCCAGCCGAGTGTGGAATAGGCGGGCACTGGGTACACCAACGTGTCCCAGCCCTGCTGCGCCCACTGGCGGGCAAAGGCCTGGGCATGCTCCTTCAGGAAATAGCCCCGATAGCCCACACACCCCATGAGCGGGAAGCACCAAGTTTGGAGCTTCAACGAATCGGAGGGCGCCACCACCACATTCCAAACCACTGCCGGGCGCTGCAAATCGGCATAGCGGGTATAGCTGGCGTTATCGGGCAGCGCCAGCTCCTGCACGGCAAAGCGACGCATGCCAGCGGTTTGCTGCAAACGGCTGGCGGTGGTGGTGGGTGTGGCGGGGTCAGCCAGCCATTCGGCCACCGGACGGGCTGCTTGCAGGACCTGCCAATGCCCGACCACGGATTGCCAGAGGTAAGCCACCCCCTCTGGCGGTACGACTTCCTCCATGACGGTTGGCTTGGGCGACATTTCTGCCGCTTTGGGCCACTCGGCACACCCCATCAGCGCGCTGGCCGTCCAACACCAGGCCATGCACCAGCCTTTCAGGGATGCCATGCGTCAGAGCAGAAAGTTGGACAGCGCCTGGAGCGACGGCGCGTCCACGCTCATGAATTCCATGCCCAGCTTAAACCCCCGCCCATCCGAAGTGAACACGCTGTGGGTGATTTTGGCCCGCGCCTGGAAGCCTTTGGGCTCCTTGCCCGGGATGAGCAGACTCAGTGCCACCTCGACTTCCAACCCTGCACGGGGATTGAACTCGGCATAAATGCCCAGCCCGCTGCGGCTGATGTCGAAGGTGCGCACCTCCACCGATTTACCGGCCGCGGTCAGCCGCGCCCGCACATGCAGGGGCTTGCGAACGGCACCACGCCGCTCTACGGGGTCGGTCATGCCTGCGGCTCCAACTTCGGCTGCGCGACAAGCGGCCCCTCCAAGGTCACCTCGACCAGGCAGTCGTAAAACGTGGGACCTGCGCCCATGTCGGTGAGGGCCTGGCTGGTGAGTTCGTTCACGTTGGTGCCATTGAGGCCCATTTTTCGCCACCAAATCCCCAAGCCGTTGACCACGCCGGGCCGGGCCCGATCGCTGATGCGCGCAGTGCAGACGTAGCGCCCCCGGTCATTGGTGACGGCCACACGGGCGCCGTCGGCAATGCCGCGCGGGGCCGCGTCGGTGGCATGGATTTCGAGCACCGGTTCACCCTCGATGCTGCGCAGGCTTTGCACATTGACAAAGCTGGAATTGAGGAAGTTGCGGGCGGGAGGGGAAATCATGGCCAGGGGATAGCGCGCAGCCAGTGCGGGGGCACTTTCCGCAGACTCGAGGTTGGGCACATGGTCGGGCAGGCCATCCAGCCCCTGACGGGCCAGGCGCTGGCTGAAGAATTCGCAGCGCCCCGAGGGGGTGGGAAAGCCCCCTTCGGCAAACCGGCCTTGCGGTATCAAACGGTTTGGCAGCGGGGCCCAGCCTTGGGCCAGCAGGGTGTAAAAGTCCACGTCGTCCGGGTGGAAGGCCTGGCGACAGAGGGTTTCGTCGGAGTCGGCGAAACAGGCCTCGTCAAAGCCCATGCGCGCAGACAGCTCGCGAAACACCGCGGTATTGGGCCTGGACTGCCCCTGCGGGGGAATGGCCGGACGGTTGAGCAGCACGTCGGTGTGGCCGTAGCTGGTGTGAATGTCCCAATGCTCCAGCTGCGTGGTGGCAGGCAACACATAGTCGGCCCAATCGGCGGTGTCGGTTTGGAAATGCTCCAGCACCACGGTGAACAGGTCTTCCCGGGCAAAGCCCTTCACCACCTGGCTGGAATGCGGGGCCACTGCCACCGGGTTGCTGTTGTAAACCAACAAGGCTTTGACGGGCGGGCCGCCGGCCAGCGAAGGATCACCGGCCGGGGCCTGGAGCCACTGGCCCAGGGTGCTCATGTTCAACATGCGCGCGGGCTTCCCCTTCAGACCCGCCTGCAACAAGTCGGGGCGGTACAGGGCCTCGCGTTGGGTGGGAAACGTGCCTGAACTGGACATCAACAGCCCGCCCGATGCATGACGCCAGCTGCCCAGCAATGCGGGCAGACAGGCAATGGCCCGCACCGCATTGCCGCCGCCGTGCACGCGCTGCATGCCGTAATTCAGCCGAATGGCCACCGGCTCACCACGGCGGGCCGCCTCCCCCATGAGTCGGGCCAGATCGCGGATGGCTTGCGGTTCCAAACCGCACACCTCGGCGGCTCGCTCCACAGACCATAGCAAACAACGCTCTTTCAATGGGCGGTGAATGCCATTTTCATCTTCAAAATCATTCCACCCCAGCGTGTGGCGGTGGATGTAATCCTCGTCCAGCCAGCTGTTGACGGTGAACTCGCGCATGAGGGCCAGGGCCAGCGCTGCATCGGTCCCCGGGCGCAGGGCCAAGTGGTGGTGGCATTTCTCGGCGGTTTCGCTGCGGCGTGGGTCGATGCACACCAGCGTGGCCCCCTGGCGCTTGGCCTCCTGCGCATGCCGCCAGAAGTGCAGGTTGCTGCCTATGGCGTTGCTGCCCCAAATCACAATGACCTTGGCGCCCGCAAAGTCTTCCACCCGGGTGCCCAGCTTGCCGCCCAAGGTGTGCACCAGCGCCTCGCCCCCGGCGCTGGCACAAATGGTGCGATCCAACAAACTGGCACCCAGCCGGTGGAAAAAACGGGCAGCCATGCCCTCGCCCTGCACCAGCCCCATGGTGCCGGCATAGCTGTAGGGAGCAATGGCACGTGGGTCGTCTGCGGCAATGGCCTGCAGGCGTTGGGCAATGTCGGCCAGCGCCATGTCCCAACTCACCGGCTCGAATTGACCGGAGCCCTTGGGCCCCAACCGGCGCAGCGGTTGCAGCAAGCGCCCGGGGTGGTGGGTGCGCTCGGCATATTTGGACACCTTGGCGCACAACACACCACCTGTGGCAGGGTGGTCTGGGTTGCCCTTCACCTGCACCGCACGGCCTTGGCTCACCGTGGTGAGCAGAGAACAGGTATCCGGGCAATCGTGCGGGCAAGCGCCAAGGACGACTCGATCGCGACTGGGCTGGCAGAATGATTCACTCATGCCCCAAGTGTATGGAGACAACCGTGAATCTGATCGCCCCGTTGGTGGCCCAATCCTCTGAATTTGTTGCCCTGCGACGCGACCTCCACGCCCATCCCGAACTGTGCTTTCAGGAAGTGCGCACCGCCGACGTGGTGGCAGCCAAGCTGACGGAATGGGGCATTCCCATCCACCGAGGGCTGGGTACCACCGGGGTGGTGGGCATCGTGCACGGGCGCGATGGCGGCACCTGTGGACGGGGCGTGGGCCTGCGGGCCGACATGGACGCCCTGCCCATGACCGAGCTGAACACCTTTGCCCACGCCAGCCAGCACCCGGGCAAGATGCACGCCTGCGGGCACGACGGCCACACCGCCATGCTGCTGGCCGCCGCCCAGCACCTGGCCCAGAACCGGAACTTTGACGGCACGGCCTACCTCATCTTCCAGCCGGCCGAGGAAGGCGGAAGCGGCGCTCGGGAAATGATCAAAGACGGCCTGTTCGACCGCTTCCCCATGGAAGCGGTGTTTGGCATGCACAACTGGCCGGGCATGGCGGTGGGACAGTTCGCGGTCAGCCCAGGGCCGGTCATGGCCTCCAGCAACGAGTTCTGCATCACCATCACCGGCAAAGGCGGTCATGCCGCCCTGCCCCACACCAGCACCGACCCGGTACCGGTGGCCTGCCAGATGGTTCAGGCGTTCCAGACCATCATCAGCCGCAACAAAAAACCAGTAGAAGCGGCCGTCATCAGCGTGACCATGATCCACACCGGCGAGGCCACCAATGTGGTGCCCGACAGTTGTGAAATCCGGGGCACGGTGCGCACCTTCACCACCGAGTTGCTGGACCTGATCGAGCAGCGCATGCGCACCATTGCCGAACACACCTGCGCTGCGTTTGGTGCCACTTGCACATTCGGGTTCAAGCGCAATTACCCGCCCACCATCAACCACGCCCCTCAAGCCGAACTGATTCGCAGCGTGATGCAGGAGCTGGTGGGGGCCGAGCAGGTTCGATCACAAGAACCGACCATGGGAGCCGAAGATTTTTCCTTCATGCTGCAGGCCAAGCCGGGGGCCTACTTTTTCATTGGCAATGGCGACGGCGCGCACCGGGCCGGGTACGAAGGCACCGGGCACGATGCCGGGCCGTGCACCCTGCACAACCCGCATTACGACTTCAACGACCAGCTCATTCCGCTGGGCGCCAGCCTGTGGGTTCGACTGGTGGAACGGGCGCTGAGCTGAACCGCCAGCCTCACGGCATCGGTTAGCCGGTCAGACGCCCGGAGGGCCACCAAACCGGCGCTGGGCAATTTCCAGCAAGCCGTCAAAAATCAGGCTCTCCACCAGCTCCACCGGGTTGGACATGCTGGGGGCCATTTTCCAGCCAGCCCCCCCGGTCATGAGGCAAAGCGGCTCCTGCCCGGTGTGGCGGCGCAGGTTGTCCACCATGCGCTGCACCGCGCCAGCAATGGCAAAGGTGCCACCGGTGGTGAGCGCATCGCTGGTGTTGGTGGGAAAGTCGCACACCTCGCCGGTGGGCACATGCAGACCAGCGGTACCCGACTCCAGCGCCCGCAGCATGATGCCGTGCCCCGGAAGAATGATGCCGCCCAGAAACCGGCCTTCGGTGTCCAACGCTTCAACGGTGACCGCCGTGCCCACCATCACCACCACACACGGCTTGGCGGGCCCTTGCGCCAGCACGCGCTGGCGCGCGCCAATCATGGCCACCCAGCGGTCGGCCCCCAGGCGGCCTGGGTGATCGTAGCCATTGACCACACCGGCCTCCCCCGGGCTGGGCACCACCCACTGGGGATTCACATCCCAGTGTTCCAGTTGCAACTCCACCCGGCGGCGCACCGCATCACCCGCGACCACACAACCCAACACATGGGCGGGCTGCGCCAATTCACTCCACGGTCCGTCGGCCAATTTTTCGATGTGCTCCAGAAACTCGGCGCCATGGCCCAGCAATTGCGCGCCCAAGCCTGGGCGGTCGTACAGCGCCCATTTGAGGCGTGTGTTCCCTACATCGAGTGCCAGCAACGTCATGGCAGCGGATTATCGATGGCCTGCGCGGGCTTTCAGGTCAGCACTTGCCCTGATGTGGCGCTGACGTCACCCCAGATCGGACCGCCACTCAGTTCTGCCTCCAGGGCAACCCCCTGAAGCGCCAGCCGCCTGTGCGGCCACGCTGACCGCTGGCATCCGGGTCACCCTCAAAGCCTTCCAGAATGTTGTACGCCACCAACCCCAGCTCGGTGGCACGCCGCGCTGCGGCAATGGAACGGACCCCACTGCGGCAAAGCAACAGCACGGGTTTGCCCCCGGCGGCTTCGGTCATCTCCTGGTCAAACACCAGGTTCAACACCATGCCCGGCCATTGTTTCCAGGGGACCATTGGCACATCCGGGACAAACCCCACCCAGGCGTGTTCGGCAGCGGAGCGGACGTCCACCACCACCGCCCGCCCTTGACAGTGCCAGTCCCAGGCCAGTTGGGGAGAAATGTCACCCGCGTAACCTTCGGCGGGAATGGGGGTTTCAGAGGGAGAGCTCATCAGGAAAATTTGGCAAGCATGTCGGCCACGTCGTCGGCGGGCACGTCGCCCTGCGCAATCACGCAACCCACCAGGGTAAAAAACGATTTGTCCAGCGCCTTGCGTGCGGCGGTGAGTTGCTGGGCAATTTTTTCGCAGTCTTCGTCGGTTTCAATCAGGCGCTGCACGCCGCGCAACTGGCCTTCGATGCGCTTGAGGCGCAGCACCAGTGCGCGCTTGCGCTCGGGGTCTTGAACAATGGTCATGGCAATGACTGGGTAGGCATGGGCGTGTGGCCAGATGGGTGCACCGGCTGGCGACAGGCCCGCGCAAGTGGACATGCGGGTTTCCCCGATTGGAGCACACCGCAGCAAGCGCATGCTGCTCATGACACGCCATTTCAATTGACGTTTACGTCAACGTCAACGTAAGATGCGCAGCTTGCCCGCAGCCCGTTTTGATGGAGACACCGCATGACCAACCTGTCCGCCGAATTCCAAGCCCTGGCCAACTACCGCCCCACCCACAAAGTGCGTTTTGTGACAGCGGCCAGCCTGTTCGACGGACACGATGCGGCCATCAACATCATGCGACGCATTCTGCAAGGCATGGGGGCCGAGGTGATTCACCTGGGCCACAACCGCAGTGTGGATGAGGTGGTGACCGCCGCGCTGCAAGAGGACGTGCAGGGCATTGCCATCAGCTCTTACCAGGGCGGGCATGTGGAGTACTTCAAATACATGGTGGACCTGCTGCGCCAGCGGGGCGGCGCGCACATCCAGGTGTTTGGCGGTGGCGGCGGCGTGATTGTTCCGGCCGAAATCCGCGAGCTGCATGCCTATGGGGTGGGCCGCATCTACAGCCCCGAAGACGGCCAGCGCATGGGCCTGGCCGGCATGATCGGTGAAATGGTGATGCGTTGCGACCAGGATCTCACCGCCTACGCACCCACCAGCCTGGAAGCCATCCAGGGCCACACCGAGGCCGCCTGGCGTGCATTGGCCCAACTGATCACCACCCTCGAAAATTCAAAAGAAAAATGGCCTCTGTCGGCTGATTTGCAATCACTGGCAGCTTCTAAAAAAGTACCAGTCTTAGGCATCACCGGCACCGGTGGCGCTGGCAAATCCAGCCTGACCGACGAGCTGATCCGCCGCCTGCGACTGGACCAGAACGACCAACTGCGGGTGGCCGTCATCAGCATCGACCCCAGCCGGCGCAAGAGCGGGGGAGCCTTGCTGGGCGACCGCATCCGCATGAACGCGATCTCGCCCTGGAGCAAGAGCGCGGGATGGTCCGCCGGGCCGTCCCAAGAACCATCAGCCCCCTCGGGGGGCAGCGAACCACACGCAGTGGGGAGCGTGGGGGCACGAGTTTTCATGCGCTCGTTGGCCACCCGCGACTTTGGCAGCGAAATTTCTGCCGCGCTGCCAGAGGTGATTGCCGCCTGCAAGGTGGCGGGCTTTGACCTGATCGTGGTGGAAACCTCGGGCATCGGCCAGGGCGATGCCGCCATCGTCCCGCATGTGGACGTGCCCATGTACGTCATGACGCCCGAGTTCGGTGCGGCCAGCCAGCTCGAAAAAATCGACATGCTGGACTTTGCCGAGTTCGTGGCCATCAACAAATTCGACCGCAAAGGCGCCGCAGACGCCCTGCGCGATGTCGCCAAGCAGGTGCAACGCAACAAGGAAGTGTGGACCGTTCCCACCGAGCAGATGCCGGTGTTTGGCACCATGGCCGCCCGCTTCAACGACGACGGCGTGACCGCGCTGTACCAGGCCCTCAAACCCCGTCTGGCCGAACTCGGCTTGTCCTTGACCGAAGGCCGTCTGCCCGTCGTGGGGGTGCGCCACAGCACCAACCAGACCCCCATCATCCCCGGCGCACGCACCCGTTACCTGGCCGAAATTTCGGACACCGTGCGGGGCTACAAGAAAAAAGCCCGTGAGCAGGCCAAACTGGCCCGCGAAATCCAGCAATTGCGTGCGGCAGCGGCCATGCTGGAAGAAGGCAAATCAGACCGGGCCAAAGCCGCCGAAGCGGCCCTGGACCTAGCGGCTCAACGCGAAGACCGCATGGACAGCGGTGCCCGCAAACTGGTGGCCCAGTGGCCCGCCATGCAGCAGGCCTACGCCGGCGACGAATACGTGGTGAAGATTCGCGACAAGGAAATCCGTACCGCGCTCACCACCAAGTCCCTGAGCGGCACCACCATTCGCAAAGTGGTGTTGCCCACCTACGAATGCCATGGAGAAGTGCTGAAGTGGCTGATGCTGGACAACGTGCCCGGCAGCTTCCCTTACACCGCCGGCACCTTCGCCTTCAAACGCGAGGGCGAAGACCCCACCCGCATGTTTGCCGGCGAAGGCGACCCCTTCCGCACCAACCGCCGCTTCAAATTGGTGAGCGAAGGCATGCCGGCCAAGCGCCTGAGCACCGCGTTCGACTCGGTCACGCTGTACGGCAACGACCCCGACCTGCGCCCCGACATCTACGGCAAAGTGGGCAACAGCGGCGTGAACGTGGCCACGCTGGATGACATGAAGGTGCTGTACGACGGGTTTGACCTGTGCAACCCCACCACCAGCGTGAGCATGACCATCAACGGTCCGGCACCGTCCATTCTGGCCATGTTCATGAACACAGCCATCGATCAGAACCTGGACAAGTTCAAGGCCGACAACGGGCGCGAGCCCACCGACACCGAAACCGCCAAAATCAAGGAATGGGTGCTGGCCAATGTGCGCGGCACCGTACAGGCCGACATCCTGAAGGAAGACCAGGGTCAGAACACCTGCATCTTCAGCACCGAGTTCAGCCTGAAGGTGATGGGCGACATCGCCGAGTACTTTGTGCACCACAACGTGCGCAACTTCTACAGCGTTTCCATTAGCGGCTACCACATTGCCGAGGCGGGGGCTAACCCCATTAGCCAGCTGGCTTTCACGCTCTCCAACGGCTTCACCTTCGTGGAAGCCTACCTGGCACGGGGCATGCACATCGACGACTTTGCCCCTAACCTGAGCTTCTTCTTCAGCAACGGCATGGACCCGGAGTACACCGTGCTGGGCCGGGTGGCGCGGCGCATCTGGGCGGTGGCGATGAAGGACAAATACGGCGCCAACGAGCGCAGCCAGAAGCTGAAATACCACATCCAGACCTCAGGCCGCAGCCTTCACGCACAAGAGATTCAGTTCAACGACATCCGCACCACGCTGCAGGCCCTGATTGCCATTTACGACAACTGCAACAGCCTGCACACCAACGCGTTTGACGAAGCCATCACCACCCCCACCGAGGACTCGGTGCGCCGGGCCATGGCCATCCAGCTCATCATCAACCGCGAATGGGGTTTGGCCAAAAACGAAAACCCCTCACAAGGCGCGTTCATCATCGAAGAGCTGACCGAGCTGGTGGAAGAGGCCGTGTTGGCCGAGTTCGAAAAAATTGCCGAGCGCGGCGGCGTGCTGGGCGCCATGGAAACGGGCTTTCAGCGCGGCAAAATTCAAGAAGAGAGCATGCACTACGAAATGCTCAAGCACACGGGCGAGTACCCCATCATCGGGGTCAACACCTTCCGCAACCCCAAGGGCGATGTGGTGCCGGAGTCCATTGAGCTGGCGCGCTCCACCGAGGAAGAAAAGCAGAGCCAGCTGAAGCGCCTGAGCGATTTCCATACCCGGCATGCGGCCCAATCGCCAGCGGCACTGCAACGCCTGCAACAGGCGGTGATTGACAACCGCAATGTGTTCGATGTGCTGATGGATGCGGTACGGGTTTGCAGCCTGGGTCAGATCACCAACGCATTGTTTGAAGTGGGCGGCCAGTACCGACGCAACATGTAACGCAACTGAAGGGATGTCGCATCTCCAACCCTTCGGGTTGGAGATTGCGTCAAAGACCAGTCACTGCGGCTTGGCTTGGCTTGGCTTGGCTTGGCTTGGCTTGGCTTGGCTAAACTGTAAAGTCAACGCAACGGTATACGTTGCGGAGCCGTTTCCAACGCGGGAGCAAATCGGCTGGCTGGTTGACTGGGTACCGATGCTCCGGCCTGTGGTGGGACTACTGGCCGTCCGGTGGCATTGACAGAGCCAAACATTGGCGACGGTGGTGCGGCCCATAGGGGCGGCACGTCGGGCACCCCGGCCTCGGGCAGTGGCAATTGCAATGGCTGAGGCTCCATGCCCAAGGCCACCTGGCCTTCAACCTGCGCCATCCAACGCTGCAAACTGAGCAAGTTGGAGGCAATGTCTGCACGGGCAGGTGCCAGTTTCACGGCACGCTGCAACAAACTGGTGGCGTGCTGATAGCGCCCTCTTGCGGCCTCGGCCACCGCCTGGTTATTTAGCGCAATCGGATCGAACGGATTGAGCGCAGCCCCATCGACCACATCCATGCCTCGACCAAAGCCACCCGAGCCTCCATTTGCAACAGAAACCGGAAACACCAAACTCGCCTGGGAACGCGGAGACGTGGAGCCACATCCGCCCAAAGCCAGCGCAACGCAGCTCAACAACACCCAGTGGCCAACGCGCAAGGCATCTTCCACGGGGTTGTGAACAAAACATGTCTTCATGTCACTGTCCCACCTTCAGCGTTTTCGGAGGAATCCGCAACGGGGAGTAGATGGAGTCAAGGCTGTATTTCAAATACACAATGCCGCTGGTCTGGGTATAGGAGGAGGCGTTGTCAATGGCAACCTTGCCACCCACTGTCCATTGGGGTGCGAACTGGTACTCCGCCTCCCCGCCCAGGCGGAAGCCCAACCCCGACTTTGATTGGCTAGGATAGAACGCTTTGTATGACACACCAGTAGGAGCGGCCACCGAATTGGCGGTTGCCACGGTTTCCCAGTTGGACTGCAGCGTGGCGTCGCCAGGGAAGTAGGCAGCGCTGTTTTCGCGGAAGGTTTGAATGCCAACCGAGCCGTCCAGTTTGTAGGCCATGCGCCCATACCGTCCCGTCAGCTCAAGCGGCAATGCCAAGCTGAAATAACTCTGCGGACTGAAATAGCCACCATGCCCCAACGTGAAATAACGAAGGTTGCGCTTGTAGCCCAACGCCGTAACCGACACACCGGTGGTGAATTCCATGTCAGTGTCTTGCACCACTTTGTAATAGGCACCGCCGCCTACCTCGAAGCGGCTGTTATTGACCACATTTCGGCCCTGCAAAGCGTGCAAACCGCCGTAACCAAAAATGCCAAATGCACCCTGTTCAACGCCAATTTCCACACGCCCACCGGTAGCGGTGACGCCGCCCCAGGTGCGACCGGTCACGTCGTCACGTGTACCGGCATAGGACAGAACACTGTCGGTCACTGGACGACGGGTCACATCAAGCTTGAGTTTCACGTCACCCAAGCTATCGTTGTACGACACACCACCCAGAAAATTACCTACCTGGAAGCCCAGCGGGGTGGTACCCAGATCGAGTTTGAGTCGTGCGGTTTCGTAAGCGACCGAAAAGGCCACACCAGAATCCTGCTGTTCGCGGGTGGTGCCAGTGCCACCACCAACCAAGGCCATGGCATTGGCACCAAAGAGCTGGGCCGCGTTTTGGTCAGACATGTTCACACGGCCTGCGCTGATGAACACCGGCTCCAGCCTCAACACAAAATGGGAACCTTGCGCGAAGGGAAACCGTCCTTCGATAACGGTGCTGAAATCGGTCAGCTCGCTAGTACCAGACACACCACTTCGCCCCCGCCACATGCCACCGGCCGAAATGGCACCGGCACGGTCTGCCCGCAATTCGTCAATTTCGCGCTGCAAGGAACCCGGCCCTGTCGGACGGCGTACATTAGCCAGCGGCGCAGGGTTGTCCCAACTGCCAACCGGAGCCACACGGGGCACTTCCTGTGCAACCGGTGCCGGCGTGGCCTGTGCCACCTGTGCGGTGAATGTGGGAGGTGTTGTAAGCAACGGCTGCTGGTATGGTGCAGGCATGTTGCGGCCAGAGCCAAACACATCCACATCGGAAACAACCGGCGTTTGTGCCACCGGCATCAGCATGGGACCACCTGAAGAATATGGGAGCGCTTGCATGCCACCAGACTGCGCGACCTGCCACGGTAACACTGCCGCAGAAGGGCGATAACCTGGTTCGACAAATACCGAGGGGGCAGCGGGTTGGTACTGCACCGGTTTCAGTGCACCGCCTTGCAGACCACCCGCAGTGCCGACGAACTGGTCGGGAGCTCCACGCTGAATATCCGAGCTCAACTCGGAGACCTGTGGGGCATACACGGAAGGAGCCCGCAGCGGTGCGGCTGGATTCTGACTGGCAGGAACACCCTGTTGCAACACGGGAGCCTGGAGCACTGGGCGCGATGTGGGCGCTGTTTGATTGGCCACTGCCCTGCCTCCCAATGGATTGGGGATCGGGGGAACACCCAGGGTGGAGGCATTTCCGGGACGTCGGGGTTGGGCGGGCATGGTGTAGTCCACCATGTTGACCCCCAATGGCCCCACCTTGGCCATTTGGCTTTGAGCATACGAAACCTGTTGGGCCTGCTGCATCAACTCCACGGCTTTTTTGTTTTGCCCCATGGCTCGTGCCAACCGACCCTGGGTGGTCAGGACATCCGGGTGGGTTGGAGCCATGCGGGCAGCTGCATCCAGTGCCGACTGTGCATAGACAAGTTCACCAGCCGCCAGGGCCGCCCCGCCTGTGGCGACCAGGGTAGAAACATCTGGCTCATCCATCAGCTGCAAGACTTGGTGGTACCAAGCCAACGCCCGGGCTGGTTCCCCTGCACTGTTGTACAGGCGCGCCAAGGCCTGTTGTGCGGGGATGTCGTTGGGGCGCTCACTGAGCAGTTGGGACGCAATTTCGTAGGATGCCGAATAATTGCCGGCCTCTCTCTGCGCATCGGTTTGGCGAACGCTGTACGCCCAGCGAACGTCGTCCAGATCTTTGCGCTGCGCAGGAGTGAGGTTCTGACCATACAGCTGGCGCAACTGGGCCGCCAACTCCACGTCCTGGCGGGTTTTCAGCAGCAACCCGGCATATTGCACCAACAGGTCTGCACTCGGCTTGGGTGACTGCGCCAGTAAGGTACGCATCATGGTGATGGATCTGGACTCATCCCCGAGGCCAACCATGGACTGCGCGATGGCACCCAGCAGTTCACCGTCCCGACCCGCCGCCTGCAAGGCCTGATCCAAGGTGGTCAGCGCCGACGGGTTCTGGCCTGAGCGGGCGAGAACCTCGGCTTTGGCGACTTGGGCCCTGACCCACATTTGCCGCTGCAATTCCGACATTTCTCTGGTGCGCGCACTGGGGGGAATTTTTTCGAGCATGTTCAGCGCAAGGGTGTACTCCTTGGCTTCGGCACTCATCAACGCTGCGGCATGCAAGGCGTCAGGCATATCGGGGCGGCTTTGCAACAAACCGTCCATCAAGCCAAATGCCTCGCTGGCAGCACCTGAGCGGTGATACAGACGGGCAAGCTCCAGCCGCAGCCAGGGGCTGTTGGGATCCCATAGCAATGCCTCTTCCAGCGACTGCATCGCGGCAACAGCATCGCCGCGAGCAGAGTCGGCCACCGCACGAATGCGATATTGCTCGGCCCGCAAACTGCCATAACCCAAAAGTTCCTTGTCAACGTCAGAAATCGCCTCTGCCAATACCAAGGCCTCGTCGACCTTGCCCAGCCGCACCAACACGCCAGCGTAACCGCGCAACACATCAACCGACTTGGGGTGCGACTGCCGCAAGGCCTTGTAAGCCACTTCTGCATCGTTCAGCCGCCCTTCTTGCACCAGCAAATCGGCCAGTGCAGCAGGCGGGCGTTCGGCTTTGCCATCCAGTTCCAAAGCCCGCTCGTAAAAACGGCGAGCTTGCACCAGATCGCCCCCTGCAGCGGTCTGATCCCCCAAATCGAGGGAATGCCAAAATCTGGCGGTGCGCAATGCTTCCTGCCACTTGCGGTTTCCACCAAGGCGGGTTGCTTCCATCAGCAGCTTTTCCGCCTCGGGAAAACGCTCTTGCTTGAGGCGCACCACCCCCAGACCACCTAAACCATCGGGGCTTTTGGGAGTGGTGGACAACAGAGTTTCGAACCGTTTTTCTGCATCGCCGATGTCACCCATGTTCAGGGCGTTATAGGCGTCGCGCAATGCAAGACTGCGAGGGTCAATGGGACGGGGTGCAGAAGCCTGATTCAACCCCGCGACCCGGGCACGGATGGCAGCATCGTTGGGTTGAACATTCAAAAACGCCTGAAACAGTGGCGTGTCAGCTCGACCGGCTTCAAGCCAGATCAGACCTTTTCTCCAAGCGTCAGTGGCGGCAGGCCCAATGCTGGGCTTGCGTGACAAATCAGCCAGCAATCGAATGCCTTCGCGGCGGGTAGCCGCACGGTAGGTGAGGTGCTGGGCATGGGCCAATGCCACCACGTAGTTGCCAGAGTCATCGGCAGCCAAGCGCTCCAGCCCACGCCGGGCTTCTTCCCAGCCTGAATTGGACGCGCCAAGGGTCTGGTAGTACTCAAGCGCAATGGGGCCAGTGAGCTGACGACCATCAAGCAATTGCCGGTACATGCCCACAGCTTCGTCAACACGGCCTGCCCTGGAGGCGGCACGGGCCTGATCCAGCAGTTTGGTGTCCAGGGATTTTTGAGTGACTGCACCTTCGATGCGACGAATGGCGTCTTTATTAGCCTGAGGTTGTTGCTTCAGTTGTTCAGCAATTTCCCGGGCTGCTTCGGTTCTATTGCTATCAATTTCATATTGAGCCAATCCAGCCAACGCATCCGAATTACGAGGTTCAATTTGCAACAATCGCTTCCATGCCACAACAGCCAGATCAGAGCGACCCTTGGACTGCCAAAAACGAGCTTGCTCAGTAAGGGTTTTGACAGCCAACGCACTGTCTTGGGCATGTGCGGGAAAAATAAAAACACCGGCTATAGCAACAGACAGTGCAGCCGCCCACTTGATCCAATGGGAGGGACAGCAGAGCAATAAACGTTTCATGTCAATCGAGCAGGAGGGTCAACGCACACGGAACATCATCTGCCACTGGAGCGACGATTAGCCTGGGTCCGCAGCAAGGTGTAAGAAACACCAGCCAGTAATACTGCCACTGCAAAAATCAATGCTGCGGCAATCCAGATGTTGTTGGAAAGCGACCAGCGGATGGCCAACAGAGGTGGTAGCTTGCCAACATGGTACGACGAGGCGGACTCCATGGAATCAACCTCCTTCCCACGGATGACGGCAATGCCACCCTGAATTTTGGGAACAATGTCGTCGTCCATCAAGGCAGTGAGTACGTCAGCCTGCCCTGTAGTGCGATCACTGGTCACAGCAACCACACTTCGGCTACTGTTCAACGGGGAACGGAAACCGAACAACACCGCTTCGCGAGCCAGCGTGGTGGCAGAGAGCTCTCCTGTGACAAGTGTTTTGTCTTCCGGGGTTTCGTACCAGGGCAGGTAGCGCTTGCGGATATCGGACAAAGAAAACACCCGGGTCTGACCATCAGCAGAGAAGGGCATGGATTTGGCCCAGTCGCGAAACAGGCTTTGCGAGGAGGGGCCGCCCAGCAACAAAATGTCTTTGTCAGCAAAACGGGAAACGTCAGCAGACCGACCGACCGTGACGCCGTGAGCGGCCAAACCAGTGGAATACCCCATGCGACCCATGAGGGTCAGGTAGGTGCCAATATCGCCGGAGGTGTAGTTGTCCGGTAGCACCACAGCCGTTTCAGACAGATCGGCCATACGGGTAAATGGGAACCCTGCATTGGCAAATGCACTGACGTCAGGCATTTTGATGTAGTGCGGCAATTTGCTGATGTCGATAGTCGAATCAGGATCGATCGAAGCCCTCACATTGTCAAGCACAACATCCTTGCAGGCACCTTCCTTCGGATAGTCGAAGCTGAAATGGAATTGCATCTGGCTACGCGAACGAAGATGAACCACAGGCAAGTGAAATTTGCCTTCCGCCGGCAAGAGATCCCCGGGCGCCAGCTTAACGATCAACTGACGGAGCGCAGAATCCGGAGCCTCGGAGCCCGGATGAGCCAGCAACGGATACGACATGACGTATTTGTCGTTGACCAGCACGTTGAGGTTGGATTTGTCAAGTTTGGGGCGCGGTGTATAGCGATACCGGAAATCCACCGGAACACCTGGAGAGTTCCATCCAAACAAATCGGGTGGGGCCATCATATTCAAACGCACCAAATCGGGAATCAATCCCCGGACGTTGAGTTCCTGTAACGTGGCCAATTCACCGAATTTGACCGGCCGATCACTGGGCAACCACCGTGGGGCATCGTATGGGGTGCGGGTTTTCAGCCCATCCAGTTTGGCATTCGATACCGTTTGTCCCGCTAGACCGGGTTTGCCCAAACCCAGAGATACGGCCGCAGTGCGGAGCTCGGCACTGTCGCGCCCCATGACCAGAAGCACTTTGAACCGAGGGTCAATAGGGTGAGAAACTACCGAAATGGTAGGCCCGTTGATGGGAGGAATATTGAGTAGACCTTGAGGACGGTCGTCGTTGGTAGCAAACACCACGGCGTTGTCCTCGGGCAACCGGTTGAGATGCGCAGGGAACCATGCCCCCCGGTAGCTGGCCAGATCACCAAACCAGGACGCAACAATGCCCGCTGCTTCGAGGGTAGCTGTGGAAGGGGTAGCACCGAAGACGAACGGACGCTCAAGGCGACGGCCATCACGACGATCAAAGAATGGCGCTGGCAATAACACCAAGTCATTGACCACCGACAGTGGAGCGACTGTGAAGTGCACAGAGCTCAGGTTGCTGACGTTCATCCACAAGCTGGAGTGGAAGGGGTCTTCACAATCGAGCGTGTAGTGGCCGATGAACTGCAAACTGAGTTGGTTGAAGTCGCTGACCAAACGGGGATCAAGAGAAACCTCCCGAATGAGTGCTGCACCTGCTGCTTCTTTCGGCAAAGGGATGGTTTGCGCCACCTCGCCATTCAGCATGATTTTCAGGTGCGACAGGTTCGTCAGCAACGATGGGGAATATGAAAAATCGAGTTTGAGCTTGATACCAGTAACCACCTCATCGGCCGGTATGCTGAATGGTACGGAATAGATGGAATCAATGCCTCGAAGCTGAAAGGACTGAGTAACCCCCAATTGTTTGAAAGTGAACCCGTAAGTACGTTGCGGTATTTTGGATGCAGTAGGCGTGGATGGCATCACCGCAACCGCTTCGGTCTCTGCAACAACTGGTGCAAACTTGGAACGTTTGTTCTGTGCCACGGCCTCAGGAGCCAGCCCAGCAGAGAACATGGCAACACCGAACATGCAGGCGGCGAGTAGGTTTTTCTTAAACATGGTGCAGGTTCGGTATTCTGTGAAAATGATTAGCCGTTGGAGGCATTGACACCAGTGGACACAACCACTTTAGACGCGCGTGGACGTGCCTGAATGCGGGCTTTGTTGAACTCCTGACCGATGGCCGATGCCAACCGGGTTTTGCGTTCACGCCACGCTCCAACTAACAAGGTGCCAAGCACCTTGAATCCGCTCAAACCGAGAAACAGTACTTCCTTGAACGATTGCCACGGCTTGTCTGGCTTGCGTTTGTCACCCCAAACGACCCAGCTGTCTGCCCGGGCAAATGTACACTGCACAAAATCAATAGATTGCTGGCGGGTCATGGATTCGAATTGCACGCCGATTCGGCCTTCGCTATTCATGGTGATTTTGGCATCGAACTCATATTCGTCGACACCACGAGTCAACCCCAGACGCACAACCTCCCCTAACGGGGCATCAATGGGAGCTGCGGCCATCAGTCCCACGCCACCGTCAGAGTAGTCGGTGGTGGTGCAGGCGAATGCGCGGCCATTGGCCAATCGCAACGACGCAGGCATCTTCATTTGGACGCGAGGTGACTGCCGGACCTGTCGTGCCTCGTTGGCCACAGCAATGCTGGCTCCCAACATGACTAGGTTGTAAATCGTCCAGATGAGGTTTAGAACAATGGTTTGAACTTCTGGTTCAATTTCAAACAAAAGCCGTCCCACACCAAAACAAAACCCGGTAAGGCTCAATCCCATCAAAATCAGGTAGGGCTTAGAAATGTCCCAGTCAAAAAATTCCTTTTCGTTCAATCCACCTTTGATGGTCACGTTGAATTTGCCAAATTTAGGGTTGATAAAAGCCACCAACACAGGGCGCAGGATGTACCAAGCCAGCACCGACTCATAAACCTCCGCCCAAAACGAATGACGGAACTCGCCCTGCATCCGAGAGTTGGTCATGTTGGCATGGAGAAGGTGAGGCAATGCAAATAAGGCAATTTCGGTGGCTGAAGCCCAGATCACCTGCGAACCCAGCAGCAAAAATGCCAACGGAGCCGTGAGAAAAATCAAACGCGGCAAGCCGTAGAAAAAATGTAGCATGGCATTGGCGTAGCAAAGGCGCTGACCAAGCTTAAGACCTCTGCCAAAGAACGGATTGTCCACCCGAAAAATTTGCGCCATCCCCCGGGCCCACCGGATGCGCTGTCCCACGTGACTACCCAGAGTTTCTGTAGCAAAACCAGCCGCTTGAGGAACGGCCAGAAATGCAGTGGAATAACCCGCACGGTGCAGCTTAAGCGCGGTGTGCGCATCCTCCGTGACGGTTTCAGTAGCAATCCCTCCTACTTCGTCAAGACACGACCGCTTGATAACCGCACAGGATCCGCAGAAAAACGACGCATTCCAAAGATCGTTGCCATCTTGGACCAACCCGTAGAACAATTCACCTTCGTTGGGAACCCTTCGAAAGGTACCCAAATTCTTCTCGAATGGATCAGGCGAGAAGAAATGGTGCGGCGTCTGCACCATGGCGAGCTTTCTGTCTTTGACAAACCACCCCATAGCCACTTGCAAAAAGGTCCGGGTAGGGATGTGGTCGCAATCGAAAATCGCAACGTACTCCGCCCGACTGAAGCGCAAAGCGTTGTTCAGATTGCCGGCTTTTGCATGCTTGTTTCGTCCTCGGGTGATGTATTCGGCGCCCGCCTCTTTAGCAAACTCCCGAAACTCTCCTCGTCGACCATCATCTAGGATCAGCACACGAATTTTGTCCTTGGGCCAATCAATGGCCAATGCCGCATATACGGTATTGCGGACCACCTTCAATGGTTCGTTGTAAGTGGGAATGAACACATCGACGGTAGGCCATGTGGCCCTGTCCGGAGGCATGGGCACTGGCTTGCGCTCCAGCGGCCACGCTGTCTGAAAATAACCCAACACCAACACCACCCACGCATACAACTCAGCAATGAACAAGGTAGAACCAAACAGTCCATTCAGCCAAGAGTCAAACGAAATAGTAGAAAAAGCCCGCCAGTACAAATAGCGGGTAGAAGCCACCAAAGATAGGACGATCAACACCTGCGTCACAAACCGCCCAGGCAAGGTCCGAGCAAAGAACGCAAGACCGAATGAGAAGACCCCAAACCCAAATTGCTGCTCCGCTGTCAACGGAATGGTCACAATCATCCAGATGACCGGGAGTGTGAACAAGAGCACAACCGCCTGCACCTGGGGTAAGTGCCAACCTTTCCAGCCAGCAAGCCGTCGAACGATCTCCACTGCTGCTGCATAACCCCTTTTGCGGGCAAGCAGCCGCATTTGAAGGCGGGCATAGCGGATGCGTCGGACGTTCATGCCCTCCTCCCCGCAGGGTTGGCAACAGCCCTGGCGACCCAGTCATCCACCCAGGCCACCAGCTGGCGGATATCACGTGTGGCCTCGCCGTGCGGAGCATACTGCAACACGGGCTGATCGTGCGCCAGGGCTTCCCTAACAGCCTCATCAGTGTGCACTACCGCTGGCGCCAACCTGACGTCCAAAGTGGAACGAAGAACACGTGTGACATCCCTGGACAGCACACTGCCCGAGGGCGAGTTGTTAATGATGTAGGCCGAACCCGCGAAGTCTGGACGACCATGGCAGTAGGTGTCCAAAATGGATTCCATGGCAGGAATGGTGGCATAGGAAGCAGCATCTGGCAGCACAACAACCAGCACCATGTCGGCAGCCCTGAGCGCCTGCTGCTGGTACAGAGATGGCCCAGGCGGAGTATCAATGACCACCACGGCATCTTTGGGCAAGCCCAGTTGCGCCAGCTGATCACGCAGCAAATGGGGCCGCTGAGACATCAACACCTCCCAGGCATCGCGCTCGGTTTCCGACAGAGATCCAAACGGCAACACCTGCACACCACTGGTGACACCATTCCGCACCGCTTGCCGCCATGACACCCCAGTCAACGCTGCGCAGGCAAGTCCATCGCCTTCCGAAAACGACACACCCAAATGCAAGCGGAGAGCATTCTGGGGATCCAGATCTGCCGCCAAAGCCGGTCGTTTTTGAGCCAAGGCCATCGCCAGATTGGCCGACAACGTGGTTTTCCCAACCCCCCCTTTCGCAGAAACCACCGACAAAATCACCATTTGGCAAGCCTTTTCAAACCAGACTCAGTCGCTACTTTAACAGGAGCTTGTTTCTTAGGAAGCATACGTTGAAACATGGACTCCAAGTCTGTGTTTTTTAATGGCTGAACCAAAGCTGATGCTTGAGGAGCCACTTCCACCACACTGGAGGCAGGCTGACCAGAGGTCACAGGCGCTTCCACGGAGGCCTCTGCAGTGGGTACGGTTGGGGCAATGAGCACTTGCGGCAAAACAACCGGAGCCTGCGCCGACAGCAACAGCCGGTCAGCAACGGATGCGCCGGAAGACAATGCATCCGACACCACGTGATGGGTACGCACACCGCTGACTTGCAACTCTGGCGTGCCGGCCGGAGCCATGGGGCGCAACTGCGGGCTGATCTGATCCAACATGGGCCAACGTGTCACCGCCAACTCGACCTGTTGCTCTGCCTGCACCTCCTGATAGGTAGAAGCATCACCACCAAACCGGCGAAACAAAGTACTGACATCATCTGCCTTGGACATTCAACCTCCGTTTTCGAACTTGAAACACTGAGTACATGCCCCTCAGTCTGCCTTCAATTCAAATGCAACGTGCATGGGCAGTCCGGAAGCCGGCAATTGTTTCAACACCAACTGCGAAGGTGCTCCCACAGCTGCAAGCCACACACCATATGCCCCCTCCAAAAAACCGCCCGCCATCTCGGCATCGACTTGCAAAGCTGCCGGAAGTGGGCACCCTTTGTGATCCAGTCGCAAGGAACCGCCCAAGTCGGTAAACATCACCACCCCCCATTGACGGTCGAACCAAAATCGATTGACGGCCTTCTCGAGACCAGCCAAATCATTCACGGCAGGCAACGGCGACTCGTTTGCAAACTGCTCGCCCAGCCGACTCAGGAACTGACGGAATTCCTGAGCCGACAGTTGAGACTGCAATGCCCCCCCTAAAACACCCAAGAACCCGGCCCACTGCGGGGCAATCCGCTCAAAAGCCAGATGCCGGAGCAAATCTACGGTTGGGTCTTCGGCGTTGGTCGTTGCATCCATGAGCATGTCCGGGTTTCAATGATGGCTGCGATTTTCACGTACGCGGATATACAGTTGATCGAACCTTTGGGCAAAAATCTGACTCTCAGGAAGCAATCTGATGGCGCTGTTGTATTTTTGCTCTCCTCCACCGAGGCAACACTGATACATATTGACATTCAATCAATTTCAAATATTTAGAGTGAACACCCTAACTAACATCTTTCATTCTCTGAACTGGCACAAGTTTGCCGCACATCTGGCACTTGTGCTGCATGCCATGGCTTGGTGGCCATTTTTTGCTCATGCTGAATTGAATGTACTGGGGGCTGGCAACCGCAACCATTCGTTTGCCAGCCCCCAGGTGGAAGTTCGGCTGCTGACCCATGCACCAGATGGCATCCAAGCCGGCCAGTCTTTTTGGGTGGGGCTGGACATCAAGCACCGCCCGGGCTGGCACACCTACTGGCGCAATTCCGGCGACTCCGGCCTCCCGACCCAAATCGACTGGACACTGCCACCCGGCATGCAGGCTGGGCACCTGGAATGGCCGGCTCCCAGCAAATTCCCCCTGGGCGACCTGGCCAACTATGGTTACACCGGTCAGGTGGTATTGCCCACCCGCATGACCCTGCCAGCCGATTATTCGGGTGATGCTTTTTGGGTTCAGGCCCATGCCAGTTGGCTGGTCTGCAAGACTGAATGCATTCCTGAAGAAGCCACACTGGCGATTCAAATTGACCCCAAGGCCCCCTCCACGCTGCACAGCAAGCTGTTTGAGACATTTTTGAGCCAGCGGCCACTGGACACATCAGCCAGTGACTCACACATTCAAATCAAAAACAACCAGCTCCAACTCTCAACAGCGAACCTGCCATCTGCATGGGTTAACCACTCACTGGAGGTTTTTGTTGAAGAAGCCAACCTGATTGCTCCCGGTGCAAACTGGAAGCAGGAGTGGCAAGGTCGCACATGGCACGCTTCACTCCCGTTGAGCGACATGCGCACCGAGTCACCTGGCACAGTGATCGTGGTCATCAAGCCGGAACCAGCCCTTGACAGTCAACCCGCAAGCGTACGCATTCCCATGACGGTAGCGGGCGACTGGCCGCCTGCGGCTGCACCCGCAGAACTCCCACCGGCATTGAAGGCTGCACTGAATACCCAACCAACAAGCAATGGCATGGTGCAGGATATACCGACCACCGCCTGGGCCATGGCATTACTGGGCGCCCTGACTGGTGGATTCATCTTGAATCTGATGCCCTGCGTATTTCCAATACTGGCCATCAAGGCACTGGCATTCACCGACCCAAACCCCGACATCACCCCCGCCACGCACCGCTTGACCGGCATAGCCTACACGCTGGGCGTGGTGCTGTCGTTCGCGGCGCTGGGTGGACTGATGCTGGCACTGCGCGCCACAGGTGAACAATTGGGCTGGGGCTTCCAGCTGCAATCTCCTGTTTTTGTAGCATCACTCGCAGTGCTGTTTACCCTGATTGGTTTGAATTTAGCCGGATTGCTGGAGGCAGGCCATTGGCTGCCCGGCTCCCTGGCCAACCTGCAAGCCCGCCACCCAGTGGTGGATGCAGTACTGACCGGCGTACTCGCAACGGCCATTGCCTCTCCCTGTACCGCACCGTTCATGGGCGCTTCAATGGGCTTGGCTGTCTCCCTGCCGGCTGAGCAGGCATTGGCCGTGTTTGCAGCCATGGGCATGGGCATGGCGTTGCCATTGCTACTGGCCAGCTGGTTCCCAGTCATTGCACATGCCCTGCCCAAGCCGGGCAAATGGATGGAGCAGTTTAAGCAACTGATGGTGTTTCCCATGTTGGCCACTGTCGTCTGGCTGTTGTGGGTTTTGGGACAGCAGACTGGCATCAACGGTGCCACGGCATTGCTAGCAGGGCTGGTGGGCCTCACCTTTTTGTGCTGGGCTCTGACACAAACCGGCACCAGTCGCAAATGGCTTGGCAGCACTGCGGCACTGACACTCGTGGCATGGGGCCTTAACCTGGGCCCGATCGTCTTGAGCGAAGATCCACCCCAGACGACCACCTCATCCATCACATCGGCCGCTCAAGACCTGCCCCCCGGGGTTTGGCACGCTTGGTCTGTCAGCCGCATGAAAACACTCGTGGCCAGCAACCGCCCAGTTTTGGTGGATTACACCGCCGCATGGTGTGTCACCTGCCAGTACAACAAGCGCACCACACTGGGCAACCAGGCCTTGCTGGCCGATCTGACAGCACAAGGGGTGGTTTTGCTGCGGGCCGACTGGACCCGCAGAGATCCCGCCATCACCCAAGCCCTGGCCGAAGTCGGGCGCAATGGCGTCCCCACCTACGCCGTTTACCTGCCGGGCAAAGCACCGGTTGTGTTGTCTGAATTGCCCTCCGTGACCGAAGTGCGCAGCGCACTGTCCACACGCTGACGGCAACCATGCCAGGCCCCCTGCATCAAACCCCCACAGCAAGGCAGGGATAATTTACGGGTCGCCTTCGGTTTGCCCGTGGCTTCCGTCAGCCCGCCGGCCCGTGCGGCAACCATTGACCCATCACACCCATGCCATTCGCTCCCCTGAAAAACGACACCTTCCTGCGCGCCTGTTTGCGACAGGCCACCGATCACACCCCCATGTGGCTGATGCGCCAAGCCGGTCGCTACCTGCCCGAATACTGTGCCACCCGTGCCAAAGCCGGCAGCTTCATGGGTTTGGCCACCAACGTGGACTACGCCACTGAAGTGACGTTGCAACCACTGGAACGCTACCCGCTGGATGCCGCCATTCTGTTCAGTGACATCCTGACCGTGCCCGATGCCATGGGCTTGGGTCTGAGCTTCGCAGCGGGGGAAGGACCCAAATTTGCCCAGAACGTGCGCGACGAAGCTGCGGTAGATGCACTGGCTGTGCCCGACATGGACAAGCTGCGCTACGTGTTCGATGCCGTCACCGGCATCCGCAAAGCCTTGAACGGACGGGTTCCCCTGATTGGCTTCTCAGGTAGCCCCTGGACCCTGGCCTGCTACATGGTGGAAGGCGGCGGCTCCGACGACTACCGCGCTGTCAAAACCCTGATGTACAGCCGCCCCGACCTGATGCACCGCATCCTGGCCATCAACGCCGATGCCGTGGCCCAGTACTTGAATGCACAAATCGACGCTGGCGCCCAGGCCGTGATGGTGTTCGACAGCTGGGGCGGCGTGCTGGCCGACGGCAAGTTCCAGGAGTTCAGCTTGGCGTACACACGCCGCGTGCTCGATCAACTGAAAACCGAAAAAGACGGCCAGCGCATCCCCAGCATCGTCTTCACCAAGGGCGGTGGGCTGTGGCTGAACGACATGAACAGCATGCCCTGCGACGTGCTGGGTGTGGATTGGACGGTCAATCTGGCTCAGGCCAGAGCGGTGGTGGGCGGAGACATCGGTGGTCCAGGAAAAGCCTTGCAGGGCAACCTCGATCCCAACGTGTTGTTTGCCCACCCCGATCAAATTGCCACCGAAGCCATTCGTGTACTGGACAGCTTTGGCATGCCACACACTGATCGCAGCACCAACGGCCCCACGCACATCTTCAACTTGGGGCACGGCATCAGTCAATACACACCACCAGACAGCGTGGCCGCGCTGGTGGAAGCCGTACACAGCCACTCCCGCAAGATGCGGGCAGGCGGCTGAGGCTTCATGATGGGTTAGCACAAATAGAAGCTATTTTTCGAACCGACATCACTTGTTATGCACATTTTTTGTGAACCAGCACCCAGGCGACATGAACGGATAGATGGTTTTGCTTCAGACCCACTCAAAAACATAACTCATTGATTTTGTTTGATTTTTATAAATTGCCTATTTTTTAAGCAACCCAATCAAACCCACGCCACAAGCGGATTCCGGCTGTTTTTGGACCAGTCATCCACAAAGTTATCCACAACCACTGGGGATGACCTCCAAAAACATGACAAATCAATGACTTGCAATCCAAAGCATGAGTTCAGGTGAATACATCACGGCAACTGTGGTGGTCGCGCTCCCAGCCCATGCCGGATTGGAATCCACCCTGACCTACCGCCACACACAGGCGCTGGAGCCAGGCACCTGGGTTCGGGTACCGCTGGGCCGGCGATTGGTGCTAGGTGTGGTGTGGGACACGCCAGCAGACATTCCGGAGCCGACAGCCACCAACCTGCGAGACATCACCGAAGTGATGAGCGGCTTTCCCGCACTGGGAAGCTCCTGGCGGCAATTGCTGCAATTTGTGGCCCGGTACTACCAGCGCAGCCTGGGTGATGTGGTGCAGGCCGCCTTGCCCCCCCACATGCGCACATTGACCTTGGTGCAATGGGAGCGGCTGCATCGCAAACGGAGAGGACAGACCACAAAAGGCAACGTCAGCTCACCTCCGGCGCCCGAAACATCGGCCAGTACCACACCTCCAGCATCCCCTCAACAAACCGCTGCCCTGGAGGCCCTGCGTCAGCCCGATGCTCAAACTCGCCCCGTGCTGCTGTTTGGCGTCACCGGAAGTGGCAAAACCGAGGTGTACATGCGGCGCGTGGCCGAGCTGTTGGATGCAGAACCCGACGCCCAAGCCTTGGTGCTGGTACCCGAAATCAATCTCACGCCCCAGGTGTTGGCTCGCTTCAACGAACGGTTTGCCAGCCGCTGGGGGCCACAAGCGGTGGTGGCGCTGCACAGCGGCCTCACACCGGCCAAGCGCCTGGCGGGCTGGTTGGCAGCCCATCACAGCCATGCACGGATTGTGTTGGGTACCCGCACGGCCGTGCTGTGCAGCATGCCTCACCTGCGACTGATGGTGGTGGATGAAGAGCACGACCCCAGCTACAAAAGTCAGGATGGCGCCCGTTACTCGGCACGCGACCTGGCCATTTACCGCGCCCACGCCTTGCAGCAGGCCGGGCAACCATGCCAAGTGATTTTGGGTTCTGCCACACCGTCGCTGGAAAGTTGGCATGCGGCTGAGCAGGGCCGCTACCTGCGTCTGACGCTACCTGCTCGCCAGGGCGATGGCACACTGGCCACCTTGCGCTTGGTGGACATGGCCCGTCAGCCCAAAGGCGCGGTGCTGGCACCGGCTCTGGTGGCGGCCATGACGGAACGGGCAGCACGGGGTGAACAAAGCCTGCTGCTTCTCAACCGCCGCGGCTACGCCCCCGTGTTGAGCTGCAGCGCCTGCAGCTGGAAAAGCCATTGCCCGCATTGCAGCGCCTACCGGGTTTTTCACAAAGTGGACCGCACTTTGCGTTGCCACCATTGCGGACACAGCAGCCGCGTGCCCCACGCCTGCCCCGATTGCGGCAACCTCGACATTCAACCCATCGGCAAAGGCACGCAGCAACTGGAAGAACAGGTGGTTGACCTATTGAGTCCGATCGTGCGGCCCGATGGCTCACCCCTGCGCGTAGCGCGCATGGACGCCGACACCACCCGCACCACCGGCAGCCTGGAAGCCCAACTGGAACAAGTGCACCGTGGTGAAGTAGATGTACTGGTCGGCACCCAAATGGTGGCCAAGGGACACGACTTTCGGCGCATCACACTGGTGGCCGCACTGAATGCCGACTCGGCCCTGTTCGCCAGCGACTACCGAGCCCCAGAACGGCTGTTTTCGCTGCTGATGCAAGCAGCAGGCCGAGCAGGGCGGGATGCCGAACTCAGCGCCCATAGCGAACTGTGGGTGCAAACCTGGAACCCGGGTCATGCGCTGTTTGCCTCATTGCGCCAGCACGATTTCGACGGATTTGCCCGCACCCAACTGGCTGAACGCGAGGATGCCGCCCTCCCTCCGTTTGTGCATCAGGCCCTGGTACGCGCAGAGGCCCGCACATCTGAAGCCGCGCACGCTTTCCTGCGAGCCATCCGGCAATCGCTCCAACCGGCGGTTGACGAACAAACCACGGTTTACCCCCCCATTGCGCCATTGGTTCAGCGTGTGGCCAATGTGGAGCGGACTCAAATGCTGCTGGAGAGCACATCCCGAGCCGCCTTGCATCGCTTGCTGGCGAATCTGCATGGCCTGGCGATTCAAGCCAAGGCGTTACCAGACACCAAAGGACTGATTCGGTGGGCTGTGGATGTGGATCCGCTGGCCATTTAGGGAATAAAAATTAAGAGCAAACTATTGATTAACAATAAGCGGGAAGGCATTTTTTAATTTAAAAATTAGCCTCTGAGCAACGACACCGCTCCCGAAAACGTCAGAAACGCAGCAGCAGTGGAAACCAAAATGATGCGGGCAATGCGTCCGGTGTCGGCATCAAACCGCTCAGCCAGCAAACTCACGTTGCTGGCGCTGGGCAAGGCGGCAATCAACACCATCACGGTCAGGGTGAACCGGTCAATCGGCACCCCCAACTGAATGGCCGCCAACCCGACCAGCAACACCAGCAACGGGTGCAGGAACAGTTTCATCAGCGCCACCGGCACATAGTCGGACATGGGGGCCGGGTGATCCACCGTCATTTGCGCCCGCGCCAGCACCGCACCAATGGTGAACAAGGCCACAGGCGATGCGGCATCGGCCAGCAACCAAGCCGTCTTTTCGACGGGTGCTGGCAACTTGAACTGCAGAGCAGACGCCACCCCACCCAACAAAATGGCCCAGGGCATGGGGTTGGTCAACACGCCGCGCAACGCCTTGCGAGCCGCCTCCAGGGCACCGCTGGCACCGCCGCCCGCCCCATCCAGGCGCGACAAAGCGATGCACAACGAGCTGGTGATGACCATGTCCACCACGATCAACACAATCACCGGTCCCACTGCTTTTGGCCCCATGAGCGCAGCCAGCAAGGGCACCCCCATGAAGCCCGTGTTGGGAAACGCCGCCACCAAGGCCCCCAGCGACGCGTCATTCCAGCCAATGCGGTCATTCAGGGTGGTGGCCACCGCGAACGCCACCATCACCAGCGCACACAGCAGGTACACGCCAAACACCGACGCATCCAGCAGTTCCGCAATGGGAGTGGTCGAGCCAAACCGGTACAGCATGCAGGGCAATGCAAAAAACAGCACAAAACCGTTCAGACCTCCAATCGCTTCCAGCGGCAGAACGCGCCGCCTTGCGGCCACAAAACCGCAGGCAACCAGGGCAAAAAACGGGAACGTGACCCAGAGAACGTCGAGCATGGGAGAGATTGTCTCAGGGAGATCCGTCGTGCCAAGTCGAAGCAGGGACAATCCGGCCCTTCACACCATGAGCCACTCCGTCACCTCCGCCCCCGTTTACTCCTCCCTCACCGCAGGCCTCAACCCAGCTCAGGCCGAAGCCGTGATGCATTTGGGCGGCCCCTGCCTGGTGCTGGCCGGTGCAGGCTCTGGCAAAACCCGCGTCATCACCCACAAAATTGCCCGCCTGATTGAAGCCGGGTTGTCGCCGGACCGGATTGCCGCCATCACCTTCACCAACAAGGCTGCAGCCGAAATGCGAGAGCGTGCCCGCCAGCTGGTGGGCAAAGCGGCGCAAAAGGTCGTCATCAGCACCTTCCACGCGCTGGGCGTGCGGCTGCTGCGCCAGGACGGCAAAGTGCTGGGTCTGAAAGACAGCTTCAGCATCCTGGACACCGACGACATCACCAGCCTTCTGAAAGACTGCGCCGGTGGCACCACCGATGCAGCCACCGCCCGCCAATGGCAATGGGCCATCAGCAGTTGGAAAAATGCCGGATTGGACGCATCCGCCGCCCTGGCTCAAGCCAGCAACGAAGACGAACGTGCCACCGCCGTGCTGATGCAACGCTATGAGGAACGCCTGTCTGCGTACCAGGCGGTGGACTTCGACGATCTCATCAGCCTGCCCCTCAAGCTGCTGCGTGAGCACACCGATGTACGCGAGCGTTGGCAGCAGCAACTGGGCCATGTGCTGGTGGACGAATACCAGGACACCAACGCCACGCAATATGAGTTGCTGAAACTGCTGGTGGGCCACCCGCACAACGAGCGCGCCCGCTTCACCGCCGTGGGCGACGACGACCAAAGCATTTACGGTTGGCGCGGAGCCACGTTGGACAACCTGAAGAAATTGCCCATCGACTTCCCGGCCCTCAAAGTCATCAAGCTGGAGCAAAACTACCGATCCACCAGCGCCATCCTGCGGGCAGCCAACAACGTCATTGGACCCAACCCCAAACTGTTCCCGAAAAAGCTGTGGAGCGATTTGGGCGAAGGTGAACCGGTGCGGGTGGTGGCCGGCGATAACGAGGAGCATGAAGCCGAACGGGTGGTCGCCCGCATCCAGAGCATTCGGGCAGGTACCGGTTCCGGCGCAGGGGTGGGGAGCAGTCCACACCGTGAGTTCAAGGATTTCTGTGTGCTCTACCGCGCTAACCACCAGGCGCGCCTGTTCGAGCAGGCGCTGCGCAAGGCACAAATTCCATACAAAGTATCGGGCGGCACCAGCTTTTTCGATCGCGCAGAAATCCGCGACCTCTGCGCCTGGCTGCGTCTGCTGGTCAACAACAACGACGATCCAGCTTTTTTGCGCGCCATCACCACACCCAAACGTGGCATCGGCCACCAGACGCTGGCCGCACTGGGTGAATTTGCCAGTGCGCACAAGCTGAGCCTGTTCGAATCGCTGTTTGCACACTCGCTACCGGCCGCCCTGCCTGCGCGGGCGGTACACGGGCTGCACGAATTCGGCCGCTGGGTCAATGAACTGGAGCACCGCGCCCGGCACACCACTGGGGCCGACAACGCCCGTACATTTTTAACCGAATGGCTCAAGGACATGGGTTACGAACAGCACCTGTACGACAGCGAAGAACACGAAAAAGCCGCCGCCGCCCGCTGGACCAACGTGACCGATTTTTGCGACTGGATGGCCAACCGCTGTGGCGGTGTGGCCGAGGAATCCGGCGGTATGCGCACCGAATCGGAGAGAAAGTCTTTGCTGGAAGTGGCGCAGACCATTGCACTGCTGTCCACCATTTCCGAGCGGGAAACGGAACAGAACGTCGTGACCCTGTCCACCCTGCACGCATCCAAAGGCTTGGAATGGCCCCATGTGATGCTGGTGGGCGTGAACGAAGGGCTGTTGCCCTTCAAGCTGGACGAATTGGAAGCCGAGGCAGGCGATGCCCCCGGCAGCCATGCCGCATCGCTGGCCGCCCGGCTGGAAGAGGAACGGCGCCTGATGTATGTGGGCATCACCCGCGCCCGCAACACCCTGGTGGTGAGCTGGCTCAAGCGGCGCAAGAAAGGCCGAGAAACCATCAATGGAAAACCCAGCCGCTTCATCGCCGAAATGGCACTGGACGAAAAAACCAGCCGCGAAGACCCCCGCGAAAAACTGCGCGCCCTGCGGGCAGAATTTGCGCAACGCGCCTCCCAAACCACCATCACTCGCTGATCGATACACCACACCGGATCATGAAACATCTGTACGGTTTGATTTTTTCAATAGCAATGATCTTCAACGCATCATGCGCAGAAGTACAAAAAATCATTCCACCAACAAGTGGCGTATCAGAGCTGCACTGCACCGCATTGGCCGACTTGGAAACACGCCATCTTCTCGGTTTGTGGCGCGTCAGTCTGTATAACGGCCCGTTGCCCGAAGACACACGACAACCCGTTCAGGGCACCCCACAACAGATCGGCACTTTGCTGTTCGAAAGTCACCCGGATCATTCCGAAAGCTTGCGGGGCACGTTCAAACTTCAAGGTGAAAAAGCCACACACTGGCTATCGGGCGACCTGGACGAAGGCGAGCTGATCCTCGACGAGTCGGAAGATGGGCAACGGATTTCGGCCATTTGGGTGGCCCACCCCACTGCGGCAGGTTGTGGGCGTGAGCTGCGCGGTAACCGACGGCTGGTGGATGCCGATGCACTACAAACCCTGGTGATGACCCGCATTCAAAACTGGCGATGACGCACAGAAAACAAAAAGCCCCTTCAGTTTCCTGAAGGAGCTTTTTTGACGTACTTGCGTGGTGCCCATGGCGGGAATCGGACCCGCGACCTCTCCCTTACCAAGGGAGTGCTCTACCACTGAGCCACATGGGCTACTGCCACATGTGGCAAATATGGAGCGGGATAAGAGGCTCGAACTCTCGACCTATACCTTGGCAAGGTATCGCTCTACCAACTGAGCTAATCCCGCAAAACTTGGTGGCCTGGGGCGGAATCGAACCACCGACACGCGGATTTTCAATCCGCTGCTCTACCAACTGAGCTACCGGGCCAAGACCTCAATTATAGCTCGTTTTTTGGGCTGTTGTCATCCACCGTATGCAGCCCGCTTGTTTCGGGACAAATCCACCCCCAACTGCTTGAGCTTGCGATACAGATGCGTACGCTCCAAGCCCGTTTTTTCAGCAACACGGGTCATGGACCCAGACTCTTTGGCCAGATGGAATTCAAAGTAGGCTTTTTCAAACTCGTCACGAGCGTCTCGCAATGGTTTGTCCAAATCGAAATTCTGAAACGGTGCAGGCCCCAAATCAATGACCGGCTCGGGCAGCATGCCACCCGTCATGGCCTGCTCAACCGTGACATCCAACACCAGGGACGACGCCACAGGGGCAGAAATGTGACGCATCTTGTCGACCGATTTGGCCAGCCCCTGCTCCACGGCTTTCAGCAGTTTTTGCAGCGTGATGGGTTTTTCGAGGAATGACAGCGCACCAATTTTGGTGGCCTCGACCGCTGTTTCAATGGTGGCATGGCCGCTCATCATCACCACAGGCATGGTCAGCAACCCAGTGCTGGACCATTCTTTCAGCAACGTAACCCCATCGGTATCGGGCATCCAGATGTCCAAAAGCACCAAGTCCGGACGCGCCTGCAGCCGCGCTGCCCTGGCTTGAGCCGCGTTCTCTGCCAGCTCAACGGCATGGCCTTCGTCGTTCAGGATTTCTGACAGCAAATCCCGAATTCCCAATTCGTCGTCAACGACCAGAATGTTGGCCATGGTGGGTTGCTCCCTCAAGGGCTGTTGTTAATTAGCAACTCGGAATGATACTGTGACTTTCCCCCCACACACGCCCGGACCATCCATTTGATTGCTGAGCTCAATGCGGGCGCCATGCTCATCCAGGATTTTTTTGACCACCGCCAAACCCAAGCCCGTCCCTTTGGATTTGGTGGTGACATAGGGCTCAAAGGCCCGCTTGAGAATGTGCTCGGCAAACCCAGGGCCGGCATCCAGCACCACCAGCCGAACCCAGGTACCTGTACTGGAAAGACGGGTCGCCACCTGCACAGGCACAGAGCCACCCGACTGGGCCTCCTGAGCGTTTTGCACCAAGTTGTGGATGACCTGACGCAACTGCTGCGCATCTCCCACAATGAGAGGGCAGTGTGCATCCAGTGCCTGCTTCACCGGAACGCCAGATGGCGGCTCGTACAAGCCCAACACCTCCCGCACCAGCGCATTCAGATCCAGAGGCACCAGTTGCGCCTGGGGCAAACGGGCGTAATCGCGAAATTCATTCACCAATCGCTTCATCGCGTCGACCTGATCCACGATGGTTTTGACGCTGCGCTGGAGCAAGGCTTGATCCGGCCCCTCCAGCTTGTGCACCAGTTTCATCTCCAGACGCTCCGCGGACAACTGGATGGGCGTGAGCGGATTTTTGATTTCATGCGCCAGGCGCCGCGCCACCTCGCCCCAGGCTTTGGCGCGCTGGGCGGAAACGAGTTCGGACACATCGTCAAATACCACCAACCGCTTGCCTGCCGGCAGCCAGGCCCCCCGGGCCACGATGGTGACGCCTTGCGTCTGAAACGGTCCCCCGCCCTCGCCGCCCCACTCGAAAGACTGTTGCCAGGTTTCGGAGTGGAAAACCGGCCCACCCAGTGTTCCGTCGTCAGAAGTCACTTGACGGTCTGAACCCAGTTGATCGAACTCAGCCAGCACACCTTGAGACAGCACTTCCAAGCCCGGGATTTGTTCCAAAGGCTGCCGCAGATGGGCCGCCATGGGCACTTTCAAGATGCGTGTGGCCCCCGGATTGACGGAGTCCACCTGCCCTTTGTCGTCCAGGACCACCACGCCCGTCGTGAGGTTGTCCAAAATGGTTTGCAGATAGGCCCGAGCGGCATCGGTCTGGATCACACTTTGATCCAGTGCGCGACGGGCATCGGCCAGTTGCTGGGTCATGTCGGCAAAATCACGGGTCAGGCGACCCAGCTCATCCCCTGACGACAAGGCTGGCTTGGGAGACAAATCCCCTTTGGCCACATCGCGCACGCCTTCGGCCAGCATCAGCAATGGACGCACCAAGTGATTGCCCAGCACCGCGGCCAGCAACAACACCAGAAATACGGACAAAAACAACGCCAGCGTGAGCGTCCCGATGTACATGCGTCGCAGACCGTTACGCACCAAGGCGCGCTCTTGATATTCGCGGTTGGCCACCTGGACCGCCAGCGCGTCACTCACCAAATCGGGGGGGAGGTTGTAGGTGACGCGCAAATAACGCGATTCGGAAACCAACCCGAAACCCGGGTTGTTCACCAAGGCCCACACGCGGATGCGGGCCTTGGTGGACGGCTGCTCTTTGGACTCTGGCGCATCATCCAACCCCTCGGTTTGGGAAACGACCTTTTGCGAACGGATGGCACGCAGTGTGGTTTGAGAAGGCCGCTCCGGACGCAATTCGAAACGTGACTCACCCGAGCTGGCCAGCAACTGCCCGCCAGCCGACCACAACTGCACATCCGACAGCGCCGATTGCTCCCGGATGCGATCGACCAGCAGCACGGTTCGCCCGTCGGAAACACCGGCGAGCTGCGCCGCTGCAGACTGGGTTTTGAGGGTGACATCCACCACCAGGGCATCGATCACCGAGCGCCCGAGCTTGACCCCTGCCCCCAATGCAGACTCCACCCGGGTATCAAACCAGCTCTCGATGGTGCGAGACACAAACTGGTAGGACACCCCGTAAATCAGCAACCCGGGCAGGATGCCGACCAGAGCAAACACCGCAGCCACACGGGTGAGCAGGCGACTACCGAATTTTTTACGCCTAAACCGCGCCACCAACCGCCAGATCGCCCAACCAATGATGCCGCCCAATGCCACCGCCACCGCCACATTCACCAGCAACAGGCGGCTGTAATGCACCTCGTACAGCGCCCGGTTGTCGGTGGCAAGGGTCAGTGTGAACAACAGCACCATCACCAAACCGGCCAGAAACACCGACCCAGCCACCACCGCCCAGCGCCGTCGCCTCATACGGCCTGAATGAACCTCAGCATCGGGCGTGGCGGGGACCATCACCAATCGCGCCCCACATCCACCGCTGAAACCACCGGTGCCACAAACGCAGGCACGGCAAGGCGCCGCCGCACATCCAGCCCCCAGTCACCAGAAGTCACGCCCAACTGGAAGGGCCGGGGAAGCAGCGCCGGGTCCAGCGAAAAACGAAAGTCCACCCACAACGTACCTTCTGCCGGCAATTGAGCAGCATCGGCCACCAGCCACTGATTCAGTCGGGACATGGCGGCCAGTGCGGCCGACAACGAGGCGTAGTTTTGATGCAGCGCATAGTCCAGCGACGCACCTGGCCCCACCCCACTGGCCATGCTCAAACGCCATTGGCGAGTCAGAGGCTGATAGGCGAGTCGATAGGTGCGAGCCCGGCGGCTGATGCGTTGATCGGACCAATACCAGCGCTCGCGCAGCACATCGGCCTGCATCACAAAATAAATGGGGACCGACTTTAGTAGCACATCTTCGACCCCGGCAGGTAAGTCCAGATCCAGCTGAACCGACAGGGCCACTCCGTCAGAAGTGCGCTCCACCCGTAAGTCTTTGAGCATGGGACCTGGATGTGGCACGGCGGCTGTACCAGCGTCAGAGCCAGAGGCACTGGTCGACGGGGCTGTGTTTTGGGCCCAAACCGAATGGGCACACAGCACACACAGCCACAGACTGAGAGCGACCAACCACCGGGTCCACGGCTTGGCGACACCACCATGCCCACGGACACGCTGATCCTTGGAGGCGGAGGGCCTCTCAGGCTGGCGCTTTGTCCAATCGGGCGTAGAAGAAACCGTCGTGTTCACGCGCTGGATTGTCGGCCAAGGCTTGCGGCTGGCGCACCAATCCGGGGAACAAATGGCCAGGAGCGGGGGCGGAGTGGGCATTGGTGTGGCGCGCGAGAAACGCCGCCACCTGCCCGGCCCCTTCGGCCTTGAACACCGAGCAAGTGGCGTACACCATGCGCCCGCCCGGGCGCAGCAAGGGCCACAGCGCATCCAGCAACTGGCGCTGGGTATCGACCAGTGCGGCCACATCGCTCTCGCGACGCAGCCAGCGCACATCGGGATGGCGGCGCACGATGCCGGAGGCGGTGCAGGGCGCGTCCAGCAAGATGGCATCGAACGGTTGCCCGTCCCACCAGCGGCCCGTTTGGGCCGCATCGGCCACTTTCACGTCGGCATGCACTTGCAGGCGCTGCAGGTTCTCGGTGATGCGGCTGGCGCGCTGGCCATCCACCTCCAGCGCCAACACCTGCACCGGCAAACCCAGGGCATGGGCATAGGCCAGCAAATGGGCGGTTTTGCCACCGGGGGCCGCGCAGGCATCCAACACCCGCAACGGTTCGGTGGCGGAGGGCCATGGAAGAGATGCCGCCAGAAGTTGCTTGGCCAACCCCTGCAACAACAGAGGGGCCGCCATTTGCGCGGCCACGTCCTGCACGGCAAACCAGCCCTGGGCGTAGCCCGGCAAGGCCTCAACCGGCAGATGGCGAACCAGTGCAATGGCATCCGCGGTATCGGGAATGAGGTATGCGGCGTCGGCCACGTCGGCAGCCGGAGGCACCGCCACCGCATCCACTCCGGCCTGCTTCATTTGCTGCAACAAGGCATCCTGCCCTATGGCAGGGGCATGCGCCCGCAACACCAGTGCAGCGGGTTGCTGAGCGGCCGCCAAAATGGCTTGCCAGTGCTGCGGGTGATCACGCCGCACGCGCTTGACCCACCAGGCGGGGTGGTTGTAACGGGCCTCCCAGTCGGCGAGCACCTCGGGCAGCAAGGCGTCCTGTTCGCGCAAGAAGCGGCGCAAGCAGGCATTGACCAACCCGGCCTGCGCACGCCGCACCGTGTGCATGGCCTGCACCGCCTGGTCCACCACGGTGTGGGAATCGTACCGGGGGGTGGCCGGGTGCTCATCCTGGGCGGCCAGCAGCGCCAGCGCCACGTGCAGCAGCGCGGCGGTGACGGGCGGCGGCGGTGTGTCGACCAGCCGCAGGGCCAGCGCCCGTGCCAAGCCCAGATGGCGCAGGGCATGGAAGGCCAGCGCCTGAACACCGGGGCGCAGCGCCGCCGGCACCTGCGGCAGTGCGTCGGTGAGCGAGCGCCCGGCCTCGACGGCCTGTACGCAACGCGCAACTTGCACCAACTGCACAGACAGCGCAGGGGTGGTAACGATTGAGTTGGAGGTGGCTGCAGTCAACCGGTCCACCTCAACCCAGAGCACGCTTGTTCAGCAGCGCCTGCGCCACGCGCGAATTGGGTTTGCGGCCCAGGTGGTTGCTGATGAACTGGCCAGCGTCAACCAGTGCGTCCAGGCTCAACCCCGTGTCAATGCCCATGCCGTGCAACAGGTACACCACGTCTTCGGTGGCCACGTTGCCCGTGGCGCCTTTGGCGTAGGGGCAGCCGCCCAGCCCGGCAATGGAGGTGTCGAACTGCGCCACGCCCAGTTCTAGCGCCGCCAAGGTGTTGGCCAGTGCCTGGCCGTAGGTGTCGTGGAAATGGCCGCTGATGTCGGCCAGGTCGTAGTGCTTCAGCGCGGCCTCCATGGCGGCCTGCACCTGGCGCGGCGTGCCCACGCCGATGGTGTCGGCCACGCCCACGTGGTCCACGCCTATGACCTTCATCAGCCGTGCGACCAATTCCACGCGCTCGGGCGCCACGTCGCCCTCATACGGGCAACCGACTGCACAGGAAATAGCGCCTCTGACGCTTATTCCACTTGCCTTGGCAGCTACCACCACCGGAGCAAACCGCTCGATGGACTCTTCAATGCTGCAATTGATGTTTTTCTGGCTGAAGGCCTGGCTGGCGGCCCCGAACACCACCACCTCGTTGGCCCCGGCGGCCAGCGCGCCTTCAAACCCCTTCATGTTGGGGGTGAGCACCGAATACACGGTGTCGGCCCGGCGGGTGATGCCCGCCATCACGTCCACCGCGTCGCCCATTTGCGGCACCCATTTGGGCGACACAAAGCTGGTGGCTTCCAGGTGGCGCACGCCCGCGGCTTGCAGGCGGTGGATCAGCTCGATCTTGACGGCGGCAGGCACCATCTGCTTTTCGTTTTGCAGTCCATCGCGGGGGCCCACGTCCACGAGTTTGACGCGGGAGGGCAGGTGGTTGAGGGTGGGCATGGTTGGGTTCCAGGGAGTTCAATAACCCAGCGCCACATCCACCACGCCCGACAACTGGGCAAGGGGTTGGCCTTGGGCAAAGGCGGCGATTTTGCGGGCAATCTGGGCAATGCTTTCGTCGCGCAGCGTGCGCGCCGAGGTGTGGGGGGTGACGGTGATGGCCGGATGGCCCCAGAACGGGTGCCCGGCGGGCAGGGGTTCGGTGCGGAACACGTCGAGCGTGGCCCCGGCCAGGTGGCCGCTGGCCAACAGCGCCAGCAGGTCGTCGTCCACCAAATGCGCGCCGCGCGCCACGTTGATGACGTAGCCGCCCGGTTGCAGGCGCTGCAGGCTGTCGCGGTTGAGGATGTTGTGCGTGTCGGCGGTGAGCGGCAGCAGGTTGACCAGCACGCGGCTGGCGGCCAGAAAACCGTGAAAGCCGCCCTGCCCGGCAAAGCAGCGCACGCCTTCCAGGGCACCTTCGCTGGCTTTTGGCGTGCGGCTCCAGCCGTTCACCGGGAATTCAAACGTGCGCAGCGCCTGCGCCACGCGTGCGCCCAGCACACCCAGGCCCATCACGCCCACCGCAAACTCAGCCCGCGCACGCGGTTTGCGGAACGACCACTGGCCACGCGCCGTGTCGGCGTCGTACACATCGAACTCGCGGAAGTGGCGGATGACGGCGTGGCACACGTATTCGGCCATCTGCACCGACATGCCCGCATCGTCCAGCCGCACCACGGGCAGACCGGGCGGCAGGCGCAGCTTGAGCAGCGCGTCCACCCCCGCGCCGATGTTGAACAGGGCTTTCAGGCCCGGTTGTTCGTCAATGAACGCCTGGGGCGGTGCCCACACCACGGCAAAGTCGGCCGGGGGGGCGCCGGGAGCCCACACCTGCACCTCGGCCCCCGGCAGCGCGGCGGTGAGGCCTTGCAGCCAAGGTTCAGGGGCGGTGCCGGTGCAACAGAAAGCAATGCGCATGTGCCAACAACTCCATAGCTTGAAACGCTTACCCGGAAAGCGCTGAAGGCCTAAAAAGCTTGAAAACCATCAACCCAAGGTCAATTTGAGCAGCTCGGACCCCTCGGTCACCTGGTCGCCGGGGGCGAACAGCAGCTCGGCCACGGTGCCGTCTGCCGGGGCGGCGATGGTGTGCTCCATTTTCATGGCTTCCATCACGGCCAGGGGCTGGCCTTTTTTCACCACATCGCCCGCCTTCACGGCAAACGACACCACCTTGCCCGGCATGGGCGCGGTGAGCCGCCCGCCCTCGGCCGCCGTGTCGCCGGCGTGGGCCAGCAAGTCCACCGCCACAAGCTGGGTGGCCCCGGCATCGGTGTGGATGTGGGCCACCTCGCCCCGGCGGTACACGGTGGCCACGGCGCGTTGCCCGGCAAATTGCACCACCAGCGCGCCGCCTCCCTTGTCGGCCCCGGCGGACTCGAACGACAGGGGGCCCTGCACATCGCCCACCGCCAGATGCAGCGTGTCGCCGTAGGCCAGGCTGGCGCGCAGCGACTCGCCTTGGTATTCGAACGCAAACGGGCGCACCCAGGTGCTGTTGGCGCGCCAGCCGTCGGTGCGGCTGAAGGGGTCGGTGGTTTCCAGCGCGCGCTCGTCCACCAGGGTTTGCGCGACGTCGGCGGCGGCGGCCATGGCCAGCCCCACGGGGTCCTGGTGGAACAGCACCTCTGATTCACGTTGAATCAAGGCGGTGTCCAGCCGGGCTTGGGCAAACGAGCCGCTGCGCACCACCTGCCGCAAAAACTGCACGTTGGTGGTCAGGCCCACGATGTGGGTGTGGGCCAGCGCCGCGTCCAGCCGGGCCAGGGCCTGCTCGCGCGTGTCGCCGTGCACGATGAGTTTGGCCACCATGGAGTCGTAGTAGGGGCTGATGGCGTCGCCCTCGCGCACGCCGTCGTCAAAGCGCACATCGCCGCGCTGGAAGGCCACATGATCGGGCTTGCGGTACACGGCCAGCGTGCCGGTAGCGGGGAGGAACTGGTTGTCGGGGTTTTCGGCGCAGATGCGGGCCTCTATCGCATGCCCCGTGATCTTTAGTTGCTCCTGTTTCAGGGGCAAAGGCTCGCCACTGGCCACGCGCAGCTGCCACTCCACCAGATCGAGCCCAGTGATGGCTTCGGTCACGGGGTGCTCCACCTGCAGGCGGGTGTTCATTTCCATGAAAAAAAACTTGGCCCCCACGCTTGCCCCTGCCGGGGCTGCGCTGCCCCCCGTGGGGGCGCTCGTCAGCTTGGGACGGCCCGGCGCTGACTCGATCGCGCCTTCCAGCCCGTAGCCCTGGGGCTGCTCGACGATGAATTCCACCGTGCCCGCGCCCACATAGTTGACGGCGCGGGCCGCGGCCACGGCCACTTCGCCCATGGCGCGGCGCAGCTCGGGCGTCATGCCAGGGGCGGGGGCTTCTTCCAGCACCTTCTGGTGGCGGCGCTGCACCGAGCAGTCGCGCTCAAACAGGTACACGCAGTTGCCCTGGCTGTCGGCAAACACCTGGATTTCGATGTGCCGGGGGCGCTGCACGTATTTTTCAATCAGCACCGCGTCGCTACCAAAGCTGTTGGTGGCTTCGCGCTGGCAACTGGCCAGGGCGGCGGCGAAGTCTTCTGCTTTTTCCACGATGCGCATGCCCTTGCCACCGCCGCCCGCGCTGGCTTTGATGAGCACGGGGTAGCCGATGCGGTCGGCCTCGCGTTGCAGCAGGGCGGGGTCTTGGTCGGCCCCGTGGTAGCCGGGCACCAGCGGCACACCGGCGGCTTCCATCAGGCGTTTGCTTTCGGCCTTCAGGCCCATGGCCTGGATGGCGCTGGCGGGCGGACCAATGAACACCAGCCCGGCGGCGGCGCAGGCGTGGGCAAAGTCTTCGTTCTCGCTCAAAAAGCCGTAGCCGGGGTGGATGGCCTGGGCACCCGTGGCCCGCGCGGCTTCGATGATGCGTTCCCAGCGGAGGTAGCTGTCTTTGGGCGCACTGCCGCCGATGTGCACGGCCTCGTCGCACGCGGCCACGTGCTTGGCGCTAGCGTCGGCATCGGAATACACGGCCACGGTTTTGACACCCAGGCGGCGGGCGGTGGCGGCCACGCGGCAGGCGATTTCGCCCCGGTTGGCTATGAGGATTTTGTTGAACATAAAAGTGTCCCCTTCGTTGGAATCAGGTGTCGGGTCTGGGCTTTGGGGGCGCATGGGCTCAGCGCCCGGGCCACACCACGTCGTCGTCTACCGCGTAAAGCTGGCAGGCTTGGCCACTGCGCAGGCAAAAGCCCAAGGCACGGCCGGTCACGTAATCGCCGGTGGCATAGCCCCAGGCACCTTGCGACCCAATGGCGAAGGCACGGGGCGTACCGGCGGCCAAAAACCGCTCATAGCCCGCCGTGCGGCTTTTGGCGCTGAGGGGAACCTTGTTCACTTCGTCCACTTCCGCCCAGTTGGTGGCAGGTGGCTTGGTCACAATGGCTGGCTGGTTAAAGCCCAAGCCACTCAAAAAGGCATCCACGAGAGGCAACCAGTGGTCCATGTCCCGGTCCAGCCCCAAATGGCCGTCTCCAGCAATGGGGGCCAGACTCTTGAATTCGGCTTTGCCACCGGCTTTCACCCAGGCCTGGTGCCATTGCTTGGGCACGTCCTCGCCCCAGTACAGGTCGTTTTGCCAGTACAGCCACAGCATGGGAGCGATTGCTGTTCGGGCGAGACGTGCCCATTGTTGCCCCAGGGCATCCGGATTGCAGGGACTGCCAGGAGTGGCATCAGGATTGCCACCACTGCCTCCCGAGAAATTGATGCCAGCCACCAATCCAGACGGATTCCGGCCGACAGTGGCAACCGTCGTCAGCCCCCCAACCGATTGCCCCGCTACCAACCAGCGTGATGCATCCACAAACGGCAGTGTGCGGGCCAACGCCACGGTAGCCAGCACCTGGTCCGACACGGCTTGATGTTGAGGAGCGAAGTTGCGGCGTTTGCAGGTGCCGCTTTGCTCGGGATCAAAGTCGCCATAGGTTTCCCAATACCCAATTCGGGTGGGTACCATGACCACAAATCCTTTACCCACCAGGTAACGGGCGGCGTTCTCAAACCGGGCGCGCCCCTGGGCGGCCCGCTTGTCGCCCACGGCACGCCCATGGTTCAGCACCACCAATGGATGCACCGCATCACCGGCGGGACGGAAAATGGTCACCGGCATGGATCGGGTTTCGGTGCGACCGTACATGTCGCTCACCGTGACTGGCGTACGGACCACCTCCTCGCGCATGTCTTTGGCCCATACCTCTGGTGCGGGCATTTGTGCGCTGGCACACATGGCCTGAACAGCCAGCCAGAGAACAAGCAGCCAACGACAAAGAAAAGCAGGGTTCACGGTATCAGCCCTCTTGTGAATCAGTCAGCCAAAACGGCTTGCGTTTTTGCAGGAAAGATTGCCCCCCCTCCTTACCCTCTTTGCTGGAGCGGATGTCGGCAATGCCTTCCACGGTCTGGGCAATCAGCGCTGCGTCAATGTCCCGCCCGGCCACTTCGTTCACCAGCATCTTGCAACTGCGCACGGCATTGGGACTGGCCATCACCAGGGCCTGCGCCAGCTCATTCACCTTGGCATCCAGTGCATCGGCGGTCACCACCTCGTGCACCATGCCGATGCGGTGGGCGTCGGCGGCGCTGAAGCGCTCTGCCGTCAAAAAATAGCGCTGCGCCGCCCGTGCGCCCATGGCACGGATGACGTAAGGGCTGATCGTGGCCGGAATCAAACCCAGCTTGACCTCGCTCAAGCAATAGGTGGCGGTATCCACACTCACCGCCATGTCACAGGCGGCCACCAAACCCACGCCGCCTGCAAACACATCGCCCTGCACGCGGGCGATGGTTGGCTTGAGGCAGCTGTGGATGGAGCGCAGCATGTCGGCCAGTGCACCGGCATCGGCCAGGTTTTCTTCGCGGGTGTAGTCGGCCATGCGGCGCATCCAGTTCAGGTCTGCCCCTGCACAAAACGCTGGCCCTTCTGCAGCCAACACCACCGCACGCACTTGCGGGTCTTGAGCCACCTGGGTAAACGCCTGGGTGAGTTCGGCAATCACCTCGTCGTTGAAGGCGTTGCGCACCTCGGGGCGGTTGAGGGTGATGCGGGCCACATGACCCTGAGTGGTGACGAGCAGTGAACTCATGACGAAGCCTCTTGTTGCAGGAAGTACACCAGGTCCAACTCGGGCGCAGGCTGGCCCAGTTGGGTGAGCGCGGCGCTGATTTGCCCGCGGTGGTGGGTACCGTGGTTGAACACATGGGCCAGCGTGGCGGCAAAGGGCAGTGTGGCCTTGGTGCCGCGCATGGTGGTGTAGGTCAGGGTGCCGTCGAACTGCTCGACAGGCCAGCTTGCAATCAAGGGCAACCAGTTGGCCGCACCGCCTTTGAGGGCCTGAGCCAGCCGGGCGCGGTCTGGCTCAGCCTCCATGTCCAGCGTCAGCGCGGGGCCTGTTTTGGGCGATGTGCCCCGCCCAAAACGCGAATGCCACAGCAAATGCTCGCCCACCAACAAGTGGTTCAGCGTGCCATGAATGCTTTTGAAAAACAGCCCCAGGTCGCGCCGGTAATGGGCATCTGACACGGGATCCAAGGCCTGCAGCAGGCGCTGCGTGGCCCACACGTTGTAGCGTGCCAGGGCGCTGAAATGGCTGTGCGGGTTCATGCTGCGAGCGCCATCACATGCGGAACACGCCGAATTTGGTATCAGGAATGGGCGCATTCAGTGCAGCGCTCAAACCGAGCGCCAACACACGACGGGTGTCTGCCGGGTCGATGATGCCGTCGTCCCACAGGCGGGCGGTGGCGTAGTAGGGGTGGCCCTGGGTTTCGTACTGCTGGCGCAACGGAGCTTTGAAGGCTTCTTCTTCCTCGGCGCTCCACTGCCCGCCTTTGCCTTCGATGCCGTCGCGCTTGACCGTGGCCAACACGCTGGCGGCCTGCTCGCCGCCCATGACGCTAATGCGCGCGTTGGGCCACATCCACACGAAGCGGGGGTTGAACGCCCGGCCGCACATGCCGTAGTTGCCCGCGCCAAAGCTGCCGCCGATGATGACGGTGAACTTGGGCACCTGGGCACAGGCCACGGCCGTGACCATCTTGGCGCCATTGCGGGCAATGCCTTCGTTTTCGTACTTGCGCCCCACCATGAAGCCGGTGATGTTCTGCAGGAACACCAGCGGTACCTTGCGCTGGCAGCACAGCTCAATGAAGTGCGCGCCCTTCAGAGCCGACTCGCTGAACAAAATGCCGTTGTTGGCCACGATGCCCACGGGCATGCCTTCGATGTGCGCAAACCCGCACACCAGCGTGCTGCCAAAGCGGGGTTTGAACTCGTGGAATTCGCTGCCATCCACCACACGGGCGATGATTTCGCGCACGTCAAAGGGCTTGCGCGTGTCCGTGGGAATCACGCCGTACAGTTCTTTTGCATCGAATTTAGGAGCTATTGGCGTTTGCAGAACAAGCGATGGGGCCTTTTTCTGGTTCGAATGTGCCACCGCCTGGCGCGCCAGAGCAATGGCATGCAAATCGTTTTGCGCCAGGTGATCGGCCACGCCCGAGAGGCGGGTGTGCACATCACCGCCACCCAGGTCTTCGGCGGTGACCACCTCACCCGTGGCGGCTTTCACCAGCGGCGGGCCGCCCAGAAAAATGGTGCCCTGGTTCTTGACGATGATGGTTTCGTCGCTCATGGCGGGCACATAGGCCCCGCCCGCCGTGCAGCTGCCCATGACCACGGCCACCTGCGAAATGCCTTGGGCGCTCATGTTGGCCTGGTTGTAGAAGATACGGCCAAAGTGATCGCGATCGGGAAACACCTCGTCCTGGTTGGGCAGGTTGGCGCCACCCGAGTCCACGAGGTAAATGCACGTGAGGTTGTTTTGCTGCGCAATTTCCTGGGCGCGCAGGTGCTTTTTGACGGTGAGCGGGTAATACGTACCGCCCTTCACCGTGGCGTCGTTGCAAACAATCATGCAATCCACGCCACTGACGCGGCCAATGCCCGCAATCAGCCCTGCACAGGGAGCAGCATCTTTGCTGCCACCCTGCCCGTCTTTTTCCCTGTACATGCCAAACGCGGCCATGGGCGCCAGCTCCAGGAACGGGGTGCCGGGGTCGAGCAGCATGTGCACCCGGTCGCGTGGCAGCAGCTTGCCGCGGGCGATGTGCTTGGCACGGGCGGCTTCGCCACCGCCTTCGGCCACCTGGGCCACCTGGGCGCGCAAGTCGTCCACCAGGGTGTGCATGGCCTGGGCGTTGGCCACAAAGTCGGCAGAACGGGGGTTGAGATTGGATTCCAGAATGGTCATGGCGTCTGAGTCAAAAAGACAGGTGAAGCAACTCTAGGCCCTGATTTTGCAGACACTGCATACCTCACACCAGACAAAAAGGTTGCAATTCGTGCCAAACTTTCCACATGAGCACCCTGCACACACGCACCACGGCGGTCACCCCTATGGCGTTTGTGCGTGCCATGGCACAAGGGGCGCAACGACGCTGCATGGATCCATGGCCCGCTCTTGAAGAATCTGGCATCGGTGCAACCGCCCTGCATCGAACAAACGAACGAATCACCGCGCCACAGATGGAACGGATGGCGGATCAGTTGATGCGCAGCACCAACGATGAGGCATTGGGCTGGTTCTCTCGTCCGCTACCCTGGGGAAGTTACGGCATGTTGGTCAGGGCCAGCCTGAGTGCGCCCACCTTGGGCTTGGCGCTGCACCGTTGGTGTAGGCACCACAACCTGCTGACTCAGGATGTCACGTTCACGGTCGCGAAACATGAGAACGCAGGCATTGGACTGATTTCTGTCAGCCTGAATGAGACTGCGCCAGGCGCTTGGCTAGAAGGAGAACTCCGGGAGTTTTGCCATGTTTCCCTTTTTCGGAATGTATTGGGCGTGGCCAGCTGGCTGGTGAACTCACGCATCTCCGTGCATGCGGTGGATTTTGGATTTGCTCGCCCGGAACATGCCGACGTTTATCGGTTTCTGTTCGATGGTCCTGTTCGATTTGGCATGACCACATCCAGCCTGTTGCTGGATGCCAGATACATGAATCTCCCTGTTTGCAGAGATGAGCAGTCCGTCACCCACATGCTCAAACGGGCATTGCCCCTGACGGTGCACAACTACCGAAGGGACCGGCTGCTGATTAGTCGCGTCCACCAATGGCTGCAGGCCCACATGGCAGATCCATTCACCGATGCCCAGAAATTGGCCGATCAACTCCACATGTCGGTCAGAACCCTTCACCGCCAGCTCAAAGAAGAAGGCTCAAGTTTTCAGCATTTGAAAAACGAAACCCGAATGCACCGGGCCGCCGAGCTGCTGACCAGAAGCACCGCCTCTGTGAAGAAAATTGCGCACGCAACCGGTTTTAAAAGCGAAAAAAGCTTTTCCAGGGCTTTTTCCGCGTGGTCAAGTGGACGGTCACCCATTGAATTTCGAAGCAACCATTGGAAAAGCGACATGGGTCCAGGTTGTCCGTGAACAGGGCGAGTGACGCCCTGCCTCGTTGTGTCAGAGGCAGCCGTAGCTGGATGCGCTCACCACAGAACCGGTGCCTTTGTAGGTGGCTTTCTGCGGATAAAGGCACAGCGGCAAGCTGGCGCTGCTGTCCGAAGAGGTGACGTCGATTTTTGCGGGTGGGACGCCGTTTTCAACCCAATTCCTCAGCGCCATAAACAGCTCATCCGCGCCATTCAGGTATTTGGGCAAGGGCACTTTGGTGTTGCTGATGTTGGCGCCCGTGCTGGCGTCGATGGACGAGCTGTTGGTGAACGTGCTGTCGTGCGCCAGGCCGGGGATCAGGAACAGGCGGAAGAAAGCCTGGGTCGCATCGTTTCCTCCCATGCCGGTGGACACGCGGCTGAAGTAGTTGATGGTGCCCTGGGGCATGATTTTTTCGTCGGCCAGGCCGTGGTACGAGAGCAGTTTGCCGCCACCGTCTTTGAAGGCCTTGAGGTCGGCGTTGTCGGTGTTGATGTCGCTGAACTGGGGTTGCAATGCAATGCCTTTGGCGTAGGCCTGCGCCAGCCCGGCGTAATCCAGCGTCTTCCACTTGTTGGCACCATTTCCGGTGGCATTGAGGAAGGTGGTGCCGGCGTAAGTGGGGTCTTGCAGTTCCAGGGCCACCTGGTCCATGGCAATGGCAAATGGCGTGGCTCCTGCCAGCGACAGTGGCAGGTTGGTGCCACGGGTCAGGCCCCACCACAGTTGGTCAGCGCTGCCCAGGGTCGGTTTGCCACCGTTGTCAAGGGCGGGGTCGGGGTAGGTGCCGGTGGCCGTTTGCCCGTACCAGATCTGGTTGATGACCCGTGCTTCTGTGGGGGACACACACGCTGCGTTGGTGCTGGTTCCGGTGACGCCGTTGCCCGCCGTTCCGCTGCAAAGGACGGAGGCGTCTTTGGTGGGGTCGTAGCGACATTGCAGTGGGTCCAACAGGAAGCCCAGTCCCAGCGTGTCGCACGACTTGACGGCAGCACCACTGACCAGGTTGAATTTGGCCGCTGCCATGACGCCGCCCAGCTCCCGTTGCATGGCCACCTGCGGGTACAGCTCTGCCGTGATGAATTTGCTCCAGTTGAAGGCAGGCGCCCCAGCCAGAATGCCGTTGAAGTCGGTGGGGTACTTCTGGGCCAGCTTGAAGCCTTGGCGGCCCCCCGTGGAAAAACCATCCCAGTAGGCGTACTGCTGTTCCTGGCCGTAAAACGCTTTGGCCAGCGCTTTGCCTTTCACAGCCATTTCATGCAGGCTGCGCTCGGCAAAGTCCTGCCACAACACGGTGTTGATGCTGCCGTCAGGGTTCATGGCAAAAGAACCGTTGTTGTTGATGGTGTGGCCATGGTCGGACGCCACCACCACATAGCCTTTGGCAAAGGCGGGCATGAACTGCGCCCGGGAGCCAATTTTGGTGGGGTCGGCATGGTCGCCGCCCGCCCAACCGCCACTGCCCATGGCGCGGATCACTCGGTTCCAGGCGGTCGTTTCAGGCAGCCACACTTCCATGCCAATGCCGCTGGAAGTCGATGGCGCACCAGCCGTGCCGGGTTTGCCCGGCCCCACCAGCAACTTGACCAGGCAGACGTTGGCGGCTGCGACGGGTGGTGTCGGGCTGGCGGGTGTGCCGGACAAGGCCAGCGCTTCACCGGCTTTGAAGGACTTGACCAGCACCACAGAGGTGTTGGCATCGGGTTTGAATTTTTCAGCGATGCTGCTGTCGCAGCTCAGGGGTGTGGTCAGGGCGTCGGACGATCCGCCGCCGCAGCCCACGACCAAGCTGGCTGATCCGATGGTGGCCAGAATCAGCCGCCCCGTGGTGTTCATGTTCATCGATGTCTCCAATGGAAAGTGTGTTCTGCAACTGTGCAGACGGGCGATGGTGGGGGTGGCTTGGTATTCGTACAAATTAAAATTTTGTTGTTTCAATTAGCTGATCTAATGTACTTATGGCGTCTGTTTCCTCCATTTCCAATCGCTTGTTTGCGCAGGGCCGGTTTCGCCACATCCAGGTGTTGCTGAAGCTGGCTGAGCTGGGCAGCGTCAAGCGGGCGGGTGAAGAGATCGGCATGACGCAATCGGCGGTCACCCAGACGCTGGCCTACATTGAAAAAATGGCCGGTGTGCCGCTGTTTTTGCGCCATGCCCGGGGCATCAGCCCCACGAAAACCTGCGTCGATCTGCTGCCGGTGGTGCGCAACCTGATGCAGCGCATTGAAGACGGGGCCGAACTGCTGCACGCACGCCAGAGTGCCCATGCGGGCTCCGTGCGGTTGATGGCGTCGGCGTCGGGAATCAGCGGGCTGCTGCTGCAAACCCTGCCCCAATTTCATGCGATGAACCCGGAGATTCAGGTCCAGCTGAGTGAAGGCGAAAACGATGACTTGCTACTGGCCATGTCTCGCAAAGAGGTGGATCTGGTGGTGTGCCGCCGCCCTCCCACCACCCCGAAAGGCTGGGCGTTCACGCCTTTGCAATCCGACAAGCTGGCGGTCATTGCTGGGCATCGACATCGCCTGGGTGGTCGACACTCGGTGGAGTGGGCGGAGCTGCAGGAGGAGCGCTGGATTTTTTCACCCGCGGGCTCGCTGGCCCGAAGACGGCTGGATGAACTGGCGGACGCCAAGGGCATTCAGCTCAAGGCCTACCCGTTGGTCACGCGCTCCATTCCCATGTTGCATGCCTTGATGGTCCAGGAAGGGCTGATCGCGTTTTTGCCATTGAACGTGGTGAGGCACGATGTGGAAATGGGCGATCTGATTGAAATCCACATGCGAGATGACCATCTGATCAGCCCGATTGGTGTGATGGTCCCCACCGAGGACATGGGGTTGGCATGCACGCTGCTGGCTGACTTTTTCAAATTCCATCATCCTCCGGCAGAGGATGTGTTTGCCGATTGAGGTGTTGTGCTGCAGCTGAGTGTCAAAGGGTGTTTGTGTCTTTGGGGTTGGGCGGTGTGGTCCAGTCTGGGTTGGGCGCAGGCTTTTCCCAATCGGCCCATTCAGTTGATCGTGGCGGCGGCTCCAGGCGGCCCATCGGATGTGTTTGCCCGGCAACTCGCCATCCACTTGGGCAGGGAATTGGGGCAGCCGGTTGTCATCGACAACCGGCCCGGTGCGGTGGGCACGCTGGCCGCTGAAGCCTTGTTGCGCATGCCTCCAGATGGACACGCCCTGATGATGACCTGGCCCGGCAACGCCACCGCCAAAGCCTTGATGCCGAGGGTGAGCTTTGACCTGACCCGTGACTTTGTCCACATCACACAGTTGATGGCGGGCGCCAATGTGCTGGTGGCACACCCTTCCCACGGGTTTCGGTCACTGGACGATGTGCTTGACCACGCGCGCAAGCACCCGGATGCGTTGACGTATGCCAGCTCGGGTAACGGTGGCTCGGGTCACCTGGCCATGGAGTTGCTCAAGCAGCGTGCCGGGGTGGCCATGGTGCATGTGCCGTATCGAGGGGGCGCGGCGGCCTTGAACGATCTGATCCAGGGGCGGGTGGATCTGATGTTCATCAACCAGGATGCCGTCATTCCCCATTTGCAGACGGGGCGGTTGGTGGCCTTGGCCATCAGCAGCGGGCAGCGCAACCCGTTGTTTCCGAAGGTGCCCACGGTGGCTGAGTCGGGGTTTGTGGGGTTTGAAGCCGTTTCCTGGGCCGGGTTGAGTGCCCCCAAGGGCACGCCTGCTTCGGTGGTGGAGCGATTGCGGTTTGCAGCCACACGGGCGCTGACCAGGCCGATGCGGGCCCGCCAGGAGTCGATGGGGGCACAGGTCATTGGCTCCAGTCCCGAGCAGTTCCGTGACTTTGTGCAGGCGGAAGTGGCGAAGTGGACCCAGTTGATCCACCACGCCCACATCAAAACGGACTGAGTGGTTCAGCTCCTGCGGTGCCAGGCCAGCACGCGGGGGGTGACCAGCACCAGTGCCACCACGATCAGCAAGGCCAGAGACATGGGGCGATCCACAAACACCCGCCAGCTGCCTTCGCCGATGCTCAGCGCATTGCGCATCTGGGCTTCAGCCAAAGGCCCCAGGATGAGGCCGACGATGACTGGGGCGGTGGGAAAGTCGAAGCGGCGCATGAGCACCCCCACCAGGCCCAGGCCCAGCATCAGCCACAAATCGAAGCTGCTCTGGCGCATGCCGTACACGCCCACGGTGGCAAAAATCAGAATGCCGGCATACAGCGGCGCCTTGGGAATGCGCAGCAGCTTGACCCACAAGCCCACCAGCGGCAGGTTGAGCACCAACAGCATGACGTTGCCGATGTAAAGCGATGCAATCAGTGCCCACACCAGGTCAGACGAGGTGGTGAACAGCTGCGGCCCGGCCTGGATGCCGTAGTTCTGCAGCGCGCTCAACAAAATGGCGGCGGTCACCGAGGTGGGGATGCCCAGCGTCAGCAGCGGCACCAACGTGGCGGTCACGGCGGAGTTGTTGGCGGCCTCGGGGCCGGCCACGCCTTCAATGGCGCCAGTGGTGCCAAATTCTTTCTGGTGCTCGGGGGCGGCCAGTTTTTTCTCGGTGGCGTAGCTCAGGAAGGTGGGAATCTCGGAGCCACCGGCTGGAATGCAGCCAAACGGAAAACCCATGGCCGTGCCGCGCAACCAGGCGGGCCAGGAGCGCTTCCATTCGGTTTGGGTCATGTGGGTGCTGCTCATGCGGTTGAGCTCGGTGGCCGACTTGCCTTCGTACAGCGCGTTGTACAGCGCCTCGCTCACCGCAAACAAGCCCACGGCCACCAGCACCACTTCAATGCCGTCCATGAACTCCATGACGCCAGCAGTCCAGCGTACCTGGCCGGAAATCTGGTCCATGCCCACCAGCCCCATGGCCAGCCCGATGAACAGGGCCGTCATGCCACGCAACGCGCTTTCGCCCAGCACGGCCGACACGGTGGTGAAGGCCAGCAGCATGAGGCAGAAGTATTCGGGGGGGCCGAGTTTGACGGCCACATCGGCCAGAATGGGGGCAAACAGCGTCACCAGCACGGTGGCAATGCTGCCCGCCACAAACGAGCCAATGGCCGAGGTGGCCAGCGCGGCGCCTGCCCGGCCGCTCTTGGCCATCTTGAAGCCTTCCAGCGCGGTCACCATGGTGCCGGTTTCGCCAGGGGTGTTGAGCAGGATGGAGGTGGTGGAGCCACCGTACATGGCGCCGTAATAAATGCCGGCGAAGAAGATCATGGAAGCGGTGGCTTCCACCTGGCCGGTGATGGGCAGCAGCATGGCCACCGTCACGGCGGGGCCCAGGCCGGGCAGCACGCCAATGGCGGTGCCCAGTACGCAGCCCACAAAGGCCCACAGCAGGTTGATGGGGGATGCCGCGGTGGCAAAGCCACCGAGCAGCTGGTTCCAGAGGTTGATGTCCATGGGAATGTCCTCGCTTGTGGGGGTCAGAGCCAGCCAGTGGCGGTGAGTGCGGGCAGGTTGACGGCCAGCAATTTGGTGAACAGCCAGAACACCGGGGCTGAGATGGCGAAGCCAATCAGCAGGTCTTTCATGGCGCTGGCTAGGTTGCCACCGGGCTTGCCCTCGGCCATGCGCAGGCCGCGCACCGCCAAGGCGTAGCACAGCCCGCAGCTGACGATGAAGCCCAGGTGTTCAATGAGGGAGGCATTGGCCGCCACCCCGGCCACCACCCAGGCCAGTGCAGGCCAGTCGCCTTGTGGTGCACCAGAGGGTTCGGGCATGTCGGCATAACCACCTTGCCAGGCTTGCCACAGCAACTGGCCGCCGCACAGCGCCAGCGCAATGGCAGCAAGCCACGGCAGGAAGTTGGGTCCCACGCCGGCATAACCCGCATCGGACGGGATTTCGCTGGCACCCCACATCATCACCAGCGAGGCCAGCAGCACACCCGCTGAAACGGCCAGTTGGGCGGAGCGGTGGCTAACTGTGGCCACCGGTGTGGCCTCGTCGGTTGATGAATTGGGCATAAAACGATAGAAAAAAGAATAGCTGTCACCGCTTGTCAATTAAGCGGTAAGGCCTTTAAAAATCTTGAAATCGGGCCGCCATGGCCCGGTTCGATGGTCTGCTGGGGCTTACACCATGCCGGCACGCACCATGGTGGCGCGCAGCGAGGCAAAGTCGGCATCCACAAACTCGGCAAAAGCCTGTCCGGTCAGCACCGCGGGCGACCAGCCGTTTTTGTCGAGGGCGTCTTTCCAGGCTTTGGTTTTGGTGGCTTTGACGATCATGTCGGCCAGCGCATCGCGCTGTGCGTTGCTGATGCCTGCTGCGCCGTACACACCGCGCCAGTTGCCCAGCTCGACGTCAATGCCCTGCTCGATCAGGGTGGGCACGTTGATGCCCTGCAGACGTTTGGCCGACGTGACGGCAATCGGAATCATCTTGCCAGACTCGATGTAGGGCTGGAATTCGCTGTAGCCGCTGCCGCCCACGCTCACGTTGCCACCCAGAATGGCGGCGGTGGCCTCGCCGCCCCCGCGGAAAGGCACGTAGTTGATTTTGGAGGCCTGCACGCCCACCTTCTGCGCAATCATGGCGGCGGCAATGTGCTCGGTGGACCCACGTGAGCCGCCGCCCCATTTCACGCTGCCGGGGTCTTTCTTCAGGGCTTCCACCACGTCCTTCATGGACTTGAAGGGTGAACCGGCGGGCACCACAAACACGTTGTATTCGCTGGTCAGGCGGGCAATGGGGGTGACCTGTGTGATGGACACCGGTGGCTTGCCGGTGATGATGCCGCCCAGCATCACCGCGCCCATCACCATCAGGGCGTTGGGGTCGCCCTTGCTGGCGTTGTAGAACTGGGCCAGGCCAATGGCTCCAGCGGCGCCGCCTTTGTTTTCGAACGTCACGGCGGAGGCCACACCGGCTTCACGCAGTGCATTGCCCAGGGCGCGGCCGGTGGTGTCCCAGCCGCCGCCAGGGTTGGCGGGAATCATCACCTTCAGGTTGGCGGCGGCGTGGGCGGCTTCTGGCAATGTGCCGGCAGCGGCCAAAGCAGCCAGGGATTTGAGGAAGGTGTCGCGACGCATGTGTGGTCTCCGTTGGTGTGGGAAAAGGGGTCACACGGGCCATGCCCATGACAGCTGGCAATGCTCGGGGGCGTGGCTGTCAGTTGGCTGTCCAGTGGGCTGGGGTTTTCCCTGATTCTTATCATCGACCCCATGCGGAGCATTGCCTCATGAAACTGCTGTTGGTGGAAGACAACCTGTCGCTGCAAACCACGCTGGTGCGCACCCTCACTCGCCAGGGCTATGGGGTGGAGGTGTGTGCCGATGGGCGCGAGGTGCTGCCCCGTTGGCGCAGCGTGCAACCCGACTTGGTGCTGTTGGACTTGAGCCTGCCCGGCCAAGACGGACTGACGGTATTGGGTGAAGCCCGCCAGCAGGGTTTGCTCGCGCCGGTGCTCATCCTGACGGCACGCGGCACGGTGGGCGACCGCATTCTGGGCCTGAACACAGGGGCCGATGACTACCTGCCCAAGCCGTTTGATTTGGATGAACTGGAGGCGCGCATCAAAGCCTTGCTGCGCCGTTTTCCTGCCTCAACAGGCCCTGCGGTTGCCCCGTCCGTTTCACCTTTGGTGCCGAGTCACGCCTCCCGCGCTTCTGGCGCGGCCGGGTTACCGGTGGAGGCGGCGTTTGTGGTGGACCGCGAGAGTGGCGCGGTGTATCACCACGGTCAGGCCATGGAGCTGCCGCCCCGTGAGCTGGCGCTGTTGCGTGCGCTGCTGGCGCGGCCTGGGCAGGCCATGGCCAAAGAGCGGTTGTTCGACCAAGTGTTTCCAGGCGAACTGGAGGTGCTGCCCGAAGCCATCGAAGTGGTGGCATACCGGTTGCGCAAACGACTGACGGGCACGGAGGCCCAACTCATCACCCTGAGGGGGCTGGGTTATTTGCTCAAGCTGCAGGGCACGCCAGCATGAGTGTTGCTACGCAAGCTGTGCAGGTGGTGAACCACCCGGCGGGGCCTTCTTTGCGTTGGCGGTTGATGTGGGGCATTTTGGTGCCGGTGTGTGTGGTGCTGGGCATCAACTCGGTGTTACTGTATCGGCAGGCATTGGAGGCCGTCAACACTGCGTATGACCGCACGTTGCTGGCCTCGGCCAAAGCCATTGGCGAGCAACTGGAGGTGGTGGCCGCCCCCGATGGTTCACGGCCTGTGCAGGTGCATGCGTTTTTTCCGTATTCGTCGCTGGAGGCATTCGAGGCCGATACCCGCAGCCGGCTGTTTTACAAGGTCAGCGGGTTTGGTGGCGAGACCGTGTCGGGATTTGACGATCTGCCTTCCTGGATCGGCACCATTCCCCCCCAGGGTGCCTACGCCGCACTGGTGGATTTTTACGATGGCCATTACCGTGGCCAACCTGTGCGCATGGCGGTGTTGTTGCAACCCGTGGCAGGGCCTTTGGGGCAAGGCATGGCCACTGTGCAGGTGGCCGAGACGCTGGAGCTGCGCCAAACCCTGGCGCGCCAGATTTTGCTGGACACGGTGTGGCGGCAACTGGCGCTGGTGGCCGCCATTGCCGGTGTGGTGGTATGGGTGGTGCAGCAAGTGACCCGACCGGTGCGGGTATTGGGTGCCGATTTGGCCCACCGCAGCGAGAGCGACCTGTCCCCCTTGCCCACCCAGGGCGCACCCGCCGAATTGCAGCCTTTGCTGGAAGCCACCAACCAGCACATGGCGCGGCTGGACCACCTGTTGGCGCACCAGAAACGCTTTGTGCGCGATGCTTCGCACCAGCTGCGCACGCCGCTGGCGGTGCTCAAGGCCCAGGTGCAGTCGGCCCGGCGTGGCGATGTGCCTCCCGACATCGCCCTGGCCGAAATGGCCCATACGGTGGACGATGCCACCGCCTTGGCCAACCAGATGCTGGCACTGGCTAAGGCCGAGCAGTTGCAATCCACCGCCACCAGCGAGCTGCCGCTCACCGACTGGGTGGGGGTGGTCCGCCAGGTGGCATTGGATGTGTCGCCGCTGGCGGTAGAGCATGGGCTGGATTTCGGCCTGGATTTACCCGATCAACCCGTGGTGGTAAGGGCGCATGAGTGGGCATTGCGCGAAGTGGTGCGCAACCTGTTGCACAACGCCATTCGGCACAGCCCGTCGGACGCGGAGCTGACCGTGTTGCTGTCGGTGGAAGATGGTCAGGAATCCAGAGGCGATGCGTCACCGGCGTGGGCGCGCCTCACGGTGCGTGACGGTGGTCCCGGCATTTCTGCCGAATTTCGCCCGCATTTGTTTCAGCCGTTTGCGCGGGGCAGTCAGCTGGACGGGCAAGGCAGCGGGCTGGGATTGGCCATTTGCCATGGCATCGTGCAGGCGCTGGGAGGTGGGTTGTCGCTGGATAATCGCCACCATGCCTCGGGCCAACTCTTGGGGTTGGACGCGGTGGTGCGCCTGCCCCTTCGTTCCCATTTCTAAAAAACACGGTCGTTGGTTGTATGGCTTTTTGGCGGTTAATCAGGGTTTTCTGGAACGCTTGGGATGAGCATCCCAAGGAGCGGGCCAAGCTGGTGCTGGGCAGTGTGTTTTTTCCGGCGGCCACCCGTGAATGGTTGGCCTACCTGAAGGCCTCCCCGCATTTGTTCAAGGAGGCCAGCCAGACGCCCAAGCTGGCCACCCGCATCTATCGCCCCTATGCCCTGCGCACGCTGAATTGCCGCGAACGCGTGAAGCACATGATTCAGCACCACGAGTTGCTGCACCACTCCGGTTGGGGGCGGTTGACCGAGCGTTCGATTCACCAGCCATTGCCCATTTCAGCTTGGCCGATGGCCGATGGCAGCGTGGTGACCCTGCAGTTGGTTTCCTTGAAGGACGGCCATCGGGAGGGGGAGACCCATTTGCAACTGCTGTGGAACCGCGATTGGATGTTTTCCCTCACCTTTCTGGTCGCTCAGCGCCAGGGCGTGCAGCAAATGCTGGTCACCCGGTTGCAAGGTGCCCATGGGCAAACTTCGTCCGATCGCATCCGCACAGTCACCAAGGCACTGCATGGGTTGCGGCCTGTCGATTTGCTGATTCAAGTGGCCCAGCATGTGGCCAGGCTCCTCCAGTGCCAAGAGGTGCTGCTGGTGTCCAACCGGCAGAGGGTGGCGCTCAATCCTTTGCGCCGCATGCGCATCAAGGTGGACCTGGACAAGTTGTGGCAGGAGCGTGGTGCCCAGCCCACACGCGACGGATTGTTTGCCCTGGAGCCAGGGGTGACGGTGCGCACGGACTTTTCGGATGTGGCGTCCAACAAGCGGGCACAGGCCCGGCGGCGGGCCGACACCTTGCAGCAGGCGTTGGATGCGGTGGACGCGGCGTTGCAAGTGACCCGGTAGGCCTGTTGACCCCGAGCTTTGGCCATGGACAAACTGAAAGCCATTGAAACCTTTGTGGCGGTGGTGCAGCGTGGCAGCCTCACGGCGGCGGCCAAAGCCGAAGGGGTGGCACCGGCCATCGTGGGGCGGCGACTGGATGCCCTGGAAGAACAACTGGGTGTGCGGCTCATGGTGCGCACCACCCGGCGCATCACCCTCACCCACGAGGGCAGCGCCTATCTGGAGGATTGCCAGCGCATCCTGACTGACCTGGCCAATGCCGAAGCCAGCGTCAGCGCGGGTGGCGTGAAGGCCAGTGGGCATTTGCGCATCACCGCGCCCGCTGGGTTCGGGCGGCGGCATGTGGCCCCGCTGGTGCCGCTGTTTTGCGAGCTGCACCCCGAGGTGCATGTGTCCCTCAATTTGTCCGACCGGGTGGTGGACATTGCCGCCGAGGCCTACGACTGTGCCGTGCGGGTGGGGGACTTGCCCGATTCGTCGCTGGTGAGCGCCCGCCTGGCCGACAACCGTCGCCTGTGTGTGGCCACACCCGAGTACCTGCGCCGCCGGGGCGTACCTCGTCATCCATCCGAATTGGCCAAGCATGACTGCCTGGTGTTGTCCAGCGATGCGTCGCAAACCCGGGGCTGGGCCTTCCAGGTGCCCCTGGACCCGCCCGAACCCGGCGTGACAGAGCTGATCCACCTCCGGCCAGGTGGCCCTCTGGATTGTTCAGACGGCCAGGTGCTGCACGCCTGGTGCCTGGCGGGCTACGGCATTGCCTGGCGCAGTACCTGGGAGGTAGAGGCCGACATTGCGGCCGGAAAGCTGGTGCCGGTGCTGGAGGCTTTTGCCGCGCCGCCCAATGGGATTTATGCGGTGTTTCCCCAGCGCAAGCACCTGCCGTTGCGGGTGCGGTTGTGGGTGGACTACCTGCGGCAGCACTACAGTCAGCCGCAGTTCTGGTCGAGGGGTTAGCCCGACTGCAGATTCGAACCAACCAATCGAATCAATGGGACCGATCAGAACGGAGGGTCTTCGGCAGAGTTGCCGCCGTCCGTGGCTTGGGTGCGGTGGGATGCACCCGTGGTCACGGATGGCGCGTGGCCAGGCTGTGGTGGCGTTTTGGGAAGCCCCATTTCTTGTGGGCCATCCAGGGCGTCGATCACATCGTCAATCAGTGTGGTGAGTTCGGTGGTGGCCATCAGCACACTGCCGTCGAAGTCATCGGCGCGTTGGTCCTGGGCCTTGGCTTGCTCCAGCACATGGTCTTCAAATGCCAGTTTTTTGAGCTGAAGGGCGTCGGTCAGCACAAATTGCACCCGGTCGTCCCAATGCAGGGCCAGTCGGGTGGGTTGCTTGCCCTGGGCAATGTGCTCCCGCACTTCGTCGTTCAGCAGCGGGTGGCGGGCGTAGCGCACCACCGCCTGGCTTTCGTCGGCGGCTTTCAGTTCGCATTCCTGGCCAATGGCCAGCCCGGCGGGTGTCTCCTGCTCGGTCAACCAGCGGCCCATGGCCACCGCCGGTGAAGTGGCGGTTTGGAGTGGTTCGGCCAAAAAGCCGTCCAGCACCTTCACCAGCGCGGTGATGATGTCGTCGGCTCTGGCTTGTGCGGATGTGTCCAGCAGCAGGCGCTGGCGGGTGGGGTCCAGCCACACCCAGGTGGATTGCTGGCGTGGGAAGGCCTGCGGCAGCAGCGCAGCCTTGGTTTCTTCCTTCAGGTCGCGTTTTTCTTTTTTGCCGGGTTTGCGGCCACTGGTGGCTTCGATGGCTGCGCAAGCCTCATCCACCCGGCGCTGGATGACCGAGCTGGGCACTTGCCGGGTTTCCACCATGAAGCGAAGCATCCATTGGCCACCGACCGACTCGGCCAGCAGCCCGTGTTCCTGCCCCCTGGGGGAGAGCCACCCCATGGCTTTTTCCTGGCTGGCTGAGCCAGGCACAAAGGGCATGGCGCTCAACGCCTCCTCCAGTTCGGTGAGGGACGCAGGCCAGCCGGCGGAGACGGTGTAAACCGACAGTTGCTTGAACACGGAAAAGTTCTAGATTGAAACCGGGGACAGGCACAGAGGCATCAAAGGTGCTTGACTCTAAAGATGACCAAATATTGATACAAAGCTGGTCGATGAGCTACTCAGATACTGAAGCATCTCCTCGATATTTCGCATCAGCTAATGAATCAAAAAAAAGCCCTCGTTCAGAGGGCTTTTTTTAGAAGCTGAAATGGTTGCGCGGGCAAGATTTGAACTTGCGACCTTTGGGTTATGAGCCCAACGAGCTACCAGGCTGCTCCACCGCGCGTCAAGCTAGTATTATATACTGAATTTACTCGGCTGCTGCCACTTCAGCAGTTTCAGCAGCACGATCCACCAATTCAACCAACGCCATGGGCGCGTTGTCACCAACTCGGAAACCCATCTTCAAAATCCGGGTGTATCCACCTGGACGAGCCTTGAAACGTGGGCCAAGCTCGTTGAACAGTTTCACCACAACATCACGGTCACGCAGGCGATCAAATGCCAAGCGGCGATTGGCCACGGTAGGCTCTTTGGCCAGAGTGATCATGGGCTCCACCACCCGACGCAATTCCTTGGCCTTAGGCAGAGTAGTTTTAATGACTTCGTGCGTGAGCAGAGAATTCATCATGTTGCGCAGCATCGCCAAACGATGGGAGCTGGTGCGATTCAGTTTGCGAAGGCCATGACCGTGACGCATGAGAAGTTCCTTTATGAATCATTTCCGGCCGTACCAGGTACCGGAACTGCACTGTCTGGCAGTGCTTGGGATACCCGACCAGCGGGCGAAATCAATGCTTATCCAAGCCGACAGGGGGCCAGTTTTCCAACTTCATGCCCAGAGTCAGCCCACGCGAAGCCAGCACTTCCTTGATTTCATTCAAGGATTTACGGCCCAAATTCGGCGTTTTCAGCAACTCATTCTCTGTCCGCTGAATCAGATCACCGATGTAATAAATGTTCTCAGCCTTGAGACAATTGGCAGACCGAACGGTCAATTCAAGCTCATCAACCGGACGCAGCAGAATCGGATCGAATTGCTGCGAGCTGCGTTGCGCTGGCGCATCAAAAGACCCCAGATCAGCACCTTCCAACTGAGCAAATACGGCCAATTGCTCAACCAAAATTTTTGCCGATGCACGAACCGACTCTTCAGGGCCAATCGCGCCGTTGGTTTCGATGTCGAGCACCAATTTGTCCAAATCCGTGCGCTGCTCCACACGAGCACTTTCCACCGTGTAGCTGACTCGGCGGATAGGCGAAAAAGAAGCATCCAAAATGATCCGCCCCATGGAACGCAGCTGGTCATCGCCTCTGCGCATGTTCCCTGGGACATAACCACGTCCTTTTTCTACCTTGATCTGCATATCCAACTTGGTGTTGGGAGACAGTGTGGCAATCACATGCTCAGGATTGACAATTTCAACATCATGCGGGGTCTGAATATCAGCCGCAGTGACCACACCTTCGCCATCTTTGCGCAAACTCAACGTCACTTCATCGCGGTTGTGCAGCTTGAACACGACTCCTTTGAGGTTCAAAAGAATGTGCACCACATCTTCCTGAACGCCATCAATGGAGGAATACTCATGCAGAACGCCGGCGATGGTGACTTCGGTCGGAGCGTGCCCCACCATTGAAGACAGCAACACCCGACGCAAGGCATTGCCCAAAGTATGACCATAGCCACGTTCAAAAGGTTCCAAGGTCACGCGGGCGCGGTTGGCAGCCACTTGCTCGACTTGAATGGTTTTGGGCTTCAGCAGATTTGTCAACATAAAACTTCCCGCAATACCCTCGGCTCGTTACACCGATAAGGCAGACGAAGCAACACCTGTGCGCAAGCACACGGGCACGAAGCGAATACAAATCAACGATTAACGTGAATACAGTTCGACGATCAACGATTCGTTGATATCAGAACCGAACTCGTCACGATCAGGCGACTTCTTATAAGTGCCTTCTACCTTGTCAGCAGCCACTTCCACCCAAGCAGGAAAACCAATCTGCTTGGCCAACTCAAGCGCTTCTGCCACACGAGCCTGTTTGCGAGACTTCTCCCGAACACAGACCACATCACCAGCTTTGACAGAGAAAGATGGGATGTTCACAGGATTACCATTGACCAAAATGGCCTTATGGGACACCAACTGACGAGCCTCGGCACGTGTGGAAGCAAAACCCATGCGGAATACGACGTTATCCAAACGAGACTCAAGCAGAGCAAGCAGGTTGACGCCTGTATTGCCACGACGGCGATCAGCCTCAGCAAAGTAGCGACGGAACTGACGCTCCAGCACACCATACATGCGCTTCACCTTTTGCTTTTCGCGAAGCTGCAGACCGAAATCGGACGTGCGAGCACCGGAAGTGCGGCCATGCTGACCAGGTTTACTGTCAAATTTCGCCTTGTCGCTGATAGAACGGCGCGCGCTCTTCAGCAACAGGTCGGTGCCTTCACGGCGGGAAAGTTTGGCCTTGGGGCCCAAATAACGTGCCACGGTGATTCCTTCAAAAACTGACGCGTGCCAACAAGTGAACTGTTAGCACGCGCAAGCCACAATCGGATATTGTGGCGGTGGTCTTTAACAAAACGAGTTAGATGCGACGACGCTTTTGTGGGCGGCAACCGTTGTGAGGAACGGGAGTCACATCGGAAATGGAAACGATGCGGATGCCCAATGCACCCAATGCACGAACAGAAGACTCACGACCTGGACCGGGTCCTTTGATCTCAACTTCCAAATTTTTAATGCCCTGATCGATTGCGGCACGGCCTGCTACTTCAGATGCAACCTGTGCAGCGAAGGGGGTGGATTTACGCGATCCCTTGAAACCCTGACCACCAGAAGACGCCCAAGACAACGCATTGCCTTGACGGTCTGTGATGGTGATGATGGTGTTGTTGAAGGAAGCGTGCACATGCGCAATACCGTCCGAAATATTTTTACGGACTTTTTTACGAACACGCGCTGCTGCGGATGCGGAAGGAGCTTTAGCCATACCTTACTTTCGAATCTTATTTCTTGAGTGCCAAGGCAGCCTTACGAGGACCTTTGCGTGTACGGGCATTGGTCTTGGTACGCTGACCGCGCAGAGGCAGACCGCGACGATGACGGAAGCCGCGATAGCAACCAATGTCCATCAGTCGCTTAATGTTCATCGTGGTTTCACGACGCAGGTCACCCTCAATGGTGAAAGTACCCACTTGATCGCGAACCTTTTCCAGCTCAGCGTCCGACAGATCTTTGATCTTTTTGGAATACGCAATGCCACATGCATCGCAAATTTCGCGAGCGCGAGTGCGACCAATTCCGAAAATGGCGGTCAAACCAACCTCGGAATGTTTATGAGGGGGAATGTTGATACCTGCAATACGAGCCATGATGATCCTCTGGATTCCTCAACCTTGGCGCTGCTTGTGGCGCGGATCGGTACAAATGACCCGCACAACGCCTTTGCGCCGAATAATCTTGCAGTTGCGGCACATCTTCTTTACAGAAGCCGAAACTCTCATAACGTTCTCCTAGAACTTTAAATTCACGGCTCTTGCCAGAATGAACGCCCAGCAAAAACCAAACCGGAAATTATCTCACAAACCTACAATGCAGCTCAAGCACCCTTGAAGCTCGCCTTGCGAAGCAGTGATTCGTACTGCTGTGACATCAGGTAATTCTGCACCTGAGCCATGAAATCCATGGTAACCACAACAATGATCAACAATGACGTACCGCCAAAGTAGAACGGGACGTTGTACTTCAGAATCAAAAACTCAGGCAACAGACACACCAAGGTGATGTATATCGCTCCAACGAATGTCAGTCTAGCCAGAATTTTGTCGATGTGACGCGCTGTCTGATCACCAGGCCTAATGCCAGGTATGAACGCACCGCTTTTCTTCAGGTTGTCTGCAGTTTCACGACTATTGAACACCAACGCCGTGTAAAAAAAGCAGAAGAAAACAATGGCTGCACCATACAACGCAACATAGATAGGTTGACCTGGCGTCAATGCGGAAGCGACATCCTTCAGCCAACGCATGGACTCCCCAGTGCTAAACCAACCTACCACCGTTGCTGGCAACAGAATAATGGACGAGGCAAAAATTGCGGGAATCACGCCAGCCATATTCAACTTCAAGGGCAAATGGGAGCTCTGACCACCGTAGACCTTGTTGCCAACTTGACGACGCGCGTAATTCACCAAAATTTTTCGCTGACCGCGCTCAACGAACACCACAAAGTAGGTGACCCCACCCACCAAGACCATGATGAACAGAGACGCCAAAATGCTCATAGCCCCGGTACGAACGAGCTCAAAAAGACCAGCTACTGCGTTCGGCAATCCTGCGGCGATGGAGGCAAAAATCAAAATGGAGATGCCATTACCCAGACCACGCTCAGTGATTTGCTCGCCCAACCACATCAAGAACATGGTTCCAGCCGTCAGACTCACCACCGTTGTCAAACGAAACATAAATCCTGGATCATTCACCAAGCCCTGTGTGCCTTCCAACGCCATGGCAATCCCAAGCGATTGAAACAAAGCCAGAGCCACTGTGCCGTAACGGGTGTACTGCGTCACCTTACGCCGACCTGCTTCTCCTTCTTTCTTCATCTGCTCCAGCGCGGGAATGACATACCCACCTAGTTGGAGAATGATCGAAGCAGAAATGTAAGGCATGATTCCAAGTGCGAAGACGGCAAACCGAGACAACGCACCACCGGAAAACATGTTGAATAGGCTGAGAATTCCACCTTCCTGGGATTTGAACAAGGACGCCATCTGATCCGGATTGATACCCGGCACAGGAATGTGCGCACCAATTCGATACACCACCAGAGCGAGCAGCAAGAACACCAAGCGGCGACGCAAATCGCCGTACTTGTCGCTTTTGGCTACCAGAGCAGAAGGATTTGCCACGATTCAATGCTTGCGTTTAAGCAACAGCTCCACCGGCCGCTTCAATTGCAGCTTTAGCAGCAGCAGTTGCACCGATGTCTTTCAGACGGATAGCAGCTGACACAGAGCCAGTGGCAACCACTTTGACTTTGCGAACCAATTCAGACACCAAGCCAGCTTGCTTGAGCGCCAGTAAATCGACATCAGCCAAGTTCAGTGCAGCCAATTGACCCAATGTCACTTCACCAACGAATGGCTTCTGCTGCGACTTGAAGCCCCGTTTGGGCAGACGACGCTGCATGGGCATTTGCCCGCCTTCGAAGCCCACCTTGTGGTAGCCGCCAGCGCGGGACTTTTGCCCCTTGTGACCGCGACCGGCTGTCTTACCCAGACCGGAGCCAATGCCGCGACCTACGCGACGTTTGGCATGCTTGGCACCTTCGCCAGGCTTAATGGTATTCAGTTCCATGATGCACCCAATCAGAGCACTGCGACCAGATAGCTGATCTTGTTGATCATGCCGCGCACGGCAGGTGTGTCTTCCAACTCGCGCACGCTATTCAGCTTGCGCAGGCCCAGCCCTTTGACGGTGGCACGGTGGGAAACCTTGCAGCCGATAGGACTGCGAACCAGTTTCACTTTGACGGTATTTGTTGTGGACATGTCAGTGCACCTCAGCCCAGAATGTCTTCGACAGACTTGCCGCGCTTGGCAGCAACTTCCGCCGGAGTCGTGGAGTTGTTGAGTGCATCCAATGTGGCACGCACCAAGTTATATGGATTGCTGGAACCGTGGCTTTTTGCCACCACGTCAGTGATACCCACCACCTCGAACACAGCGCGCATGGGTCCACCCGCGATGATGCCGGTACCCTTGGGGGCAGGCAGCATCATGACGCTGGAAGCACCGTGCTCGCCACTCACGTTGTGATGAATGGAGCCGCTTTTCAGCGACACCTTGATCATGTTACGGCGCGCTTGCTCCATGGCCTTTTGAACAGCCACAGGCACTTCGCGTGCTTTGCCTTTACCCATGCCGACGCGGCCATCGCCATCGCCAACCACGGTCAGGGCAGCAAAACCCAGAATACGACCGCCTTTGACCACTTTGGTCACGCGGTTGATTGCGATCATTTTCTCGCGCAAACCGTCCTCAGGACCCTCGTTCTGCGCTTTGGATTGAAACTTAGCCATCGCTTGTATTCCTTGAATCAGAACTGAAGACCAGCTTCGCGGGCAGCATCAGCAAGTGCTTTGACGCGACCGTGATAGGCGAAACCAGCGCGATCGAAAGCGACTTTTTCGATGCCAGCAGCTTTTGCTTTCTCTGCAATGCGCTTGCCAATTTGCTCGGCAGCCGCTTTATTGCCACCTTTACCAGACCCACCCAGCTGGGTGCGCATGTCTTTTTCCAAAGTGGAAGCGGACACCAGCACACGAGAACCGTCGCCAGAAATCACTGTGGCATACATGTGCAGATTGGTGCGATTGACGGTCAAACGCACAGCACCTTGTTTGGCGATGCGAATGCGTGTTTGCCGCGCACGACGGAGACGTTGCTCTTTTTTGGTCAACATGATCTCGGTCCTTATTTCTTCTTGGTTTCTTTGATGACAACCTTTTCGTCCGAATAGCGAATCCCTTTGCCTTTGTAAGGCTCAGGAGGACGCACTGCACGGATTTCGGCAGCCACTTGACCCACACGCTGACGATCGGAACCCTTGATCAACACTTCGGTTGGAGAAGGTGTTTCGACTTTGATGCCTTCTGGCATGTCCATCACCACGGGATGCGAATAACCAACTGTGAGATTGAGCTTGGCACCCTGGGCTTGGGCCTTGTAACCCACACCAATCAGAGTCAACTTGCGCTCGAAGCCCTTGCTGACACCAACAACCATGTTGTTGACGTTCTGACGCAAAGTGCCGCACAGAGCGTCAGCTTCGCGTGTTTCATTCACTGGCGCAAACGCAAGCGCACCACCAGTGTTTTCAATTTTCACCAGAGCATTCTGGGCAACTTTCAAAGCACCCAAGGAACCCTTGACAGAAATGACATCGGCACTCAGCGCAACTTCCACTCCAGCAGGAATGGCGACTGGCAACTTTCCAACACGTGACATTCAGTATTCTCCTCAATGACGCGTTAGGCGACGTAGCACAGCACTTCGCCACCGACACCCTCGGCGCGCGCTTTGCGATCGGTCATCACACCACGTGGCGTGGTGATGATGGCCACACCCAGACCATTCATGACCTGAGGAATGTCATCGCGGCCTTTGTAGACCCGCAAACCAGGACGGCTGACACGCTCAATGCGCTCAATGACCGCACGACCTGCGTAGTACTTCAGCTCGATGTGAAGCTCAGACTTGCCTTCGGCTGCCTGAACTTTGTAACCATCGATATAGCCTTCGTCCTTCAGAACTTTGGCAATGGCGACTTTGATTTTGGATGCCGGCAACGCCACAGTGGTTTTATTGACCATCTGCGCATTGCGAATGCGTGTCAGCATGTCGGCAATGGGATCACTCATGCTCATTTTGTAATCTCCTAATGCTTACCAGCTGGCTTTGGTCATACCGGGAATTTCACCGGCAAAGGCCAATTCACGCACTTTGGCACGCGCCAGACCGAATTGACGGAAGGTGCCACGTGGACGACCCGTGATTTCGCAGCGATTGCGCTGACGATTGGGATTGGCATTGCGAGGCAACTTTTGCAACGCCAGACGGGCTGCATCACGCTCTTCGTCAGACAGCTTGGCGTTTTTGGCAGCCGTCTTCAGTTCTGCGTATTTTTTGGAGAACTTGGTAACGAGCGTTGCCCGCTTCAGTTCACGCTGGAGAAATGCTTGTTTAGCCACACATCACCTCAGTTCTTGAAGGGGAAACGGAAACCGGCCAACAGCGCTTTGCACTCTTCGTCATTTTTGGCAGTTGTCGTCACGGAGATGTTCAGGCCACGCAGAGCATCCACTTTGTCGTATTCGATCTCAGGGAAAATGATCTGTTCTTTGACGCCAACGTTGTAGTTGCCGCGACCATCAAACGAGCGACCAGAAATACCACGGAAGTCACGCACACGAGGCAGCGCCACGGTGACGAAACGATCCAGGAATTCATACATTTGTGCGCCACGCAGGGTCACCATACAACCGATGGGCTGACCTTCACGGATTTTGAAACCAGCAATCGCTTTGCGAGCCTTGGTCACAACAGGCTTCTGACCCGCAATTTTGGTCAGGTCAGCCACAGCGTTGTCCATGACTTTTTTGTCAGCCACAGCCTCACCCACACCCATGTTCAGAGTGATCTTGGTGATGCGCGGCACTTCCATCACAGACTTGTAGCCAAACTGCTTGACCAGTGCTGGCGCGATGGTGGAACGGTATTGATCTTGCAAACGTGCCATGGTCATGCCGCCTTGATCTGTTCGCCAGAAGACTTGAAGACGCGAACCTTCTTGCCGTCGGCCAATTGCTTGATGCCAACGCGATCCGCCTTGCCGGAAGTCGCATTGAAAATTGCCACGTTCGACTGATGGATGGGCATGGTCTTGTCAACAATGCCGCCAGCCACACCCTTCATGGGATTGGGCTTGGCATGCTTCTTGACCATGTTCACACCCTCAACAACCAAGTGGGCATCGTCTGCACGAGACAACACCACACCACGCTTGCCTTTGTCGCGACCGGTGATGACGATGACTTCGTCACCTTTCACAATCTTGTTCATGTCAGTGCCTCACAGAACTTCAGGGGCCAGCGACACGATCTTCATGAATTTCTCCGTACGGAGTTCACGGGTCACGGGGCCAAAGATGCGCGTACCAATGGGCTCAAGCTTGGCATTGAGCAGCACAGCGGCGTTGCCATCGAACTTGATCAGAGCACCGTCGCCACGGCGAATGCCTTTGGCGGTGCGGACGACCACAGCACTGTAAACCTCGCCTTTTTTGACGCGGCCACGTGGAGCAGCTTCCTTGATGCTCACTTTGATGATGTCGCCCACACTGGCGTAACGGCGCTTGGAACCACCCAGCACCTTGATGCACATCACGGACTTGGCACCCGTGTTGTCTGCGACATCGAGTCGAGATTGCGTTTGGATCATTTGATGTAAATCCCAACTTGAATCTTCTTACCCACCACGGGCAAAAACGATCAGTCTTGGGCCCGTCATTCCTGCACAGCTAACACGGCTGCACAGGTTTGTTTGGGCAGAAATCTCCGCCTTTTTGAAGCGAAGCCTTGTATTATTACCCCAATTTTCGAGCTGGTCAATAGCTTCCATGCAAATTTATGTTTTGAAGCGCGTGGACAATCGCATCTCCACATCCTGCTCTGTATGTCCATGACCTCGATCTTCAACACCCATCCCGTCATTTCCTTCATCGGCGGGGGCAACATGGCCAGCGCCATTTTGGGCGGCCTGTTGAGCCAACAGTGGCCCAGGGAATGCCTTCACGTGGTGGAGCCCCATGAGGAGCAGCGAGACCGACTGAAGCAGCAATTCGGCATCAAGGCATTGGCAGCAGCGGACAGCAGTTTGGCGAACTCACGGCTGGTGGTTTGGGCCGTCAAACCACAGACCTTTCAGGAAGCCGCCCATGCCGTCGCACCGCATGCCCAATCCGCCCTGCATTTGAGTGTGGCTGCCGGTATTCGCTCTGACAGCATCGCCCGGTGGCTGGATACCGAAGCCCTCGTGCGCGCCATGCCCAATACCCCCGCACTGGTCGGCAAAGGCATGACCGGTTTGTTCGCCCGCGAAGGCGTGACCCCGGAAGACCGCACCCTGGTGCAAGACGTGCTGCTACCCACCGGTCAATTGTTGTGGCTGAAGTCGGAGCAGCAACTGGACGCCGTCACCGCGCTGTCGGGGTCCGGCCCCGCCTACGTATTTTTCTTTTTGGAATCCATGATTCAGGCTGGCGCCGAACTGGGCTTGGATCGCAATGAGGCCCATCAACTGGCCGTGGCCACCTTTGTCGGAGCATCGGCCTTGGCCCAAGCTTCGGATGAACCCCCAGAACTGCTGCGCCAGCGTGTCACCTCCAAAGGAGGCACCACGTATGCAGCCATCACCCATTTGGAAAGCACCGACGTGAAGCGGCATTTTGTGAATGCCATGAAAGCTGCTGCTGTGCGCGCCAAAGAACTGGGCGACGAATTTGGTGGCTGACCCCAACAGGATTGCTTGTTGAGGCCATTACCGATTCAGGGAGGCAACACACCAACGCTCAGCCCCACGCCAAAGCCAGGGCCACACCCGCAAACAGCGTAGCACCCAGCCAGTGGTTGGCACGAAAGGCACGGAAGCATCCATCTCGGGAACGGGTCCGAATGAGCGTGTAGTGCCACACCACCTGCAACAAGCCAGCTGCCATTGCCAATAAATAGATAGCTACATTTTGAATATTGGCAAGCGACAGAAGCCAAAAAGTTACAAACAACACATAAAAACTCATCACACCCAAGACATCCCACTGACCCAGGGTGATGGCGGAGGTTTTCATGCCGATTCTCAAGTCGTCATCGCGATCGACCATGGCGTACTCGGTGTCGTAAGCCAGCACCCAGAACAGGTTACCGGCCAACAGCAGCCAAGCATTGAGTGGAATGTCAGCCCAGGCCGCCATACCAGTTGACCAATTCCAACTCTCTGACTGCCACAGCTGCCAAGAAGGCCCCGCCTGCACCGCCGTGAACGCCATGGGAATGCCGAAGCTGAACGCGACACCCAACACCGCCTGCGGCATGGACACCAGCCGCTTGGCATAGGGGTAAGCCAGCGTCACCAGCAGCGCTGGCACTGACCAGGCCACAGTCGCCACATTGGTAGTGAGCACCAAGCCAAAGGCCAGCAGCGCCAGTACCGCCCCCACCGCCAACGCCTCCTTCACCGAAACCCGACCCGAAGTCACCGGACGCTGTGCGGTGCGTTTGACATGGCGATCGAACCCCCGATCAGCCACATCGTTGATGCAACAACCCGCACTGCGCATCAGGATGGTGCCTAGGGTGAACACCAGCAGCAGATGCCACCCCGGCCAGCCACCGGCCGCCCCCCAGAGCGCGGTCAGCGTGGGCCACAGCAACAGCAACCACCCGGCAGGGCGATTCCAGCGAATGAGATCCAGATACAACCGCCGGCGTTCAGTCAGCCGCGCGGCCAGCGACACACCGGCAACCGGTCTGGATTCAGGAGAACGAAACACGGTCATGCGCAGCATCTCGCATCAAAACAAACGGTGCACACCCGGAAGTGCGCAGGCATAAATGGCATTGCGCAAAGCCGCAATGGCTTCGTACCGGGTGAAACTGCGCCGCCAGGCCAGCACCACGCGCCGCTTGGGCACATCGTTGGCAAATGGCAGGTACCGAATGTGGGTGGATTCCAGCGGATGCACCCCACCGCCAGTGGGCACGCTGAGCTGCGGCACCAGGGTCACGCCCATGCCCGCTGCCACCATGTGCTTGATGGTTTCCAGCGACGAGCCCTCGAAACTGCGGCGAATGCCCTCGGCATCGCTGGCGTAACGGGCAAATTCGGGGCACACCTCCAGCACATGGTCGCGAAAGCAATGCCCGTTGCCCAGAAGCAGCATGGTTTCCTGCTTGATTTGCTCGGTGGTGATGGAGGCCTCGCCCGCCAGCGGGTGCGTGGCCGGCACCGCCGCCACAAAGGGCTCGTCGTACAGCGGAGCGATGGCCAGGTTGGTGTCCGGGAAGGGTTCGGCCAGGATGGCGCAATCAATTTCCCCCAAACGCAGCTGCTCCAACAGCTTGACGGTGAAGTTTTCCTGCAGCACCAGCGGCATTTGCGGCGTGAGCGCAATGACCTGACGCACCAGATCGGGGAGCAAATACGGACCAATGGTGTAAATGACGCCCAGCCGCAGCGGGCCCGCCAGCGGATCTTTGCCACGCTTGGCAATTTCCTTGACAGCAGCGGCCTGCTCCAGCACCACCTGGGCCTGGCGCACGATTTCGTCGCCCAGGGGCGTGACCGTCACCTCGTTGGCATTGCGCTCGAAGATTTTGAGATCCAGCTCCTCTTCCAATTTTTTGACCGCCACCGACAGCGTGGGCTGCGACACATGGCAGGCATCGGCCGCACGACCAAAGTGCCGCTCGCGGGCCACTGCGACGATGTATTTGAGTTCGGTGAGGGTCATGGTGGATGAGCAGTTGACGCGATTTTGCCCGGGGAACAGGCCAAACGTCAGGCCCCACGCGGAACAGCCGGATGTTTCACGCCTTCAAAAACTCGGCCCGCGCGCCCAGCCAGCGCTGCATGTGCGCCTGGGCCTGGGCAGGGTAACGGTCCAGCATCAGCGGTGCGGCATGGCGGGCCTGCTCCAGCAAGGCTTCGTCGGTGGCCAGATCGGCAAAGCGCAGCATGGCCTCGCCCGACTGCCGTGCCCCCAGAAACTCCCCCGGCCCGCGCAAGGCTAAATCGATGCGGGCAATCTCAAACCCGTCGTTGGTCTGCGCCATGGCTTTGAGGCGCTCGCGCCCGGTGGGCGACAGCGGCGCGGTGTAGAGCAGCACGCAGGCCGATGCCGCCGCACCCCGCCCCACCCGCCCGCGCAGTTGGTGGAGCTGGCTCAGACCAAAGCGCTCGGCATGATCAATGACCATGAGGCTGGCGTTGGGCACGTCCACCCCCACCTCGATGACGGTGGTGCTGACCAGAACCGCCAGCTCGCCACGGGCAAACGCATCCATCACCGCCTGCTTCTCGGCCGGAGGCAGGCGGGAATGCAACAGTCCCACGCCCACGCCGGGCAATGCGTCGGACAGCTCGGCGTGCGTGTCGGTGACGTTGCGAAGGTCTTGCAAGGCGAGCTTGCGCCCGTCGTCCAAGGCCGTGGACGTTTGGGAGGCGTTTTGCGCGGCCTCCGACTCTTGAATCAATGGGCACACCCAGTACACCTGCCGCCCCTGCGCCACCTGGGCGGCAATGCGCTCCACCACCTCGTCACGCCGCTCGTCCGACACCACGCGGGTGACGATGGGCGTGCGTCCTGGCGGCAACTCATCCAGCGTGGACACATCCAGGTCAGCCAGGTGGCTCATGGCCAGTGTGCGGGGAATGGGGGTGGCCGTCATCATCAGCAGGTGGGGCTCCCGCGCGCCGTCCGCTTGAGCGGAGCCTTCCAGTTTGCCGCGCAGGGCGAGGCGTTGGGCCACGCCGAAGCGGTGCTGCTCGTCGATGACAGCCAAGCCCAGTCGCGCAAATTTCACATCCTCCTGGATGAGGGCATGCGTACCCACCACCAGCCCGGCCTGTCCGCTGGCCACCTGGGCAGCCATGGCTTCGCGCTCTTTCTTTTTCTGGCTGCCGGTCAGCCAGGCCACGGTCAGGCCGCGCTGGGCCAGCAATGGGGCCAACCAGCCCACCAGCTTGGCAAAGTGCTGCTGGGCCAGGATTTCGGTGGGCGCCATCAGGGCACACTGCCAGCCCGCGTCCATGCAGCGGCAGGCGGCCAGTGCGGCCACCACGGTTTTGCCAGCGCCCACGTCGCCCTGCAGCAACCGGTGCATGGGCACGGGGCGTGCCAGGTCGGCGGCGATTTCGGCGCTCACACGGGTTTGTGCGCCAGTCAGGCCGAAGGGCAGCGCGGCCAGCAGGGCGTCTGCCAAGCAAGGCTGAAGGGGCTGACTGGTCTGTGCAGGCGACTCCTCTGCGCCACGGGCCGTTGACAGAGTACTGGTGCTGACTGGCGAAGCCGCCGCCATGCCGGGCTCTGCCAGCACCGGAGCCCGGCTGCGGGCCCGCTCCCGCCGGGCCACGAGTTGCGACAACTGCTGCGCCAGCAGCTCTTCCAGCTTCAGCCGCTGCCAGGCGGGGTGGTCGCGGTCGCCTTGCAGCACGGCTGCGCTGTCGGGCGTGGGACTATGCAAAAACAGGAGCGATTTTCGCATATCAAACAAGCGGTGAAGACCTATTTCATTTGAAATTTCAACCGTCAGCGTGTCGCACCAGCGCCGTTCATCGAGCGAGCGCTGCAAAGCACCCGCCACCGCCTTGCGCAAATAGGCCTGCGACAGCCCGGCGCCGCTGGGGTACACGGGTGTCAGCCCCTGCGGCAGCGGCGCACTGGCGGGTTTGAAGGTGGGGTGCACCATCTCACGGCCCCACAAGCCCACACGCACGTCGCCACGCACACGCACGCGCTCGCCCACGGCCAGGGCTTTCTGGTGTTGAGGGTAGAAATGCATGAAGCGCAGCACACAGCTGCTGCGGCCATCGGCCACGTCGAGCACCGTCACCCGCAGCTGGCGGCGCGGGCGCAGACTGACTTCGCTGTGCGTCACCATGCCTTCGAACTGAAGCGTCTGCCCATCCCGTCCATCGGCCAGCGCATCAATGCGGGTTTCATCCTCATGCCGCAGCGGCAGGTGCAACACCAAGTCCCAGTCGGTCCGCAGACCCAGGCGGTGCATGGCCTGCTGCTGGGCACTGACGGCTTTGACGGGTGGAGAGGAGGCTTTCGGGCTGGCCATGTCTGCAGACATTGTGCGGGAACACCGCACCCCAGACACATGCCCGACAATCGCGCCTCCCTGCAAAACGCCCGCACCGCATGGCTCTGACCCGCTTCGATGGCGTTTTGTCTCCACTCTTGGCACGGGCCCGTTCGGCCCTCAAGCACCATGACTTCTGCGCCTCATCTCACCTTGCCTCCTGCTCTGCCCTCAGCGCTTCACCCAGACGGCCGCCCTTTCACCCTGGCCGATTTCGATTTCCACCTGCCGCCCGAACGGATTGCCCAGCACCCTGCCACCGAGCGCAGCGCTTCGCGGCTGCTGGATGGCAGCGACGCTACACCGGTAGACCGGATTTTTCGAGACCTGCCCACGCTGCTGCGCCCCACTGACCTGCTGGTGTTCAACGACACACAAGTCATCAAGGCCCGGCTGTTTGGCGAGAAGGCCTCCGGCGGCAAGCTGGAACTGCTGGTGGAACGCGTACTGCCCGGCCATGAAGTGGTGGCCCACATGAAGGTCAGCAAAAAGCCGCTGGTGGGCGGGGTGATGCACCTGTGCGGTGGCCCGCGCAACGGCGGCTTCACCGCCACTCTGCTGGGCCGATGGCCCGACGAGCAGGGTGCCCTGTTCCGCCTGAAATTCTCAGACGAGCCCCATGCCCTGATGCAGCGCCACGGCCATGTGCCACTGCCACCGTACATCACCCACACCGACACCGCCGAAGACGCGCAGCGCTACCAGACGGTATTTGCCCGCCACCCTGGTGCCGTGGCCGCCCCCACGGCGGCCCTGCATTTCGACCAACCCCTGCTGGGCCAGCTGGACAACCTGGGCGTGGAACGCGCCAGCGTCACGCTGCATGTGGGCGCCGGGACTTTCCAGCCCGTCAAAACCGAAAACCTGGCCGAGCACACCATGCACCGCGAGTGGTACGACGTGCCCGTTGCCACGCAGGACGCCATCGCCCGCTGCCGCGCCCGGGGCGGGCGGGTGGTGGCCGTGGGCACCACCACCGTTCGCACGCTGGAAAGCTGGGCGCAAAGCGGCCAAACCCAGGGCGACACGCAAATTTTCATCACCCCCGGCTTCCGATTTCAGGTGGTGGACGCACTCATCACCAACTTCCATTTACCCAAAAGCACCCTCATGATGCTGGTGAGCGCATTGGCCGGATACGAACCCATCCGGCAGCTGTACCGCCACGCGATTGCGCAACAGTACCGTTTTTTCAGCTACGGCGATGCGATGTGGCTGACCCGATCCAGCCACGAACCCGCGGCGCAGTGATAGAGTGCCCGCTGCAGGAGTCCACCGCCCCATGAACCGACGCTTACTACATCACCTGGTGTTCATCAGTTCCACCGTTGCCGCGCTGGGCATGGCTTGGGCCAGCCGCAAACCCTCAATGGATGGCGACGGGTTCATTCCACCACCAGTGGAAAACCCGCGGCAAGTGGGCCTGCGTTCGGTTCTGGAAACAGCGGTACGCGACGCATTTGCTGGCGGTGCCAGCACACGACCGGCCTCATTGCCAAAGCACCTGCAAGACCAGTGGGCCCACTGGCAACGCTTTGGCTCACCCAAACTCAGCAGTGGCACACCTTGGACGCGATTCGATGCATTCGATTCGCTGGCCCGCTATACGTGGGTGCGACTATGGGATCCGATCCGCAGCGCCCTGATGGTGGATGTCCACCGGTTCGACGAAGCCGATGACAGCAAGCTACAGAGAAACAGCACCAACAAGTCTCCTGACAGCGGCTGGCTCACCGCCGTGTTCGAGTCCCGCAACGAAGCCAACCTGCATCTGCGCATTCTGAACATGGCGGTAGAACTGCAGCTGGCCTGGCTACTTGAAAACCGCGACCGTTATCCCCACAACCCTGCCGCACGCCATGCTCAGGTAGAAACAGAAGACTGGGAAATTTCATCCCGAGTTGCCAGAGCACTCACATATGCCGTGTACGACGCCGTAGCTGACCAAGAGCGCCGTCTGCGTGCAAATCCTGGTTTGGCAGGCACCAATGTGCCCATGCGCACGGTCCTCACCGCCCTGGGTCCTGCGCCAACCACTGGCCTGCCTCCCCGAAAATTGGGTGGTGCTGTGCGTGACCCACAGCAACCTGTGGGTTGACGCCCCAGGTGATTTCCCCGTGTTCAGGGCGGCGGGTTGCCGCCCTTTTCTTTTGAAACACTCTGCATGCTGAACTTCCGCATCCTGGCCACCGACCCCGCCACCGCCACCTCCTCGGGCAGCCACGCCCGCCGGGGCACACTCACGCTCAACCACGGTGTAGTGCAAACCCCCATCTTCATGCCGGTGGGCACCTATGGCACCGTCAAGGGCGTGATGCCCCGCAGCCTGCACGAAATGGATGCCCAGATCATCCTGGGCAACACCTTCCACCTGTGGATGCGCCCCGGGCTGGACGTGGTGAAGCAGTTCGGCGGTCTGCATGCGTTCGAGAACTGGAACAAGCCCATCCTGACCGACTCAGGCGGCTTCCAGGTGTGGAGCCTGGGCGAGATGCGCAAAATCACCGAAGAAGGCGTGAAGTTCGCATCCCCCGTCAACGGCGACAAACTGTTTCTCACGCCCGAGGTGAGCATGCAAATCCAGACGGTGTTGAACTCCGACATCGTCATGCAGTTCGACGAATGCACACCCTACCTGTCGGTCGACAAAAAAACCAAAGGCCAGATCACCACCGAGCGCGAAGCCCGCAGCTCCATGGAGCTGAGCCTGCGCTGGGCCAAACGCTGCCAGGCCGAATTTGCGCGCTTGGAAAACCCCAACGCCCTGTTCGGCATCGTGCAAGGTGGCATGTTCGAGCACCTGCGCGACGAGTCGCTGGCCGGGCTGGAGGCGCTGGACTTTCCCGGCATTGCCGTGGGGGGCTTGAGCGTGGGCGAACCCAAGGAAGACATGATGCGGGTGCTGCAGCACATCGGGCCCAAGCTGCCTGCGCACAAGCCCCATTACCTGATGGGCGTGGGCACGCCTGAAGACCTGATTGCCGGGGTGCAAAACGGCATCGACATGTTCGACTGCGTCATGCCCACCCGCAACGCGCGCAACGGCCACACCTTCACCCGCTACGGTGACCTGAAGATTCGAAACGCCCGGCACAAGGCAGACGCCCGCCCGCTAGACGAAACCTGCACCTGCTACGCGTGTGCAGGCTCGTCAGGCATACCCTGGAGCGAAGGGGGGCAGAACAACGGCTGGAACGGGTTCAGTCGCGCCTACCTGCACCACCTCGACCGCTGCGGCGAAATGCTGGGTCCCATGCTGACCAGCATCCACAACTTGCATTACTACCTGAACCTCATGAGCGAAGTTCGGGAAGCGCTGGATGCTGGCCGCTTTGGCGCGTTTGTGGCGCAATTCCACGCGGACCGCGCCCGTGGCGTCTAAAACCAGAGCAAACAACCGACAAACAGCAAACGGTAGAGGCTATTTTTACAGATGACGGGCAGCAAATGTTCCATTCGCTGCCGTACCACCTGTGGTGGCGGCACCCAGCCAAGTCCCCTCCGCTGTTACGGGCGACAGCATTTCTCCGGTGATGCTCAAGTCATTGGGGTTTGAATCCGCCACGATGTTGATGGCATCCAACAGCCGGGTTGATGCCGCAGCCCCCGTACCCTGAGTGGTACTGGATCGTCGATCCACAAAACCACTGACCGAGAACGCGGTACGAACCTCTGTTGGCACCGTGATGGTGCCTGCAGGTGGATTGTTCGGGTCAGGACGGGTGACATTGACGATGGTGACCCGCTCGCAATTGCCGGTCACATTGCCGGTGAGGCTGATGGCCATGTTGGTGCAAGTCACCGAACCACCACTGCCCACCAGCTTGAAGTTCCAACGCCCTGCATATTGAGCCACGGTAAACGGGCCATCGCTCGCAATGACTGGGCTGGGTGTACGAACCTCTCGCACCCAAGCCAGCGTTTGAGACTGCTCGTACACCTGGGTCACGGTCGAGCCGCCAGCCGGGATGTAGCTGGCCAGGGTATCGCACTGCACCGTCCGGTCTTGTGCCATGTCATGCCAGCAGGTGTCTTGGTACGACCACGACCCCGCCGTGGTGGTGGCGGTACGGACAGCAGTGTATTTGGCAGTCTGGAAGGTACGCTGCGAGGTGCCGCCCAAGGCTGTTCCGCCTGTCCCCAGCAAACCCAGCGTCTTGTTTTCCAGCGCCACCACCTTGCCTGTGATGGCATTGGCGGTAACCGTGGCCACCGTGCCGTTCAGGCAAGTGTCATTCCACACATATGTCCAGGTGTTGCCAACGCCAAATGGCCGCCGTGGAAACATGGACCGCGTGGCATTCTGGTTCTGGCAGCGGGTGTTTTCGAAAGAGCGCGACAGGGTTTGATTGGCCGCACCAAAGTCACGCACCTCAATGGGTTGGGTATCGGAATAGGTGATGGTATTGCTGTAAAGCTGGGTGGTTTTTTCCAGCGCTGAGATGTAGTGCGTGGTGTAGTACCCGGTTCCCGCAGTTTTGTTGACCCACTGATACATCCACGTGTCGCCATACTCAGGCCCCTCCAAAGAGCCGGTGGTGGTATTCACCTGCCGCCCTCTGCGCATGAGCGCCCCACTTTCGATGTTGACCACCGTGGGAAAGTAATCGACCGTGGTAGTAACCGGAGTGGTGGGCGTGTACGACTCCCCCCCCCCACACCCAACCAACGCGCCAGCGCTGCTCAGCGCCACAGCGAGAGACAACACAGCGAACGGCAAGCGGCGAACAGGCAAGGTGGGACGAGGAAGCTGGGCATTCATGAAAGACCTTCAATGGCATGACGTCAAGTGCGCCACACGTTTGTCTTGGATGGTAGCAAGCCCTTCAGCGGGCCCGCTTGGAAGAGGGCGTTTTTGGTTTGACCACAGCCTTGGCAGGGGTTTTGCCCGAGGCTTTCACAGGTTTGTTGGCAGTGGGAGTGGAGTTGGCCGCCGCGCTGCCCAACCCCTTTGCAGGTTTAAGCGAAGGTTTTGCTGCTGCCTTCTGGGCACCTCTGCTGCCCGTTCCTATCACCGAACTCGACTTCGCTTTGCTGGGAGCCGGTGCCACCTTGGACACGATTCTTTCAGTCCCTGGGTTGACCACGGCCTTCACCACATCAGCGGCCACCGCTTTGGCCGCATCCATCGCAGATTCCATGGGATTGCCCACCACCGAAGCCATCTGGTTGGCCTGGTGGGTCACATCCTTCACGGCCTGAGCGGCAATGGTTTGAAACTGTTGGGTGATGGAATCCCACCACTGCATGGGATCCAGCGCAGGCGCAGCATGGGCTTCGGATGCAGAACCCGCTTCACCACTTGCGCCAGCAGCAGGTTGTGGCGCCGGGGGAGCAGGCGGTTGCGCGCGCTCAGGCACTTCCAACCCTTCAAACCGGGTGCGCCCGCCAGCCTGACCATCGGCTTGGGCGAAGGCCGGCGCGGGCGCCGCCGCAGAAGCCGCAGCCCCCAGATCAGGCATGGCCATGCCAAAAGGTGTGCTGCGCAGCACCTGGGCCACGTCCCCCAAATTGAAATTCATGCCTTTGAGGGTAGCCAGCGTCATCTTCTGCACCTCCAGCGCCTGGATGGTGGCGGCCAGCGCCCGACTGTTCTGGTCCAGCCAGAACTGAACCGCCTTCAGTTCCTGAATGCGCTTTTCCAACTCCTCCACGTTGAAAGTAGGGGCCACCCAATTGCCCAGGCTGGGCATTTGCGGCATGGCTGGCGGCACCCCCTGGGTCAGGCCACCGGTGGCCTGGCGGGCCAGGTTCTGCAAAAACTCGAATCCGGGCACGAATTTGCCAAATCCGGTGTGGTCGGGGTGGTCTGCCATGTGGGTCTCCGTGGTGGGTATGAAGTGCATCCCGAAGAACGCACCTGGCTGTTTTGCGGGTCACAGAATGCCACAGTTGCGACCCAATGGGATACCAAGCCTCGCCACAAAGGGCCGCAAAATAGCCAGCATCGTCGCTCGCGCTCCCACACCATGGCCCAACCTACCTTACCACCCAGTCTGTTTCACCTGGCCTTCCATGTCCGCGACCTGGACGTTGCCCGCGCGTTTTATAGGGACGTGATGGGTTGTACCGAGGGACGCAGCACCAGCACCTGGGTGGACTTTGACCTGTTCGGACACCAACTTTCCCTTCACCTGGGTGAGCCATTTGCCACCACCTGCACCGGCCGTGTGGGCGACCATCTGGTGCCCATGCCCCATTTCGGGCTGGTGCTGCAACGTGCCGACTGGCAGCGCATGGCCGACCGGTTGACGGCCCATGGCGTGGATTTCGTCATCGCACCCCAAATCCGGTTTGCCGGGCAGCCCGGCGAACAGTGGACGCTGTTTTTCCTGGACCCGTTTGGCAACCCCATTGAGGTGAAGGGGTTTGAATCGCTGGGCACGGTGTTCAACCACTGAAGCCCACCAGATCCATGGCCCCCATGCAAACCGCAGTACCGACGCCCAGGCGACTGGGCATCCTGGTGGTGGCCGTGTTGGTGGCACATGGGTGGACTCTCGGAGGTTGGCTCTCCACACCGGAAACGACCGTCACGACCCAGCCGCCTTCCGTTGGCCTGTCAGCCCAGCCCCCCCAGTTGCGCACGCTGGATCGTTCCACCTCGACCACCCCGCGCACCGCAGAACCAGGCGACCCAGCGGCCCACTCACCGACCACCCGACCTGAAGCGGTCAACCTTGTTCATTCACATCAAAACAAGCCTCTACCGCTTTCAAAGGAAAACAAGTCAGCTACAAAAAAAGAACCCATTCTTCCCCACCCTGCCACCCGTCCGTCCACAGAACCCGACGGCAATCAGGCCGCCTCGCCGGGAATGGCCACCCATGCAGCAGCACCCAACGCCACAGGACTGACGGAGTCCGCCTCGGAACCCCAACCTGCGCGCGCAGTGGCCCCCGCAGGGTCCGCGCCGATGGTTCTGCCTGGCAGTGCCACCTTGCGCTACGACGTCACCGCCCAACGCAAAGGCCTGAATGTGCAGGCCAGCGCCACGCTGGAGCTGCAAATGGAACCCTCCCGCTACAGCGCCCGCATGACGCTCAAAGCCTGGCTGGCGGGCAGTCGCATCCAAACCAGCCGGGGCACCCTGACACCCGGCCTGGGCTTTGTACCCGAACGGTTTGGCGACCAAAACCGCTCCAAGCCCGAGCAAGCTGCGCATTTCGACCGCACGCGCCAGCCCCCAGTGGTGCGCTTTTCGGCCAACGCCCCCGATGCCGAGCTGCTACCGGGCACTCAGGACCGCCTGAGCGTGCTGCTGCAACTGGCAGCGCTGCTGGAAGGGCGTGCCAGCCATGCCCCACAAAAGCCCGTGGTGGCAGGAGAAGTTTTTCGCATCCACACCGCAGGCACCGATGGCGCGGCATGGTGGGTCTTCCACGTGCTGGAGAAAACCACCCTTGATCTACCCGCAGGCCCCACCGAAGCCTTGCACCTGCGCCGCGACCTCGCCCACCCCCATGACAACCAGGTCGAACTCTGGATGGCCCCAGCCATGGGGCACCTGCCGGTGCGTATCTGGTGGCAACAAGCCAACGGCGACGTGGTGGATCAGAAGCTGACCGCACTCACCCACCCTTGAAACCGCTACAGAAATCCCCAACTGCAGCCGAAATCAAACCCAAGACCCCCGAACGGATGAAAACCACCGGGACGGGTTCGCAAATGGGCTACAGTGAGCCCACACTCTGACAAGGAAGCCCGCCATGAACATGCTGTACGACTCCGAATCGTTTGCCGTGGTGCACATCCTCGCCAACGCCCCCGAAACTGTGGCCGAAGAGGCCGAACCGGCCCCCTATATGCCCCGCCACGGCTTTGAAATCGTGGACAAGCGGTCGGGTAAAGAGGTGTACCTCGACGGTTCCTGGGCCGAGATGTTCCAGATGCAAATCAACGCCTGGCAACGCGACACCCCCTCGCAGGAAGAAGTGGAAAACACGCTGGAAGGCTATGCCACGCTGGCCCAAATGCCGGTGGTGGTGCACTGACCGGCTCATTTGTTTTCCAGCACAAAGGCCGCTGATTCAGCGGCCTTTTTCATGTTGCATTCGGGCTGGGACGTTCACGCCTGGCCCTGGCGAGCACCCAGCGAAAAAGGGGTTCTGCCAGCACCAACACCGCCACCAGCCGGCACACCTGGAAAGCCGTGACCACCGGCACGCCCAACTGCAGCACTTTGGCGGTGATGGCCATTTCGGCAATGCCACCCGGCGATGTACCCAATACCAACGTGGCCGGGTGCAACCCAGCCGCCCATGCCAATGCCACACCAAACGCCGCGCAGGTCAACATCAGCACCACAGTCCCCAACGCCACCGCCCCCAACCAGCGGGGGGCCGTACGCAAAAACGCGGGGGAGAACCGCACGCCCAGGCTCACACCAATCACCAGCTGGGCGGCATTGGTCAGCCACCCGGGTAGCACGGTGAGCTGAAGGTTGGCCAGCGTCAACCCCATAGTCACCAGCAGCGACCCCACCAACCACGGGTTGGCACGCCCCAACCGGTGCATCACCCACACCCCTAAAGCCGTGGCAGCAAACAGCATGGCCAAACCCGTAGGCTGTACCTCGCGTGCCCAGTGGGTGGCCCCATCGATGCCATGCACACCCCAAGCCTGCATGGCAAAGGGCAAGGTCAGAGTGACCATCAGCACCCGCAAGCTGTGCGCACTGGCCACCAGATCGGTACGGGCTCCGTGGCGCTCGGCAATCAGCGTCATTTCAGAAGCACCGCCAATGGCACCGGAAAAGAAAGCGGTGGCCTCACGGGCCTGCAAGGGCAATTCGGCCAACACGGCCACCGGCGTGCGATCCAGAAACCGCCCAAACAACCAACCCGCCCCACAAGCCCACACCACACCCAGAGCGATGTAGCCCGCCAACCCACCAATCAACTGACCCACGGCGGGCGTGAAGTAAAGCCCCAACGCCGTGCCAATGACCCACTGGCCACTGTTGCGCAATGCGTTGGCGCTGGCCACCGGCAACCCGCACAGCCCCGCTACCGACGTCACCACCAGCGGCCCCATCATCCAGGGGATGGGTGTACCCAACGCCACACAGGCTCTGGCAGCCCCCCATGCCACCACTAACGTTGCCAGGACCCGCCACAGCCAACCGGTTGACCCCAAGCCTTTGTTCAACCCCACCAATTGAAACCTTTCTTTCTGCGGGCCCGCACACACTGGCAACCCCACGGGAATACCCTTGGGTCGGTAGTATGCGGGCGATATCAACCCCGCTTCCTTCATGCCACTGTTTCAACGATTTTTGCAACTGCTCTGTGCCGACGTCGCTCTGGCGCTCACCATCGGGCTAAGCCTGTCCGGCTGCGCCACAGAGCCCGCAGGCGGTGACATGAACATTCCGGTATCGGTCCGACTGGTGCCATTGGGCCGCCCCGATGCACTGCTGCTGGGCGAGCAGCACGATGCAGCCAGCCACCAGCACATGCACCTGCAAGCCGTGCAGACACTCGCGCAAGCAGGCGAATTGGCAGCCGTGGTGCTGGAAATGGCCGATGCCGGCAAGCACACCCTGCAGCTCCGCAGAGACGCCAGCGAAGCCACCATTCAACAGGCCCTGGCCTGGCGTGAAGCCGCCTGGCCCTGGGCCGCCTACGGCCCCGCGATTCGGGCAGCGGTGACCGCAGGCATACCGGTGCTGGGCGGCAACCTGCCCACCCGCGAGAACGCAGCCACTATGCGCGACCCCACCTGGGATGTGCGCATCCCCGCCGACGCATTGACGCAGCAGCGCACCGCCGTGCGGGACGGCCACTGCAACCTGCTGCCCGCGGGACAAATCGGCCCCATGGCCCGCATCCAGGTTGCACGGGATGCCAGCATGGCCGACACCATTGCTTCGGCCATACGACCAGGGAAAACCGTGCTGGTGCTGACCGGCAGCGCCCACGCCCACCGGCAACAGGGCATTGCGCTGCACCTGCCTGCCGGATTGCGCGCCGTGTCGGTGCGGCTGGACGCCAGTGGCCCCCGGCCCGACGACGCAGCCGGTTTTGACGCCGTCTGGCCCACCCCACCTGCCCCGGCCAAAGACCACTGCGCCGAGTTGCAGCGCCAGCTCCGGCTCACCCCCTGAGAAGCAGCCGCCCGTTCCAACCGGCCCACACCACCCGACTGCCCCCCCGCCCCGTACCCCGATCGGCACCCCACCGGCTTTGCGACAATCCGCCCATGTCCGACACCAACACCCCCGCATCCACTCCTGGCACGTACGTCCTGACCCTCTCCTGCCCCGACCGCCTGGGCCTGGTTCACGCCGTTTCAGGCTTTTTGCTGGAACACAGTGGCAACATCGAAGAGGCCGCCCAGTTCAACGACCACGACACCGGCCTGTTCTTCATGCGGGTGCAATTCGCCTGCGCACTGGGTCACGAGGTGCTCAAGGCCAAGCTAGCCGACTTTGCCCAGCCGTTCCAAATGCAATGGCGGCTGCACAACACCACACAGCCCATGCGCACCGTGCTGCTGGTCAGCCAGCAGGGGCACTGCCTGAACGACCTGCTGTTCCGCTGGAAAAGCGGGCTGCTGCCGCTGGACATCCGCGCCATCGTCAGCAACCACCGCGACTTTTATCAGCTGGCCGCCAGCTACAACGTGCCCTTCCACCACCTACCCGTCACCGCCGCCACCAAGGCCCAAGTAGAAACCCGCCAGCTGGAAATCATCGAGGCCGAAGGGGCAGAACTGGTGGTGCTGGCGCGTTACATGCAAATCCTCAGCAACGACTTGTGCCAGAAGCTAGCCGGGCGTGCCATCAACATCCACCACAGCTTCCTGCCCAGCTTCAAGGGTGCCAAACCGTACTACCAGGCGCACGACCGGGGCGTGAAGCTGATTGGTGCCACCGCGCACTATGTGACGGCCGACCTGGATGAAGGCCCCATCATCGAACAGGACGTGGCTCGCGTGGACCACAGCAAAACGGTGGACGACCTCACCGCCCTGGGCCGCGACACCGAGAGTCAGGTGCTGGCCCGCGCGGTCAAGTGGCACAGCGAACACCGCGTGCTACTCAATGGTCACAAAACGGTTATTTTCAAGTGAATTGACACCGACTGGGTCTGCGCACGCACAATAGCGACCCACCTGCGTTTACATTTATTTACATCCAAAGCTTCGGTGCGCCCTGGACGCACCTTGCCTCAAAGGCACACGAACATGACCAACAAAGAGCAGATTGCCCTGCGAATGGTGGAAGAAGCTCTCGCCAAATACACCGAAATCCCCGCGACAGGGATTCATTTGGACACGAAGCTGGCCGACATTCAGATTGACTCCCTCACCCTCGCGGAATTGCTGTTCGAGTTGGAAGACAGAGTGGGCAAAACCATCAGCGACACACAGCAGATTCCCATCGAAGTGCGTGAGCTGGTGGACCTGATCACCCCCCACCTCGACGACATGTGAGCCAGAGCACCATCGTGAGCACCCACCGTCGTGTTGCCATCACCGGTCTCGGCCTGGTTTCGCCACATGGTGCCGATGCCACGTCGGCCTTTCGCAGCTGGTGCGAAGGCAACAGCTGCATCCAATCCCACCTCATTGGGGAAGCCCCCTACTCCATTCAAATTCCGTACGCGATGTGCGAGGGGTTCAAACCCGAAGCGGTACTGAGCCGTCCCAGAATGGTGGCCATGGATCGGGTGTCGCAATTGAGCTGTGTGGCCGGGCTGGCAGCCTGGCAAGACGCCGGCCTGGACGAAGCGTCCGCCACCGACCGGGAGGGCTACGACATCCACTGGGGCACAGGCGCAGGCGGCTCCCAGACCACAGAGCGCAGTTACCGTGAATTGCTGCACAAAGGGCGCAACCGCATTTCGCCATTGACCGTGGTCACCGGTATGCACAACTCGTCCGTTGCGCACCTGTCGTTGCTGCTCGCACTGGGCGGCGAATGCCTCACCTATTCCGTTGCCTGCGCGTCGTCGGCCGTGGCCATTGGCGAGGCTTTTCGCCGCGTTCGCACAGGCCAAACCCCCGTGGCGCTGGCTGGCGGCGCTGAGGCCGCCATGCCTTTTGGTGTGGCCAAGGCCTGGGAGTCCATGCAAGTACTCGCGACACCGGGTGAAACAGTTGAACAAGCCTGCCGCCCCTTCGACCAGAAGAGAACCGGGCTGGTACTGGGCGAAGGCGCGGCCGCCCTGGTTCTGGAAGACTGGGACCACGCACTGTCCCGTGGTGCCACCATTCATGCAGAAATGATCGGATACGGCAATTCCACCGATCACTTTCACCTGACCACACCTGCCGCAACCGGCCAGATTCGCGCCCTTCACCGGGCACTGAGCGATGCACGCATCTCCCCAGCAGATGTGAACCACGTGAACGCTCACGGCACCGCCACCAAAGAGGGGGATGCCATCGAGGCCGAGTCTTTGCGGGCCGTGTTCGGCCCCAGCGCCGAACAACTGCGTATCTGCTCGACCAAATCCATGCACGGCCACTTGCTGGGTGGAGCTGGAGCGCTGGAAGCCGTGGTCACCATCCAATCCCTCAAACATCAACTGGTGCCCCCCACCCTGAACCTGGAGCAGGCAGACCTTGCTTGCCAAGGACTCCCGTTTGCGGGACACGGCAAGGCCGTTGCACACCCCATGCAGGTGGCTTTGAGCAATTCTTTTGCATTCGGCGGCAGCAATGCCGTGCTGGCATTCCGTCGTGCAGGCTGACGGCTCCCGCGCCACTCCAGCCCTGACCCGACCTCTGGACCTGAGAGGGGGTCCTCACGGCATCCTGCTCTTTCATGGCCTCAACAGCTCGCCGCTGGAGATGCAATTTGTTGCCCGCGGACTGCATCGCGCAGGCTTCACGGTCAGAGTCCCGACCCTGGATGGATACACCCATGGCGCCTTGAGGCACTTGACCCCGTCGTCCGCTGCCGAGTGGCGGCAATCGGCTCAATGCGAACTGGACACTTTCAAAAACGAATGCCAGACCGTGGCAGTGGGGGGTCTTTGTATCGGCGCCCTCCTGGCCATTGGACTGGCAGCCACCGACACGCAAGCGGTGGATGCGCTGATTGCCATGTCTCCCGCCATCCATTACGACGGATGGGGAAACCCCTGGTACACCCCCTTTCTGCCGTTGGCCAAATGGGTGCCTTTTGCCAAAAAAATTCAGGTTCGGGAACGCGAGCCATTTGGTGTCAAAGACACCCGCATGCGCAGCTGGATCGCCAAGCAAATGTCCGCGACCGGGTTGTCTGATGCAGGCGCCTCCACTCTGCAGGTGGGTGACTTGCTTCAGGCCCGTGAACTGGCCGCATGGGTCCTGGAACGCCTGGGCCATATCACCGCCCCCACTCTACTGATTCATGCGGTCGAAGACGAATGCGCCACACCCCGCAGCTCCCACGACCTTGCACAAGGGATGGTCCTGGCCAACACCCAGCTGACCCTGCTGCACGACTCGTATCACATGATCACCATCGACCGTGAAAAGGAGTTGGTGCTCCAGACCCTCTGCCAATTCCTGTCCCAAACCACAGCGCTTCACCCTCCGCGTCCCGCAAGTGAAAGGTCACCCACCACACCCCACGCAGTGCGGTGACACAATGCAGTCATGAGCCTGCGCATCCCCCCCATCCAATGCCTGCTGACCTTCGAGGCACTGGCGCGGTTGCGCAGCGTCACCCAGGCCGCTGATGAGTTGTGCGTCACGCCCAGCGCGGTCAGCCACCGGGTGCGGCAGCTGGAGCAAATCATTGGCACCAAGCTGTTTGGCCGGGCGGATTTTTCGCTCACCAGCGAAGGCAGCGAATACTTGGCCCATGTGCGCGAGGGACTGGCCAGCTTGCAGCGTTTTCCATCGCTGGGCGCTTCGCCAGGACGGCGCAAGCTGCGGGTGGCGGTCACGCCCACGTTTTCGCGCTCCATCCTCATGCCACGGCTGCGCCAGTTCACCGAGGCCTACCCTGAAATCGACCTCACACTGCAAGTGAGCATTCCGCTTCTGGACGTGGTGGCTGAAGACGCCGACCTCACCGTGCGCTTTGGCACCGGCCGCTATGCCGACGTGGAGCATGTGTGCCTGTTCAAAGACGAAGTCACCCCATTGGCCTCCCCGGCGTTTGTGCACGAGCACGGCCCGTTTGATGACCCCACCGACCTCGAAGGCCTGCCCCTGCTGCGCAGCCCGCTGGAGCCCTGGCGCACCTGGTTTGCCGCACATGACCTGGACTGGCCGGAGCCCACCGAAGGCTCCACCTTCAACGACATTGGCCTGATGTGCGATGGTGCCGCCGCCGGCATGGGCGTGGCCTTGGTGCGACTGCGGCTGGCGACGCCCTGGCTGGAGCACGGGCGCCTGGTGCGCCTCTACCCACGCAGCGTACCCAGCCCGCACGCCCACTACCTGTGCTGGCGCACCGGCACCATGGACCGCTGGGAATGTGCAGCCTTCAGCGAATGGTTGCGCACGTCGCTGGGTTGAAGCCCGTCAGATCGCCCCCCAACGACCCCATGTCCCCCGGCCACACCGCCTCCACTGAAAACACGCCCAGCAAAACCGTGCTGGAGCGTTGGTCGCTACCGGTTCTGGGCCTGTTACTGGTGTGCCTGGGGGCTTACTTGGCCCTGTTCACCTACACATCGGCGCGGGAAGTGGTCAGTGGTTTTGCGATGGACATGGCCCGCAAGCAGGCGGAGTCGGTCACTCATTTTCGGAATTTCTATGCGTCGGAAATTCTGTCGCGAGTCCGCAAGCCCGACAACGGCGCCCCTGTTGTCAGTCACGAATACCGGCAGCAGGAGGGCATGCTGCCACTTCCTGCCACCATGATGATTGACTTGGGGCACTATCTGTCCAGCAAAGAGCCCGGCAACCGCGTGGCTCTGTTCAGCGATCACCCCTTTCCGTGGCGAGCGGCCGAGCGCAAGCTGGACCCGTTTCAGCACGATGCGCTGGAACACCTGCGCATCAACCCCGACCAACCCTTTTGGCGCGAAGACACCATAGACGGGCAACGGGTGCTGCGCTACGCCCAAGCCGACCGCATGCAACCCCGCTGCGTGGCTTGCCACAACAGCTACCCCGGCTCACCCAAGACCGACTGGAAAGTGGGTGAGATTCGCGGAGCCCTCGAAATATCGGTGCCGATTGACCGCTGGCAACTCGCCACCAGCGGCGTGCTGAACCGCACCTTTGGCATCTTGATCCTGGTCATGGTTTTGGGGCTGGTCATTGTCTGGTCGGTGACCAGCCAGCTGCAACGGGCCTTGCGCAAATCGCGCTTGCTGTCCATCGAGCGCGAACAGACCAATCGGGACCTGCGCCGTGAAGTGACCGAACGCCGGGAAACCGAGCAACGGCTTCGCCTGAGCGAGTCCAAGCTGCACAGCATTTTCGAATCCGCACCCGAGGGCATTGTGGTCATCGATCCGCAAGGCCGCATCGTTCAAGCCAACTCCGCGTCCAACCGCATGTTCGGGTTTGGGCCAGACGGCTTGCTGGGGCAAGACGTTTCGGTGTTGCTACCCCCATCAGGGCGCGACCAGCACGGCCGCGACATCGCCACCTACCTGCGCACCGGCGAGCAGCACATGCTCAACCGTCCACGCATCGTGCATGGTTATCGGCAAGACGGCACCACTTTTCCGCTTCGTCTGGCCGTGACAGAGGCCCTGGTGGACGACAAACGCTTTTTCACCGGGTTGATGCAGGATTACACCCAAGTCAAAGCCCACGAAGCCGACCTGATTGAAGCCCGCAACAAAGCCGAAGTGGCCAATAAGCTCAAAGGTGAGTTTCTGGCCAACATGAGCCACGAAATCCGCACGCCCATGAATGGCATTGTGGGCATGACACAGCTGGTGCTCGACTCCGAACTCACCCCCACCCAGCGCGAACATCTGACGCTAGCCAAAGACTCGGCCCAGCACCTTCTGGTCATCATCAACGACATCCTGGACTTCTCCAAGATCGAATCGGGCGCACTGGAGCTGGAGCCAGCACGGGTCATTCCCGAGCAAATCCTTCGTCACACCGTCAAAGCGCTGCGCGGGCTGGCCGACAGCCGTGGCCTCACCCTCAGCCACCAATGCACTTCCGCCGTACCCAGCGAAGCCATGCTGGACCCGGTGCGCCTGCGCCAAGTGCTCACCAACCTGATTGGCAATGCCATCAAGTTCACCCACCAAGGAGGCGTTCACATCCAGATGGATGCCACTCCTCCCGACTCACACGGCCACATCATCCTGAACATGGCTGTGACCGACACCGGTATTGGTTTTGACCCCGCCAAAGCCGAAAACCTGTTCAACCCGTTCATCCAGGCTGACGGCACCATCACCCGCTCATACGGAGGCACCGGACTGGGCCTGGCCATCACCCGCAGCCTGGTCCAGCTGATGGGCGGCACCATTCAAGCCAGCAGCACCCCAGGCCAAGGCTCCACCTTTCGATTCACGTTGCACTGCACCGTGCCGCAAGGCAACGAAGAGCTGGTGGTCTCGACCCACACCACCGATGCGCAAGCCACACCGCAACAGCCACTGCACATCCTGGTGGCAGAGGATCACCCCATCAACCAAAAACTGGCGGGTCTGCTGCTGACCAAAATGGGGCACGCCCATGTGTTGGCGGCCGATGGGCAGGCCGCACTGGATGCGATGGCAACCACTCACTTCGACCTGGTGCTGATGGACGTGATGATGCCTGGCATGGATGGCCTGACCGCCCTGGCCGAACTGCGCCGCCGGGAAGCCGAGCAAGGTCTGCACACCCCGGTGCTGATGGTGACCGCCCATGCCATGAGTGGTGACCGTGAGCGCTTTCTGGCCGCCGGGGCCGATGGCTACGTCTCCAAACCCATTGCACCTGCCCTTTTGCAGGCAGAAATAGCCCGTGTGATCAGCTGTTGACCGCTCACCCGCCAGGCCACAACCCGGTGTACGCCGGGTTTGCTCAAGCACCGTTGCAAATTTCATCAAACCCCACCGCTGGTGCAACGCCTAAACTGCATGGCATGAACGCCCCTCTCACCCCAGAAGCACTGGCAAGCATGCAAAAAGCAGAGCAGCAAACCCTTGTGGTAAAAGCGCTGAATGGTTGTTTACCCTCACATGCTCTGCTGTACCAGAGTGAAGACACCACGCCCTACGAATGCGACGGCCTGACCGCCTACCGCCAGCGTCCGCTCGTGGTGGCGCTGCCCGAAACCGAGGCACAGGTGGCAGCGGTGCTCCAGGCCTGCCACCAGCTGGGCGTGCCAGTGGTGGCCCGGGGTGCGGGCACGGGCTTGTCCGGCGGGGCCATGCCGCACGAACGCGGCGTGACCCTCAGCCTGGCCAAGTTCAACCGCATCCTGAAGGTGGACCCCGTCAGCCGCACGGCGGTGGTGCAGGCCGGGGTGCGCAACCTGGCCATCAGCGAGGCGGCAGCCCCCCACGGGCTGTACTACGCACCCGACCCCAGCAGCCAGATCGCCTGCACCATTGGCGGCAACGTGGCCGAAAACTCCGGCGGCGTGCACTGCCTGAAATACGGCCTGACGGTGCACAACATCTTGAAAGTAAAGGGCTTTACCGTGGGCGGCGAAGCCATTGAATTTGGCAGCGATGCGCTCGACGTGCCCGGACTGGACCTGCTGAGCGTGCTGATCGGCAGCGAAGGCATGCTGGCCGTCACCACCGAAGTGACGGTGAAGCTGGTGCCCAAGCCCCAGCTGGCCCGCTGCATCATGGCCAGCTTTGACGACGTGCGCAAAGCCGGTGATGCGGTGGCCGCCGTGATTGCGGCAGGCATCATCCCCGCCGGGCTGGAGATGATGGACAAACCCATGACCGCCGCGGTGGAAGACTTTGTACACGCCGGCTACGACCTGAACGCCGCCGCCATCCTGCTATGTGAAAGCGACGGCACGCCCGAAGAGGTGGAAGAAGAAATTGGCCGCATGAGCGACGTGCTGCGCGGCTGCGGGGCCATTGCCATTGCCGTCAGCAAAGACGAGGCCGAGCGCATGCGCTTCTGGAGCGGGCGCAAAAATGCCTTTCCAGCCAGCGGTCGCATCAGCCCCGACTACATGTGCATGGATTCCACCATTCCCCGCAAGCGCCTGGCCGATATCCTGCTATCTATTCAGGAAATGGAGAAGAAGTACCAGCTGCGCTGCTGCAACGTGTTCCACGCGGGCGACGGCAACCTGCATCCGCTGATTTTGTTTGATGCCAACGACCCCGACCAGCTCCACCGCTGCGAGCTGTTCGGCGCTGACATCCTGGAAACCAGCGTGGCCATGGGCGGCACCGTCACCGGCGAGCACGGCGTGGGTGTGGAAAAGCTCAACAGCATGTGCGTGCAGTTTTCAGCCGAAGAAAACGAAGCCATGTTCGGCCTGAAAAGGGCATTCGACCCCGCCGGGCTGCTCAACCCCGGCAAGGTCATCCCCACCAAACACCGCTGTGCCGAGTACGGAAAAATGCTGGTGCGGGCCGGGGCCATCCAGCACCCGGATTTGCCGAGGTTCTGAAGGGGTTGCGCTTCAGCGATGGGCCTTGAGGCCCATCTGGTCCAGCGCACCGGCCAGGTGGCCCACGCTGCGCTCCACGTTGTGCAGCTTTTCCAAACCGAACAGCCCCACGCGGAAGGTGGAGAAGCCCTGCGGCTCGTCGCACATCAGCGGCACGCCCGCTGCAGTTTGCAGGCCCAGCGCCAAAAACTTCTTGCTGTTTTGCATGTCCGGGTCGGCGGTGTAACTCACCACCACGCCCGGCGCTTTGAAACCCTCGGCAGCCACACTGCGGATGCCCCGGCTTTCAAACAGCTTGCGCACGCCCGCACCCAGGGCCATCTGTTCCTGGCGCACATTCTCAAAACCGTAGTCACGGGTTTCCTGCATCACGTCGCGCAACCGGGCCAGCGCGTCGGTGGGCATGGTGGTGTGGTAGGTGTGGGCACCGCTTTCGTAGGTCTCCATGACCTGCAGCCACTTTTTCAAGTCGCAGGCAAAGCTGGAGCTGGTGGTGGCATCAATGGCCGTGCGGGCACGCTCGCTCAACATCACCATGGCGCAGGCGGGCGAGCCGCTCCAGCCCTTTTGCGGCGCAGACACCAGCACATCCACCCCGGTGGCCTGCATGTCCACCCACATGGCGCCGGAGGCAATGCAATCCAGCACAAACAGGGCCCCCACTTCATGTGCAGCGTCGGTCACAGTGCGCAGGTAGTCGTCGGGCAAGATCATGCCGGCAGCGGTTTCCACATGCGGGGCAAACACCACAGCGGGTTTTTCGGCCCGAATGGTGGCAGCGACATCTTCTGCAGGACAAGGAATCCAGGGAGCATCAGGGGCATCACCGGTGCGGCGGGCCTTGCAGACGATGCTTTCGGATGGGATGTGGCCCATGTCGAAAATTTGCGTCCAGCGGTAGCTGAACCAGCCATTGCGAATGACCAAGGCTTTTTTGCCGGTTGCAAACTGGCGCGCCACCGCTTCCATGCCAAAGGTGCCGCTACCGGGCACCAGCGCCACCGAGCGAGCCTTGTAAACGTCCTTCAGAATGGCCGAAATGTCGGTCATCACCCCCCGAAAACGGGCGGACATGTGGTTCAGGGCGCGATCGGTGTACACCACCGAAAATTCCAGCAGACCATCGGGGTCCACCTGGGGCAGCAAGCCGGGCATGTTGTTTGTCTCCTGTCAACAAAAGGTTTGCAGTCAGCTTAGCATGTGCGGCAGGCCGCCCACACTCCGCACCAGGCCGCCTGGGTTTCAGGTACAAACACTGTTTCCGCTGTCACCCCTTCATCACATGCCTGCTGTTACCGCTCACGTTCTTCTGGTTGAAGACAACCTGGACGAAGCCGAACTCACCCGCCTGGCCGTGCAACGCTGCAGCCCGGCCATCACGGTAGATCACGTATCCAACGGCCAGGAAGCAGTGGACTATCTCCTGCGCAAAGGCGCACATGCCAACCGCACATCGGCCCAACCGGCGCTGGTGCTGCTCGACCTCAAAATGCCGCTGCTGGACGGATTTGGCGTCCTGGCGCAAGTCAAAAAACAAGAACACCTGCGCGACACACCCATTGTGGTGCTCACCTCCTCATCAGAACCCAGCGACCTGCGCCGCGCCTACGCATTAGGCACCAATGCCTATGTGGCCAAACCGACCGATTACGCAGAGTTTGTGGCAGCCATGAAGCATGTGTGCGAATTCTGGCTCCGCATCAACCGGGCCGTACCTGGCGCGCCCCACTGACCCCCTCCTCTTCCATTCCCACAAGAAGCGTGGCGTAGCCACCACAAACCCAACTCCGGCCCAACACACGGAAAGTGCGACTGTCACATTCAACTGATACATTGCATACAAACACCAAAAGGGGCTGGGTCTAGTGCGCGTTCTCCTGATTGACGATCACGAATTGTTTCGGGCTGGCATGGTTCTGGTTTTGCGCCAGTTCCACCCCGAGGCGCAGGTGTTCCAAGCCCCCACAGCCGTCAGCGCCATGGTGAATGTGTCGCCATCTGCAGGCATCAACCTGGTGCTTATGGACTGGAACCTCCCCCAGGAAGACCCACTGGTCAACCTCCAGCGCGTCAAAGCCCAATGGCCCGGCGCACGCGTGGTCATCGTGTCAGCCAACGAGCCACCCACCCAATTCGAACGCCTGCAAGCCCTCGGCGCAGCCGGTTACATTGCCAAAGACTCCAGCCCCGATCAATTCATGCAAGGCATTGCCGTGGTGCTGGAAGGCGGCATTTATGCCCCCAAACCCGTGGGCGGCCTGGCAACACAGGCCACACCCCACAGCGACCACAACTGGGCCGCGCTCGACACCAAGCCCACCACCGCATCGCAAACAGCAGTAGAGCGCCTAACCCCCCGACAAAAACAAGTCCTGCAAGGCCTCCAAAAAGGCCTTGCCAACAAACAAATAGCGCGCGACCTCGACATTGCCGAGGAAACCGTCAAACAACACCTCAGCGCCATTTACGAAGCCTTGGGCGTGCGCGGCCGCACCGAAGCACTCTCCACCCTTGCCACGGGGCCCAGCCCCCAGTAAGGCACACCAGCTGTGGCCAACGAATCAGAATCTACCCGAATCGACTCGTCGTTCCTCCAGCCTGACGACCCCGAACAACGCCAGATCGAAGACCACTTTGTGCTCCTCAAACTGTTTGTGCTGCTGCGCAAACAAAGTACATCGGTGTTTCTGGCCGCGGCAGGCACAGCAGCCATTCTGTCCCTCATTGCCTACGACGACACCGGCTCCGCCTGGTGGGCACTGTGCGGCCTGCCCGTACTGGCAACCTTGGGCGTGCGCGCCTGGGCCGTGGGCCACCACATGCCCAACCCCAAAGAAGGTCAGGCCGTGCGCCGCTGGTTCAGCCGCGTGGTGTGGTCATCCATGGCCGCAGGCAGTGCACACGCCCTGTTCCTGGCCGTGTTCCCCTACCTGTCGGACACCCATCGCAGCCTCCTCACACTGCTGTACCTCAGCCTGGCCACCGCCGCCGTTTCCAGCAGCGCAGGGCACCCCCGGCTGTTCATGACCTACACCCTCCCCTTTGTAGTGCCCCTGGCCCTGGCTTGGGTGTTTGTGCCTGGCCAGGCATACGGCATGGCCACCGGCATAGGCGTGGGCCTGCTGGTACTCTTGTTCGCCTACAGCATGGGGCACGGGTACATCGGCACCGCATGGAAACTGTTTGACGAATCGTGCCGTATCCGGTTTCGGGAGCGGGAGCTGAATCAACGCCTCAACAACGCACTCGACGACGCTCGCCATGCAGTCCAGGCCAAAACCCGCTTTCTAGCCGCTGCCAGTCACGACCTGCGCCAGCCCCTGCACGTCATCTCGCTGGTCACATCCACCCTCAAGTTGCGCCAACTCGACACCCAAAGCGCCGAAATGGTAGCCCTGCTCGACCGCGTATCCGGCTCCCTCAACACCCAGCTCAACAGCCTGCTCGACATGTCCAAGCTCGACGCCGGCCTCATTCAACCCCAAAACCAGCACATCCAGGTGGCCGCCTTTTTGCGGCAATGCTTCGACACCATGGCCCCCTCTGCCCATGCCAAAGGGCTAGACCCCCTGTTGCGCATCGACACCCAGGCCAGCATCTATACCGACCCCGCCCTGCTTCAGCGCATGGTCAACAACGTGTGCCAAAACGCCGTCAAATACACCCAGCAAGGCCGGGTGGTCCTCGCTGCCCGCGATCACGGCAAACGTGTCGTCATTTCAGTATCAGACACCGGCTGCGGCATACCCACCGAACACCAGGAAAGCGTGTTCCAGGAATTTGTGCAACTGGGCAACCCCGAGCGCGACGCCAGCCAAGGCCTCGGCCTGGGCCTGTCCATTGTGCGGCGTATGGCCCAGCTGCTGGGAGTGCACATACGGCTAGGCTCCAAACCTGGCGCAGGAACCGAAATCAGCTTCACCCTACCCCGTGCCGCCGGCCAAACCCCCGATGCCAGCCCCCCGCCCGACAGCGCCCCGCAAGTAGACATCATTCACCTTGGCCTGACGGTGCTGGTGCTGGACGACGACGCCAGCATCCGCCAAGCCTGCCACATGCTGCTCCAAGCCCTGGGCTGCGAACCCCTGCTTGCCCCCGATCTTGCCCAAGCCCGCCGCCTGGCCAGTCACACCGTGCCAGACGTGCTGCTGGTCGACATGCGCCTGACCGACGGAGCCAACGGCATCGACGCCGTGCGCAACCTGCGCGACCTGTTGGGCCCGGTGCCCGCCATGCTCATCAGCGGCGACACCGCCCCCGACCGCCTGGCCATGGCCCACCAAGCCGGGCTGCGCCTGTTTCACAAACCCCTCACACTGCAGCAACTCCTCACCGAACTTGCCCGCATTCAAAACAGCGGCGAACTGCTGCCGCGCCGAGCCCACGCAGCGCAACAGGCCCAGGCCACCAGCTCAACCTCCGGGTGAGCTCAGTGCGCACACTCAGATGAAGCCATCCGGGTGATGCACATCCGCATCATGGCAATCAGCCGACGCATGGTGAGCTACGCACTGCCCGCAGTTTGCCAACTGCACGCGAGTACGCGGCCATTCACGCCTGATTCATTGCCGCCCAATGCATCAAACCAACTGAACCACCAGTTTCTTGCCACAGGGATTGGCGTATTTTTTCAGCGTGGCAAAGGACGGTGAATGCTTTTCGTTACGCAAGGAAGACTCCAAACGAGACACCGCACTCTTGGTGGTTCCCATCCGGTCAGCCAACGCCTCTTGGGTCAACCCGGCGGTTTTGCGCGCATTGAGCAAAGCGTCCAGCGCGGCGTATTCCTCTTCCAAGGCATCCCATGCCGCCGTGAAGCCAGGGCGATGGTGCGCTTGCGCCAGCGCCTCACGGCTGTTCAGGCGAACGGGCTTGTAGCTGTCATCAGGCATTTCGTACCTCGTTCAAACGTTTACGGGCAATGGCCAATTCCTTGGCCGGAGTTTCCTGTGTCTTCTTGATGAAGCTGTGCAAGATCACAATCTCGCGCTGGATTCGGGGGTTGAAGTACTGAACAGTCCACATGCGGCGTGTTAGCAAATATGCAAACCTATTGCAACTGACGACTGGTTCAGTTTGGGCGTCATGAACCCACCCAGCGCCTTGGCAGCGGCATCCACAGCGGATGCAATCGCCTGAACCCGGCACCGATCCCACCGCATGGGGTGTGGTGGTGGCTCATGGGCAACAGCTTGGCGTATTCTGGACGTCTTGACCGACTGATAGACCACGAACAGACGCACATTTGATCTGCCCTCAATTTGTAGCCTATAAGCTAAAATTGAACGCATGTACGAGCTGCGACACTACATAGACAACGAAGGGCGTGACCTGTTTGCGCAATGGCTCGATGGCTTGAAAGATCGGACGGCTCAGGCCCGGGTGACGGCAAGGCTGGCTCGCTTGGAAGTGGGCAATTTTGGCGATTGCAGAGCGGTGGGATGAATGGCAAAAGCGGGGTAAGAAATGAAACACGGTGCTTCACACAATGAATGGCTAAAGGCCAAGTTGACTGATCCTGAATTTGCGGCCGAGTACCTGAATGCCGCCAGTGAGGATGATGATCCCAAGGTGTACTTGGCTGCACTGCGCCACGTGGTGGACGCCAGAGGCGGGATGGCTTCTGTGGCTGAAAAAGCATCTCTGTCACGGGAAACGCTGTACCGCACACTGTCTGCGCGGGGCAACCCAACCATCAAAACACTGAGTGCGGTTCTCAAGGCCACAGGGCTGAAATTTGGAGTCAGCGCGCACTGAAGCGCACATAGCGCACCAGATTCATTGCCGCACGGTGGTTCAGGCCAACCGCTTTGCCAGCCAAAGCGTGCCTCTTCAGTTGCCTTGACTCCCATTGCATGCCAAAATCATCCTGATTAGAGCGCTTGTTATCTGCTGACACTCTCATCAGGATACTTAAATGGCCACCACCCCCAACCTAGCGGTAGACCGAGCGCTCAAGGCATTGGGCCGCAACATCGGGCTCGCGCGACGGCGGCGCGGTCTTTCCCAAGCCGATTTGGCATCTCGCATGAGCGCATCGGTGAGCACGGTGCGTCGGCTGGAGGACGGCCATCCGGGGGCGGCACTCACTTACCTGGCCAGTGCGCTGCAGGTTTTTGGTGATTTGGAAAAGCTGAGCCTCCTTTTGGACACGCAAGCCGACTCCGTCGGACTTGCGCTGATGGATGCAGAACTCCCGTCTAGGGTCTACAGCAAACGTCGTCAGACGCCCAAAGCCTTTTGACGGCCCATTCGATATGGCAACCAGAGCAAGTACCGTCGCACAAAACATGAAAACGGAGCTGGATGTGTGCCTGGGAAAAACCGGCACACCTGTGGGAAAACTCGTGTTTGTACGAAACGGGCCTCGCGTATTCACCCAGTTTGCCTACTTTCAAGATTGGCTCGACCATGCTGACACGTTCAACGTGTCGCCGGACCTCACAGCCACGCCGGGCTACCAGACCCGCAAACCTTCGACCAAAGACGACACTCTTTTCTTTCTTGCCCTGGGAGACACAGAGCCAGATGCATGGGGCCGTCGCGTCATTGCCCGTGCGCATGCCAAGCGCCGCGCGGAAGACCCACAGCTAGGAGCCTTGACCGAGCTCGACTATCTGTGCGCGGTCGATGATTTCAGCCGCATGGGCGCGCTGCGCTTGCGCCATGCGCATGGCGCATACCTGGAATCAGTACCTGCAGGCAGACGCGCGACGCCCCCGATGCTAGAGCTTGAAAAGATGCTGGCATCGTCTCGCGCCGTCGAACTCGGCAAGGAAACCGCCCAGGATTTAGCCTATCTGCGCGGCAAGGGCACCTCTCTTGGAGGCATGCGCCCCAAATGCAGCATCCTTGACGAAGAGGGCTATCTGGCATTGGGCAAGTTCCCAAGCATCAAAGACGAACGCAATGTGACCCGTGCAGAGGTGCTGGCACTCAAGCTGGCTGCCTTGGCGGGCATCAACGCAGCAAAGGCCCATGTGTCAGTGGTGCAAGGCACTCCAGTGGCGGTCATCCGGCGATTTGACCGCACCCCCGACGATGCACGGATTCCGTACATGTCAGGTGCCACGTTACTTCAGGCGAATCGGCAGGAGGACCGCACCTATACCGAGGTACTTGCAATCATGAAGGGGGTTTGCGCAAACTACGCCGTCGATGCCCAGGAGTTGTGGCGACGCCAGGTATTCAACCACCTCATCACCAACGTAGACGACCACCTCCAAAACATGGGCTTCCTCTACATGGGCGGCAACCAATGGCAGCTCTCGCCTGCGTTCGACGTCAACCCGATGCCAGACAGGGACCGCGAGTCCAAAACCTGGCTGAGTGAAGATACAGGCCCCATCACAAGCATGCCTCAATTGCTTGGGCAAGCCTCGCAGTTTGCGTTGACCCATGAGCAAGCTTTGGTCGTCGTGCGCCAATTGGTAGAGGCCATTTTGCAGTGGCGCGCGGTGGGAATTTCTGCGGACGTCGGCATGACGACACAAGAACTCAATGAATTTGCTCCGGCGTTCGAACATTCAAGCCTGGCAGAAGCCAAGAAATTGGCGGGCCTGTAGCAGGCTGGTCGGCTCTGCACACCAAGCCACCCACACTCCCAACAACCAAGGCACTGCCACGCACGTTGCCAACAGCACGCGAGTACGCGGCCATTCACGCCTGATTCATTGCCCAGTTTCTTGCCGCAGGCAACTGTCCTAACCACGACCTGATCTGACGGGCAACTGTTTGGGGGTAGAGGGTTAAACAGAGAGAACGGCCTCTGGTGTTGACAAATGGTATCAATAATGGAACCATTCGATCATGGGTTCATTCCAAAAAACACTCGATCAAATGCGCAGAGAGCCCAGCAACGTTCGCTTCGCCGAGTTGCGCAAAGTTTGCGAGTGGTATTTTGGTGCCCCACGTCAGAGCGGAACAAGTCATCTGATTTTTAAAACACCTTGGCAGGGTGACCCACGCATCAACATTCAAGACGCGGGTGGCAAGGCCAAGCCCTATCAAGTGCGACAGGTCCTGCAAGCCATCGACAAACTGGAGGACAAACCATGACTGTTGATCATTTCTCATACCGGGTCACTTGGTCTGCCGAGGACGGTGAGCACATCGGTTTGTGCGTTGAATTTCCCTCGTTGAGTTGGCTGGCTCCTACGCCTGAAGAGGCGCTGTCTGGCGTGCGCCAATTGGTTGCCGCGGTGGTGGCAGATCTTGAGCGTTCAGGTGAGCCTGTTCCTGAGCCATTGGCAGAAAAGCATTACAGCGGTGAATTTCGTGTGCGGATACCTCCCGAGTTGCATCGCCAGCTGGCATTGATGGCAGCAGAACAAGGAATCAGCTTGAATCGTTTGGCCAGCTCAAAACTGGCTGGCAGTGGCATGCCGAGATGATTTGACGGCTTGCGAGTTCCATGCAGCTGCTCCATCTACCGCACATTCATGTTCGGTACCAGGGACAAGAGGCCGCTATTGCAATTGAAGACGGATGCGTTTTGGATGGGACCATTCCCCCGACGCTGGCGTTTCAAAACGGGGAACACCGGCTTTTCGACATGCGCCCCCTGCTGACCATGCGACCCTGGAGCCGCATTGCCACGCTTGCCGTGTTCCAGTGGCGTACGGCACCGTCGTTTGGCCGGGAGACATTGACATTGCCCCTGAAACGCTCTACGACGACTCTGTGCCTACCTGAGCGGGATAGCTTCTGTGGCTGAAAAAGCATCTCTGTCACGGGAAACGCTGTACCGCACACTGCCAGCGCGCACTGAAGCACACATATTTTGACGGCCCATTCGATATGGCAACCAATGGCAGCTCTCGCCTGCGTTCGACGTCAACCCCCAATTGCCGGGGCAAGCCTCGCAGTTTGCGTTGACCCATGAGCAAGCTTTGGTCGTCGTGCGCCAATTGGTAAAGGCCATTTTGCAGTGGCGCGCGGTGGGGATTTTCCAGGGCTGCGGCACAACTGGGCAAGCCAGCGCACCACGCACTCGTTGCATCAAATCAACGACTGCGATGCGGGCTCCACAATACCCACCAGACTGGCCACAAACCAAGAGCTGGTCAGGCCTGCTGCATCGGCAGCCTGTTGCACCGAGAAGTTCAGGCTTTCCCCGGCTTCATTGATCAGGCTGTCTGTGAGCAGTGCCGCCTTGAGTTTGACGCTGGTGGTGCCTACAGGCAATTGAAGCGTGCTGCCAGTGGTGATGCTGGTCCAGCTGCTCTGACCACTGAGCTGATATTGCAGGGGGCCATGGTCTGCACCGCTGGCCCCGTTCCACTCCGACATGCGCACCACAATGTTGCTGGCCGTCTCCAACGCGTGGTTGAGGTTGAAGGTGGCAAGGGCATCGGTACCTTCTGCTGCGGTAGCGCTGGCAACTGCAGCCGTGATGATGCTGGGCCCTGCAGGTGCAACGGTGTTGGTCAACAACGCGGCCACGCTCTTCAAAAAACCTTGATACAAATCAGCCGTATAAATCAACGGCGAGCTGCTTGCACTGGGCCCTGAAATATCACGGGGCACGGTGCCAGAATCGGTACCATCGGTCAAATAGTACGGACTGCCATCGGCACCGAATATTTCTGCCAACCCCCCGTAAACAGAGGCCACTGGTATGAACGCCGATGAATTCCAGTCTTTGGCCAACTGCGTACCGTCTGCAGTGCCATCGGTCACCCAAAGGTCATAACGGCTGCCATCAAAACGCTCGAACACAGCTTTGCTGTTGCCCAACGGGACAAAGAAGGCCACCAAGCTATTCGCACTTCCAATCGCTGTGGTACCTGCGGCTGTGCCATCTGTCACCCACATATCCTGGGTTCCATGTTGGGCGTCAAGGGCGGTAAACACCGCTTTGCCGTTACCCAGCAAAGAAATGTCAACAACATAGTCAGCAGATACGCCCTGCACACTTTCACCCACCACATGGGTGCCGGACTCCGTGCCATCGGTCACCCACAAACGAACCGCACCCGATGTTGTTGAGTCACGACCATAAAACACCGCTTTGCCATTGCCAAGCGCAGTGAAACCACCGAAAGACCCATCCGTTGCGCCCGGGCTGAACTCTTTGAGCATGACCGTCCCGCTGGCGGTGCCGTCAGTGACCCACATCTCGCTGCCATGGGTGGCATCGTAGCCACTGAACACGATCTTGCCACTGCCAAGGGATGTGAGCTTTCTGCTCCCTTCATTGCCCATCCAGCCCTGCGCCGCCATGGACTTGAGTAGCGTGGTGCCGCTCGCGGTGCCATCGGTGATCCACAAATCCAGATTACCGTTGTTGCTGCTGGCGACCCGAAACACCGCTTGACCATTCCCCAATTCTGCAATGCTTTGTAGCTGATCCGTTGCCGCAATGTCTTTGATCATGACGGTACCGGCCTCGGTGCCATCTGTGACCCATAAGTCGTTGTTGAAGTAAAAACCATCGCTTGCCCGGAACACAGCCTTGCCATTGCCCAGCGCAGTCACGTAATCTGGTCTGCTGGAAGTGGGGCCTGACGCAATATCTTTAACCAACGAGGCTTCACCCGTGGTGGTATTGACCTTGAACAATTCGTAGCCCACATCGCTACGCAACCCTTGAGCCACCAGCGTGGTGGAAACGGGCGCAGGTGCTGGAGCTGGGCTGGGAGCGGGGGTTGGGGCAGGAGCAACTGCTTCAGCAATGTCCACCCGGCTGGCCACAAACCAGGAGTTGGTCAGGCCTGCTGCATCGGCAGCCTGTTGCACCGAGAAGTTCAGGCTTTCCCCGGCTTCATTGGTCAGGCTGTCTGTGAGCAGTGCGGCCTTGAGTTTGACGCTGGTGGTGCCCACGGGCAGTTGCAGGGTGCTGCCACTGGTGATGGTGGTCCAGCTGCTCTGACCGCTGAGCTGATATTGCAGGGGCCCATGGTCTGCACCGCTGGCACCGTTCCACTCCGACATGCGCACCACGATGTTGCTGGCGGTTGGCAGTGGCGTATCCAGGTTAAACACAGCGATGGCATCGCTGCCTTCTGCTGCACCGGCGCTGGCCACGGCGGCAGTGATGGTGCTGGGGCCTGTGGGGGCCGGAGCGGGACTTGGTGACGGTGACGGTGACGGACTTGGCGCTGGCGTAGGGCTGGGTGCTGGCGCAGGTGTCGGAGCAGGGGCAGGAGCATCAGCAATGTCCACCCGGCTGGCCACAAACCAGGAGTTGGTCAGGCCGGTTGCGTCGGCAGCCTGTTGCACCGAGAAGTTCAGGCTTTCCCCGGCTTCATTGGTCAGGCTGTCTGTGAGCAGTGCGGTCTTGAGCTTGACGCCGGTGGTACCTACGGGCAGTTGAAGTGTGCTGCCGCTGGTGATTGAGGTCCAGCTGCTTTGACCGCTGAGCTGATATTGCAGGGGCCCATGGTCTGCACCGCTGGCACCGTTCCACTCCGACATGCGCACCACGATGTTGCTGGCGGTTGGCAGTGGCGTATCCAGGTTAAACACAGCGATGGCATCGCTGCCTTCTGCTGCATTGGCGCTGGCCACGGCGGCACTGATGATGGATGTGGTCATATCGCCCCCTAGAAAACAAACGCAATGCTATTTACCCAACAAAAACCCCCTTGAAATCGAAATAACAAAGGGGTTTTTGTTGAGCATGCTCTGCCTGTAAAAACAGAGCGTGCTACCCAACAATTAATACAGATCGAAATTGGTACTTTGCAGGCTGGCACCAGGTACGCCAGTCAGTTTAACGAAAACGTCAAAACTGCCACCAACGCCAGCACTAGCTGTTTGCGTATCGAGGCTGCCGCTGCCATTCGAATCAAAAATGATGTATGTATCTTTGGAAGGACCTGTGCCGACTTCCATGATGTACAGACCACCCACATTGCACAGCTCTTTGTCCAGAGCGCGAATACCGTTTAGCAATTGAGCCTCGGTGGTGATAGTCACAGGAGCCAAGTTGCCGAAATTAACCATGGATAACTGGCTACCCGTAACCATGTCCACTTTGATTTTGTCTCCAGCATCCCAACCGGTGCTTGACAATTTAGCAAAATTACCTGTTGGATTTGCTGTGGAGCTCAAAGGAATAGAGTAGCTATCCGCAACGCCAGATGTACCTGTTGTGGTGTTGCCATTAACAGCAACTGTGGGGGTCAGAATGGTGTCGACAATGTCGATCTTCTGCTCAACATAGAACGAATTGGTGAACTTGGTGGCATCGGACTGAGTGACCTTGAACAGCACATGCTCACCAGTCTCTACCAGCGTGTCTTTTGCAATACCAACAGCCAACTCAATGCCCACCACACCAGTACCAACCGTTTGATTCGTTGGAGCAGCATCAGTAAGAGTGATTTGCCCAGCTGAAGGAACATTATCAGAACCACCACTACCACCATTGGTAGGCGTGACAGTAGCCACAGGCATCCACCCACCGTAGCTAACAGCCCCTGAATTTTCGCCCGTGGTTGGGTTGAACGAGTTGGAATAAACAACCCGATACAACATAGGACCTGTCACATCTGCTGCAGATGTTCCGTCGAAAGACACATTGATGGTGGCTGTGTCGCGCAGTTCCACCAAAGTGGAATCAACACTGCTCTTCTGGAAATTGAAAGCAGCAACTGCATAGTTACCTTCGGCAACGTTGGCCGCACCGAAAGTCAAATTAGTGCCGCTTGGAAGGAGGGCAACAGAACCAACACCAGCACCAACGATGGTGGGTTTGATGCCGACGTTACCTGTAGCGGTAAAAGAACCTGGATTGAAAGCCATGAGAACCTCCTGAAGAGTGTGGAGAAAAAAGACGGTTGAAGAAAACCTGTTGAGGTGGGTGAACTTTAGCGGTTTGCAAAAGTTTTTCATGCCCCTGTGGTTGGATTGACAAGTCTACGCTTTTGTGTTTAGCAACGCAAGAAGCGCGTGGTTTTTACACCGCAAACCGCCAGGGTGCGGTGTGTTGTTTGGGCACACTGTACAAGGGTTTTGGCGGTGCCGGAGTGCTGGAGATGTTGGGTTCATTGCTCACCGAAGCGCCTATTCAGGCAGCAAAGGTTGACTGTGAGGTCCACCCGCGCCGGGAGGGGCAATAGCCTTCATGGAATCGGCCACATTCTCCCGGAAGGGTCAGGCGGTCTTGACTTCGTTGAGAAGGTCGGGGTGGCGATCCAGCAGCTTGAACAGTTTGACCAAGACCAATGGCGGCTTGGTCTTGCCGTTCTCGTAGCGAGAAAAAGCATTCACACCACCGCCGAAGAGTTCGGCGGCTTGGCGCTGATCAAGCTCAAGCTTTCTGCGCACCTTTGCTATGTAGTTGGGGTCGACATAGGCGGCATTGACCTGCCGCTGGAACAGGCCAACCAACTCGCTGTAGCAGTCACCGTGCTCGCGGTTCAGCACGACTTCACCGCAAGCAGGGCAAAAGTCACCCGTTACCGCCGGAATGGTGTTGGTTTCTCCCTTGTAGGTATAAGGCATGTCGCGCGTGCTGTGGATCAGTTCCGCAGCGCCACAGCATGGGCATTTCATGGTCACAGCTCCTTGAAAGAAACGATCAACACATCATCAATGACGGTCAGTTTCAGATACACCTCATCACCGTTGGATGTATTGGTGCGGTATTGCGCATCACCAGCATGGCTTGATGCTGCATTGCGGTGGCGACAATCATGGCGCACGCATTGTCAAACTCAAACGGCAGCGTTTGCATGGGGCGACGCGGTTGCGCCAACACCGGGCTGAATGCCGCTACTCTGATGGCCACCATGAACCCGATTGCCATTTACCAAAGCCCCACGGGCGCTGCTGACGTTCGCCTGGATGGTGACACCGTTTGGTTGACCCAAGAGCAGATGACCCAGCTCTTCGGGCGTAAACGCTCCGTCATCACCAAGCATGTGCGCAACGTGTTTGCAGAGGGCGAACTGGACGAAAAAGCAATGTGCAAAATTTGCACATTCCCCATTCCGACAAGCCGGTCCGGTTCTACAACCTCGACGTGATCATCTCCGTCGGCTACCGCGTCAAGTCGCCGCAGGGCGTGCAGTTTCGCCAATGGGCCATTGGCATCTCGACACCTGAGCCACAGGCAACGCACTTTGCTGGCGGTAAGCATTCGATGCGGGGACCCTCGTCCAGGTGCTTGACCTCGGATGGAGAGGATCCATGCTTTACACGTTTTCAGCCCCCGTCTTGCAGCGATTCAATGCCGGGGTGACGAAGCACTGTGGGACGCAACCGTGGGGGATGGTGGTCTGGTTTTTGCGGACGACTTCAGCTACAGTGAACGTTATACGTATAAGGTATTGAAATTCCTATGCATCGAAAAATGACGATCACGTTGGATGAGGTGGTCTACGAAGGTCTGTACCGCACGGTGGGTAAACGGCGGATGAGTCAGTTCATTGAGGATTTGTTGCGTCCTCATGTGGTGGATACGTCTTTGGATACGGGCTATCAAGCGATGGCGGCTGACCAGGCGCGTGAAGCTGAGGCGTTGGAGTGGTGTAACGCGTTGTCCGCGGATGTGGCTGATGCTGCGCGGTGAGGTTTGGTGGGTGGAATTCGATCCTGCGGTGGGCAGTGAAGTTCGAAAGACCCGGCCAGCCGTGATTGTGAGCAATGATTCGGCCAACCGCAATCTGGCACGCTTGGTTGTGGTGCCGTTGACCAGCAACACTGGCAGGCAGTATCCCGGCGAGGCATTGGTGACCGTTGCAGGCCAGCTCAGCAAGGCGATGGCAGATCAAATCATGGCTGCCGACAAGATGAGACTCAAAAGCACGCTTGGCGTGCTGTCTAAGGCCGATATGCTGGCCGTTGAGGATGCGATCAAGGTGCATCTGGCCTTGCCCAGGTAAATTGCCCTGATGACGTTTGTAGCCCCTTCTTCGGTTGGAGACCGGTTGGGATGGCCGCCCCCTACGCCAGCGAGGTGCGCGAGTTGCAACCCGAGGCCAGGTGCCTGTTGCGCCAGCAGCATGCCAAGCCGGTGGCCGATGTGACAGCCAAGGCGATCGACTACGCATTGAGCACCTGCACGCAGCCTCGCCGGTATCAGCCCCGTAAAACCGTCGCCAGCACATCTCCGTCCCGCGGGCAAAAAAGGGGTGATCGGGTTTGGCGGCTCAGGCGTGCATGTCCAGGCTGAATTTGTCCCATTTGCCGTGCAGCAAGTCGCTCACCCGGCTTTGTGCTTTGAATGATCCACACGGGCCGATGGGGCACTACGCGGCCTCCTGAAGCAAACCCGCATTTGGGGGGATGCTCAGCGCCAATCTTCCAGTTGCAGGCCACTGACACGGGCGAATTCGCCGGTGTTGGACGTGACAACGACCAGCCCTCGGGCCAGACCTGTGCCCGCAATCAAGGCATCGTAGGCCCCAATGGGGCGGCCTTGTGTTTTCAAGGCCGCGCGCAGAGCCGCTGTTGCCCTGGCGTCGGCTTCATCAAAAGGCAGCGTGGCCACCACAGCGAAAAAGGCGTCCAGCAGCGGGGCCAATTTGCGGGCGCGCTGTTGATTGAGCGCCAAGCCGTAGTCGATTTCCATGCGGGTGAGGGCAGAAACGGCAATCAGCTTTGGGGGCGTGGCTTTGAGTCGGGCCATCACACGGGTTTGCCCTTTGACGAAGTCGGACACCGTGCAGGTGTCGAGCAGGTATTTCATGCCAACGGATCGTCCAACGGTGGCACCAGCGCCCCTCGGTGGGTTTCAAACGGCGGCATGTCGGCCATGCCTGTGAAGTGGGTCACGCTGTGCGGCCATTGCGGCTGGCTTTGCTGTACGAGCCATTGCCCGACGGCTTTGCGGATGAGGGCATTGCGGCTTTCACCCGCTTGCAGAGCCAAGGCATTGAGCTGCTGCCCGGTGGCATCGTCAAGATAAATATTGAAGTGCATGACTGCCTCCATCTGCTGCGTATAACACGTGCAAATGTTATACGAAACGGCCTGATCGTCCAGGTGCTTGACCTCGGACGGAGGGGATCCATGCTTTACACGTTTTCAGCCCCCGTCTTGCAGCGATTCAATGCCGTGGTGCCCCACGGCGAGCGCAGCCGTGTGATGGAGGAGTTGATGAAGCACGCGCTGGCTGCCCGCGAGGCTGAACTGGAACGGGTGGCAGAGTCGTTGATGACGGGCCCGGCATTTGCCGAATGCCGGGGTGACGAAGCGCTGTGGGACGCAACCGTGGCCGCCTCCGTCTGACCCGTGTCACACATTCGGATGCTATGGCACTTGTCCTCTGGTCTTGATGATCTTGCGCAGCCTGGCAATTAGAAAGGCAGAAAAGCATGAAGAACGCATCTACTGGAAAAACTTCCTCGACTGAAATGGTCAATGACCCAGACAGCCCTTGCACCCGTGTTTCCGACTGGGAAGGCGCCGTTCTCAAGCAAGGCGGTGTCGTGGTTGGCCGCGCCCGTACACGCGGGCCTAACCGTGGACCACTTAAGGAGCAGGTGGCCGTGCGGTACAGCCCAGACGTGCTGGCAGCATTTCGTGCCACCGGGGCAGGATGGCAGACACGCATGAATGAAGCTTTGCGGGACTGGCTGCGCACCCACTCGCCGGTGTAATCCACACGCCAAATGCGCCTTGGGATGAGGTGCAAGCACCCAACCAACCCTCACCCCGCCGGATGCCAATTTACCCACTGCAGCCCGGGCACCCGTGCAAATTCCCGCACATTGCGTGTCACCAGCGTGGCTTGGTGCCGCAGCGTGGTGGCGGCGATCAGCATGTCGTGGGGGCCAATGGGGGTGCCTGCGGCTTCCAATTCGGCACGCAAACGGGCAGCGATGGCGGCGCACCCGCTGTCAAACGGCAGCATTTGCATGGGGCGCAGCAATTGGGCCAACGCAGCCAGGCGCGGGGCTGAGGCCTCGGGCGGCAAGCGCTGCAGGCCGTAGCGCAATTCGTATTCCACAATGGCAGGCACGCCCAGCTCGGCGGGGCGCAGCGCCTGAAGCTGGGGGACCACCGCCGGGTCGCCCCTGAAGTAGTAGCTGATGGTGTTGCTGTCCAGCACCAGCATGTTCAAAATCCCAGCCTGGGTGCGTCGGCAGTCACAGGGCTTGCACTCTCTGCATCCCGCAGGGGAAAGTCGGCAAACCGGCCGGCCAGTGCCAGGCAGTCTTGCGGCCATTCATGGGCGGCATATTTGCGAATGATGTCGGCCACCCAGCGGCTTTTGGACAGGCCGTGGGCTTTGGCTGCCTGGTCCACCAGAGCCTGGGTGGCGTCGTCAAGGTACAACGTGATTTGGGACATGACAAAAACGCCAAGGGGAAATACAAGTATAAGTTCAATTATATTTTAGCTATGCGGCACTTTATCTGTCGTCATGCAATCGGGATTTGGTCCTGACGGAGCCTCAGCCATGCTGGGCGTGTACGAGCTGAACCGGGTGGCAACTTCCACCTCTTGGCGCATGACGCCTTGTAAAGTTGCCGGGCGGGTTAGCTGAAGGCAAATGGGCCTGCTAAGCTGGACGATGCTGTATCCAAACTCACGTACCCAAGGAGGGTTATTCGTCATGTTCCACTCCAAACGAGGCCGGCACACCGCGCGGCAACTGCCTACCGTATTGGCTGCGGCCACATTTACCAGTTTGCTGGCCGGGCAAGCATGGGCCACCGAGCCCGCCACGCCCAACCACCCCACCGAGGTGAGCCGTGCCACCAAGGTGAACGAACTGGCCGCCCTGGCCGCCGAATTCCAGCAACAGTTTGCGCAAGACGAAGCAGCGGTGCAGCAATACTTGGCCGCCAACCCCGGCGTGCAGCGCGAAACCACGCAAAACGGCACGCGCTACCGGTTGGTGCGCATCAACGCCGATGGGCAGCCGGTGTACCAGGTGGCGCGCGACGGCACACTGACCACCGCCGGTGTGGTGGCCAAAAACGTGGCTTCGGCCCAATTGATCAAGGCCGATTCGTTGCACCCTGGCGGTTCGCTGGGGGTGAACATCACCGGCACGGGCATGACAGCAGGGGTGTGGGAGCCCGGCCTGCCCCGCGCCACGCATGAACTGCTGGCGGGCAAAGTCACCATTGAGCCCGAGCAAACCGCCTCGCCCAATGACGACCATGCCTCCCACGTGACCGGCACCATTGTGGGCAAGTTGTTGACCAGCGGGAACGGGGTGTCTGCCCGTGGCGTGGCGTACACCGCCAACGCCCGCAACTGGGATGCCGCCAACGACATGGCAGAAATGGCCACCGCCGCTGCGGGGGGGCTGCTGGTTTCCAACCACTCCTACGGCTTGGCCAACGACGCCACCACCCCGGTGTGGCAGTTTGGTGCGTACGACTCTGGTGCCGTGGCGTGGGATCGCATTACCAAACTGGCACCCTACTATTTGCCATTTGCCGCAGGTGGCAACGAGCAAAAAAGCAATGGCAACATGACCAAAAGCGGCTACGACCTGATGACCAGCTTTTCTGCCGCCAAAAACGTGATGACGGTGGGTGCCATCAATGGCGACAAGGCCATGTCGGATTACAGCAACTGGGGCCCCACAGACGACGGGCGCATCAAACCCGAAATTGTGGCCAAGGGCACGGCCATCAACTCGGCACAAGGGAGCTCTGACACGGCGTACAGCGGGGCGGTGGAGTCTTCTTCTGGCACCTCGTATGCCACGCCTGCGGCGGCGGGCTCTGCGCTGCTGCTGCAGCAGTACTTTAAAAGCCTGAACAACAGCTTCATGCGGGCGGCCACGCTCAAAACACTGATGATGGGCACCGCTGAAGACTTGGGCCAACCCGGCCCCGACAACAAGTTTGGCTATGGGCTGCTGAATGTGGAGGCGGCCGGCCGCGCCATTCAGAAAAACTCCACGGTAACTCCCGCCAGTGGCACCCACTTGCAAGTGGCGCAGGCCAACAGCAAAGGGGCGCTGGTATACGAGTGGGCCGACAACCCCGCCAACGATGGCACCGGCGAGCTGGTGCTGGATGTGCAGGCCAACGGCGGCCAACCCCTGATGGTGAACCTGGGCTGGACGGATGACGAGGGCGGTGAGCAAACCAGCGGCGATGGCATTGACCCCACCACCAGCCGCACGGTGTACAACTTTGATGTGCTGGTGACCAACACCGCCACCAACACCACCTACCGCCCCTGGGTGACACCTACGCTGGTCAACCGCACAAACGATGCCACCAAGGCCACCGATTGGTTCCAGGCCAACGGCGGCCCCATGCGCCAGGTGGTGGTGCCCACCCCGGCGGCCGGTGGCGCGTACAAAGTGAGCATTCGCAAAGCGGCGGGCTCGCCGGCCGCGGCTCGCACGCTGTCGGTGGTAGCCACCGGTTTGCTGGAATCCACCGGCAACAGCCAAACCAAGGCGAATTGCCTGTTTGACTGGGCAGAGCGCAGTTTTGGCGACTTTTTCAAGCCTACAGGTACCGCTTCTGCCACATTGAGCAGCTATTACTACCGGTTTTACACCGGCACCCAAGCTGCCATTGCCACCAACTCAGCCGACAACGGGTTTTACTACCTGGGCCCTGTGACGGGCGGCCAGCTCACCAAGCTGGGCACGGTGCAGGACTGGTTGACGCGGGCAGGTTGCCAGTAAGGATGTTCTAACGCGCCCCAAAAATGCCCCGGCCCACCCGCACCATGGTGCTGCCGGCGGCAATGGCGGGCTCGACGTCGTCACTCATGCCCATGGACAGGGTATCCAGCGCCAGCCCTTCTGCATTCAATGCATCAAAAATGGCTTTGGCGCTTTTAAATGGAGCGATGACAGCTTCCAAATTGGAAGCAGGTTCCGGAATGCACATGAGGCCACGCAAGGTGAGGTTAGGCAATACAGCCACGGCATGGGCCAATTCCGGCAGCTCGGCCGGGGCAACGCCCGATTTGTTGGGCCCACCATCCACATTCACCTGAATGCACACCTGCAGTGGCGGCAGGCTGGCCGGGCGCTGATCCGACAGGCGCTGGGCAATTTTGAGCCGATCAATGGTTTGCACCCAGTCGAAGTGCTCGGCCACCAGGCGGGTTTTGTTGGCTTGCACCGGGCCAATGCAGTGCCACTCCAGGCCTGCCAGTGCCGGATTGCTCCGGGCCGCGTCGCGCAACGCCTGAATTTTGGCCACTCCTTCCTGGATGTAGTTTTCGCCAAAGGCTCGCTGCCCTGCCAACGCGGCTTCGGCCACTGCATCGGCCGAAAAGGTTTTGGACACCGCCAGCAACCGCACGGAACCGGGCTGGCGGCCCTGCTGGACAGAAGCCCCCTGGATGCGCTGCAACTGCTGATGGAGATTGGTGGTGATCGTGGTCATAATGAACCGTCATTCTGGCCCAGCGCGGCATGCCCACCGCGCCTTGGGCTACACCACATCAAACAGGAAAATCGGGATGGACATCACCCAACTGCTGGCCTTCAGCGTCAAGAACAAAGCGTCTGATTTGCACCTTTCAGCCGGGCTGCCGCCGATGATCCGTGTGCACGGCGATGTACGCCGCATCAACGTGGACGCGCTGGACCACAAGCAGGTGCACGCCATGGTGTACGACATCATGAACGACAGCCAGCGCAAGCACTACGAAGAGTTTTTGGAAGTGGACTTTTCGTTCGAAATTGAAGGCCTGGCCCGCTTCCGGGTGAACGCCTTCAACCAGAACCGCGGTTCGGGTGCGGTGTTCCGAACCATTCCCAGCAAGATATTGACGCTGGAACAGCTCAACTGCCCCAAAATTTTTGCCGACCTGGCCCTGAAACCGCGCGGCATGGTGCTGGTGACCGGCCCCACGGGCTCCGGCAAATCCACCACTCTGGCGGCCATGATCAACCACCTGAATGAAACCGAGTACGGCCACGTGCTCACGGTGGAAGACCCGATTGAATTTGTGCACGACAGCAAAAAATGCCTGGTGAACCAGCGGGAAGTGGGTCCGCACACCATGAGTTTTGCCAACGCGCTGCGCAGCGCCCTGCGCGAAGACCCGGACTGCATTCTGGTGGGCGAAATGCGCGACCTCGAAACCATCCGTCTGGCCATGACCGCCGCCGAAACCGGCCACCTGGTGTTTGGCACTTTGCACACTAGCAGTGCCGCCAAAACCATCGACCGGATCATTGACGTGTTTCCCGCCGAAGAAAAAGAAATGGTGCGAGCCATGCTGTCCGAATCGCTGCAGGCGGTCATTTCGCAAACGCTATGCAAAACCAAGGATGGCATGGGCCGGATTGCGGCGCACGAGATCATGATTGGCACACCAGCCATCCGCAACCTCATCCGTGAGGCCAAGGTGGCGCAGATGTATTCGTCCATCCAGACCGGCCAGGGTGTTGGCATGCAGACGCTGGACCAGAACCTGACGGACCTGGTGCGGCGCAACATCATTACCCCTGCAGAAGCCCGCAGCAAGGCCAAAATCCCAGACAATTTCCCAGGCTGACGCTTGCCACCCAACCAGCAGGAATGCCACCACACATGAGCCCGGTTCAACACCGTTTTTTGGGAATGCTGAAAAACACCGGAGAAGAAGGTCTGCCGCAAGAGGAAGGGGAGTCGAGCTTTTTTGTTCCGACCCAACCTGGCGAGTTGCCCGGCCCTTCCGTCACCAAGGAGCCTCCCCCACAGGCCTGGGCCCAACGGGCCGCTGCAATCGGTGCCGGACCACTGGCGGTACCGCTGGGCTTGATGCAGTTGCGCAAAGTGTGGCTGCGCGATGCCATGATGGCCACGCTGGGTGCCAAAACCATTGAACACATGGTGCCGTTCATGCAGTTCCACACGGTGCCTGCAGAGCAGGAGCTGATTCTCCAGGACGAGCTGGGCGACTTCATGCTGGTGGTGTTGAGGGGCACGGTGTCGGTGGTGCGCAAGCAGGAAACCGAGGTGCTGGTGCTGGCCCAGGTAGCCCCTGGCGACATGCTGGGCGAAATGTCGTTGCTGGATGGTGGAGAGCGGTTTTCGACCTGCATCACCCGCACAGAATGTGACATTGGAGTGCTGACGGCCGATGGGCTGGCCCGCATGGTTTTGGGTGCGCCCCGCATTGCGGCCAAGCTGATGGCACTGTTGGCCCGCAAATTGTCGATGCGGCTACGGGTGGTCAGTGCCCGATTGGGTGGGCGCAAGGCCTGATTCCACACATCAACGCTTATGGACCGCGATCAAGCCACCAAATTCATCAACGACCTGCTGCGCCTGCTGATCAGCCGCGGCGGGAGTGATCTGTTCATCACCGCCGAATTTCCACCCGCCATCAAGGTGGATGGCAAGATCACCAAAGTCAGCCCGCAACCGCTGACGGCCAACCACACCCTCACGTTGGCCAGATCGGTCATGAACGACAAGCAGGCTGCCGAATTTGAGCGCACCAAGGAATGCAACTTTGCCATTTCGCCCGGAGGCATCGGGCGCTTTCGGGTGAATGCCTTCATCCAACAAGGCCGCGTGGGGATGGTGATGCGGGTGATTCCCTCCACCCTGCCCACCATCGATGTCCTTCAGCTACCCCCGGTGTTGAAAGACGTGGTCATGACCAAACGTGGCCTGTGCATTGTGGTCGGTGCCACAGGTTCGGGCAAAAGCACCACGCTGGCCGCCATGGTGGACTGGCGCAACGAAAACTCCTACGGCCACATCATCACCATTGAAGACCCGGTGGAATTTGTGCACGCCCACAAGAACTGCGTGGTGACGCAGCGCGAAGTGGGGCTGGACACCGACAGCTGGGAAGCCGCCCTGAAAAACACCCTGCGCCAAGCGCCCGATGTGATTCTGATGGGTGAAATCCGTGACCGCGAAACCATGGAACACGCGGTCGCCTTTGCCGAAACCGGCCATTTGTGCATGGCCACCTTGCACGCCAACAGCGCCAACCAGGCGCTGGATCGCATCATCAACTTCTTCCCCGAGGAGCGGCGTGCTCAGCTGCTGATGGACCTCTCGCTGAACCTGCGGGGCATGATTTCCCAGCGGCTCATTCCTCGCCAGAACAACAAAGGTCGCTTTGCCGCAGTGGAAGTGATGCTCAACAGCCCCCTGATCGCCGACCTCATCTTCAAAGGCGAGGTCACTGGCATCAAAGACATCATGAAAAAGAGCCGCAACCTGGGCATGCAAACCTTCGATCAGGCCCTGTTTGATGCCTACGAAAACAATCACATCACCTACGAAGATGCCTTGCGCAACGCCGACTCGGTGAACGACTTGCGCCTGCAAATCAAGCTGCAAAGCCAGCGGGCCAAAACCCAGGACCTTTCGGCAGGCACCGAGCATTTGTCCATCGTCTGATTTTCAGTGCCTTTTGGGCAGCCGTCGCTTAATTTTAGGCATTCAACGCTATTATTTTTTATGAGCAACATTCAATCCAAAGCCTATGCATCTTGTACCCCGTTGCGCGTGGCCTTTCTGGGCCTGGGCGTGATGGGCTACCCCATGGCCGGGCACCTGCTGCGTGCCGGGCACACCGTCACCGTCTACAACCGCAGTTCAGCCAAGGCCCAAGCCTGGCTGGCGCAAGCCCCGCGTGACGCCGCCGAGGCCGCCCGCGCCAGCACAGCAGCCACCCCGCGTGAAGCCGCTGCAACGGGCGGCGGGGCCGACATCGTGTTCGCCTGCGTGGGCAACGACGACGACCTGCGCTCTGTGGTGCTGGGCACGCCGCTGCCAGGCGGCCAACGTGCGGACGATGGCGCCCTGGCGGGCATGAAACCCGGGGCCGTTTTTGTGGATCACACCACCGCCTCGGCCGACGTGGCACGCGAGTTGTATGCCACCGCCAAGGCGCAGGGCCTGGCCTTTGTGGATGCACCGGTTTCCGGCGGCCAGGCCGGAGCTGAAAACGGCGCACTCACCGTGATGTGCGGTGGCGACCAGGCCCCGTTTGACACCGCCCAACCCGTGGGAATGGCGTTTTCCAAGGCGTTCACCCGCATCGGCGAAGCCGGATCCGGTCAACTCGCCAAAATGGTCAACCAGATCTGCATTGGCGGGCTGGTGCAAGGCCTGTCCGAAGCGATTGCCTTTGGTCAGCATGCCGGACTGGACATGAACCTGGTGCTCGACGTGATTGGCAAGGGTGCCGCCCAAAGCTGGCAAATGGACAACCGGGGCAAAACCATGGTGGCCGACCAGTTCAACTTTGGCTTCGCAGTGGACTGGATGCGCAAAGACCTGGGCCTGGTGCTGGACGAAGCCCGCCGCAACGGGGCCCGTCTGCCCGTGACGGCGCTGGTGGACCAGTTCTACACCGATGTGCAACGCATGGGCGGCAACCGCTGGGACACCTCCAGCCTGATCAAACGGTTGCAACGCAAGGAGTGAGGGTCAATCAATCCCAATGAGGGTGGTCAGGCGTTTTTCTTCCCCTCGCACACTCGGTCGAAAATGTCGATGGCAAGACTGGAACAGGCAGATTTGACTACCTGCCAGTCATGCCAGTGTGGGTTCAGATTTTTGTACTCGCTGAGTTCGGTTTCTTCGAGGTCATAGGGCAAGGCATTGGCCAGTTGGACTTGCAACTGCTGCAAAGGTGATTCACCGTTGTCTTGACCATACAGACTCCAGTGCTTGAGCAACCCCTTCAGAACCCAGATGCCGGGCCAATGCGACAAAGTCGAGGTAATCGCGGGTGGCATTGCGCTTGAGAATCAGCACACCCTTGATGCGCAAAATCTCACCCTCCGTGGGAACGGTGATGGGTGCCCCCAGGTGGTCAATCACGGTGGTTTCCAAGGGTTCTTCACGTATCAGCTGGCGCACACCGGTCTCGATGCCATCCAGGCTGCCAAGAATTTGGACTGGGCGCTGTACGCGAGCGGTCTTCCAGCCAGCAACAGACTCCAAATGAGCCAACACGTCGTCGAATCGTTGACGCAGGTTTGTGAGCACATGGTCTGCATCGCGGGAAAAACGGTGTGCAGCATGAATGGCCGATGCGGTGCCCCTCACCAGCACCGCATCGGGCAAGATGTGTTGCAGCCGTGCTGCCGATGACAAAACCAACTCCCAATCAGGAAGTGGTACGGTGTTCTTGGGCATAGTGCAACCAAAAATAGTGGCGTTGGGCGTACGGGTCTGCAACATGGGAGCGGCAGACACGCTCTACCTTGTCCAGCACATCGCCGTCGGACAGCGACGCCTGTCGCAACTCCACCCAATCGGCCCAACGACCGCGAGAGATCACGTCGTCGATGGCAGCCAAGGTGAACCGCTGATGGTTGAGGTGACGATGGTGCATGGCAAGCAAGGCCGCCCGATATTGGCCTTATTTTTTAACGTTGACTGCAGGTTGCTGTGTACGCGGCTGACTCTGCAGACGAGTCAGTTCTTCCTCCGTCATGCTTTCCAGCACCCGCACCACGCGCTGCACACCCTGCACCTGGCGCACCACCTGCGTCACCAGCTTGGTTTCGCGCTCGGTGGCGCGGCCCAGCAGGTAGACCGTGCCCCGTTCGGTCACCACATCGAAGGCATGGATGGACAGTTCTTTGGTGTCCACAATCGCCGCTTTCACCCGGCCGGACACCAGCGCATCGTTGCTGCGCTGGGTCAAGGTGGTGGCGGGCATGACCGCCAACTCATTCACCACCGCGCGCACGTTCTCCACCTTGGCCGCGATTTGCGCCGCCAGAGCCTTGTCTTGCTCGGAGGGCACTTCGCCCGTCAGCAACACCTGACGGTTGTAGGCGTTCACGCTCACATGACCACGTTCGGCCAAGGCGTCGCGGATGCGGGCTGCGGCCTTCAGCTCAATGGTTTCGTCTTCCAGCTGGGTGCCCGACGTGCGCCGGTCCACCGCCACCATCACGCCGGTTGCGGCCATGCCGCCCACCACCAGTGGTGCACAGGCGGGAAGGGCGGGCAACAGCACAGCGCAAGCCAGCACCGCCAAACCCAGGCGGGCAAACCGGGGAGTTGAAGGGGCGAATGAACGTTGGGTGAATGAATGCAGGCTCATGGTTCAAGTGGTTTCAATGGGGTCCGACGATGATAAGCAGTGCTTGGATGAATAGCCGCTGAATCTGTGCGGTGCAAGGCATCAGTTGTAACCAGTTGCATCAAACGCCCCCTTGATCCAGTTGACGTGCCCAGGGCCGTCCACCGCCATCACATCGAACCGGCAGGGCGGAACCACCCGCATGCGCGCCAGAACATGCCGCGCCGCAAACACAATACGCCGCTGCTTGGTGAAGGTGACGCTGGCCGCTGCCCCACCAAAATCGGCCCGAGAGCGTTGGCGCACCTCCACAAACACCAGGGTGCCATCGGGCTCGCGCATCACCAGATCCACCTCGCCCCCGCCACGGCCGGGGCTGCGCACATTGCGCGCCACCAGCTGCAAGCCCGCCGCCTGCAGGTGGGACAATGCCAGCGCCTCGGCCGCATCGCCCAGCGCCTTGGTGGTGGGGCGTGGCAAACGCCCAGATTCGGAACTCGACCTTGACTGCAAACTCTTCTCCCCTGGCCACGGGCTTTCAACTGGCCCTGCAAGCCGCACACCAGGCGACCGGTGCCCAGCATTATCCGCAAGGCACGCTGTACATGGTGGCCACGCCCATTGGCAACCTGGCTGACATCACCCTGCGCGCGCTGGAGGTGCTGCAGCGTGCCGACTCCGTGGCCTGCGAGGACACCCGGCACACCGCGGCCCTGCTGGGCCAGTATGGCCTGCACAAGCCCCTGCTGGCGGTGCACCAGCACAACGAGGCCGAAGCGGCCCACACCGTGGTGCAACGCCTGGCCGCCGGACAAAGGGTGGTGTACGTGAGCGATGCAGGCACCCCCGCCATCAGCGACCCCGGTGCCCGCCTGGTGCGCACGGTGCAGGCCGCAGGCCACCGCGTGGTGCCCCTGCCGGGAGCCAGCAGCGTGACCACGTTGCTCTCGGCCTGCGGCGCGGTGGATGGCGGCAGCGCTTTTCACTTTGTCGGCTTTCTGTCCACCAAAACGGCCGAACGGCAGCGGGCGGTGGCCACATTGGCCAGCCAACCGGCTGCACAAGTGCTGCTGGAAGCGCCGCACCGCATTCAAGAACTGGCTGCCGCACTGGCCGTACTGGGCGATCGACCGGTGACTGTCGGACGGGAACTGACCAAGCAGTTCGAAGAGGTGGTCACCCTGCCCTGCGCCGACCTACCCGGCTGGCTGGCCAGCCAACCCCACCGAACAAAAGGCGAGTTTGCGCTGGTTCTGCATGCACTTCCCGCTACAGAAAACCATGCCAATGCGTTGAGCGAACGCGACCTGGCGGTGCTGCACCGGTTGCTGGCCGAACTGCCGCTCAAAACCGCGGTGCAACTGGCCATGGAGGTGCTGGGCAAGCCACGCAACCCGCTGTACGAGGCCGCTCTGGCCTGGAAATCCAGTCAGCGCGAGTCGTCCTGACGGGGTGGTGCATCGCCGGGCATCCGCTGGGGTGCCAGGCGCGACGCCAAATCCGGTTCTGCCCCCGGCGCAAAATCGGGTTGTTGGGGTAGCAAAGCCACCACGTCGCCCAACGGTGCGCGGGATGACGGGGTGGGCGATGGCGGTGAGCGTGGCGACACCTCGCGGGCTTCCACATCCACCACCGCATCGACAGCGTCTGTGCCGGGCGGCATGCCGCCACCGCGCATTTGCTGCCAGTAACCCGATGCCCGTGCCGTAGCCTTCTGCTGCCACACCGCCCGCACCAGAGGTCGCCCGGTCAGGCGAGCCCAAACCCACATGACCAGCAGCAACAGCAGTGAAACTGCCACCACCGCCAGCGCCACACACAGCGCCAGCAAGGCCGCCACGGTGATCCAGAACCTGCGCCAGATGGTCCACAACATGTCCATTCCCCTTTCAGCCGACCAGGGTCAGGGCGTCCAGCCGGTCGCCCACCGCCAGCATGGTGCACGCACCGGGGCGCGTGCTGTAGCGCTGCAGGGCGTTGACGGCTTCCACCCGCACCCGCACGGCGCGGCCACCGTACACCGCGTCTTTCAGCCAGGCCAGTTCGTCTTGCAATGTGGCCTCTGAGCGCAAGGAGGTGCCCCAGACCCGCTGTTGGCCGTCCCAGCGGTAGCCACGGGCTTTGAGGGCGTCTTTGGCGTCAAACGGCGCGCCGGTCGCCTGCAGGCGGTATTGGGTTTGGGTGGCCGTGCCCAGCAATTGCGCCAAAAGGGTGGGTTCAGATTGGTTGAGCACCGCCAGCAGGGCATGGCAATCGGTTTCGGCACGGTGGGCGTCGTAAAACAGGCCCTGTGCCAGGGCCAGACTTTCGAGCTTGGCGCTGCCGTGGCCCATGGCCTTCCAGTCGAGGTCCGCCCAGGAGCAGGCCCAGGCCAGTGCAGCAAACGCCGGGCAGCGGGCTTCCACAAACGGGCGATCAAAACCCGCGTTGTGGGCCACCACCAAGTCCACGTTTTGGGCCAATTCAGTCACACGGGCTTCATCCAGCCGGTGGCCAGCCAGCATGGCATCGGTGATGCCGGTGATTTGCACAATTTCAGGTGGCAGTGGTCGGCCAGGGTCTTCCAGACCGTCGTACACCTGCACGGGGCCAAAGGGAATGCCGGTGCGCCGGTCCACCGTCACGCGCAGCAGGGCCAGTTCGATGATGCGGTCGCGGGAGGCGTCCAGCCCGGTGGTTTCGGTATCCAGCACCAGCAGGGTGGCGGGTTGGGCATCGACTGGTGCGGGGCCGAAGTCGAGGCAAGGCACCAGGCGGCGCAGCACGCGGTAGTCGGGGTGGGCATCCAGCGCCTGAGCGATGTCTTTGGCGGACAGGGGCTGGGCGTTGGGCATCTGGCTGGTTTCCACGATAGGCGTCTGTGATTGACCGAGAGCCACTGCGGGTGGGTCAGCAACGGGGTTCAACGGTGTGTGTCCTGAAGAGTGGGCAGGCACCTTCGCGGTTTTGCGCGGAGCCTTGCCCGTGCCAGTCCTTTTGCCCTTTGCCGACGCCTCGGCCACCAGTTCGGCCACCTGGTCTTCATCGCCAAATGCCAGGCCAAATTGCGGAGCATCGGTGGGATTGTATTTATCTGAATTCATAGCTTAAAAACCATGTCAATCAAGCGGTAAACGGTTATTTTCTTAAAAATCAGGCCGCCGACCGGCGCAACTGGGTGAACGGCGGCAGGCCTTGCAGCAGGCGTTGCCCGTAGGGCGTGGTGATCAAACGCCGGTCGTAGCAGACGATGTGGGCCTGGTCGGCTTCGGTGCGGATGGCACGGCCTGCCCACTGGGCCAGCCGCACCGAGGTGGCAGGCACGGTCAGCTCCATGAACGGATTGCGGCCTTGTGCCTCCAGCCATTCGGCCCGGGCCTGGCTGACGGGGTCGTCGGGCGAGGCAAACGGCAGCTTGGCAATGAACAAATGGGCGCACAGGAGGCCAGGCAGGTCCAGCCCCTCGCCAAACGACTGCATGCCAAAAATGATGGACCGATCCCCTTGTGCCACCGCCTGCCGGTGGCGTTGCAGCAACACCGGCCGGGGCCATTCGCCCTGCACCAGCACATAGGGGCGCAAGCGGTCGGGCATGCGATCGGTGGCCTGGCGCATCTGGTCGCGGGAGGTGAACAACACCAGCGCGCCGCCATCCACCTCGGCCAGGTCGGCCATGAGGAGTTGCAGCATGTCGGCGGTGAAGGCCTGGGCGTCGCGCGGGTCGGAACGGGTTTGCGCCACCTCGAAGCGGCCTTGGGCCGCAAAGTCGAACGGGCTGGGCACTTCCAGCGCGGTGACGCCAGCGTTTTGGGCCAGCCCACTTTCGGCCAGAAAAAAATCGAACTTGCCACAGGAGGTGAGCGTGGCCGAGGTGAGCACCGCCCCGCTCACCCGCGGCCACAGGTGCTGGCGCAGCACCTGCCCTGGCAAGGTGGGGCTGGCATGGGCGCGCACATGCAGCTCGGGTGCAGCCGGGTTGCCCCGGGTCTGAAACACCAGCCATTTGGCCACTGGGGGCTGGTTGGCCTCCAAACCCGAAAGGAACAACCGCGCGCAGTCGGCCAGGCTTTCGAGCCGGGGAGCCAGCACGCCCATGTGCGCGTAGAGCTGCGACAGGCGGCGGGCGTCTTCGGGTTTGTCCTTGATTTCGGCCTTCAGCACTTTGGCCAATGCGGCCAGGTGAAGCAGCCAGGCGTCGGCCGCATCCAACACGGTTTGCCAATGCTCGGCCATGCCGGGCGGCAATGTGCCGCGTGGCAGGCGCACGGTGGGGTCGTTGCGGGCCGCCAGGTCGGCACGTGGCGGGCGGCCACGGGTTGAGGGTGTTGACTTGCCTTCGGCCTCCGGATGGGGACGCAGGTGGTCTACCGTCCAGCGGGCCAGCTCTTGCACCGCATGGCGCAACTGGGCGGCCAGCTTGGGGGAATCCACCGCGTCGGACAGGTAGAGCGCGGCCCCCACCTGCAGGCCGCGTTGACCGAGCTGATCGACCCAGCGCAGGCGGGTGAGGTCAGCGGTACGGGTGAACTGGTCCAGCGCCACGGTGGGCAAGTGGTGGGCCTCGTCCAGCACCAGCAGGCTCTGGTCCAGCTCGGGCAGTGTGCGGGAGCCCAGGGACGACAGCAGCAGATCATGGTTGACCACAATCACCTGCGCGCCCACCAGTTCTTTGCGCCGCTCGAAATAGGTGCAACCCGCAAACAGCGGGCAATGTTTGCTGGTGCAGGACGCGGCATCGGCGGCGACCGGCAACCAGTCGGCCCCATCGGGCGTGGTGGGCAGGTTGTCGCGGTCGCCATCCCAGCTGCCGCTCAGCAAGGCCTGGGACCAGGTTTGCCATTGCTGCTTGCGCTCCATGTCCTGAACGGCGTTGACGTTGGTGGCCTGCCCTGCCAATGCCCCAGCTCCCGACGCGGTGTCGGATTCGTCGGCAAACAGGTCGTCGTCGGGCAGTTCACCGCCCAGAATGCGTTCCAGCTTCAGGCGGCACACATAACGCCCGCGCCCCTTGGCCAGCGCAAATTTGAAGGGTTGCGGCCAGATGGCGGCCAGCGCGGGCAGGTCTTTTTGCACCAGTTGCTCTTGCAAGGCCACCGTGGCGGTGGACACCAGCACCCGCGTGTTACGGGCCAGCGCCAACGCAATGGCTGGGGCGCTGTAGGCTAGGGACTTGCCCACCCCCGTGCCCGCCTGGATGACGGCCAGGCTCTGCGTGGGTTTCCCCTCGGTGCCGTGAGGGATCAGCTCTTCCCCCCCGGAACCGCCCAACCGGGCGGCAGCCAGGGAGTCGGCCACTTGCTGGGCCATCTGGCGCTGGCCAGGTCGGCTGACCAGCCCCGGCACCTGCGCCAAAACCGCATCGAACGATGCCATGGCCTGACGGGCGAAGGCCTGCGCCTCGCTTTCGATGGGAACGAACGGATTCAAAAGCAGCGGGAGCGCAAACAGGGCTGCAACATCAGGCCTTGGCGTTGAGCAGGCTGCCCATCATCTGGTCTGCCGTTTTGAGCACTTGCAAATTGGCGGTGTAGGTGCTTTTGGCTTCCATTTGGCCAACGACTTCTTTTTCCAGCGACACGCCTTCCGTGGCGGCGCGGCTGAAACTCACCACCACGCCGCCGGTCTGAGATCCACTCTGGTCAATCTGGCTCTGGGACTGAGCCTCCACGGGCTTGTAGCCAGGGGTGGATTGGTTGGCCACATTGCTGGCCGATGCGGTCAGCCGGGCCTGCGCGGCTTGCATGCCAGATTGGGCGATGGATGAAAGGCTGGCCATGGGCAGCTCCCGAAAAAATGACAAATCCGCAACAGACAACAAAACCATGCGATTCTGTTTGCGAAGGTTCAACTTCGCCTCCTAGAATGGCTGATGGACATTTAGTTTGTCTTCACCCACATTTTTTCACAGGAACCCGGCATGAGTGCGCATTCCATCCAGCAAGAAGTGGACGAACGGTCAAACCTGACCAGCTCGAACAAATTTGAGATGCTGCTGTTCCGTTTGGGTGTCGCCAAGCAGGGCGGCCAGTCGGAATTGTTCGGCATCAACGTGTTCAAGATCCGCGAGATCGTGGCCATGCCCGAAATCACCGAAATGGCCGGGGCCTCGCAGCACATGCTGGGCATGGTGAACCTGCGGGGTCAGATCATCCCCGTGATCGACCTGCCCGCAGTCATTGGTGTGATGCCCGAAACCGGCCTGAACATCATGCTGGTGACCGAGTTTGCCCGCACCACACAAGCGTTTGCAGTCGAGAGCGTGGAAGACATCGTTCGCCTGGAATGGGGTCAGATTCTGCCCGCCGAGCGCGGTGCGCAGGGCGGCAAAGTCACCAGCATTGCCCGCCTGGATGGCGACGTGAACGGATCGCGCCTGGCGCAGGTGCTGGACGTGGAGTCCATCCTCGGCGAAATCATGCCCAGCGACGAAGCCAACATCGACCCCGCCGCGGTAGGCCCCGTCATTCGCCTTAAACCCGGCACGGTGGTGCTGGCTGCGGACGATTCGTTCGTAGCCCGCGCCATGATCGAAACCGGACTCAAGGCCATGGGCGTGCCATTCATCATGACCAAATCCGGTCAGGAAGCATGGGACCGCCTGCAGCATTTGTCTGACGATGCACAGGCCCATGGCTTGAACATCACCGACAAGATCGCCATGGTGCTGACCGACCTGGAAATGCCCGAAATGGATGGTTTCACACTCACCCGCAACATCAAGCAGGACAACCGTTTCCGCCAATTGCCGGTGGTGATTCATTCCTCACTGACCGGCGCTACCAATGAAGACTTGGTACGCAAAGTGGGGGCAGACGGCTATGTGGCCAAATTCCATGCCGACGATCTGGCCGGCACCATCCGCAGCGTGTTGATGCGTTACGAGCACGGTTGATGCCGCCTTTGGGCTGCTGAGCCCGATTGCCCCCAACAAAAAAGCACCATCAGAGGTGCTTTTTTGTTGATGCAGACCACACGCCCCACCAGTCAGCGCAACAAACCTTTGATGTTGGCATTGAGTGGCAGCGCATAGTCGTGTGCAGCCATCACGATGTTGCCCTCTGGACGCACCAGCTTCAGGCTCACATACACCGTTTGGCCAGAGGTGGTGTAAGTCCCCACCAGCACGGCCTGGGCATGGTGAGCCTGGCTCACATCCTTCACCTCACGGGACAGCAGCAACGCACCAGTGGTTTGTTTCATGAACAGTTGCTCGCGCAACTTCAACTCCACCACGGCCACCCCCTTGGAGGCCATTCGCCCGGCAATGTGCTCGGAAAACAGCCGCCCCATGCGTGAGCTTTCACCCAGGTCCTCCTGATCCACCAGCGTGGCCACCAGCACGGGCTGACCGGGGTCGAGCTTGACCGTCAACAGCAGCGCATCGGTTGCGCGGTGGTTGACGGTGATGAGGTTGGCGCCCAAACCGTCTTCCACCGAGGCACAGCCTGTGAATGCCCCGCCCAGCAACCCGATCCAAGCCGAGCAGATCACCCAACGACCCCATTCGAAGGCTTGGCGGCGGCGCATCAACCCGTCACCTTCCAGTTCTTAACCGGAGTGGGTGCAACAACAGGCGGCGCAGGAGGTTCGACAAAGAGCTTCACGTCTTCACTGTCGATGTAATACACATCGGAGGTACGGGCCACAATCCGCTGACCTTGCACCACCGTGGTGGACACCAGCAGTTCGGTGCGTGTGGGGCCGCCAGCAGCGTGGCCGTTTTGCACCCGATTGGTCTGATCCACCAGCATGGCACCCGCTACCCCCATGGCAGCGCCACCCAGTTCGGTGGGGGGATACAGGTAAAAACCACGCAACACCGACAAACCCGTGGCCAAAATCGTGAGTGGAAACTGCGGCAGATTGAGTGCTGCGCTGGAATGCTCCACCACCTGCACATCAAACCGGATGCGGGCGTGGGACTGCTCTCCATCTACCGGCAAAGTGGCCATAGGCACACCTTTGTTGACCAACCGGGTCAGCAACAGGCTGGAAAACGCCTTTTGGAAAGGGGTGGCCGAACTGGCTTGCAGGTGATAGGTGCCTGTGGTCTGGTTGCCTTCGGACAGCGCAGAAACCGCGATGCGCTCGGCCACATCGTCTGCCAGCAAGTTCCAGTGGTGAACCGCCCGGGCTTTGAACTGATCGGACACCGGATACGGCTGGGCGCGGGGAATGTCGGTATGGGAACAGCCCGCCAGGACCACCCCCAGGCTGATCAACCCGGTACACAGCGCAGCACGCACCCAATGGCCAGGGCTGCGTGGGGCAGAAAAAGGCGACGGTTGCATGGTGGGAAGGCGGCTACAGACCGAAAGGGAAGTATTTGGCCCCAACTGTACGCAACCGCACACCCCCTCATTTCCCAGAATTACAGGGCATTCACCCGTCAATTCAAGCCATGGCGTTGAGCTGCGTGCCCAAATGGCCTGCGGTGGCCAGCGACAGGTCACCGACTCCAGAAGCTGGAGTGGTCACTGCGGCCAGCAATCCCAGTGCACCTGCCGCATCCGCATCCAGTGCTTTTTTGAGCACACTCACCTCAATTTGCTGTGCATTCTGCATAGCCGACTGGCTCAGCGCAGCGCCGACCACCGCTTGGGGAGACACATCCATACCCATACACCCTCCGCACAAAGCCGGGCCAGACCTGCAATCCGCAGGCCAGCCCTCTTGACTGGGTTTATCGACACGGTTTTTAAAAAGCTAAAGCCAGCTTGCCTGGACAACGCCCTGAATTCAGAACCACTCCGGGCACTATCGCATGTATCTCAACCATTATTTGCTATGGTTTTTAATATTCACCCAGCATCGGCAACGTAGCTTCCACTTTTGCCACCATGCTTTTCCAGCAGACGCACTTCGCTGATAACCATGGCACGGTCTGCGGCCTTGCACATGTCGTAAATGGTCAGCAGAGCGATCTGAACCGCCGTCAGCGCCTCCATTTCCACGCCAGTGGGACCAGTGGTTTCGGCCGTGGCCACGCAGCGCACGCTGTGCGTGGACTCCTCCACCTCGAACTCGACTGCCACACGGGTCAGGGCAATGGGGTGACACAACGGAATCAGGTCTGCGGTTTTTTTGGCTGCCTGAATGCCGGCAATGCGCGCGATGCCCAGCACATCGCCCTTTTTGGCCGTGCCGGACTGCACCAGCGCCAGCGTGCTGGCTTGCATGGCAATGCGGCCTTCCGCCACCCCCACCCGTCGGGTATGGGCTTTGGCCCCAACGTCCACCATGTGGGCCTGGCCTTGGGCGTCAAAGTGAGTGAATGGAGAGGATGTGTTCGGGTGGTTTTCAGCGCTCATATGATCAGTCTAGCGGCTTGCCCCAAGGGGCCGACGTCATCCCCTCATTGAGGCGCTCGGCAGGCTTCACCCATTCCCGTCATGTCGGCCAGTCGACTGAGGCGCGAGCGGTTGTCCATGCACGCTTTGTACGCTTCCTCGGCCGCTTTCTGCCTGGCCAGGCGTGCGGCATGAGTTCGGTCGGCCTGCAGCTGCTCCAGCCTCTGGCGAATCTGAGGTATAGCTGCGAGTGCGGCTTTTTCGCCCTCCAGAATGGCTGCCGTGCGCTGCGTGAAATCGGTCGCCCCCATGTCCAGCACCTGCGGTCGAATCACCACATCGGCGCGAGCCAACTCCGCCTGCCCCAGCTTCTGGCCCATGATGGCAAGCGACTGATTCACCGTGCCCAGCAGGTCTTTGGGGGCTTTGCCCGTGGCCTTGCTGGAAATATCCACCGCAATCACCAAGTCCGCCCCCAGCTGCCGAGCGGCATCCACCGGAACGGGGCTGACCACGCCACCGTCCACATAACGGTATTTGCCAATGACCACCGGCCGGAACACACCCGGCACGCTGGCCGACGCGCGCACCGCCTGACCGGTGTTGCCCTGCGCAAACACCGTGCGCTCCCCGTCCTCCAACCGAGTGGCCACCGCCACAAATGGCTTGGCCAGTTGCTCCAGTGGCTTACGACGCACCTGTTCGTTGACGTAATCCTCCAGTTTTTGGCCGACCAGCAGGCCCCCGGAGGAGATTTGGATGTCGCGGATCTTGGCCTCATCCAGCGCCACCGCCTTTTCCTGGAGTTCGAACGCATTCAGGCCACTGGCATACAAAGCGCCTACCACACTGCCCGCACTCGTGCCCGAAACAGCCGCCACGCCAATGCCATTGGCTTCCAGCATCTTGATGACGCCAATGTGCGCAAACCCCTTGGCCGCACCACCGCCCAACGCCAGCCCCACACGGATGGGGGGTGAGACGATCGCATCTCCCGCGGCCTGAGTCACCGCCTCTGCTGGCAACTTGGCGGTTGATCCCGCGCAAGCCACCAGCAACAAGCCAAGGGCCGCTGTGGCAAAGCCGGACACAGGCAGAAGCAAAGAAAAAAGTGGGCGCATTCGATGGCAAGCAGAGGCGTGCAAGTCCAAAAGTATCGTACAAACCCTGGCCGTCAAGAGCCTGCAGTGGTGTGGCTGAGTTCATGGCGAGCCTGGCGCAGCACCACCCAGCCTCCCTGTAAAGCCAAGGTGGCCATCAAGCCCGCCACCAGCCAATCCGGCCAGGCCGAGCCCGTACCAAACACCCCCAGAGCCGCCAGCATCACCGCCAGATTGCCAATGGCATCGTTTCGCGAACACAGCCACACGCTGCGCATGTTGGCGTCGCCCTCGCGAAAGGCGTACAGCATGGCCGCCACCCCCACATTCACCGCCAACGCTAAAACGGCCACAGCGCCCATGGTCGTTGCATCGGGGGTGCGGCCGGCCCACAACGCCCACAACACACCACCCAATACGTAAACACCAAACCCCACCATGCTCAGCGCCTTCAGCACGGCTGCCCGCGCCCGCCACGCTGGTGCAGACGCCAGTACCGCCAGAGAAACACCATAGTTCAGCGCATCCCCTCCAAAATCAATGGCATCGGCCAGCAACGACAACGATTCAGCCCGTGTCCCTGCCAGCCACTCCACCAAAAACATGGCAGCGTTCAATGTCAACGCAACCCACAACACGCGGCGATAGCGATCTGGATCACGAATACTTTCCAACGGCGGGACATCGTGGCTGCACACCCCGTGATCATGACCATGGCACTGTTCTGACATTCGGCTCTCCTTTTGAACGCACATTGAAAACCCTGTAGTCACAACAGTGTCCATACCCCAGCCACGACAGGGTCAAGCAAGCGACGCAAACCGTTGCCACACCGCACTGGTGTGCAAAGCAGCGGGGGCGTCAGGCCACCTGCACACACACCTTGCCGAAATGCACACCACTCTTCAGGTGGGCCATGGCTTCGCGCAGTTGCTCGAACGGCCACACGCTGTCCACCACCGGGCGCATCTGCGTACGGGCCATGGCGCTGCACATGGCCAGGAAATCGTCGCGCCCGCCCACGGTCACGCCTTGCAAGCGCACGGCGCGGGTCACCACCAAGCCCAGCGGCAAGTCCACCCGGTTGCCGCCCAGAACGCCAATGAGGCTGACCGTGCCCCCAGCACGCACCGCCCGCAGCGACTGAGCCAGGGTGTCGCCCCCACCCAGTTCCACCACATGGTCCACACCGTCGCGGCCCGTCCACGCGGTGGCCAGGGCCTTGACCGGGCGACCCCATTCGGGCGTATCGCGGTAGTTCAGCACCTCGTCGGCCCCCAGTTCGCGCAGGCGCTGGGCCTTGGCGGCGCTGGAGGTGAGGGCAATGACATGTGCCCCCAGCAACTTGGCAAACTGCAGCGCGAACAGCGCCACACCTCCGGTGCCCTGCACCAGCACCACGTCGCCGGGGCGCACGTGGCCGTCGGTGACGAGTGCGCGCCAGGCCGTCACACCTGCGGTGGGCAGGCAGGCGGCCTCCACGTCGGTGAGGTAGGCGGGCACAGGCGCGGCCGACAGCGGGTCGGTCACCAGCCACTGGGCCATGGTGCCGTCCATCTCGCAGCCCAGGCCGCGCGAGAGTTTTTGCGCATCGGGTGCACCGCCCTGCCAGCCCTGGAACAGCATGGGGCACAGCCGGTCGCCGGGCTTCGCACCCCACACTCCGGCACCGGCCCCTACCTGATCGACCACGCCCACGCCGTCGCTCAGCATCACCAGCGGCAGGTCCTGCATGCGGCTGCCGTAGCCTTTGTCGGGCACCAGCAGGTCGCGGTAGTTGAGTGCAGCGGCATGCATGGCCAGCCGGACTTGACCCGGTCCGGCCTGCGGATCGGGCCGCTCGGCCACGGCCAGGTGGTCGTGGCCCCATTGGTGTTGGACTTGGAAGACTTTCATGGTGCGTGGGTTCCTCGTCAAACCATCCAGTCTTCCAGCTTCAAACCCGGTACCTGTTCAAAGTGTCGGGTGTTGTGGGTGACCAGGATGAGATCCTCCGCCAAAGCGTGGGTGGCGATCAGTGTGTCCATGTCGCCAATGGGTTTGCCCTGGCGTCTGAGCGTGTCTTTGATGGCACCGTAGGCATCGGCCGCCACCGATGTCCACGGCAACACCACCAACTGGGTGAAAACCAGGTCAATGGCACGCCTGCGTTTGTCTGCAATGGGCAAACCCGCCTGCCCAAAGCGCAGTTCCGCACGGGTGATCGCCGAAATGGCGGCCGACTGGGCCTCCAGCGCTTCGACCACACGGTGAGCCAGTGCCGGGTTTTGCCCGCGAAGGAAATAGCTGACGATGTTGGTGTCCAGCAGGTAGCGGCTCATTTCGGGTCGCCTGGTTCGGTTGCGAGCGCGTCCCAGCCTTCAAACGGACTGGAACGGGGTGCATCGTCGCGCGGAGGCAGGAAATCGTCAGGCAGGGGATGGGCCTGAATCAACTGTAGCAACTCTTCCAGGTTGCGCTTGCGTTGGTCATTGGTTTTGGCGCGCAGGATGATGTCGCCGGTGGCCTCGTCACGGAGAATCCAAACGGCATCTCCGGGCATGCGAAACGCCTTGGGCAACCGAACCGCCTGGCTGTTGCCCGAGGTGAAAAGCTTGGCTGTGGCTGGCATGTTGACCTCCTGAAGTAGGTACAAATTCGTATCTACTTTACACACCTGTGTCCATTGCATCAACCACACCCTCCACCCGCGCCGCGCAGTACTTGAACTCGGGAATTTTGCCGAACGGGTCCAGCGCCGCATTGGTCAGCAGATTGGCTGCAGCTTCGGCATAGGCAAAGGGGATGAACACCGCGCCCTCGGGCGTGCCCGCATCGGCCCGGGCCGTGAGCGTGACACTGCCACGGCGGGTGCTGACTTGCAGCGCGCCGCCCGCCTGCAGGCCCAGGCGGCGCAAGTCTGCCGGATTGACCAGCACGGTGGGTGCGGGTTCGATGGCGTCCAGCACCGTGGCACGGCGCGTCATGCTGCCGGTGTGCCAGTGCTCCAGCTGCCGCCCGGTGATCAGCACCCAGGGGTAGTCGGCATCGGGCGTTTCGTCGGCCAGGCGCAGCGTGGTGGGCTTGAGCTGCACCTTGCCGTTGGCCGTCGGAAAGTGGTCGTGGAACACCACGGGTTGGCCCGGGTCGTCGGCACTCAGGCACGGGTAGGTGACAGCACCTTCACGGCTCAGGCGCTCCCAGGTGATTCCGGCAATGGCTCCGTGCATGGCCTGGCGCATTTCCTCGTACACGTTCGCCACGCCGTGGTACAGCGGGGCGCTGCCGTCGGGTTGAGCGTGCTCGTAGGCCCAGCCCAGCGGCGAACCATCAGGCCGGCCCAGGCGTTCAGCCAGGCGCTGGATGATCCACAGGTCCGCCCGCGCATCACCCGGCGGCGGCAGCACCTGGCGGCCGCGCTGCACCGTGCGGTCAGTGTTGCTGACGCTGCCTTCCTTTTCCAGCCAGGCGCTGGCAGGCAGCACCACGTCGGCCAGCCAGGCGGTTTCGGTCAGGAAGATGTCCTGCACCACCAGATGACTCAGGCTGGCCAGCGCGTGGCGGGCGTGGTTCAGGTTCGGGTCGCTCATGGCGGGGTTTTCGCCCATGACGTACAGGCCGCGCACCTTGCGCGGATCGGCGTCGGGTGCCAGGGCCTGGTCCATCACCTCCACCACCGTGAGGCCGGGCTCCTTGTCCAACGGAACACCCCAAAAGCGTTCGAACCACGCATGCGCCTGTAGGTCGGTCACGCGCTGGTAGTTGGGGAACATCATGGGAATGAGGCCCGCGTCGCTCGCGCCTTGCACGTTGTTCTGGCCGCGCAGGGGGTGCAGCCCGGTGCCGGGGCGACCGATCTGGCCCGTGACGGTAGCCAGTGCAATGAGGCAGCGCACGTTGTCGGTGCCGTGGGTGTGCTGGCTCACGCCCATGCCCCACAGGATCATGCTGGCCTTGGATGTGGCGTAGGCCCGTGCCACTTCGCGCAAGCGTTCAGCCGGTATGCCACAGATGGGCGCCATGGCCTCGGGCGAAAACGCCTGCACGGACTCGCGCAGCGCCTGCACATCGTCGGCACGCTCGCGCACAAAGGCCTCGTTCACCAGCCCTTCATCGAACACCGTGTGCAGCAGGGCATTCAGCAGCGCCACGTCAGACCCCGGCGTGAAGCCGAGCGTGCGCCAGGCGTGGCGGCTCAGGTCGGTGCGGCGCGGGTCGGCCAGCACGATGCGGGCGCCGCGGCGCGCGGCGTTCTTCATCCAGGTGGCTGCCACGGGGTGGTTGGCCGTTGGGTTGGAGCCGATGACCACGATCACGTCGGCCTCGGCCACGTCGGCCACTGGGTTGCTGACCGCGCCCGAGCCCACGCCCTCCAGCAGCGCCGCCACGCTGGAGGCGTGGCACAGCCGGGTGCAGTGGTCCACGTTGTTGCTGCCGAAGGCGGTGCGCACCAGCTTCTGGAACAGGTAGGCCTCTTCGTTGCTGCCCTTGGCCGAGCCAAAGCCCACCAGCGCAGCCGGACCGTGCGCGCTGCGCAGATGCTTGAGGCCGTTGGCAGCCAGATCCAGCGCGTCGTCCCATGTGGCTTCGCGGAACACCTCGCGCCAGGCGTCGGGCTGGGTTTTCAGGCGCTGGCGCAGCCCGTCGAGCACGGCGGGGTCTTTGGCCACGCCCTCGCGGCGCACCAGCGGGGTGGTGAGGCGTTCGGGGTGGTGCACGTAGTCCAGCCCGAAGCGGCCCTTGACGCACAGGCGGTGGTGGTTGGCCGGGCCATCGGCACCGCGCACGGCCACGATGCGTTCGCGCAGAGCACCCACCGAGATGGTGGCCACTGCGGGTTGCGCAGCCACCTGCACCGTGAGCTGGCAGCCCACGCCGCAGAAGGGGCACACGGTGTCCACTTCGCGCAGGGCGGGCGCGGCCACTGGGGTGACGGAGGACGGTGAAACCGCCGAGGCAGCGTTGGCAGGCGCCACCGTACCTGCAGATGCCAGCCAATCGACCACGCTGCGGGCGCTGATGGCCCCGGTGGGGCAGGCCTGCACACATTCGCCGCAGGCCACGCAGCTGCTGGTGCCCATGGCGTCGTCTAGGTCAAACGCGATGTGCACATCGTGCCCACGGCCCACCATGCCCAGCACGTCGTTGCCCTGCTCTTCGCGGCAGGCGCGCACGCAGCGGGTGCACTGGATGCAGGCGTCTCGGTTGACCACCATGGCAGGGTGGCTGGCATCCAGCGCCTCTGGCTGGGCCTGCAGCATCTTGGCAGTGGGTTGAGCCGGGTCCACGCCCAGCATCTGCATGACCAGGCGCTGGCTTTTCTGGGCGCGCGGGCTGTCGGTGGTCACGTTCAGCCCGGGCGTGGCGGTGCGGCAGCAACTGGCGGCCAGCGTGCGTTCGCCCGCCACTTCCACCACGCAGGCGCGGCAGTTGCCGTCGGGGCGCAAACCGTCGGCGGCGCACATGCGGGGCACGGGCACGCCCAGGCGGTCGGCCAGTTGCAGCAGGGTTTCGCCCGTGCGGGCCTGCACGGGCTGGCCGTTGAGGGTCAGGTCGATGGGGGGGGTGGCCATGGCAGCAGCGGTCATGCGGCACCTCCGTCGGCAAGCGTGGCGGTGGCGGGTGATTGGCCCACTTCACGGGAAAAGTAGCGCAGCACGGTCTGCACCGGGTTGGGCGCGGCCTGGCCCAGGCCGCAGATGGAGGCGTCCTGCATGACGGCGGACAGGTCGTTCAGGGTGTCGGCGTCCCAGGCGTCGGCTTGCATCAGCTCGGCGGCCCGTTGCGTGCCCACGCGGCAAGGCGTGCACTGACCGCAGCTTTCGTGGGTGAAAAAGTCCATCATGGCCTGCGCGGCATCACGGGCACGGTCGGCGTCGCTCAGCACGATGACAGCGGCCGAACCAATGAAGCCGCCATGCGGCTGCAGCGTGTCGAAGTCCAGCGGTACACCGGCCAGGCTGGCCGGAAAAATACCGCCGCTGGCCCCGCCGGGCAGGTAGCCGTACAGCGTGTGGCCCTCGGCCATGCCGCCGCAATGTTCGTCAATCAGCTCGCGCAGCGTGATGCCGGCCGGGGCCAGCTTGACGCCCGGCTGTGCCACCCGCCCGCTGACGGAAAAACGCCGCAAGCCTTTGCGGCCGTGGCGGCCCTGGGCAGCGAACCAGTTGCCGCCCTTTTGCAGCAGCTCGGGCACCCAGAACAGGGTTTCGAAGTTGTGTTCCAGCGTGGGGCGGCCGAACAGGCCCACCTCGGCGATGTAGGGCGGGCGCAGCCGGGGCTCGCCGCGCTTGCCTTCGATGCTTTCGATCATGGCCGACTCTTCGCCGCAGATGTAGGCACCCGCGCCCCGGCGCAGGGCTATGCGCGGCCAGCGGCGAGTCTGCGCAGGTGACAGCCCCGGAGCCTGGGCAGGCGTGAGGGCAAATTCAGCCAGCTCAGCCCACACCGCACCATGGCGTTGCGATTGCAGAGGGTTGTGCCGGTGGTGCCGCAGGTGGTCGTGCAGGTCGTCCAGCGCCTGCTGCAGGATGGCGCGCTGCACCGGGTATTCGTCACGCAGGTAGAGGTAAGCCGCTTCACAGCCCACCACCTGCATGGCGATCAGCAACCCTTCCAGAAAACGGTGGGGGTCGCGCTCCAGACACCAGCGGTCTTTGAAGGTGCCGGGCTCGCCTTCGTCGATGTTGACGGCCAGCAGCGGTTTGACGCCCAGGCGCGCCGCATTGCCCTGCACGATGCGCCACTTGCGCCCCGCCGGAAAGCCTGCCCCACCCAGGCCACGCAGGCCTGCGTGCTCCAGGGTTTGCAACACCTGCTCGTGCGCCAGCGTGCCCGCAGATACAGCCTGCGCCTGGGCATAGCCCCCCTGGGCGACATAGTCCGAAAAACCAACAAAACCAGTAGCTGGCAATGCTTGATGAATAAGCGATGAAGGCTGCTTTTGTTCTGATTTTTGGCCTTCCAACACCGCCAACGCCCTTTGGCGCACCGAATGCGATGTGGCCTTGGCTTCGGGCCGCTGCCCCACCTGCACCGCAGGGGCCTGCTCGCAGCGGCCCACGCAGGGAGCCGCTTGCACCCGGACGCGGCCTGACCCTTGCGCAACCAAACTGGCCTGAAGCTGTTCCAGCAGCGGCAGCGCGCCGGCCATGCGGCACGACAGGCCATCGCACACCCGCACCGTCAGCTCGGGGCCACGGTCCACGCCGTCGGGCAGCACCTCGAAGTGGTGGTAGAAGCTGGCCACCTCCATCACTTCCACGGTGGACAGGCGCATCTCGTGCGCCAGCGCCACCAGCATCTCGCGCGGCAGGCCATTGAACCGGTCGTTGATGGCATGCAGGTGCTCGATGAGCAGGCTGCGGTCGTGCCCATCCAGCGACGCGTTGCCGATGAGGGCGCGCACCTCGGCCAGCGCCTCGGGTGTGGGTTGGCGGCCTTTGAGTTGGTGGCGCGGTTGGCGCGATGCGGGCGGACTGACTGTGGCGGTGTGCATGGCGCTGACGCGGGTCAATGCGTTCGGGGTGTGCGACAAAAAGGGGTTACACCCGCTCCAACACCAACGCAATGCCCTGCCCCACGCCAATGCACATGGTGCACAGCGCATAGCGGCCACCGGTGTGGTGCAGGCGGTTGATGGCGGTGGTGGCCAGGCGGGCGCCGCTGGCACCCAGTGGGTGACCCAAGGCA